>Ga0315273_10007816_pt1 | contig 13424 bp, 12 predicted proteins | sample YL17G02_0_MG_FD_205753 | JGI IMG/M metagenome (GOLD analysis project Ga0315273, IMG submission 205753) | Sediment microbial communities from Yellowstone Lake, YNP, Wyoming, USA - YL17G02_0 | ecosystem: Environmental > Aquatic > Freshwater > Lake > Sediment | place: USA: Wyoming | collected... | reverse complement strand
AATTTGAATAAGGAAATACTTATGCAAAAATTTATCAAAAAGGAGATAAATAAAAATATCGAGTCCCTTCATTACAAACTAAATCGATTTTATCGATCCTAGCAACTCGAAAAACGTATTCGTCTAAGAAGTAACTACATCCTCTCCGGTGTCTCAATCCCCAGAATTCCAAGCCCGTTTTTCAGAACCTGGCCGACGCCTGCGGTTAAGGCGATTCGGAAATCTTCATTATCTCCTCCGATAATTCTGTGCTGGTTATACAGATTGTTGTATTTTTGGGCGAGGTCAAATAAATAATTGGCTAAAAGATTAGGCGAAAAAGATTTTGCAGCCAGATCAATCACGTCAGTGAAGTGAATTAAAGTGCGTAAAACCTGTAATTCCTCATTATTTTTTTGTAATTTTGATTTTTGAGTTGAAATTTTAACTTTTACGTTTTGCGTTTTGAATTTTGCGAGTACGCTATTTGTTCTCGCAACCGTATATTGCAAATACGGTCCGCTATTGCCCTCCAGAACAAAAAGCTTGGACCAGTCAAAAATAATATCCGAAGCCGGATGGTGCATCAAGTCAAAATACTTGACCGCTCCGATTCCGACCGACTCGGCCACCTTATCTTTTTCAGAATTATCCAGTCCCCGCCCGGTCTCCGATTTTTCAATTATACTTTTTGCTTTGTTTACCGCCTCATTTAAAACACCCTCAAGCTTAACCGTCTCTCCGCTTCTGGTCGACATTTTGCCATGAAGGAAACGTATCAAACCATGTGCAACATGTTCGTAATGCCTCACGTCATTCCAACCAAGCAATTTAGCGGTTGCGAAAACTTGGCGAAAATGAAGTACCTGGTCGCTCCCGACTTCGTAAATAAAAAGGGTTGGATCCCAAGTTTCGATTCGGTATTTGATCGTTGCCAAATCGCGGGTAAAGTAAGTCGTGGTACCGTCAGATTTAGTCACCATCGCGGGCGATAATTCTGGAAATTCTACTATCCCTGCTCCTTCACTTTTCTTAACCAAGTTTTTATTCCTCAATTCCTTAATCACCACCGGCATCTTGTCTTCATAAAAACTCTCGCCAAAGGCATAGTCAATTTTGACTCCCAGCTCTTCATAGACTCGGTTAAATTCAGCTATTGAAATATCAACAACCGTCTTCCAAATCTTTCTTGCTTGCTCATCCCCGTCTTCCAGCTTTTTAAACCAGGCCCTTGCTTCATCCCAAAGTTCGGGTGAACTTTCCGCTTTTTTATTAAAATCGACGTAGAGTCCTTCTAGTTCATCAACTGTCAATTTGTTAACTGTTAATTGTTTATTATCAATTTGGTACAGCAAGGTACCAAATTGGGTCCCCCAATCACCCAAATGGTTATCCCCGATAACCTTATATCCCAAATATTTGTAGAGATTATAAAGCGCCTGCCCGATAACGGTTGAGCGGAGATGGCCTATGCCAAACCGCTTGGCTATGTTCGGCGAAGAATAATCGATAACGACCGTTTTGCCGGCCCCTTCTTCAGATGTTCCATACTTCTCCCCCTTTTCCGTAATTTCCTTCAGATTTTGACTTAACACTTCGTCCGCCAGCCAAAAATTAATAAAGCCCGGACCGGCAACTTCGATTTTGGCGACTATTTTTCTTAAATCCGTATCTTTTTGCAGTTTTTCAACTAACTCATTTGCTGTTACTTGAGGATTCTGTCCTTCTTTCTTAGCCAGACGCAAAGCGACATTAGTTGAGTAGTCTCCGTGAACCTCCAATTCGGGACTAGCCAAGTCGATTTCCGTCAAATTAGTTGCCTTTTTTAAGCTCTCAATTATCCTTCCCTTGAACATATCCCCATATTACAATTTTTCATAGCCGTTTACTACCAAAAAGTAGTAAAATATCGATATGCCGCCTTCGGATATTAATAAACTTATTGGCTGGATGACAATTTATCCCTCCTTCGCCAAAAACCTCTTGGATGAGGATAAAAGGCTTGAAGCTTTAACTGAGTTCCAAAATCCCGATAAATCAAACGCTATGTACGGCATAGGGACAAAACCGGAGGGAGGTCATTTAAATCCCGAGGAAATAAAAGTCTTAATGGAAATCAAAGCCGAAACGCCGGAAGAATTTGCAAAAGGCTGTATCGAAGCGGGACTTGCGGATAACCCAGGGCAATCGCCGGAATCCGGCCGCTAAATTATTCTATTTTCCAAGACCTCCCATCCGTCAAAACCTCAATATCTCCTACTTCATCGGTTCTTAATATTTTCACTTCTTTCTCTTTTAATAAATCCAAGATCTCTTTATTGGGATGACCATAGCGATTTTTTTGGCCGACGGAAATGACAGCTATTTCCGGAGTTGACGCCGCAAGTAAGGCTGGTGTTAAACCGTTTTTACTACCGTGATGAGGTATTTTGAGATATTCCACATCGTGAATTTCGCCCCCCGCCAAAATATCCCCGATAACATCGGGGCCAATATCGCCGGGTAAAAGAGCGTCAAAGTTGCCAAAGTTCAAATTAACTACCACCGAAAAAGTATTTAAGTCCTTTTTGGTAGTAAAGGCCCCTAAAACATTAGTCCGGCCGGAGTTATTTTCTTCGCCAATTTTCCCTTCACTCGGCCAAACTATATCCAAATATAACTTTCCCATTCTAACTGAAGTCTCACTTGTCGGGTTGGCCACCTGCGCTCCGCTTTCCTCAACCAATTTTTTCAATACTTGATATCCATTCTTATCAGAATCAACAGCGTTTACCAGAAAATTCGTGACTTTATAGTTTCTAAAAACATCGATTAATCCCCCGTAATGATCATCCTCGGGATGAGTTAAAATTACCATTTCGATTTCCCTATCCCAAAAAGGCATATGTCGTGACAGGCAATCCAAAACTTTTTTATCCGCTCCACCGTCAATTAGGACCTGCGTGTCTCTATTAACCGCCAAGATTGCATCCCCTTGTCCCACGTCGCAAGCAACAAGGTGGAGCTTCGCATCGGGAAGTGAAGCTATCGCCAGAACTAAAGTTAGTAGGATTAATCCTAAAAACCCGTAAATATATCTCCAAAAGTAAATCATCTGCTAAAAAAATTGACCATACCTATAAAAAAGTATGTCAAAGGATAAGCCAAATAAACAAGCACCTTTCCCAAAGCAGGCCAAGCCAGACCAATTATCCCGGCCAGTCCGGCAATTACTGTCATCGGTGCGATTGTCCAGGCGACTAGCGTGTTTATAAGCGGAGACCAAAGGCTGTATTGACCAAAAGTAAGAAAAAGAATCGGCGCTACCCCAAGTTGGGCGGCCAGAGCAGTCGCCCAACTGCCTCTAATAAACTGCGGTAGAAAAGCAAATATCTTTTTTACCTTAGGTTCAAAAGCCAAAATTGAAGCCGTGGCCGTAAATGACAAAATAAAACCGATGTCGCCAAACCACACCGGTTTGATAAAAAGCATCACCATAGCCGATAAAAATAAACCTTTCCAAGCATAAGTAATCCTTCCGACTGCTTGTGCGCTAAAGGCTATCGAACCCATAATGGCCGCTCTGATAATCGGAGCATCCATTCCGCAAATTGCCGCATAAATCCAAATTCCCGCCAAAGCAAACGGGATTGCTTTCTGCCTGGAAATAATCAGAACTAAGAAGCTGACAAGAAATGAAGCAACCAGGGAAACGTTCATACCCGAAGCAACGACAACGTGTGCGGTTCCGCTTTTTTTCAAGGCTTGCCAAAACCAATCCGGAATACCGCTTTTTACCCCGAGGACAACTCCCGCCAAAAGACTGGCGTGCGGTTGGGGTAAGCTCTTTTTGTAAATATTTAACAGTTTTTCTCTAAGTTTTACCAAATATCCCGCTCTTTTTTCTTGACTGACCAGAGTCGCCTCTTTCAATTCCTTTCCTTCTACCCGGCCTTCAACTACAACCAAGTCGCCGTAACTAACCTCCGGATAGGCCGGCAGACTCAACTTTAAGCCAGCCAGCCAAAAAGATTGATAAAATGAATATTTAATCGGATCGGAAGTAATTTTTGCCCTAATCCTTATCTTTTGGCCTTCCTGAAAGCCGGGATTATAAGTCACTAAACGAAAGATCAGAAGAAGACAAAGAAAAAGCCAGCCGGCGTATTTCATTAATAAACGGAAATCTGGTCTTTCATCTTATTAAAGGTTGACACCGGAATAATCTTTCTAGAGTGTAATTCCTCAATGTTTGAGTAAGGACGTTGTTCAATGATTTTTTGGGCGTAAACAGGGCCAATTCCCGGTAACGCTTCTAGCTCAAACTGGGTAGCGGAGTTGATATCGACCAAACCACTCCCCCGACCCGGTATGCTACTTTGATATACTCCCAAACTATTGGCACTCACCATTTGCGATTGCTGATTAATGACCGGAATATAGATTTTTTGCCCGTCGGTCAGTTTTGCGGCCCGGTTAAGATTTTTTTCGACCCATTCTCTATCAGCTTCTGAGGCTAATCCTCCTGCGGCAATTAGAGCATCGTCTACCCTGGCCCCCTTCGTTAGTTTATATACACCAGGATTAATAATCTGCCCGGCTACCTCGACGGCAACAAAACCGGCTTCCTGGCCTTGCGTAGCACTTTCTAAGACCTCTATTCTATCTTGAGATAGAAAGTTACCTTTCCATAAAAAGATGCCTATTAGAAGGGCTACCAAACCCAGAAGGGCAAAGAGCAAGGATAATCTGTTTTCCAATAAAAATTTCTGAAGGTCAAAAGACTTTATACCGCCTATTTCAAAACCTTTCATTCTGGCTCAAATATATACCCTAATAACAAATTGTAAATATGAAGCCTGAGGCTATATAACGAAGTTAATAATTTTTCCCGGCACAAAGATAACCTTCCGAACATCTTTACCTGCCAACCATTTTTGAACGGTTTCGTCGCTTTTAACTAACTTTTCAATCCCGGTCTGGTCTTGTACTTGGGAGCTGGCTAATCGTAGCTCTCCTCTAAATTTTCCGTTTACTTGAACGATAATAATCGATTCTTCATCCTTGACAAACTCGGGCTTAAACTCAGGCCAAGGGCTTTTGTGTATAGAATATTCTTGACCCAAAACATCAACCCAAAGTTCTTCCGCCAAATGAGGGGCAAAGGGGGCAAGCAGCTTTATCAAAGTTATGAGAGCTTCGTCCCAAGCGGAGCTGGAGATGGATGGTGACTGTTTACTGCTGGCTGCTGTTTTGTCATAAAGTAGGTTGATAAATTCCATCAGAGCCGAAATGGCCGTATTGTAACGGTAATTTTGAATATCTTCCGTTACTTTCTTTATAGTTTGATGCATTTTTACAATGACACCTTTGACGTCTTTATCATCTAAAGCAACGCTTTTGTGTTCAACAAAAAGTTGCCAGACCCTATCAACAAACCTCTTCATTCCCTCAATCCCGGTATCCCGAAAATCGGGACTGCCATCCATCGGCCCCATAAAAACAAGGTACATTCTGAATGCATCAGCACCAAATTTTTCGATATAAGCATCCGGGTTTACGACATTCCCGCGCGATTTACTCATTTTGGCACCGTCTTTAATCATAAGACCGTGGGCAAAAAACTTTGGAAACGGCTCTTCAAAAGCAAGCTTTTTCAAATCAAATAAAGCCATTGTAATAAACCTGGCATACATTAAATGTAAAACCGAATGTTCCGCCCCACCAAAATAAAAATTAACCGGCAGCCATTTCTTGGTTATTTCCGGGTCAAATGGCAATTTATCGGCCGTCGGTGAACCTACCGAGGGATAGCGTAAGAAATACCAGGAAGAATCCAAGAAGGTGTCCGAAACATCTGTTTCCCGATTGGCATCCTTGCCACAGCTCGGGCACTCGACTTTATAAAACGCTTCTATTTGAGCTAAAGGAGAAACGCCTGTTCCCGTCGGTTGATAACCTTCGACATATGGCAGCTCCACGGGTAATTTATCTTCGGGGGTTGGGTACCAGCCTCGATCGTCCCAATCTGTTTGATCTTTTCTGATTATCGGCTCATTCTCCCTTAAAAACGACTTCCCGTTTTTCGCACAAGCCTCACAATAAATCATCGGTATCGGAGGACCCCAATATCTTTGCCTGGAAATTAGCCAATCCCTCAAATGATAATTAGTGAATTTCTTACCCCAACCTTCTTTCTCGATTTTTTGCCAAAGATCCTCGTCCGGCGGAAGATTGGCTACCTCGATCCCGAATTTCTTGGCAAATTCCAAGTCACGCTCATCGTGCTCAGGAACTCCCATAATAACCCCGAGACCGTAAGTACCCAAAACATAGTCGGCAACCCAGATTGGTATTTCTTTAGAAGTTAAAGGATTTAAAGCATATGAACCGGTAAACACTCCTGTTTTCTCTTTGGAAACATCTGAAACCGGCCTCGCCTGAGCCTCTTTTATATACGTTGATACTTTATCTTTATATTCCTCTTTTGTGAAAATCTCTGCCAAGGAAGAATCCGGCGAAATGACGATGAAAGTTGCTCCGTTAAGTGTATCCGGCCTTGTTGTAAAAACTTCAAGGTATTCCCTTTCCTTTGCTCCTTTAACCTTAAATCTTATCTTTGCCCCTTGGGATTTACCTATCCAATTTTTCTGTGCCAACTTTACCCTTTCCGACCAGTCGATTTTGTCTAGATTGGCAAGAAGCCTGTCCGCATAATCCTTAATTCTTATAAACCATTGCTCTAAATCCTTTTTAGCTACCTCCGTCGAACAGCGCTCACATTTGCCGGCAATTACCTGTTCATCGGCCAAAACCGTTTTACAGGAAGGGCACCAATTAACTTGCGCTTTAGTTCTATATACAAGCCCCGCTTTATAGAGTTGAACAAATAACCACTGTGTCCATCTATAATAATCTATATCTGAAGTTGTCACTGTCCGTGCCCAGTCAAAACCGTAACCTAAACTCTTTAACTGCTCTTCGTACCGCTTGATCGTTTTCTTCAGAAGTTCTCTTGGGTGCAATCCAACTTTTAAGGCGTAATTTTCGGTATGGATCCCGAAAGAATCATAGCCCATGGGCTCAAAAACGTCATCGTCGTGCATTCGCATAAAACGACCGAAAATGTCAGACCCTGTAAAAGCAAAAGTATTACCAGCATGCATTCCCTCCGCGGAAGGATAAGGAAACATCATCAGGTTATAAAAAGGCTTTGCCGCTTCCTTTAAATTGGGCGCGTATATCTTCGAGTCTTCCCATTTCTTCTGCCATTTTTTCTCAACCAAGGTCGGGTTATACTTTTTCTTTTCCATTTGGCTAAATTATATAACTTAACGGCTAAACCTCAAATTATTTGACATTATTATTTTTCACTATCAGTTTCACGTTCACTTTGAGGCTAACTAACTAATATCCGCAAACTAACTATGGCTTATTAATTAACGCTCTGTTTTCTATTTTTCCTGTTTTCACTTTCCCCGATGAAGCATCGGCGTTTTTACCAAAGAAAAAGTCAGAAATATATTTGTCTTTCACCTTTTATCTTTAGCTCATTAATATAATTAGTTCAATACCGATAATCTGGGGCAAAAACGTGATATAGATATCTGGCAGTCCGGAAAAAAGAGTGACAAAAACCGTTATTTAGTGTATTTTAGCCGTATTATTGCGATCAGATAGAATAACTTTACACGAAATTATTATCGCAAAATTGGCTTTCTTGCTGTTGATTATAGTTTAAGATTTCCGCAGTCAAATCTATACAAATCAGTCGCTAATTTGCAGACATTATTTCCGATATTCTGCGGAATAATCACTACTTTATGCCTACATAAACCTCAATGTTATTTTGATGGACTCGCATAACTGCGTTAGAAAATTTAATTCCTTTTATCCTTCCGTCAACCTCTCTAATCGTCAGATAATTTTTTATTAAAGAAATAAAATTGGTATGAACCGGTAAAACGTCAAAGACCCCTTTAACGTTTACTGAAGTTACCGAAAGCACGTCTTCATCAAAAAGAAGCTGTTCCCTATCTCTTACATAAAGATGGATTTTTAAAGCATTCACTTTTTAATTTCTTGGGCGCTTCCGACATACAACAATTTATCTTCCGGAAAAGTGTCGTACTTTCCTTCAAGGATTTCTTTGGTATCCTGCAAGGTGGTTCTTAGCGGAACAAAAGTCCCCTTTTCCCCGACTTGATTTTCGGCTACCGAAAACCTTTGTGTCATATAATTACGTAGCTTTTTCGCTCTTCGATATATTGTTTGGTCTTCAATTGAAAGTTCAGATTCTCCAACTAGAGAAACTATTCTCTGTAAATTAGCCGCTTGTTTAAGTAGATTTTTGGCCTGTCTATTTATATCACAATGATATTTACCGACTATTTCTGGCTCAACCGCCGTTGAGGTTGACGCCAAGATATCAACCGCCGGCAACAGACGTTCTTGGTATTCATCGCGAGACAAAACCACCACGCTCTCCAAATAAGGAAAAATTGTTTGTACTGCATGGTCTAACAAATCTTCAGCCGGCACATAGATTGCTTCAATACTTGATATCGAAGCATTTTTATTGGAAACAAGGCGTTCCTGGAAGTTGGCAATTTCCGATTCTAAAGTTGCCTGGTAGCCGTCTTCTGACGGTAAGGTGTTGGTTAAAACCGAAATTTCATTTCCGGCTTGGGCAAATCGAAAAACATTATCAATAAAAAAGAGGACTTCCTTTTTTAGATAATCTCGAAAATATTCTGCCAAGGTAGCGCCGACGTAAGCCGAAAGATAACGTACGGTAGGATTTTCACCCATTTGGCCGAAAATCAATGACGACGAAGAAAGGACCTTACTCTGCTCCAAAGCCTCGTAAAGCTCAAGGGCTTCTCTTGTTCTTTCTCCGACCCCGGCAAAGACAGAAATATAATTTGACTGCTCGGAGACAATGTTGTGAAGTATTTCGGTAAGAAGCATTGTCTTCCCCACCCCGGCACCACCAAAAAGCCCCATTTTCCCTCCTCGAATAAGGGGTGAAAAAACGTCAATAACTTTTATGCCCGTCTCAATCATCTCCTGTTTAGTCGATATAGGCTCGCCGATTTCCGGTCGTATATGAATCGGCAATGAAGCCTCTGTGTTTAACGGACCCAAAGCATCATACGGCGCGCCAAAAATATTTACGGCTCGTCCCAATAGCTCCTTCCCGACTGGAAAAGCCAGTTGTTTTTCGGTATTAACCAACCTTGATCCCCGATGTAGCTTTTCTATCGGCGATACGGCCAGGCAAAAGAAGCGGTTTTTATCGCTTGACGAATATACTTCGACCTTGATATTAGGGTCTTCCTCCAGAACCAAAACATCATATATACCTGGTTTATCCTCGCCAAATTCGACTTCGATTACTTGGCCTCGAATACTGACAACTTTTCCAATTTTTTCTATTGCCATATCATCTTCCCCCGTAAGTTATTAGGACACCTGACAATTGATTCAGTTGTTTACGATTATTAATCTTGTGCCATAGTCTTCGTTGGACAAATTCAAGGCTGCCTAAAGCTTTTTCGATGTTTTGGTCGGCCTTATCCATCGCCATTACTCTCGATGCATATTTAGCCAAAAGTGACTCACGAACAACCTGCTCAAATAAGGAAGCAAAAATTTCCGTTTCAAAAAACATCAAAATTTTTTCTAGATTAGGCTCAAATACGTATTTGGTAATTTTTTTTGACTTATCCTGGCTCAAGGATATTTCAGCCGAAATGGCTAAGGTGCTAGGCACTTGGGTAATGACCGAGTGAAATTTCCCGTAAAAGACGTGGATGGTTTGGTATTGGACAATGTGACTTATTATCTTTGATAAATCCTCGGTATTAACTTTATCGTCAGCCAATTTAAAATGGGTATAAGGCTTATTCGGTTCAGCTTCAATAAAAAAAGAGGCGCCTTGTCTTCCGACAATGGTTACTTCTGATTTATTCTGCCTAACTTCATTCATAAACAAATCGAATGTGCTTTTAACTATATCTCCGTAAAGTCCGGCATTAGCCGATAAAAGGACCGAAACCGTCTTGCCGTTGTGGGCGAGAAAGGTGACCTTGCCGCTTGCTAAAGAAGAGTTTCTTTTTTTTGCCAAGGCGATAACCTCCTGCGCGTATGAGGTCCTGACGTCTTCGAAGACGCTATTTATATCAGTCAGAAATTCCCGATTAGACAAAACCTTGACCCTCGTTTTTTTCATCTTAATCGAGGCTATTTCTGCGTAAGCCCTAACGAGAACCTGGAGAGTCGAAATTTGGCCGATTTCGTCTTTAACCGTCCTTTCATCAATCATTGAACACCTCCCTGTTCTAAACCGATCCGGCTTTTACCTAATAAAGCCGCTTCGTTTTCCTTTATTTTTATAACCAGCTCCTCAAGCTCTTTCGAATCGGCAACCAGATTGTTTATTAAACCCTTAAACTGGGTGTTGGTTTCGTAATTGGTGATTAAGGCCTGCATTTCCTTTTTCATAAGATTTGGGTCGGTTTCTTTCCAAAAACCACCCCAAAGCCCGGCCAAAAGAATGATGTTGATATTCAGGGGAATTACCACTTCAGAAGATTGGTCAAAAAAGGCAACCATTCTTTCTCCCAAAATTAACGTCTTTTGGGTCTCAATCGAGAGCTCCGATCCAAAGTGCATATACTGTCTCATTTTTTCGTAAAAAACGATAAATCTGGACAATTGACGATTAATATCTCTCACCAAAGGAGTTTGGGCCTGAAGGCCGACACGGGTAACCGACAGCAGTTGATTAATGGCGGGACGTCTACCCTGATTAGATAAATCGCCGTCAAAAAAGATGTGTCCGTCGGTCATCGACATCAAATTGGTCTGAATGTAGCCGGAAATATCCCTAAACGTCGTTTCCGCAACCGGAAGTACCGTGATCGAGCCTTTGGTAAAATTGCCGCCTCTTTCAAGTACTCTTGAATGAATAAAGAAAATATCTCCCGGATAAGAACTTCGGCCGGGAAAGCGTTTGGCGGAAAGCATTATTTCGCGGTAATATTTCGCATGTGCCGTCATATCATCAAGGATTAAAAGAACATCCATCCCTTTATCGCGAAAATATTCCGCATAAGTCATCGCCGTGTAAGGGGTTAGGAAAATTTTCCCTGCCGCATCTGCCGGACCGGCCGCCACCACAATGATATTCTTGCTAACACCGTTTTTTTGGAAAAAATCGATTGTTTTTTGGGTATCGAACCATCTTTTGGCAATCGACGCGTAGATACAGACCATTCCCTGCCTGGCTGCCGAAACGACAACCTGTTGAAGAAATAACGTTTTTCCGCTTTTTCTGTCCCCGATTACCAGTTCCCGCTGTCCCTTTCCCAAAGGAATTGTCAGATCAACCAAGGTAATGCCTGTTTCAAACGGCTTGTCGATATTTTTTCGATATTTAATCCCCAAGGGTATTGTTATTAAAGGACGAGGAATAAGGCCCCGGATAAAACCACCTTTTGTGCCCAAAGGTTTACCCAATGGATCAAAAACTCTACCTAACAGTCCATCTCCGACACCGATCTCCAAAAAAGTATCTGTCCTGGCCGCCTTGGTTCCTACTCTTAATTTTGAATTAGACAACAAGAGAACTTCAACGTATTCCGGATTTAGTGCAATTATCTGGCCCAATCCTCCATCTTCAAAAACAACGATCTCGTATGGTTTAGCTTGAGGAAGTCCGCTTAAGTAAGCCAAAGAATGGATAATTTTTTCGACGAAACCAACCTCCTGGGTTTTATCAATGTAATAAGATAACTCTTTCATTGGGCAGATAGTTTAATATTGGGGCCTTTTCCATTTTGAAATAGTTCATTTATTCTTTTTTTTAAAGACAAGTCCCGATATTTACCATCAACCGCGACTATCGCTCCCCCAACAATCGATTCGTCATAAGATACGTCCATAATTGCGCCTAGCCCTATGTTTTTCATTACCCAGGAAAAAAGCTTGTCAAGCGTTTCTTCCCTGGGCTCAAATGCCAGCGTGATTTTGATGATTTTGGCTCGGTCTACAAACTTTTTAAGACTGCTAACCAAAGCTTGTTTCTCTTCCCCCTCTGCCAGGCGTTGTTTGATAAAACCGGCCGTTTTCGCCCTTACCGATTTGTTAAGAACAGTGTCAAAGGCCCCGGGGTCGCTAGCAAATAATGCGTTGGCCAGAATATCCAACTCATTAAGAAAGATGTTTTTTTCTTCGAGTGTCCTGGCTAAATTATTGACGTCAGAGTAGGTTTTGTCGTTTAGCATTATCAAGTGCTTCAATCAAAATATCTTCGTGGTCTTGGAAATTTAAAACCTTACCGATTGCCTTGCTTGAGACTTCTTTAAGAAGAGCCAAGATTTCATCATCGACCCGCTTTAACTTTTCTTCTTTGTAGGCTTTTGTTTCTGCTTCGATCTTTTTGTATTGTTCGGCAATAACATTTTTTGCTTCGGCTTGAGAACGGACAATTTCCTGCTGCAAAGCCAGCCGTAGCGTTTCTATTTGTTTAACTATCTCAACCCTCACGTCTTTCGAAATATCACCGTATGCGCTGGCCGTTTGTGTTTTGGCCGATTCCAAGACCTCTTGGAAATTGTTAATTAAAGTATCTGATGCTTTTTTGACTTCAATTTCGAAGATTTCTTTGGTTTTCGCGCTATAAATACCGGCTTCGTTAATCGTCTCTTGCGCCTTCTGGCGGGCGCTTTGAATGATTAAGTCAGATTCTGCTTTAGCCTTTTTTAATAACTCTTCTTGTCTGGCTTTCTCACTGGTTACCACTTTTTCGTGCTCATCACGCAATAAATAATACTTTTTAATGAGCTCTTTGTAGGAAAGGGCTACCGCTCCAAGAATTATTCCTAAAATCGAGGTTAATAAGACACTTGCGTAGAGTAATGTTTGTCCTTCCATAATTTATTTTGGAACCAATAGATTCCGGCCTTTCATTTTTTCCGGTAAAGGAATATTCATCATACCGAGTATTGTCGGCGCAACATCGTAAAGACCACCCGGAGCAAGCTTGGTGGGCCGGCCGTTTAAGGCTTTATTGATAATTATTATGGGAACCGGATTATTTGAATGGTCGGTATTGACGATACCCTCTGCAGTCGTAAAAAAGAAGGTTGTGCTGGGAAAGGTTATCAGCTCTTCGGCGTTTCCATGGTCGGCCGTAATAATTACTGTTCCGTCGGCCGAAATTACCATATCGACTATTTCCCCCATTGCACGATCTGTATATTCGATGGCGCTAATTGTCGCTTTTATGTTGCCTGAGTGGGCAACCATGTCCGGATTGGCAAAATTAATAATAAAAAAGTGGTATTTATCTTTAGCTAATTGTTTTCGAAATTCGTCGACCAGCTTAAAAACCGACATTTCCGGCTTTTTATCATAAGTAGGTATTTTAGGCGACGCAACTATATCGACCGTTTGCCCCT
>Ga0315273_10007815_pt1 | contig 13427 bp, 14 predicted proteins | sample YL17G02_0_MG_FD_205753 | JGI IMG/M metagenome (GOLD analysis project Ga0315273, IMG submission 205753) | Sediment microbial communities from Yellowstone Lake, YNP, Wyoming, USA - YL17G02_0 | ecosystem: Environmental > Aquatic > Freshwater > Lake > Sediment | place: USA: Wyoming | collected... | reverse complement strand
ACGCGGCCCACCGGGTGGCCATCCTGGCGTGTGGCTCGCGCGACCAGCCGGATGCGCTTGCCGCGCGCCATCGCCTGCTGCACGTCGTCGCGCGTCACGCCGCCGATGCCCGTGCGCATGATCGTCCTGGGCGTGGCCGTGCCCCGCATGAGGACGTTCATCAGCGCCGCGGTCTTCGCCGCCGCGTCCCAGCCGTCGATGTCGAAGGACGGGTCGGCCTCGGCGATGCCCGCCTGCTGCATCTCGCGCAGGGCCTGGTCGAACGACTTGCCGGCCTCCATGGCCGTCAGCACGTAGTTGGTCGTCGCGTTGACCACGCCGCGAAACCCGGCGATGTCGGCGACCGGCAGGGTCTCGCGCACGAGATTGAACACGGGCACGCCGTCCATGACCGCGCTTTCGAACAGGAACGCCCGGTGCGCCAGCTCGGCGCTCGACTGCAGCTCGCGGTACGCGAAGGCGACCGGCCCCTTGTTCGCCGTGACCACGTGCGCCGCGCCGCGCAACGCCGCCGTCACGTGGTCGATGGCCGGCTGCCCGCGCTCGATGTCGAGCAGCGTCGTTTCCACCAGCACGAGGTGCTCCAGGCGGCGGAGCTTCGATTCGCCGGTGGCGTGCCGGATGAGGTCGAGCCCCGAGGCGCCAGGCGCGAGCATCCGCTCGCTCTCGGCGCCGGTGAGGATGTCGAGCGAGGTGCCGGCCTCGGTGAGCTTGAGCGCCTTCACCAGGTCGAGGCCGCGGGCGTCGAACGCCGCGCCGTGGTGCCGCGTCGCGATCCCGACCACGCGCCAGCTCAGGCCGTAGTCGCGCCGCAGCGCCACGGACTTCTCCTGAAGCAGCCGCGCGAAACGCTGGCCGACGTGGCCGAACCCGACGAGCAGAAGATCCAGATAGACCATACAGGGGACGCCTTCACAACCTGCGTGAGGCGGGTGATTCCGGCCGCGAGAACGGGTTGTGCAGGCGGTTCCCCGGGGGGAGCCCCCGCAACAGGTCCGCGAGCCGATCGAGCCCGTCCCGCAGGTACCGCGTTTCGCTGCCGAACCCGATGCGCAGATAGCCGTCCATGCCGAAGTGATCGCCCGGGACGATGAGCACGCTCTTCTCGACGCGCAGCCGGTCCACCAGCGTCGTCGAGTTGATGGCGTCGTGGTAGCGCACGTAGACGATGGCGCCGGCCTCGGGCAGGGCGTAGCTGAAACGGTCCTTGTGGGCGTCGAGCCAGTCGACGATGACCGGGAGGTTCGTGGTGAGGATCTTCTTGGTCCGTCCGAGGATCTTCGCGCGCATGACCGGCTGCAGGGCGATGCGGGCGAAGCGGTCGCTGAGGGTGCCCGGCCCGATCGTCGTGTAGTCGTGGTACGCCCACGTGGTGGCGACCATCTCCGGCGTGCTCGCGATCCAGCCGATGCGCAGGCCCGGCAGGCCGTACGCCTTCGAGAGGCCGCTCGTGACGATCACCCGGTCGTAGCGGCCCCACACCGACGGCGTTTCGGGGCCGCTGATCTCCGCGCCGCGGTAGATCTCGTCGGAGAGGACCCAGGCGCCGACGCGGCCGGCGATCGCGCAGATGCCGTCCAGATCCGACGCCGGCAGGCAGGCGCCCGTCGGGTTGTTCGGGTTGCAGACGATGATGAGCCGCGTCTTCTTCGTGACCAGCGCCTCGAGGCTGTCGAGGTCGACGAGCCAGCGCCGGCCGTCTGCCGCGAGTGTCATCGGCCAGGGCTTGAGGACGCCCCCGAACCCTTCCGCGAGGCCGAGCGTCTGGCCGTAGTTCGGCACCATGCTGACGATCTCGTCGCCCGGCTCGATGAGGTGCCACATGGTGACGAAGTTCGCCTCGGAGCCGCCGTTGGTCACCTCGATGTGATCGGCGGTCGCGTCCGGGTACATCGTCGCGATGCGCTCGCGAAGCTCGATGGTGCCGTTCGACTGCGGGTAGATCAACTCCTGGCCGAGCACGCCGGCCCGATCCGTCGGATCCTCGATGAGTTCCTCGACCCGCATCGGGTGGACGCCGCTCTCGGACAGGTTGTAGTCCACCAGGTTCTCGTAGGTGGACTGCATCCGCTCCATGGCAAACCGGGGAACGCGCATCGCCTGCTCCTCAAGGCCGCCGCGAGCATGGCGGCCGGTGCCAAGTGTACCCGATCGCGTGCTCGCATGATCTGCCTGGCGCGCGGTGCGCGGCGCCCGGCGGACGGTCACTGCGCAAACCGCTCGACACGGCGGACAGGGGCCCCGCTTTCGACTTAGCGTTACCGATCTGACGCTAAGTCGAGTGACAACGCGCCGGCGGCGCGTTGTCCGCGGGGTCAGCGTCGCCGTCTTGTCGGCGGGAGCGCTGGGTCCCCAACCCAGCGCGGATTTCGGCCCCTTCGATTCGTTTGTCGTGTGAATGTGATCGCCGTGCTCGCATGGTTTGCTTCGTGACCGCCCACCGTGCGCCCGTCGCCGTCTTCCGTTACTGACTACCGTCTACTGACTACTGGCTACTGGCTACTGTATTCTTCCCCCATGCATCCGCTGCCAGACCTCATGCCGGGGGAGCTGCTCCGCTACGCGCGGCACCTGGTGCTGCCGGAGTTCGGTCTGGAGGGGCAGCGTCGCTTGAAGGCCGCGCGCGTCCTCTGTGTCGGCGCCGGCGGCCTGGGCTCGCCCGTGGCGCTGTACCTTGCGGCGGCCGGCGTAGGCACCCTCGGCCTGGTCGACTTCGACGTCGTCGATGCCAGCAACCTGCAGCGGCAGATCCTGCACGGCACCCCGGACGTGGGCCGGCCCAAGGTGGAGTCGGCTCGCGACCGCCTGTTCGCCGTCAATCCGGAGGTCGAGGTCGAGACCTATCACGTGCGGTTGTCCTCAGCGAACGCCCTCGACCTGGTGACGGCCTACGACGTCATCGTCGACGGCGCCGACAACTTCCCGACGCGCTATCTCGTCAACGACGCGTGCGTGCTGGCCGGGAAGCCGAATGCGTATGGGGCGATCTTCCGGTTCGAGGGCCAGGCGTCGGTGTTCGCTACGAAGGACGGGCCGTGCTACCGCTGCCTGTTCCCGGAGCCGCCGCCGCCGGGCGAGGTGCCGTCGTGCGCGGAGGCCGGCGTGCTGGGCGTGCTGCCGGGCCTCATCGGGACGATCCAGGCCACCGAGGCGATCAAGCTCGTCACCGGGATCGGGGAGCCCCTGATCGGCCGTCTCATCGTCTACGACGCGCTGCGGATGTCCTTCGATGAGCTGAAGTTCCGGAAGGACCCGAATTGCCCGGTGTGCGGGACCGCTCCGACCATGCGCACGCTCATCGACTACGACGCCTTCTGCGGCCTGGCGCCGCAGGCCCAGGAGCCCGAGCCCGTGCCTGCCGACCTTGATTTCAACATCGCCGTCGACGACCTCAAGGCCCGCCTCGACCGCGGCGACCGGCCGTTCCTGCTCGACGTGCGCGAGCCCTTCGAGTACCAGATTGCCGCCCTCGCCGGCGCCGTGCTCATCCCGATGGGCGAGCTTGCCCGCCGCCAGCAGGAGCTCGACCCGGACGACGAAATCGTCGTGTACTGCCACCACGGGATCCGCAGCGCGAACGTGACGTCGTTCCTGCGGCACCACGGCTTCGCCAGGGCTTGCAACCTCCAGGGCGGCATCGACCGCTGGGCGACGCAGGTGGATCCCTCCATGGCCCGGTACTAGGGACTCGCCCGCCTGCCCGCCGTAGCCCCGAGGGCGAAGGCGGGAACCCCGACCAATACGAAATTGGGGACGGGGCTAATTTCGATGGTTCCCACCCGGAAATTGGCCCCGTCCCCAATTTCCGCAGAAACCCGACTTGACTGGTCCTGTATGGGGCGCTAATATAGGACTATCACGGTCGTAGATAGCCGCCTTCGCGAGGGCTACGGCGGCCAGGGGCAACACCATATGCTCAGGCTGTCGAAGAAAGCAGATTACGCCCTCATCGCCATGGCCCACCTGGCCCTCAAGTCGGGGTCGTCCAGCGCCCGTGAAATCGCGGAAAGCTACGACATCCCGACGGAGCTGATGGCCAAGGTGCTCCAGCGGCTGACACGGCGCGGTCTGCTGACGTCGCAGCAGGGCACCCGCGGCGGGTATCAGCTCTCACGGGCCGCGACCGGGATCACCGTGGCCGACGTCATTCAGGCGATCGACGGCCCCGTGTCGGTCACGGCGTGCTCGGCTCATGCCGACCGCTGCGGCCAGTTTGCGAAATGCAATGTGCGCGACCCGCTGTGGCGCATCCGCGAAATCATCGTGTCGGCCCTGGCGATGACGACCGTGTCGGCGCTGGCGAACGACACTGAACCCATCGGCACCCCCCAGCCGGCCCGCATGGTGGCCGTGCACAGCCGCGCGTAGGTGAGACGGTCATGTTGAAGTTCCCGATCTATTTCGACAACCACGCCACGAGCCCGATGGACCCCCGGGTGCTCGAGGCGATGCTGCCCTATTTCATCGAGAAGTTCGGCAATGCGGCCAGCCGCAATCACAAGTACGGCTGGGAGGCGGAGGAAGCCGTCGAGATCGCCCGCAAGCAGATCGCGGACCTGATTGGCGCGAGCCCGAAGGAAATCATCTTCACCAGCGGCGCGACCGAGTCGGACAATCTCGCGATTCGCGGCGCGGCCTACATGTATCGCGAGAAGGGCGATCACATCATCACGGCCCAGACCGAGCACAAGGCGGTCATCGACACCTGCAAGCGCCTCGAGAAGGAAGGCTTCAAGGTGACGTACCTGGCGGTGAAGAAGGACGGCCTGGTCGATCTCGACCAGTTGCGCGCCGCCATCACCGACAAGACGACGCTCATCACGATCATGGCGGCGAACAACGAGATCGGCGTCATCCAGCCGATCGCCGAGATCGGCGCGATCGCGAAGGAGAAGAACGTCCTCTTCCACACCGACGCGGTGCAGATGGTGGGCAAGGTGCCCTTCGACGTCAACGCGGCGAACGTGCACATGGCGTCGATCACCGCGCACAAGATGTACGGCCCGAAGGGCGTGGGCGCTCTGTACGTGCGTCGCCGCAACCCCCGCGTGCTGCTGACCCCCATCATCGAGGGCGGCGGCCACGAGCGCGGCATGCGCTCCGGCACCCTCAATGTCCCGGGCATTGTCGGCTTCGGCAAGGCCGCCGAGATCTGCCGGCTCGAGATGGCCGAGGAAGGCAAGCGGATCGGCGCCCTGCGCGACCGCCTGAACACGAAGCTGCACGCGTCGCTCGACGAGCTCTACATCAACGGATCGACGGAGCACCGGCTGCCCGGCAACCTGAACATCAGCTTCGCGTATGTCGAAGGTGAGTCCTTGTTGATGGGCATCAACGACGTGGCGGTGTCCTCGGGGTCGGCCTGCACGTCGGCCAGCCTCGAGCCGTCCTATGTGCTGAAGGCCCTGGGCGCCGGCGACGAGCTGGCGCACTCCTCGATCCGGTTCGGCCTCGGCCGCTTCAACACCGAGGAAGAAGTGGACTACGTGGCGGCCAAGCTGGTGAGCGTGGTGAGCAAGCTGCGCGAGATGTCGCCGCTCTACGAGATGGTGAAGGACGGCGTGGACCTGTCGAAGATGGTGTGGACGGCGCATTAGGCAGGGACTAGGGGCCAGGCGCTAGGGGCTAGTCATCCAGAGCAGCCGCCCGGCGAGGGCGCACGGAGATAGACAGATGGCGTATTCAGACAAAGTCGTGGATCATTTCAACAACCCGCGCAACGTGGGATCGCTGTCGAAGAGCGATCCGACGGTGGGCACCGGCCTGGTGGGCGCGCCCGAGTGCGGCGACGTCATGAAGCTGCAGGTCAGGGTGAACCCGGCGACCGGGGTCATCGACGAGGCGAAGTTCAAGACGTTCGGCTGCGGGTCGGCCATTGCCAGCTCCAGCCTCGCCACCGAGTGGCTGAAGGGCAAGACGGTGGACCAGGCCCTGGCCATCAAGAACACCGACATCGTGGCGGAGCTGGCGTTGCCCCCGGTGAAAATCCATTGCTCGGTCCTCGCGGAAGACGCCATCAAGGCGGCCATCGAGGACTACAAGCAGAAGCAGCAGGCAGGGCAGTAGCCATGATCGGAATCACGGAACAGGCCGCCGCGCACATCCGGAAGCTGATGGTCAAGCAGGGGCTCGCCGAGGGCGGTCTGCGCGTGGGCATCAAGGGCGGCGGCTGCTCGGGCCTGAGCTACACGTTCAGCTGGGAGAAGGACGCGCGCCTCGGGGACGAAATCTTCGAGGGGCCGGGCGGGACGAAGGTCTTCGTCGACAAGAAGAGCCTGCTCTACCTGGACGGCACGACGCTGGAGTACGACACGGCCCTGATGGGCAAGGGGTTGCATTTCATCAACCCCAATGCCAAAGCCTCGTGCGGCTGCGGCAGCTCGTTCCAGGTGTAGCGCACTCCTGCTGGCTGGTGACGCCGGCACGGTGGCGCGCTCGGGGCGGATCACCACGGCCCCCAATCCGATCCGAGCGCACGGGGGCCCCGCCGGGAAACCGGCGGGGTCTCTTTAAACCTCGGCTGCATGGCCTGCGTAAGGCGGCCGGTCCCCTCCGCCGCGAGAACGGGCCATTGTGCGGTCAGTGAACCTATGCAACCCGACACTTCCGCCATTCCGGTTCAGCCCTGCAAGAACTGCGGCACCCAAGCCCCGGTGGACGTCCACTTCTGCCCGCGGTGCGATCGCATTCTGACGCTGGGCCGCCACGGCGACTACTTCACCTTCTTCGGCCTGCACCGCCGGCTGCAGGTGGAGCCGCGGGACCTCGAGCAGCGCTTCCGCGCGCTCAGCCGCCAGTTTCATCCGGACTACTTCCACAATTCGTCGGGCACGGAGCGCCTCGCCAGCCTCGAGCGCTCCTCCTATCTGAACGACGCGTTCCGGACGCTGCGCGACCCGGTGGCGCGGCTGGAGTACCTCCTGAAGCTCGAGGGCTTCGCGCCGAAGGAGGCGCGGGAGGCCTCGTCGCAGGTGCCGGCCGGGCTGCTTGAAGAGGTGTTCGAGCTGAACGAGGAACTCGAGGCGATCCAGGACCTGAAGGCGGAGGGCGCCCCGGCCGACCAGGTGGCGGCGAGGCTGGACGGCGCGCGGATCCCCATCGAGGAGAACCTCGCGACGCACGAACGGCAGCTCGCGGCGCTGATGGTGACGCACGACGCCCGGTTCAACGAGGGCGATGCGGCGGGGCGCCACGCCACGCTGGAGGCGATGCGGACGCTGCTGCTCGAACGGACGTATCTCACCAATCTGCTCGCGACGGTCCGCCGGGAAATGAGCCGGGGAGAGGCGGCCCGCTCATGAGCAAGGTCGTGGGCATCGATCTGGGCACCACGAACAGCCTCGTGGCGTTCGCCAGCGTCGGCACGCCGCAGGTCATCGCGGACGAGTCCGGCGACAGGCTGCTGCCGTCGATCGTCTCGATCGACGCGGCGCAGACGATCTACGTCGGGCGCGAAGCGCAGCGGCGCCTGCTGACCGACGCGGTCCGCACGGTCTATTCGGTGAAGCGCTTCATGGGCCGCGGCATCGAGGACGTGACAGACGAAGCGCGCTGGTTCCCCTTCAAGGTGAGCGGCGAGACGGGCGGCGTCGTGCACGTCCATCTGGGCGAGCGCGAGCTGACGCCGCCGGAGATCTCGGCCTTCATTCTGCGCGAGCTCAAGCGCCGCGCGGAAAGCTGGTTCATGAAGGAGGGCGACTTCGATCCGGAGGTCGCCGCGGCCGTCATCACGGTGCCGGCCTACTTCAACGACGCGCAGCGGACCGCCACGCGCGACGCTGGCCGGCTGGCCGGCCTCGAGGTGCTGCGTATCATCAACGAGCCGACCGCCGCGTGCCTGGCCTACGGCCTCGACAAGCGGCACGAGGGCACCATCGCCGTCTACGACCTGGGCGGCGGCACCTTCGACATCTCGATCCTCAAGGTGGAGGACGGCGTCTTCCAGGTGCTTTCGACCAACGGCGACACGCACCTGGGCGGCGACGACATCGATCGGGTGCTGGTGGAGATCATCGCGCACGATCTCGGCCTGGATCCCGCTGCCCATGCCGACGCGATCCAGGCCGTCCGCAAGGCCGTCATCCAGGCGAAGTGGGACCTGTCGGAGTTCGACCAGGCCGACATCGATCTGCCCGTCGTGCCGGGACTCCCGATGTCGTACCGCAAGCACATCACGCGGGCGGAGTTCGAAGCGCTCATCGCCCCGATCGTCGCGCGCACGCTCGAACCGTGCCGGCGCGCCCTCGAGGACGCGGGTCTCACCGCGAGCCAGGTCGACGCGGTCGTGCTGGTCGGCGGCTCGACGCGCATCCCGATGGTGCGTCGCGAGGTCGCGACGCTCTTCGGCCGGCCGCCGTACACCGATCTCAACCCCGACGAGGTGGTGGCCATTGGCGCCGCGGTCCAGGCCGACATCCTCGTGAGCGGCCGCCGCGAGATGCTGCTGCTCGACGTCACGCCGCTTTCGCTCGGCATCGAGACGATGGGCGGGATCGTGTCGAAGATCATTCTGCGCAACTCGACCGTCCCGGCCAGCGGCAGCGAGATGTTCACGTCGTTTGTCGACAGCCAGACGGCGGTCGACATCCACATCCTGCAGGGCGAGCGCGAGATGGCCGCCGACAACCGGTCGCTCGGCCGCTTCAAGCTGCGCGGCATCCCGCCGATGCCCGCCGGCCTGCCGCGCATCCAGGTGCGGTTCCAGATCGACGCCAACGGGATTCTCAGCGTCTCCGCCCACGAGCTGCGCACGGGGATCGAGCAGGCGATCGAGGTGAAGCCGTCCTACGGCCTGACCGACGAGGAAGTGGAGCGCATGCTGCTCGAGTCGTTCGAGCACGCGCGGGAAGACGTCGAGGGGCGCATGCTGATCGAAGCGCGCAACGAGGCGGAGACCGTGCTGGCCGGCACCGACAAGGCGCTCCGGCGGCCGGACTTCGGCGAGATCGCCGCCGCGAAGCTGACGCCGGACGAAGTGGCCCGCGTCCGTGCGGCGGCCGCCGCCCTGCGCGAGGCGATGGGCACTGCGGATCGCGCCGCGATCCAGGACGGGACCGCTGCGCTCAACCACGCGACGAAGCATCTGGCGGAAGTGATGATGAACTGGACCGTGCAGGCCGCCCTCGCCGGGCGGTCGGCCGATGATGTCGCCGCCAAGGGGCGGTAAGAGATGAAGGCACAAGGACCATGCCGAAAGTCACCTTTATCGTAGACGGCGAGACGACGGTGGTCGACGTCGATCTCGCGGCGGTGCCGTACTCGCACCACGGGCTGCAGGGCTCGCTGCTCGACATCGCCAAGCATTTCGACATCCACCTCGAGCACGCCTGCGGCGGCAGTTGCGCGTGCACGACGTGCCATGTGGTAGTGCGCGAAGGAGGGAACCATCTCAGCGAGATGCTGGATGACGAGGTGGATCGCCTCGACACGGCGTGGGACGTGACGCCGAAGTCCCGCCTCGGCTGCCAGGCTGTCGTCACCGGCGACGTCGTCGTGGAGATCCCGATGTACACGCGCAACTACGTCCAGGAAGGCGGCGCGATCCAGCTCGGCAAGAGCACGGCGCCGGCCGCCGCGCCCGGATCCCCGGCGGTGCGGTCATGACGTGGACCGACTCGGAAGACATCGGCATTGCGCTCTTCGAGAAGTTTCCCGAGATCGATCCGTTGACCGTGCGGTTCACGGACCTGCGCGAGCGGGTGCTGGCGCTGGACGGCTTCTCGGACGACCCCCACGCCTCGAACGAGCCGAAGCTGGAAGCCATCCAGATGGCGTGGTTCGAGGAGTGGAAGGACGGGGACTAGGCGTCCGAGGCGCTACAATCCGTCCAGGCGGTTCCACCCACCGTCTAAAACGCCGGGGGTTCACAGCCCGTTCTCGCGGCCCCGATAACAGCCGCGGTACGCAGGCTGAGAAACCCTCACCATTTATGCGAGGCGCGCTGGCGATATTCCTCGCCACCCTCATCGGCTCCGAGCCGGCCGTGCTGAGCGCACAGCAGACCACTCCTCTGCCAAGCGTCGAGTCGCTGGGCGTCTCGTTCGATCGCATCAAGCGCCAGATGGGCCAGAAGCCCGGGTCGACGAACCAGACGTCGCTGAAGCTGGACTTCTACGTCGAAGTCGTCGGGGTGGCGCCGCCGTTCCAGTTGTTCGCCCCGGACGAACTGAGCTTCGGGTTGGTCCCGGGCGTCGCGCCGAGCCACGGCGACATGATGCGTCACCTCACGCCGCAGCCGTTCAGAGCGCCAGCCGCGACAATCATGTCCATCGGCGGTTCCAGGGGAGGACCACCGACGCTCATCGGCCAGGACTTCTGGGAAACGCAGACGCGCACGGCCAAGGAAGTGGCCCGCCGGAAGAAGATCGAGGCCGAGCGGGAGCGGCAGCGCAAGCTCAAGGAGTCCATCGTCGTCTCCCCGCCCAAGGGGCCCGGGCATCCCGAGCCGAGGCCCTGAGCCGCTTCCGCCGGGCGGCGCGTCCGCGTAGTACACTCGTCGGATGCGCATCACCGTTGCCCACAGCCCTGATTCGGACGATGCCTTCATGTTCTTCGGCCTGGCCAGCGGCCAGGTGGACACCGGCGGGGTCGAAGTCGGCCACGTCCTGCAGGACATCGAAACGCTGAACCGCGCGGCCTTCGACGGCCGGTACGAAGTCACGGCCGTATCGTTCCACGCGTACGCGTTTCTGCACGACAAGTACCTCCTGCTGCCCCACGGCGCGAGCATGGGCGAAAACTACGGCCCGCTGGTCGTCGTGCGCAACGACGGGCCGACGTCTCTTGACGGCGTCCGCGTCGCGGTGCCCGGGCTGCTGACCTCGGCGTACCTCGCGCTGAAGCTCTACGATCCGTCGCTCGAGACGGTGGTGATGCCGTTCGATGAAATCCAGGAAGCCGTGAAGCGCGGAGACGTGGCGGCGGGCCTGCTCATCCACGAGGGCCAGCTCACCTACCAGGACGAAGGCCTGCGCAAGATCGTCGACCTGGGCGAGTGGTGGGCCGAACGCACGGGCGGGCTGCCGCTGCCACTGGGCGGCAACTGCATCCGCCGCGACCTGGGGCCCGAGATGATCACGAAAGTGAGCCGGATGCTGCACGCCAGCGTCAAGTACGCGCTGGACCATCGCGAGGAGGCGCTCGACTACGCGCTGCAGTACGGCCGCGGCCTGGACCGGGCCAAGGCCGACCGCTTCGTGGGGATGTACGTGAACAACCTCACGCTCGGGTACACCGACGCCAGCCGCCGCGCCGTCTCGCTGTTCCTCAACGAGGCACACGAGAACGGCCTCATTCCGCACAAGGTGAACGTCGAGTTCGCCGCGTAGCGCGCGAAGGGATCTGAACGATGAATCGACGCGACTTCCTGGCGGGAGCGGCCACCGGTGTGGCCTCGGCTGGTGTGATCGGAATCGCCGGGCGTTCCCTGCTCAGCCGGCCAGCAGACGGTCAGCCGGCCCCGGCGGCCCCGAAGGCCGCCCCCGTTTCGGATCCAGCCGCGCCGCCGAAAGCGGCGGCGCCCGCGGCCAACCAGTACAAGGGACGCGTGTCGTACGCGCAGCAGGGAGAGGACCTGATTCTCTACAACCTGCTGCGCCATGCGATGGGGATCGAGAACCCGTCCTACATCGACATCGGTGCCGGAGATCCCGTGCTCAGCAACAACACCTACGCGCTGTATCTCACGGGCAGCCGCGGCGTGCTGGTCGAGCCGAACCCGACGCTGGTGGAGGCGCTCAAGACGGTGCGGCCCGGCGACGTGGTGGTGAACGCCGGCGTCGGCGTGAAGGACTCGGGCGCGGCCGACTACTACGTCATCCGCGATCAGTGGCCGCTGAACACGTTCTCGCCCGAAGACGTGGCCATCATCCGGAAGCGCTACAAGGACGACCCGGTCGAGAAGGTGATCAAGATGCCGCTCATCCAGATCAACCGGCTTCTCGCCGAGCACTTTACGACGGCGCCGGACCTGATGTCGATCGACATCGAGGGCATGGACCTCGATGTGCTGCGCTCCATGGATTTCAAGGCCCACCGGCCGGCCGCGATCTGCGCGGAGACCAAGAAGCCCTGGGAGTCGCACGAGGAGTCGGCGATCGCGAAACTCCTCGAGTCGCGCGGCTACGTCGCTTGCGCCGGCTCGCTCTACAACACCATCTTCGCCGATCGGAAACGCTTCCGGACCTGACGCGACCTTGGGGTCAGACTCGATCAGGCACGCCTGGAAACTGCCGTTTCCGCTTTCGGCTACCGGGGTCGGACCAATCCCGCATGGTGGGAAACTCGCGTTTCCACCTCTTGCAGATCGAGTCTGACCCCATCTATTTGCCCCAGGGCATGAGGTCCGGGTGCAGCGCCCGGGCGAAGGTCTGCGCCGTGAGCACGACGCGCGGGCCCGGCACGACGAGTTCCCCGCCGTACAGCAGGTACACCTTGCCCGCCTTGACCGCGGGAACGCTGGGCAGCTGCCGCCACGTCACCCGTTCGCGCGTCAGCGCCTCGGGCAGCGGCGGTTCCGAGTAGTGCAGCTCGATGATCACGTCGGGCTTCCTGGCGAGGACCGTCTCGGTCGACACGATCATCGACTCGCGCTTCACATCCCCGAACACGTTCGCGCCGCCGGCCAGCTCGACCAGGTCGTGCAGGAACCCGAACCCCCCGCTCACGTTGATCGCGCGCAGCGAGCCGGGCTCCCGGCCGATGACGAGCATCGTGCGCGGCCGCGCCGCGCCCTTCAGGCGTGCCCGGATGTCGGTAAACGCCTTATCAATCGTCGCCGCCAGCGTGCGCGCCGCGCCAGCCATGCCGATCCTGGCGCCGAGGTCGCGGATGCCGGTCGTGACATCCGCCAGGGAGCCGTGCCGATAGACGTACAACGGGATGCTCGCGCGACCGAGCCTGGCAATCAGATCGGTCTGGCTGCCGTAGACGATGACCAGATCCGGCCGCAGCGAGAGGATGCGTTCGACGTCCGGGTCGAAGAGCGCTCCCACCCGCGGCAGCGCTTCAACCTCCGGGGGGAAATTGTCGTAACTGCTGACGGCGGCCACGCGCGACCCGGCGCCGATCGCGAACAGCGTCTCGGTGACGGAGGGCACCAGGGAGACGATGCGTTTGGGCTGCGGCGGCGCCGTCTGCGCGTCGCTGAGGGTCGCAAGAGCGCAGATCGCGAGACACACTGCGATCGCGGCCACAGGAGCCGGCTCCCTTCGGCACGGCTCAGGGCAGGGAAGCCGGCTCCCACGACAGTCATGAATGCTGGCGTGGCGCGCGTTCGATCCCGAATCCCGAATCCCGAGTTCCGAGCCCTGGCGCTCAAGGCGCCCGGTTTCATGACCCGTCTTTGTGACTCGAGTTGTCCACCGCACGTAGGTCACGACACCGTCTCCAGTCATCGCTGCCTCACCAGCAGCCACAGGAAGAACGGC
>Ga0315273_10007814_pt1 | contig 13428 bp, 14 predicted proteins | sample YL17G02_0_MG_FD_205753 | JGI IMG/M metagenome (GOLD analysis project Ga0315273, IMG submission 205753) | Sediment microbial communities from Yellowstone Lake, YNP, Wyoming, USA - YL17G02_0 | ecosystem: Environmental > Aquatic > Freshwater > Lake > Sediment | place: USA: Wyoming | collected... | reverse complement strand
CCGCCACAAGCACCTTGCCCTCAACCCCAAGAGAATTCTCAGCCATTTCGGAACTCCCTGAGCATGGGCACACCAGTGCGCCGTTGATCCGCCCCTTTCGACTCCCTCTGGTTTGATCCGCCAAGTGTGTTCTATTTTCGCATTCAGAATGACCTCTTGATTTCTGAAGGGTCGGCATGTAATAATACATGCCGATGCGACCTCAACCGACAGGCCCCCAAGCCGCGCGACTCCGGCAGCGGAAGTTTGCGCTCATGCGCCGGTTTCAGATCCCGGACGATCTGCTCCCGGGCTCGCTCTCGCTACAGGACCACCGCTGCGGGAAGCCGACCTGCCACTGTGCGGCCGGGGCGGGCCACCCGAAGTGGTCGCTCACCTACATGGCCGGGGGGAAGAAGCACGTCCAGTACATCCCCCCGCACTTGGTCGAGGAGGTGCGCAAGCGGGTCGAGGCGGGGCGGGCGTACCAGGACGCCGTCCGGGAGGTGCTCGCGGCCAATGCCCAACTCCTGGCGCTGGCGCGGAAGCAGCGGCGGCTTTGAGCCGGCCGGGGGTCCGCCAGTTCCTGCGCTACGCGACCCGGTTTGCGGGGTGGCGGGCCTACCTGCGGGCGCCGGGGGACGGGCGGCTGCGACCGCAGATCCCCGCCGCCGCGCTGCTGCGGGCGCTCCTGGGGACCCGGGTGCTGCGGGGGGCGAGCTTCCGCGCGGTGGAGGCGTGGGTCCGGTCACCGGCGCGCCGCGCCCTGGGGGTGCGGGGGGCGTTTGGCGACGATACGCTGGCGTACTTCACGGAGCGGTTGGATCCGGGGCGCTTGCGCCGGGCGACGGGGGGCGTGGTCCGGCAGGCGAAGCGGAACAAGGCATTTCAGGCGAGCCGGCGGATCGGCCTGGCGCTCGACGGGACGGGCGCCGGGCGGAGCCGGGAGCAGCGCTGTGCCGGGTGTCGCCCGGTCCGGAACGCCAAGCGGGAGATCGTCGGACACCACCACAAGCTCGTGCTGGTCAGCGTCGTGGGCACGGCCGTGTCGCTCCCCTTCGATGTCGAGCCGTACGGGCCCGGGGACAGCGAGTACGCCGGGGGCCAGCGGCTCCTCCGGCGTGCGGTAACCACGCTGGGGCCGCGGTTCGCCGACTACGTCGTCGTGGACGGCGAGTTTGCCACGGCCCCGTTTCTCCATACGGTTGGCGACCTGGGCCTGCACGTCGTCGCGCGGTTGAAAGGGAACCTGCCGGAGCTCGCCCAGGCCGCTCAGCGCCGCTTTGCGGCCGCCCCGCCGGCGCAGACTTTCCGGGACGGCCGCGATTGGGTGGAGATCTGGGATGCCGACGACTTCGACCCCTGGGAGACCCTCCGGTGGGCGACGGTCCGCGTCATCCGGTACCGGCAGCACAAGCCGGACGGTACCGTCGTCGAGGCGTACTGGCTGACCGACTTCTCCCCGACGCAGGCCGGCAGTCACGCCATCTACCACATGGCGAAGAGCCGGTGGGAGATTGAAAACCAGGGGTTCAACGACGCCAAGAACCGCTACGGCTTGCCCACATCTGCCACCATCACCCGACCAGTCTGCTGGTCACCTGGCTGCTCATTGCGCTGACGTTGACGCTGGAGCGGCTCTATCGCACGCGCTACCTCTGCCGGGGAACCCATCCAGTCTTGGAGCCGATCGCGCTGTTCCGGCTGCTGTTGCTCAGTCTCGCGCAGCCGGCGGACACGAGTTGAGAGTCAGGAGATGACCTCGCGTTCCCGTCACTGAGCACGTCCCCCACCCGTGCCGGGAATTCGTGTCGGCCCAGCGCCCAGAAGAGGCCTCGAACCACCCCCTTCGTCCAGACAAATGTGCAATCCGCCACTGGGCGCGCCTCTCGGGGCCCTCAGGCGTACCAAGTATCGCAGAGTTCCGAAACTGCTGGTTGTCTCTCGGCCCTCTTGCCAAGGTTATCGTTGCCTGGTATACTAACGTCGAAAGTAGAGGAGGTCATCGTGAATGAGCCCCTAGCACAGCGCATCCTCGATATCATTTTCCAGGATCCGGATCTCCGCCGATTGCACAAGGAGTCGCTCACGGACTGGATCTTGGATACCCAGCCTCGGACGGCTCCCCTGGACACATCCGCACTGGTGGAGTACCTGGCCCTTCACCAGTCCGATCTTTTGAACCGGCTGAAGATTAACGTGCGGATCAAGGACGACCTGGCCCGCGCTTTGGATTCCATCCGGCAAAACTGAAACCGGTCCCCACTCTCGGCAGGATTTCGAGGCGACTCTTCCTCGTCAGGGGAGAGTTTGCGTGTATACTTCTGCCTCGAGCGTCAAGCCGCTCCCTCTCCCGGTCATGTCCGGGACCCCGAATCCCCTCGACTGCCAACCGGTGACCGCCGCCGAGGTCAGCGGCGAGGACGGCCTCGCCAAACATTCGGCCTCCCCTCGACCGGCCGGCAGCGGCGTCGCGGAGTTGTTGCCAGAGGCCGCTCGCCGGTTTCCCGGGAAGCGGGCGGATCTCGGATTGACCGCTTCACCGCATAGCCCCCAGAGGACACTTGACAGACAAGCCGGCTCGGGATAGCTTCGCCCTGGTTTCCCCATGGACCGGTTGGAGAAAGGGGTAGGTCACCATGGCCAACGAGGAGAAGAAGGGGTTCTTCGACAACCTGAAGTCAAAGTTCAAGGACTACGTGTACGGCATGGCGGCCCACGAGATGACCCGCCAGGCCCTCAAGACGCGCGGGAGCATGGAGCATCTCTTCATCCTCATCACGATGGGGGATCTCCTGGGCGTCCCCATCCTGCCCCCCTATTACTCCCTGCGCCTGCTGCCGTACGTGGTGCCGCAGATCTCCACGTGGAAGCGGCGCATGCTCCGCGAGAAGGACCTGACCGACGCCCTGGCATAAACGACTGTTGCGATCCGGGGGGCGCCTGGCGTGCCTCCCGCAGGGAAAGGACCTGGCATGAACGGGGGACTCGGCCGGATCTTCACGGACTTCCCGAATCGGCGCTACATCATGTTCGGCGGCAAGGGCGGTTTGGGCAAGACCACCTTCTCCGCCGCCGCCGCGTACCACCTGGCAAAGCAAGGCAAGAAGGTCCTGGTCTTCTCGGTGGATCCGCAGGCGTCGCTCTCCGACATCTTCCAGCGAAATATCTTCGGTAAAGGCGCGGTGGAGATCATGCCCAATCTCTACGCCCAGGAGATCGACGCCGACCAGCGGATCAAGGCCTACCAGAACGAGATCCGCAAGAAGATCTTCGACATGTACGGCTTCGACAAGATTCCCGACGAGATCGAGAGCTACATCCAGGCCGCGGCGGCGGAGCCGGCCATGGAAGAGAGCGCCATCTTCGACGAAGTCGTGGACATCGTCGTGGCCGGCCAGTATGACTACTACATCTACGACCTGGTGCCCTTGGGACACGCCCTCTACTACCTCTCCATGGCCAGCGTCTACGACGAGTGGATCGAGCGGATCACCAAGCTCCGCGAAGACATGCGGCAGTACGAGGAGATGGCCGCGCAGATCTCCCGGGACAAGGAAGTCGAAGAGGACATGATCCTCAAGGAGCTCCAGTACATCAAGTACCGGATCGGCACCTCCTCCAGCATCCTGACCGACCGGGAGAAGACGGCCTTCTTCTTCGTGATCATCCCCGAGGAGATGATCCTCATCGACACCCAGAAGGCGGCCCAGCTCTTCGCCAAGTTCAACGTGCCTCTCTCCGGCTACGTGGTGAATCGGGTGATCCCCGAAAGCCTGGCCAGCCAGGACATCCCCGAGTACCTCAAGAACCGGCTGCAGATGCAGAAGGGCTACCTCCAGAAGATCGACAAGCTGTTCGGCAACGAGGTGCTGGCTCGGATCCCCGAGTTCGAGCGCGACATCACCGGCCTGCCCATGATCGAGAGGATGGCCGAGGCACTGTTCGGGCCGAGCCGCTAGGCCGGTCCCCTCCTTATACCGGGGAGCGTGATTCCATGACGCAATCGCATTCGCTGGTCCAAGAGAGCATGCAGGCCTTCCTGAAGACGCACCCCAAGCTGAAGTACAACTTCTTCGGCGGCAAGGGCGGCGTGGGCAAGACCGTCTTGGCCGGCGCTGCCGCGGTGTCCTTTGCCCAGCAGGGAAAGCGCACCCTCCTGGCCTCCACCAACCCGGTCCATAGCCTGAGCGGCCTGCTCGACCAGAACGTGTTTGGCCAGGTGGTGCCGGTGACGGGGGTGCCTTACCTCTTCGCCTACGAGATCGACACCAAGGACACCATCGAGAAGTCCAAGAAGGAGATCAAGGAAAAGGTGAACTGGTTTCTCAAGTTCGCCGAGATCCGGACCCAGGCGGACGCCTTCGTGGAATCCGCGACCATGAACCCGGCCTTCGAGGAGTCGGCCATGTTCGAGAACATGATCGACATCATGTTCAAGGACGAGTACGAGGTCTACGTCTTCGACACCGCCCCCACGGCCAATGCCCGGCGACTCCTGGGCATGTCCTCGGTCTACTCGCTGTGGGTCGGCAAGATGATGAAGAGCCGCGAGGAGGCCCAGTCGTTGCGTCACGTCCTCTCTTACAGCAAGAAGAAGGACGAGAAGGACCCCCTCATGGACTACCTCCTCTCCTTCCAGCAGCGGATGGCGCACGCAAAGACCCTCCTTACCGACAAGGAGAAAACCGCCTTCTTCTTCGTCACACTGCCCGAGGCCCTGCCCATCGCCGTCATCACGCGCTTCATCGCCTGGTTCAAGGAGTTCGGCATCCCCGTCGGCGGCGTGGTGGTCAACATGCTGATCGAGAAGAGCCAGGTGAAGGCAGAATCGCCGGAGTTCGTGCGGAACCGCGTGTCCATGCAGGACAACTACATGAAGCAGATCGAAACCGACTTCGCCGGCATGGTGCGCGCCGTCCTGCCCCTCTTCGAGACCGAGATTCGCGGTGTCGAGATGCTGAAGCGCACGGCCCAGGCGCTCTACGGCGCGTAGCCGGCAGTCATTAGATTTCGGCGGCAACACTCAGCCGGAACGCGAACGGGCGGCCCAATTGGGCCGCCCGTTCGCGTTGGGCCGACGCCCAGGGCGCGATGCGATCCTTCGGATTTTTCCTGCCGCCGTCAAAAATCGAGCTTGATTGCCGTGGTGATTCCCCACTCAAACTCGCGGGTGGCGGTGAGGGGGAACTGCGGGGCGATGGCCACGCTGAGCCTCTTCCACCACGGCTCCGCCGGCGCCGCCTGTCCGGCGGCGCCCTTCGCACTGTCGGTCGGGCTGGTGGAGCCGTTCCCTCCGGGATTTCCCGCCACGGCGGCGGGTCCGATGCGGACACCGGGGGCGAGAGCGATCTGCCCCCGGTGTCGAACCTCCGCCGGGCCGGCAAGGGTGTACACACCGTTCAGCGCCAGGAAGGGGAAGATCCAGAATTCGCCCAGCGGATACCCCACCCCCAGGTTGGCCGAAAGGTCCTGCCGCCGCGGCCCGGCGTCAGGGAGCGCTCGGAGTTCCGCCGCATAGTTCATGTCGGCAAAGATCTGGATGGGCCCCAGCATCATCCCACCATTCAGGAAGGGTGTCAGCGTCCACTGGCCTCCCGTCCCTTCGCGAACGGAACCGGTCGGGAACCCGACGTCGAGACCTACCGCGACTGCCAGCCGTCTCGCGGGATCTTGGACAAGCGTGACGAACGCCTCGGCCGTGAGATCCCCGAGGGCATTGGTCTCCGCCGTCCTTGGCCCATCCGCCGGGCCGACACTGAGGAACTGATATGGGAGGTCGAGGGAGAGGCCCAGCCACTCGGTCGGCGCCAGACTCAACGCCACATTGATTTCGTGCTTGTGGGTGAACTCGCTCCCCGCTGCCGTCCGGTCTCTGATCCGCTCAAATCGGTAACCGATTTCCACACTCGTCGACGGGAGCGGATTCCGCACGTAAAGCATATCGGAGAAGTCCAGGTCGGCCTCGGCTGCCTCCGGCACCTGTGGAGCATCGGGGGGAGCCGCCTGGCTCACCGCCACCGAGTGCCACGAGAGTCCAAGGAGAAGACCGAGGGCGAGAAGCGTCCTTGCGCGGCAGCGGCCCACCCCTGGGGGCTGATCGCAACATGGACTACTCACGAGACAGGCCCTCCCGGACGTGGCGCTGTGCGCCTGGGCAATGGGGGTCGGGCGCTCAGAACCCGATGCTGATCCCGCCGTCCACGGGGAGGACCACCCCCGTGACGAACTTCGCTGCCGGCGAGCAGAGGTAGACCACGGCGTACCCCACGTCGCAGACCTCGCCCAGGGTGCCCAGCGGCGTCCGGTCCAGGATCTTCTCCTTGCGGCGGGGGTCCCCCGCGAAGTTCCGGCGGCTGAGTGCGGTGTCGAACCAGCCCGGGGCCACGGCGTTCACCCGCACCCCCTGGGGGGCGAGGTCGACCGTGAGGGACCGCGTGAGACCGGCCAGCGCGGCCTTGGCCGCGGCGTAGGCCGACACCTGCGGAATCCCGAACAGGGCGGCCATGGAAGTGATCATGACGATGGCGCCGCGCCGGCGGGCGACCATGCGGCGAGCGCACTCGCGGGTCAAGGCGAAGCTCCCGAACAGGTGGGTCTGCAGGACATTGGCGAACTCGGCGTCGGAAACCTCGGTGACAGGCTTCTTCAGGTGGTTCCCGGCATTATTGACCAGGATGTCCAGCGGACCGAATCGATCCTCCACCTCCGCCACCAGGCCGGGGATGGTCTCCAGCTTCCGGATGTCGTGGGGGAGGTAGGCCGCGGCATCGCCCAGCGCCCGGCAGGCCTCCTGCAGGACCTCCTCGCGCCGCCCCGTGATCACGACCCGCGCCCCCGCCTCGATCAAGGCGTGGGAGATGCCGAGACCCAGCCCCGTTCCACCTCCCGTCACCAGCGCCCATTGACCGTCCAGGCGAAAGGCATCAGCCATCCGTCCCCTCCCCCGCCTCCGTGCGGCGGCGGCCCGCCAGGACGCAGTCGACCAGTTGCGGCAGCAGCGTGAAGATCGGGAGGGGAACCCGGGTCTCGCTGGTGGGGACGGGAAGGCTCACGACCAGCTGGGGCTCCTTGTGGCGGATGCGGACCTGCCAGACGTCCATGCCGCGAAGAACCGCCAGGACCGCTTGCGCCAGCGCCCGCCCCTCCTTGCCCGGGGCCGCATGGAGGAGTTCCGGCCGGCCGGGGAGCGGTTCCGCCGTCCAGCCCAGCGAGCGCACCTCGTGGGCGGCATCCAGCGCCCCCCGCCGTCGCGGGTGGTAGACGTCGCAGATGGCCTTCACGGTTCCCTGCACAGAGACACCCACCATCAGCCAGTCGCGGCGGCCGAAGCAGCGCCATACCAGCCAGAGCAGGAAGGTCTCCCGGGGCTCCAGGACCAGGCTGACGCCCAGCTTCTTGAGGGGGGAGGCCGGCGATTCGACTTCGATGCGGAAGGCGCTCCGGCCGATCCACCGGATGGTGGCCTGGCCCCCGAAGGTCTGAAGGGAGTCGCGGACCTGCCTGACCAGTGCGCCGCCGCGGCGTCGGCCCAGGTACAATCCGGCGAGATACCAGAGGAGCAGAAACGCCGCCAGGCCGATGGCAAGATCGGTGCCGCTCATGAGGAACATCCCACCATCCCAACCTCATCTCGCGCAGAGACGCAGAGTCACAGAGGATATCGAACCCGGGTTCCTCCGGCAGAATGCTGAAAGACCCGATCGAGCCCAGGCTGCTCAAAAAGGTCCAGGTGCAAGGCGGAATGCAGAAGGCGGGGTACCCACCGGAGGTGGGTCCAGGCGTCTCTGGATCCGCTCGCCCTGAGCCCGTCGAAGGGCGCAGCGAGCGCCCGAGCGCAGCAACGCAGCAGATGGACCCTTTTCAGCAGCCTGCTAGCCGCTTCCGGAGTCCCTCCAGGATGGGCACGGTGAAGGCGGTGCCGAACCGGCGGGCGCCCGCCTCGAAGAGGGCCAGCGTCTTGTCGATGTCGGTCACGTATCCTGAGGCCTTCACCACGATCCCGGGGCTCACCGTGGCGCGCATCAGCCGGACGTCCTCCACCGTGGCCCCGCCCGGCTGTGTCGCCGTGGAGGTCTTGACGAAGGCCGCTCCCGCCCGTTCGGCGATCCGGCAGGCCGTCACCTTCTCCTCGTCCGCCAGGAGGTAGGTTTCCAGGATGGCCTTCACGGGGACCCCGTACCGGCTGGCGGCCTCGACCACCCCGGCAATGTCCCGCTCCACCAGATCGGTGCGGCCGGACTTGAGGGCGCTGATGTTGATGGCCATGTCCAGTTCCTGGGCCCCCTGGTCCAGCACGCGCTCGGCCTCGTAGCGCTTGACCTCGGGCAGGTTAAGCCCCTGGGGAAACCCGATGGCGATGCACAGCCGGACGTCCGACCCCTCCAGGAGCTTCTTGGCCTGGACGGCCTGGAAGGCCTTGGGGACGACGCACTTCACCCGGTACCGCCGGGCGATGGCGATCCCCTCCTCCAGGTCCTTGTCGCTCTGGCCCGGGAGGAGAATCGAGTGGTCGATCATCTGGGCCAGCTCCGCGATCGTCAGCATGGCAGACTCCTTCGGGCGAGGGGATCAGCCGGCGCCCGCCAGGTCGGTCAGATCCTTCTCGCGCAGCATCCGGCGCTTCCAGTTGTTCATGGCAGGGATGACGTACGGCAGGAGGCGCAGCGTGTAGTAGGGGGGCAGGATCGGCACGCCGACGATATCGCCGAACACCATGAGGACAAAGAGGTGCTCCATGTCCCCCCGCTGCTTGCGGAACATGACGACGGCGTCATAGTAGACCATGCCGTAGATGACGCCACGGAACCACTCGATCCAGCCATTCAGCCACTCGCGAAAAGTCATGAGGCAGCCTTCTAGCCATCAGCGACTGAGCCTGGATCCCTTCGTCGCAGTACCCGACTTCCGGCAGTCGGCGTCAACCCTCGCCGGTTCACGGCTCACGGTTCGTCGCGCATGAGTGCTTGTCCCGCTGCTCGGCAGAGTTCGGTTGGCAAGGACGGTTCGACGGACTCCGCCACAGATTCGGTGGTACGAAGGCGCCGTTCGTAGCCCCTCTGCTCCTCCGCTCCTCTGCCCCCCTGCCGTCATTCTCGGCTCTCGGCGCCCGGCACGTGGCCTTTCGTTCTCCCCATTCCCTGACCCCTGACCCCCAGCCCCAGCTCTCACCCCTTCACCGCCCCGAAGGTGAGGCCCGTGACGATGTGCCGCTGGATGACCAGGGTCAGGAGGATGACCGGTAGCGTGATCAGCGTGGCCGCCGCGGCCAGCGGCGCCCAGTTGATCTCCTCGTAGCCGATCATGTTGAAGACGGCGATGGGCAGCGTCCGCGTGTTCCGGCCCGCCAGGATGACCGAGAAGAGGAAGTTGTTCCAGGAGAAGATGAAGGCCAGGATGGCCGTGGCCACGATGCCCGGCTTGACCAGCGGGAGCGCCACCCGCCAGAAGGCCCCGTAGTCGGTGCAGCCGTCGATGAGCGCCGCCTCCCGCAGATCCGGCGGGATATCCTCGAAGAAACCCACCATGACCCAGATGGTGATGGGGAGCCCCACCACCAGGTGGGTCAGGATCAGGGCCGAGTAGGTGTCCACCATCTTCAGGTTCCGGAACAGGATGTACCAGGGAATGAGATAGCTGATCCCGGGGATGATGCGAGCCACCAGGATGGCCAGGGCGAACTTGTGTTGCCGCCACTTGGCGATGCCGTAGGCGGCCGGCAGCCCCACGATCAGGCCGAGGAGGGTCGTTCCGGTCGCCACCACCAGGCTGTTCCAGGTGTAGAGGAGAAATGGGTGCTTGGCGAAGACATACAAGTACCCCTTGAAGGTCACGCTGAAGCGGAAGAAACTAGGTGGGAACCCGGCCGCCTCGACCTGCGGCTTCAGGGAGAGGGTGATCATCCAGTAGAAGACGAAGGCCGTCGGCAACATGACGAGGATCACGAGGGCGTAGAAGCCGACGGTCTTGGCGAGCTTGCGGTACTTCGTGGTCCCTACCATCCTACCCTCCGGACCTTCATCAGGACCAGGCAGACCCCGAGAATGATCGAGAACAGGGCCACCGCCATGGACGAGGCGTAGCCCATGTTGAAATAGGAGAACGCCTGGTTGAAGAGCAGGATGTTGATGGTCTCCGAGGCGTTGGAGGGACCCCCCTGCGTCATGACGAAGATGATGTCGAAGGTCTTGAGAGCGTCGATGGCCCGGAAGAGGATGGCCACCACCAGGGTCGGCCGGAGCAGGGGGAGCGTGATCAGGTAGAAGCACTGGAACGCGCTGGCCCCGTCGATCTTCGCCGACTCGTACGGCTCCTTGGGCAGGGCCGCCAGGCCCGCCATGGCGATGAGCATGATGAGTGGCGTCCACTCCCAGACATCCACCAATGCGATGGCGTACAGGGCCGTCTTGCTGCTGTAGGTCCAGGTCCACGCCGGCAGTCCCACGACGGTCAGGAGATAATTCATGACCCCGAGAGTCGGGTGGTACATCATGACGAAGATCAAAGAGATGGCCGTGGGCGTGGCCATCATCGGCAGGATGGACAGAGTCCGGACCAACCCCTTCCCCCAGAACTCCCGGTTGAAGAGGATCGCCATCGAGACCCCCAGGACCGTCTCGACGGAGACCGCGATGAGCGTGAAGTAGAGGGTCCGGAAGAACGCCTCCCGGAACCGGGGGTCCCCTGCGATGATCTTCTGGTAGTTGGCCGTGCCGATGAATTGCGGCAGCGTCAGGCTGGACGCGTACCATTCCTGCAGACTCATCCACCCGGTGTAGAAGACGGGGTAGACGACGATGACGCCCACCACGATGAAGGCGGGCGCCGGGAAGATGTAGCGGGCGTTGCGGTGGACGAACCGGGAGAACTTCAGGCCGAAGCCGCTTTCCGCCAGTCTCTCCCGCGCGGCCGGAGCCGCCGCCGTCTGATGCGTCATGGCCACCTCTGGCGCCTCTTCGGATAAAACGGCCTGGTCCCCCTGTCCCAGCGGAGGGAGGACCAGGCTGCCGTCGGACCCGTCTGCTACTTCTCCGTCTTGTCCAGCAACTCCTGGAACTCCTTGTGGGCCTGGGCAATCATATCCGCCGGTTTGGCCCCCTCGATGGCCTTCTGGATGGCAACCCCGATGATATCGCGGTACTGGGTCACGTCCACGATCTCGGGCAGGCCGGCCTTTCCGATCTTCAGACTCCCCAGATAGGCGTTATACCAGTCGACCGGCATCTTGGGCTTGGCCTTGACCTCGGCGTTGCCCCAGGGTGCGACCCGGCCCACGCCGACGCCGGCCAGAAGCTCCCGCACGCACATCTGCTTGGTGGTGGCCCACTGAATGAGAAGGTAGGCCGCCTCCTTGTTCCGGCTCTGGGCGCTCACGGCCATGGCGTTGGTGAAGGTCGGGGCAAAGTGGCCGCCCGGACCCGATGGCAGGACTGCGTAGCCGACCTTGCCGGCGATCTTGGATTTCTCCGTGTCCTCGAATTGGCTGGCGAAGTTCACGCCGTCGTAGTAGATCCCGACCTGTCCCTGCATGAACGCACTGCTGCACTCGTACCAGTTGAAGTTCACGACGCCGGGCGGACCGTACTGCCGGAGCATTCCCGAGTACCACTCCATGGACTTCACCCAGGCCTGGGAACCCATGGCCGACTTGCCGTCCTTGGTCAGGTACTCGGCCCCCATGGCGTAGATCACCCAGGCCCAGGGGGTGGCGTTGGCGTTCTTCAGGCCGCGGGCCACGAAGCCGTACATGCCGGGGGGGCTGTGAAGCGCCTTGGCCTGGCTCTCCAGTTCGGCCATGGTCTTGGGCGCCTGCCACCCCTTCTGTTGATACAGATCCTTTCGGTAGAAGAGCACGAAAGGATCCACGAAGGTGGGAAGAGCGCTGATGCTCTTGTCCGGTTGGGTCACCGCCGCTACCGCGCCTGCCGTCATGTCGGCCCAGTCGTAGTCGGGCGCGGTCAGGCTCTTGTCCTCCAGGAGCTTGTTCAAGGGCTGGAACCAACCCGATTTCCAGAAGCGGCGCTTCTCCACGTGCATGCTGGCATGCCAGGCATCCAGGCCGCCGCTCCCGGCGGTCATCTCGACTGTCAGCTTCTGGCGACCCTGCACCTCGGGCAAAACCTCGTGGTTGACCTTGATCCCCGTGAGATCGGTGAATTCCGGGAAGTACTTGACCATCTCATCGATCCAGGGGTGCTTGTAGAAAATGCAGTAAAGCTCCTTCCCGCGAAACCGCTTCCAGTCGAAGGTCTGGCCGTGGCCCGGCGTGTGGACGAACGGGCCGATGGCCGCCCCGGCCGCGGCCGCACCCAGGCGCAGGACATCCCGTCGCGTCATCCCGCCGCTATTCCGCTCCCGTCGCTTCATCGTCGCCTCCTTCCCAACCAGCGGGCCGCGGCCCGATGAGCCGCGGCGCCGACACCGCTCGCCGCTACTTCTCCGTCTTGTCCAGAACCTCCTGGAACTCCTTCTGGGCCTGGGCCAGGACATCGGCGGACTTGGCCCCCTCGATGGCCTTCTGGATGGCCACCCCGATGATATCGCGGTATTCCGTGACGGCCACGATCTCGGGCAAGCCCAACCGACCGATCTTCAGGCTGTCCACGTAGGCCTGGTACCAGTCCGCGGGCATCTTCGGCTTGGCCTTGACCTCGGGATCGCTCCAGACCGAGGTGCGGGCGCTTCCCGTGCCTTCCAGGAGCTCCCGGACCGCGCTGCGCTTCGAGGTGGCCCACTGGGCGAAGAAGAATGCCGGCCCCTGGGCCTTGCTCTGGGCGCTGACGGCCACGGCGTTGCCGAAGATCGGAGAGAAATGGCCGCCCGGCCCGGCGGGCAGGACCGCATACCCCACATTCCCGGCGATCTTGGACTTCTCCTTGTCCTCGAACGGGCTGGCGAAGTTCACACCGTCGAAGTACTGGGCCACCTGGCCCTGGGAGAAGGCGCTGCTGCACTCGTACCAGTTGAAGTTCACCACGCCGGGCGGGGCGAAGCGGCGCAGCATGCCGGCATAGTAGTCCATGGCCTTCACCGCCTCGGGCGTGTTGATGGAGGCCTTCCCATCCTTGGTGAGGAACGTGCCGCCCACGCTGAAGAGCACCCAGTCCCAGGCGGGGGCGTTGGCGTTCTTCAGGCCGCGCGCCACGAAGCCGTACAGGCTGGGGGCGTTGTGGAATTTCTGGGCGAACTCCTCCATCTCGGCTAGCGTCTTGGGGGGGGTCAAGCCCTTCTGCTGGAACAGATCTTTTCGATAGTAGAAGATCCAGGGATCGATGAACGCCGGCAGGCCCGAGATGCTGCCGTCGGACTGCGTGGCGATGGCCTTGGCGCCCGCCGCCATGTCGTTCCAGTCGTAATCCGGGGCCGTCATCGTCGGGTCCTTCAGGAACTTGCCCACGTCCAGGTACCACCCCGACTTCCAGAAGCGCCGCTTCTCCACATGCATGCTGG
>Ga0315273_10007812_pt1 | contig 13432 bp, 6 predicted proteins | sample YL17G02_0_MG_FD_205753 | JGI IMG/M metagenome (GOLD analysis project Ga0315273, IMG submission 205753) | Sediment microbial communities from Yellowstone Lake, YNP, Wyoming, USA - YL17G02_0 | ecosystem: Environmental > Aquatic > Freshwater > Lake > Sediment | place: USA: Wyoming | collected... | reverse complement strand
TGCTCGGCCATCGCCACCGCATGAGCCGAGAGCCGATCCGCCTCCTCCTGACGCTCCAGCCGGGGAGGGCACGGGCTCGAGGGCCATGCCAGGCGGCGAGCGGATCGCCGAAGCGCCAGTGCCGACACCAGGAACTGCTCTGGCGACTCAGGTCCGCGTGCCTTCGACATGACGGCCGAGGATGGCGCACCGTCGTCGCAGCTGTCTACCCGGTCATGGGTGAACCTGCGGGGGACGGCCCTCAAGGAGGTGGCCGTGTGGGGAGCAAGGTCAGGGTGACGACCTACGGCCGCGGGTGACCATCCCCGGTCCCACCGGCCTTCAAGAGCTCGTCGATGATCGAGGACGGTGAGCACCCTTTCAGGAGGTACGTATCGACCCCCGCCGCGAGCGCCTCGTTCCGTATCCCGTTGTCGTCGTAGGCGGTGAGCATGATGATCGGCAGCTCCGGGCGGAGACGGCGCATCGCCCGAGCCGCCTCGATCCCGCCGAGCACCGGCATCTTGACGTCCATCAACACGACGTCGGGCCCCAGCCGCTCCGCGAGCACAACCGCTTGCCGGCCATCCGCGGCCTCCACGACCGATGCGAAGCCGCGGTCGTGGAGCATCTCGCGGACCGCCTCCCTGAAGTCGGAGTCATCATCCACGAGGAGGACCAGCGGGCCCGGCCGCACCACGCTCATGAGCGGGTCCCGCCGTTGGGCAACGTCGCACGGACGTGCGTTCCCTCGCTCGGAGCAGAGTCGATCTCGAGCGACCCCCCCGCCATCTCTACCCGTTCGCGCATCGCCATCAGCCCCAGCCCTCCGTCACGAGCCGTGTTGACCGCGGCTGGGTCGAATCCATCGCCGTCGTCACGCATCTCGAACTCGAGGCTCCCGTCCCGCTCGCGGAGGGAGAGCCAGGCGTGCGTCGCGTGCGCGTGCCGGGTGACGTTCGTCATCGCCTCCTGCGCCACGCGGTAGACCACCCCTTCGACGACCGACTCCGGGCGGGTCTCGAGCGTCGACACCAGTTCGTACTCAACGCCACCCCCGCGCATCACCACGTCGGCCTGGTCGGCGATGGCTGCCTCCAGCCCACGCTCGTCGAGGGCGGGCGGTCGCAGTCCCCGCATCATGGACCGGAGCTCGTCGATCCCGGCGGAGAGCCTCCCCTGGGCGTCGTCGAGGAGAGGTCGCGCGGCGCCGGCGTCTCCCTTCTCGATCCGAGCGCATACCCGATTCAAGGTCATGCCGACGATCGACAGACCGTGCAGCGGCCCATCGTGAAGCATCGCCGCGATGCGTCGGCGATCCTCCTCCTCGGAACGGAACAGCCCGTCGAGGAGTCTCCGCCGATCCGCGGTGGCGTCTCGCTCGTCGACCAGCAGGTCTTCGAGTCGCTTGGCCTGTGCCTCCAACTCGGCGTTCTGTGTCGTCAGCGTCCGTGAGACTCGTCGCATGATCGGGAGCAGCAACGCGTAGAGTCCCCCCAGGCCGAACAACAGCAAGACCCCCATCGTCCCGAGAACGCGGTAGGCCTGAGACTGGACGCTCGCGTAGTCCTGATACAGCTCGACGAGCGGGCCGCGGGTGTCGACTGCGCCGTCGACGGACCCACGTGGCACGTAGGTCTCGAGCAGTTTCGTGGCGATCGGTCGTTCGTCGACGTTCTCGGCCTCCTGGAGGTCGGTGACCTCGCTGACCGGCCGCTGCAACACGAACGCGTCGCGAAGCTCCTCCTCCATGGGGAAGCGGCGGCCGATCAACGCGTGGTCGTCCGAGAACAGGATGACGCCGTCCGCCCGCCACACCTTGAGTCGCACCACTGGCCATTCGAGCAGAGGTGGCTTCAGGAGGGAGTCGAGCGCATCCAGTCGCGCGCCAGACGCCGGGTCGAGGGATGTGCCCTCGGCGAGGTAGAGCGCCATGACGGAACGCGCGATCGCCTCCGCTCTCAGCTCTCCCTCGGCGACCTCTCTATCCACGATCTGGTGCATCAGCGTGATGCCCAAGACTGCGCCGACGAGCAGGAACGCGAGCATCGTCGTCGACGCGAATCGCAGGGTCAGTCGGTGAACGACCTTCTCGCCGGGGGCGCCGCGGTTCACGGTCGCTCCTCGACCGTCGAGGCGGAGACGGGGACCGCCCGCCGCGTTCGTCCCGTGGCGCGCGCCCCTGTTTCGGCGCCGTCCGAGCGTGCGCGAGCCCTCGGCGACGCCTTCCGGCGCCGTCCCGCACAGCGGAACACCGCCTTGAAGGTGCTCCCTTCGCCTGGAGTGCTCGAGACTTCCAGCCGTCCGTCGAGCAGGCGCATGATGTTGAGGCTGATCGTGAGGCCGAGCCCGGCGCCCGGCGCCGAGCTCTTGGCCGCTCGCTCGAACGGCTCGAAGATCCGCCTCACGTCGCGCCGCGCGATCCCAATCCCGGAGTCGTGCACCGCGACGGTTACCTCGCCGCGCTCGGTCGTGACCTCCACCCACACACGGCCGCCTTCCGGCGTGAACTTGATCGCGTTCGAGAGGAGGTTCAGCAGGACCTGTCGCGTTCGCAGGGGATCAGCGAGTATCACCTGTCGGGTGGGCGACGGGACATCAACGGTGATGCGCCGCTCGTCCGAGAGCGGGCTGAGTGCCCCGATCGTGTCGTGGATCAGGGGATCGACCTCGATCGACCGGACGTCGAGATCGAGACGTCCCGCTTCGATCCTCGAGAGGTCGATCAGGTCTTCGACCAGACCGAGGAGGTGTCGCGCGTTCGTGTGGATCTTCGCGCCCCAATCGCGCGCGCGCGCGCGCGGCAGCGGGCTCGCAGGGTCCTGCAGCATGTCGCTGGCGAGCATGATGGTGCTGAGGGGCGTCTTGAGCTCATGCGAGAGGCTCGCGAGGAAGTCTGACTTCACGGCGTTGGCTCGTCGGAGCCGCGCGCTGACGCCTCTGAGCCGCTTCACCAGCTCGACGTTCTGCGCGTGGACGCGGGCATTCTCGATCGCGACCACGGCCTGGGACGCGAGCGCCGTCGCGACCTCTTCGTCGCGATCGTCGAAGATCCGGCCGTGTACGGAGGCGAGCACCAGGTACCCGACGGACTGGTCGTCGTGCGCGATCGGGATCCCGAGCAGGGACGTCTCTTCGGGGCGAACGGGGACACCGATCGACGACAGTCTCGCGCTGAGCTGGGGGCCGTCCATCACGCGCCCCTGCGCGGTAGCCTCCACGATCCACCGTTCGAACGCGTCGACCTCGGGCGATCCCTCACGTCGCACCCATTCTTCCGCCGCGGAGTCCACGCCCGAGATCACCAAACCTTCGATCCCACGACCGTCCTCTGTGACGATCCCGACCACCGCATAGTCGGCGTTCGTCAGCTCACGGGCCGCCTCGGCGACGGCGTTCGGGACGGTCGCCCTGTCGCGGAGGCCCGAGAGCGCGAGGACGACGCGCCGGAACCTCGCCTCGGTCTCCCGCAACCGCAGGCCAGCGTCGGCCCGTTCGGTGACATCCTCGATCGTCGTCAGCTCCGACGGATCGCCGCCGTCGACGCCGGGGATCGTTGACGTCGTCGAGTGCACGAGGACGGTTCGCCCTGTGCTCGCCACCAGCGTCGCGTCGACGATCCCACCGGGGTCTTCGAGCGCCTGGCCCGCTGGGCCGTCCCCTGAGCGGTTGGGCTCGACGGGACGTAGCAGGTCATCCAGCGGGAGGCCGCGCAGCTCGTCCTGCGAGCGACCGGCCAACCGGCACAACGCGGCGTTCGTCCGGCTGATCGTGCCGTCCGGGCCACACAGGACCATCCCGACGGGGGCGTCCTCGAAGACGCCGCGGAGGCGCTGCTCGCTCCGGCCGAGCTCGGCCTCGCGGCGGCGGCGCTCCCGTTCGTCGCGGAAGATCGCCGACGCGCCCACGACCCACCCCGATCCGTCGTGGATGGGCGAAACCCTCAGCGACACCGGAACACGGGAGCCGTCGCCGCGCAGGTATTCCGCTTCGCTCTGGAGCCGGTGGCCCTCCAGCACGTCGGCGAGGCCCGCCGGGAACGAGCCGGGATCGCTCGGCGACAGGATCGACGCCGACCGTCCCACTGCCTCGTGCTCAGGCACACCGAATAGCGCCTCGGCGCCCGGATTCCACGTCGCGATCGTGCCGTCGGGTGTCACGCTGACGATCGCGTCCCGTGAGGACTGCACGATCGAGGCGAGGAGAGTTGCGTGACGCATGGACGTGCGCAGACGGCCGTCCATCTGGGCGCGCTCGGTCACGAGCCCGACATGGCGCCCCAGGTTCCGCAGCACCTCGAGATCGCGGCTGTCGAAGTGCTCCCTGCGGCTCACGCGGTTCCCGGCGAGGATGTATCCGACGTGCTGGTCGTTCCCTGTGATGGGAACGCTGACGGCCTCGCGGATCCCTCGGTCGGACATCCAAAGCCGCAGTTCGTCGTCTGCGTCGGGCCCGGGGAGCAGGATCGGTGCGCCGAGGGCGCCGATCCTCCGTTCGCCTGCGTCGTCGGTCGCCTCAGACGTGGCCGCGCCCGCGCGAGACACGTATCGGACCCCCGGCGACGATCCGTTCGGGTACAGGACGATCTCGGCCACCTCGGCCCGGAACGACGCACCGATCCTGGAAACGAGCGAGAAGAGCATCGACTCGATATCCGGCGCCACGTCGATCACGTGCATGCACCCGTACAGGAACCGCACCCCACGGTCCTCGCGCTGTCGCGCCGCGAGGGATCGGTAGGCGACGAGCACGATCGCGCAGGGGACGATCAGGAACACGATCGCGAATGGAGCCGTCTCGAGCAGCAGCACACCGATCAGCCCGACCGAGGTGTTGAGCAGCGTCGGCACGAGCTCGAGCACCGAGTCACCGCGGACCTGATCCAGACGCCACTTGCCGTCGGCGATCGCGCCCCGAGCCGAGACGGTAGCCGCCCGCACGAAGGTCATGGCACCCGCCGCCAGGTAGGCGGCGAGCCACGTGACGGCGCCGACGTCACCGGGGTGCGCCACCAGCCTGAAGACCGTCACGGCCACGACCGTGCCCAGCATCGACCGCGCGATCTCGAACGAGGCCTCCGAGAGCCCGGACGCCCGGTCGATCGCCAGGGCGATGGCCCCCCCTGCGGCGATCGCCAGCACGAGGTCGCCCGGTAGGGCGAGGAAGAGCCCGAGAACGATGGGGATCTCCACCATCGTGAACGTCACGGTCCGGCCCGGCAGGGCAAGGTGCACGACAGCCGCCTGCGCCAGGACGAACAGCGCCGCGAGCGTCCACCACTCCAGGGACACGTTCGGATCGAACGGCGCCAGATCCGAGAGCCAGGCGGCGTACACGCCGAGCGATGCCCCGGCGATCGCCACGGTGAACGAGGTCTCCCCCCAGCGTCGGTTTCGGTCGGTCATGTCCTTGAGCACCCTTCCGATGAGGCGCGGCTTAGGCGCCTAACCTCGGCAGCGAAGACGAGTGAGTCTTGGTACACCGGTTCGACCCGGGACCGCCACCGCCGGATGGCAGGGGACGAAGGACCTACGCCGTCTGGGCGGACCGCCTACCAACGGCGTAGTTACTTCCAGGGGAACCCCGCGTACCGTTCGGGGGATGCTAGAGAAGGTTCGTTCGGGGAGCCCCCCCCAAGGTGGGGCGGTTGTGGGAAGGGTCGCGGGGGCGGATCCCGCGGCCGGTGATGTCGCGAGCATCCGCGTGCTCGTCGTCGACGACCACCGGTCGTTCGGAGAGACGCTCGGGCTGGCGATCGACATGCAGCCCGACCTCGAGTGCGTGGGGATCTGCGAGACCGCCGCCGAGGCGATCGAGATGGCAGCGGCGACGCATCCCGACGTGGTGATCCTCGACGTGCGCCTGCCCGACGCCGACGGGATCGACGCCACGCACGCGCTCAGGCAGGCCTGCCCCGGCACGCCGATCCTGATCGTGACCGCCTACAGCGATCTCGAACTGCTGTCCCGGGCGGCCGCCGCCGGCGTCAGCGGGCTGCTCCCCAAGGAGAGCCCGGTGGCGGAGTTCTTCGCGGCGATCCGGTCCGCCCGGACGAGCGGGATGATCATCGATCGCTCGGTGCTCGGCGAGTTGCTCCATCGGGCGCAGACCGACGAAGGGTCCCGGAAGGCCGGGATCGATACGCACCTCACGCCTCGCGAGACCGGGGTGCTGAGCCTGATGGGCGAGGGGATGGATACCCAGAGCATCTCGAGGCAGCTCGGGATCCGCGTGAGCACCTGTCGCGGCTACCAGAAGTCGATCCTTCTGAAGCTGGGGGCCCACAGCCAGCTCGAGGCGGTCGTCGTCGCCTCGCGGCGCGGACTGATCCCGGCCTTGTCCGCCTGATGGCCGACCTTCGACCCCCCAATTCTAGGGGTCCCCTGGGGCCCTCATCTGGGGCTGGGGAACGGCACGGAAGTGCGCTTGAATCTCGCATCGTGTCGTCGAGCCTTCCCGTCGCGAACGTCGAGCCCTCGATCCGCAGCGCGGACGATCGCTTCCGCGTGGGCATGTTCGGCCCGATCGAGGTCGAGTATCGCGGCAGACGCCTCGGACCTTCTGGATTCCGTGGTGTGAAGCCGAAGCAGATCCTCGAGATCCTCCTGATCCGCCGCGGCCGCAAGGTCACGAAGGAGCAGGTCGCCGAGGCGCTGTGGCCCGACGACGGCCCCGCCAACATCTCGGCGACGCTGGACACGTACGTCTCGCTGCTTCGCACCAGTCTCGATCCCGGGGGCGCCGCGGGGCGGTCGTTGGTCGTAACGGATCACTGCGGCTACCGGCTGGCGCCGGAGCTCGTCGACCTCGACCTCGACCGGTTCGACGCCCTCATAGAGCGTGCGCCACTGGTCGACACCGCCGAGGCGCGTCAGCTCTTGGCGACGGCGCTCTCGCTCGTCCGGGGTGACGTGCTCGAAGACGAGCCCTACCTCCCCGGGACCGAGGCGATCCGCGGTCGCTACCGACAGCGGTGGATCGACGCGTCCCTGCTCTCGGGACACCTGGCCCTGAAGGAATTCGACTTCGGACCGGCGCTCGAGAGAGCGACGGAGATCGTCGACGTCGAGCCGCTCCTCGAACCGGCACACAGGATCGCGATGATCGCGGCGTACGGATCCGGTCGTCAGGACCGCGCCGTCCGCGCGTACGCGCGATGCCGCAAGGCGCTGGGCGACGAGCTCGGCGTGGAGCCTTCGCCGGAGACATCGGCGGTGTTCGACGCGATCCGTGATCGCGTCTCTCTCGATCAGCTCCTCGGACTCGACGTCGGCCTCGCCGGCTGAGCCTGCCTTCGCTCCGCATCTTCCGCATCGAACGACCCGTTGAGGGCGGGCCTCGTCGACGCGTGAGGATCTCGGAAAGGAACCGCCGACCTCCGGACCGCCGCAGCCGACCCCGGACGTGAAGATGCCCACGGACCTGAGGCCCGTGGGCATCTCCTGGACTGACCCGCGTCCGCCGATGGGAAGACCCCGGCGGGCGCGGATCCCCTCCCTGGACTACCTCCCGTTCCCGGTCAGCGGGACGCTCTGCGGGCTGTTCGGCGCGTCGTCCACCAGGACGAGGTTCGCCGTCCGAAGGCCGGTGACCGTCGGGGCGAACCGGATCGTGATGGAGCACTTGCCCCGCACCGCGATCGGTCCTCCGGCGCACGTGTTCTGCGTGATGGAGTAATCGCCCGGTGCGGCTCCCGAGAACGTGAAGGAGGTGAAGTTCAGGGTCGCCGTGCCGTTGTTCTGGATGGTGAGCGACTTCGTAGTGCTGGAACCGACCCGGATGTTGCCGAAGGAAAGCGTCGTGTTCTTCAGGGTGACGTCCGACGCGATGCCGGTGCCAGTCAGGGACACCGTCTGCGGCGGAGTCTGCGTCCCGTCGGAATAGATCCTCAGGCTCGCGCTGAGCGCGCCCGAGGCCTGCGGCCGGAACGAAACGTCGACCGTGCACGTGGCGCCGGCACCCAACGCGACGTTGCAGTGATTCGCGGCGACGAAGGATGCGGGGTTCTGTCCCCCGAAGTCGACGGCGGTCACGTGCATCAGCCCCGTGCCGGTGTTCTTCACCGTCACGGCCTGGCTCGTCGATGTCGTCAGCACCCGCTGGCTCGCGAACGTCAGCGACGCGGGGCTGATCGTCGAGGCGGGCTGGGTGCCCGTGCCCGACAGGGCGACCGTGTTCTGTGCGGGACTTGCGTTCGACGTGATCGTCAGGGTCGCGCTCCTCGCGAGCGTGGCCGCCGGCGTGAACTCCACGTCGATCGTGCACTGACTCCCCGGCGTGACGGCAGCGTTACAGCCGTTCGTAGCCAGGAAGTCCGAGGCGTTCGTCCCCGTCACGCTGACGCTGCCCACGATGAGGTTCACGCCTCCCGTGTTGGTGACGGTGACGCTCTTCGCGGTCGATGCCACTTGGACGGCCTGGTCGCCGAAGTCGAGCGTCGCGGGTGTGACGTTCGCCAACGCGACCTGCGGCGGGGTGCCCGAGCCGGTGAGGCCGACCGGCAGCGGCGAGTTCGCGCCGTCGTGACCGAGGCGCAGCGTGCCGGTCCTGGCGCCGTCCACCGTCGGGTGGAACACGACGTCGACCGCGCAGGTGACGTTTTGGGCCAGCGCCGCGCCGGTGCACGTGTCGGACGGCCCCAGCAGGAAGTCGCCGGTGACGCTCGGGGCCGTCACGTTCACAGGGGCGGCGCCCAGGTTCGTGAAGGTCACGGTCTGTAGCCCGCTGTCCGTGCCCCGCTCCACCGCTCCGAAGTCGAGCGAGGTCGGCGAGGCCGCCATCGGGCCCGTTCCGTTGCCGGTGAGGCCCACTGTGATCGGAGCGCCCGAGGCCGGCGTGATGGTCAGCAGCCCCGTTCGGGGCCCATCGGCCGTCGGGGTGAAGGTGACGGGCACGGTGCAGGTCGTGTCCGAGGCGAGCGAGCCGGTGCAGGTGTTGCCCGCGCCGATCGCGTAGTCGGCTGCGTCCACGCCGCCGACCGAGACCGAGATCGTGACGGGCGTGATGCCCTGGTTCGTGACGACGACGTCCTGCGCCGCGCTGGGGGTCGTCACGACCTGGTCGCCGAAGGAGAGCGATGCCGGAGCGGCCGTGAGCGGCGCCGCCAAGCGGCCGGCGACGGTGAACAGGTTCGTCTCGCCGAGCACGGTTCCGGCGGTCGTTGCGCCCTGGATGACGCGGAACAGGTTCGCGGGTGCGCCCCCGAAGATGAACGGCGCTCCGACCACGCGGTGCGGGGTCAGGGCGTCGCCCAGGTAGCCGGCGGGTGCGGCGCCGAACCTCGGGTCCCACCGCAGGAAGCCTCCGAGGACGGGGCTTGCGAGGGCATCGGCGAAGTTGCACGGGGCGGCACAGCCGACATCAGAAGTCAGGACCCCTCCACCGCCCACATCGGTCGTGAGCGTGGCTGTCCCGAACGGGTGGACGACGGTGTAGGTGGTGTTGGCGGCCGCGCCGAGGGCCTTGATCCTGATCCGGCCGAACGCGATCTGGTCGCCGGCCACGCCGGCGGTCGTCCCCTCGAGCGCCATCCGGATCGAGATGGTTCCGCCGTCGACGGGCACCGGGTTGGAGTCGGCGATCCAGTAGAAGAACTCGTCCGGGAAGTTGCTCGGGAAGGCGGTCGGCTGGCCCGGGTTGAAGGGCGCTCCGGGCAGGACGCACCTCGGATCGGAGCCCTCGATGCAGGGCTCGACCCTGGTCCCGTTGACGTCCTGGTACCAGAGCGGGAAGCCGTGGTTCGCGTTCACGGCCGCAGAGACGGCGGGCACGCCGTCGAAGCCGGTTCCCGACAGCGGCACCGAGTCCGGGCCGTCGGTGTCGTTGTCGACGATCACGAGGTTGCCGGTGAGCGCGCCTGCGGCCGTCGGCGTCAGCGACACGTCGACCGTGCAGTTGCCCAGGTCGGGCTGAAGCGTCGTCAGGTCACAGGTGTTCCCGGTGATGGTGAAGTTCGCGCTGTCAGAGGTCACCGACGTGATGTCGAGGGGAGCGGCGCCGCCGCTGTTCGCGATGGTGACCGTCTGCGGCACGCTCGCCGTGCCGGTGTGCTGGCTCCCGAAGGTGAGCTGCGCGGGCGTCAGGCTGATCGCCGGCGCCGCCGCGGCCTGGCCGAGCCCGTGCAGCCCCACGACGACGGGCGTGTTGAGGCCGGAGTGGGGAACGGAGAGCTGCCCGTTCCGGTTCCCCGTCGCCGTGGGCGTGAAGGTCACGTCGATCGTGCACGTTCCCGCGGACAGGAGGGACTGTCCGGAGCACAGGTCGGTCCCGGCAGCGATCGCGAAGTCACCCGACGCGGTCGCCGTGCCGACGGTCACCGGGGAGGTGCCGGCGTTCGTGATCGTCACTGTGGTAGGGGCGCTCGTTTCGCCCACCACGGTCGACGGGAAGGTCACGTCGCCGGGGTTACTCAGGAGCGGGCCCGCGAGCTTGCCGGAGATGGTCCACATGTTGGTCTCGGCGATCGTGGTCAGCGGGGCGTCGCTCCGAACGATCCGGAGGTAGTCGACCGGGGTCGCCTCGCCCGGCGGGATGTACGAACCGCCGATCACGCGGTGGAGGGAGACGGCGTCGCCGAGGTATCCGGCGGGCGCGGCCGGAGAAACGCTCGGATCCCACCTGAGGAATCCGGCGAGGACGCGGCTCTGGAGGGCATCGGCGAAGTTGCACGTCGCCGGTGGGACGACGCCCAGGCAGCCGATGTCCTCGGTGCCGGCCACGCGCGTGATGGTCCCCGCGGCGTTCGTGGTGAAGCGCTCGACGCCGTACGGGTTGATGAACTGATATTCGGTGTTCGGACACAGACCCGAGGCGAACACGCGGATACGCCCGAACACGATCTGTTCGCCCTGGACGGGACCGCCGAGGCCGAGGAACGCCCCCTCCACACCCATCCGGATGAACGCCCTGCCCGGGGCGATGGCACCGCAGCCGGGCGTCGTGAGCTGGTCGGAGTCCGACAGCTGGTAGAAGAACTCCGACGGGAAGTTGATGGGGTCCGTCGTCATGTCGGGCGGGACCAGAGGGCTCCAGAGGGGCTCGGCGGGCGGCAGCACGCAGTTCGGGTCGGTGCCGTCGGTGCACGGGCTGACGCGGACGCCGTTCTCGTCCTGGTACCAGTCCGGGTAGCCGCTCGTCGCCTGGGTCCCAGCGGACACGGCGGCCACGCCGCCGATGGCGGTGCCCGTGAGCCCGACCGAGACAGGGGCCACGTTGCTCGCGATGTCAAGGCTCGACGAAGAAAGGCCGACGGGGCCGTGCGGCAGGAAGGCCACGTCGATCACGCAGTTCGATCCCGCCGGGATCACGGCGCTCGTGCACGCGTCGTTGAACACGATGAAGTCCGCCGCCTCGAGGCCGGTCAGGTTGACACCGCTCACCTCGAGCGGTGCGGTGCCGGTGTTCGTGACCGTCACACGCTTGGAGGGGCTCGCGACACCGATCCGCTGAGGACCGAACGTCAGCGCGGCCGGAGCGGGGCTCGCGACGGCCACGGTGCCAACGGAGGTGCCGGTGCCGGCGAGGTTCACAGTGAAGGGTGAGCCGAGCCCGTCGTGCGGCACCTGGAGGACCGCGGTCTGGACGCCCGCCGCGGTGGGCGAGAACGTGATCCCGACCGTGCAGGAGGCGTCCTGCGCGAGCGCCGCGCCGGTGCAGGTCTGCGAGTCGACCGCGAAGGACGCTGGGTTCGCGCCCGCCAGGGCGAACCCGCTGATCGTCAGCGGGTCGGCACCCACGTTCGTGAGCGTCACGGTGCGAGCGGCACCGGTCGTGCCGACCAGTTGGCCGCCGAGGTCCAGGGCGGTGGGCGAGGACATGAGCGGACCGGCGATCCGCCCCGACACGTTCCACTGGTTCGTCTGCAGTCCCGCCACGCGTTCCCCGACGATACCGAAGTAGTTCGCGAAACCGGTGCCGGCTCCGCCGGGCTCGAAGGTCGCTCCGGTCACGGAGTGCAGGACGGCTGGATCGCCGATGTAGCCGGCCGGGGCGGCGGGCCCGACGGCCGGGTCCCACCTGAGGAAGCCGTGGAAGATCGGGCTCACGAGCGCGGCGGAGAAGTCGCACGGCGCGGCGAGGCAGCCGATGTCGGTCGTACCGAGCGTGCTCGGGATCGCTCCGGCGGAGTTCGTCGTGATCGTGAACTGGCCGAAGGGGTAGGTGAAGGTGTAGGGCGCGTTGGGGCACAGGCCGGAGGTCACGCGGACCCGGACGCGGCCGAACACGACCTGCTGGTTGGGTGCGGGGAGGCCATCCGCTGACGCGAAGGCACCCTCGACCGCCATGCGGATGAAGGCGGTGCCGGCCTTGGAGCTCCTGCATCCGGGCGTCGCGAGATGATCGGAGTCGGCCAGGTCATAGAAGAACTCCGACGGGAAGTTGGTCGGGAAGACGGTCGGGTTGGCCGGGTTGAACTGCGGCTCGGCCCCCGCGGGGGGCAGCACGCACTGGGGGTCGCTCCCCTCGAGGCACGGCGCGAGGCGAAGACCGTTCGCGTCCTGGTACCACAGCGGGTACTTGTTGTTGGCGTCGACGCTCGCCGAGGTCGCCGGCGCGGCGGCGTTCGCCGTGGGGGCGATCAGGCCGACCAGCGAGGTGATCATCGCGATGGTGATCACCAGCGCGGCGGGGCGCTGGCCCTTCGAGATCCGAGCGTTCCGAGCGTTCATCGACATCCTCACTCCCATCAGTGCCACGACTGCCTCCCTGCTCAGAGCAGTGACGGCCGAGGATGAAGGCGGCACCTTTCGGAGACCTTTTGCCCCGACGGGAGACGGCCCCGATCCTTGCGCGCAGCGATCCTCGATCCCGACACCGATGCCCTGAGAATGCTTGCGCGCCAACGGCCCCCTGATAATGGGGCGGGAAGTCCCGTGATCTGGCGGGAGATGCGCTACGGGTTCGCGCGCAAGGACTCTCGCTGACCTCGGAGGCGAGTAGATCGGTTTTCGAGAGATCTCGTCGATGCCCGATCCGCCGGTTCGGCCTGTCCCGAGATCGATATGGGGTTGGAGCCGTTCGCGCACAGGCCACCTGGGATACCGGCAGAGTTTGCGGACGTCTCGCCGCGTGAGCCGTGGGTAACCGGCTTCGATATAGCGGCGCCGCGTGGCAAAAGGTCGACGAAAGGACTTCCCTTCACCCTGCGCTGGTGAGCACCACCATATCGACGACCGCGATCGCAACTGTTGGGCCGCCCGCCCGGCGTGCACTGTTCTTCGTGATCGCGGCGATAGCGAGCGTCGCGCTCATCGGGATGCTCCTTGCCGTTTCAGAACTGGCGCTCGAAACCCAGACGCCCATCCGTATCGGCGACAAGGTCGACACGAGCTTCGGCGCGATCGCGGTGAACGAGATCCACGCCCACTCGGCCTCGCACACGGCGGGGCAGGGACACTCCGGCCACTTCACCGGTCCCGGTTCGATCCCCGAGGGCGAGTTGGCCGTTGAGGTG
>Ga0315273_10007811_pt1 | contig 13433 bp, 7 predicted proteins | sample YL17G02_0_MG_FD_205753 | JGI IMG/M metagenome (GOLD analysis project Ga0315273, IMG submission 205753) | Sediment microbial communities from Yellowstone Lake, YNP, Wyoming, USA - YL17G02_0 | ecosystem: Environmental > Aquatic > Freshwater > Lake > Sediment | place: USA: Wyoming | collected... | reverse complement strand
CTGGCCGACGAGCGCCCAGAGGACTTGCCCCGTGGCGTCGGCGGAGCCGCCCCAGAGTCGCTCGTCGCCGCGGCGGACGATGAGAGCGGCGAGGGCCTCCGCCGCCTCGGCGTGGAGGCCGACGCGGTCGAGCGCGAGCGCGCAGCGGGCGGTGCCCTCGGGCGAGAGCGGCGGGGTGAAGGCGCCGGCCTGGAACGTGATGCCGCCGTCCTTGCGCGTGCCGAGCAGGAGCAGGTTCACGAGCGACATCCGGCACAACTCGGTGACGGCGGGGTCGGCGGCGCCGATTCTCGCCGCATCCTTCAGAGCGGGGCGCCAGAGCGGCTCGACGCTCGCGAGGAGAGCAGCGGGGTCGAGGGCGGCGAGCCTGGCCGCGTCGGCGGCCTCGGTCGGCGCGGCGGGGCGCCTGAGCCAGAGCGTCGCTGAGCCGTTCGCGGGCAGCTCCAGTTGGTAGTCCAGAGTGGTCGCTCCGGGGGCGTCGGCCGTCCCACCGCAATCGACGTAGCAGTGCGCCTGCGCGGTAGCTCTGCCAGAGAGAATGTCGGCGGGGTTGAGCCCGCGCGCGACGCTTTCCTCGAAAAGCCAGAGGACGTTGACGATGGGATTCACGTCCGGCGAGGCGGGGTTGGCGGCCGAGGTGACCGAGATCCATCCGTCGCCGTCGCGGTCGGTCGCGGGGAAGGTGAGGACGAAAGGCACGTCGGCGCCATTGGGCGGCTTGACGGGGTCGACCGTGGCGACCTTCTGGCCTTCGATGAGAAGGTCGATGATGCGGTTGCCCGGCGCCTTCCAGTGGCTCTCGCAGAGGCCGATGGCGACGACGTACTTCTTGCCCCGCTCGACCTGGAGCTGATAGGTGGCAGGCTCGGCCATGCCGGCGACGATGTTGGCGAACCCCTTGTCGCACGGAACCTTCGGGTGGCCCCAGTTGGGCAGGTCCTTGCCGCCGCTGCGGCGGAAGACGCTGCGCTGGGGCTGCTCGGCGCCGATGACTTTGCCCTTGCCGTCGCGAAGCTCGACGAGGGCGAAGAGCTTGCCGTCGCGGACGAAGCCCGGCTGGCCGCCGGGCAGCATTCCTTGAGCCCTGTCCGCCTTGATGCGCAGGACGGGATTGAGCGGAGCAGCGGTCTTGTTGCGGACGACGACGCGGAGGCATTCCATCGCCGGCGAGGGAGCCGCAAAGGCGGTCAGATCGAGAGCCAGCTTCTCGCTCTCCCGGGCCGTGACGACGATGGGGAGGCCCCTCTGCGAGAGCTTCTGGGACGAAGGCAAGGCCGGCGGGAAGGCCAGGTCGCCGATGGGAGCGACGCTCAGTCGGGCGCCATCGGCATAGAGCAGGCCGCCATCGGCCGTCACGAGCGCCTGCTGACCCGTCAGCGGCGTGCCAATGAGCGTGGGCAGGTTGGGCGCGGCGAAGCGATGGTCGATGCGGCGCTCCGCGGCGGCCGCCAGCGACGCGGCAGCGAGCAGAACCACGAGGGCGATAGTCTTCCGCCGAGGGGTTTCCAGGTGCGTCATAGCTCAAGCTCCCTCAAGATCAGATCACTCCACTCCGGCTCAAAGCCCGCGCCCACGGATTGTGCCACGGCGGGGAGGGGTTGTCAACCGCGATAGTGCAAGCTCTTCTTCTGCCGTACTTGTGCTCCTGCTCGTGCTCTTGCTCTCCTTTTCTGAACGTGGACGGAAAGAAGGATACCGACCACGAGCAGGAGCACGAGCACGGGCAAGGCAGACCAGGAAACGTCGAGCTGAGGGGCCAGCCCGGACTTCGGCCGCCGCGCTTGACGGGGCATGGTCCGGCTGTATACTGGAAGCACGTTGGGGTCGGGGAGGTGCGCCCGGAACCCTGGAGGATGCCGAGATGAAAAAGGCTCTGGCGTGGGCGGCGGTCGGCGTCGCGGCGGTCGTGATGGGTTGCTCCCCGACGCCCAGAGGGCCGGCGCCGGCGCAGAAGGCGGCGAGCCCCGCGGCAACCAAGATGGCCGGCAACGCCGGCTGCGCGCAGGCAGGCGATGCGAAGGCCGTCGCGTTCGCCGTCGGCTGGTGCACGGACGCGGATCCCGCCAAGGCCGGCCAGACGGCCGCCGCCGAGGCGCTCAAAGCCCTCGGCTGCCCCGTCAAAGGGCTGATCTTCTACGAGTACTTCGCGAAGACGACGAAGGACAAGGACGGCAAGAGTAAGGACGTCCTGGACACGGAGCGGGAGAAGAAGGTGTTGCCGGCCGTCCGCGCCGCGGCGCCGGGCGTGCCGCTCATCGGGTGCCGCGCCCTCACGCTGACCAACGGCGGCTCGCAGCGGCCGAACACGGTCGCCGTCCTCGCCATCGGCGGCGATCGGGTCGCGTGCAAGGCGGTCAAGCAGGCGCTCGCGGACGACCGGAAGGCCGTCGGCACCGCCATCGCGGCCGCGCTCAAGGACGTCGCGGGCCTCAAGATGGTCTTCGCGCTCTCCGAGATGCGCCTCTCGTTCGAGACCAAGGAAGGCGTGTCGGTCGAAGACCTCATCCGCGGCATCCTGGACACCGCGGGCAAGGACGTGGTGCTCTTCGGCGGCAACTGCATGCCAAACGACTACGAGACCGACAAGGGCGGTGTCCAGTTCCTCAATGATGAGATGCTCAGCGGCCATGTCGTCGCCCTCGGGATCGGCGGGCCGATCGCGGTCTTCGCCAACCACACGAACGAGTTCATCCCCTCGACCGAGACGGTCCAGGTCACGAAGGCCGAGGAGAAGTGGGTCTACGAACTGGACGGCAGGCCCGCGCCCGACGTCTACCGCCAGATCCGCGGGATGAAGGCCGACGAGGCGTTCACGTCCGACTCGCAGCACCCGATCGGCGTGATCGTGGCGCCGGGCAAGGTCTACCTGCGGATGGTGCTCGAAGAGAGCAAAGAAAAGAGGGCGCTGCGGTTTGTCGCCCCGGTCCCCGTCGGCACGAAGGTGAAGATTCTCAAGGGCGGCGCGGATGCCCAGGCCATCCTCGAGTCGGCCAAGGACGCGGTCGTCCAGTCGGTCTACGCGGCGGGCGACGCGAAGCCCGTGGCCTTGCTCGTCTCGGACTGCTGTGCGCGGGGCGCGCGGCTGCTCCAGTTCCGCAAGGGCGCCGAGTGCGAGGTGGACGATGCGATTCGCCCCGCCCTCGGCTCGCGCACGATCCCGATCTTCGGCTTCTATGCCTGGGGCGAACTCGGCCCGATCGCCGGCCCCTTTGCCGGCCTGAGCTGCATGTACCAACAGCATACGTTTGTCTCCGCCCTGATCTGCGAGGGAAAGTGACGGGATGAACCCGCTCCACTACCTCACCTGGCGAGCCGGCATCGAGGTCCTCTTGCTGGCGCTGATGTACTACGCCATGCTGCTGCTCCTGCGCGGCAGCCCGGGAGCGGGGATCCTGAAGGGGCTGGGGGTCGTCATCGTCATCGGCTTCTTCGGCGTGCTGTTTCTCGCGCGGTTCCTCCAGCTCAACGTGATCGGGAACATCGCGTCGGAGATGGTGGCGCTGCTGAGCATCGCCATGCTGGTGATCTTCCAGCCGGAGCTGCGCCGCGTGCTCGTCCGGCTGGGCCAGAGCCCGCTCTTCGGGCTCTTCACGAAGTCGCCCAAGGAGGTGACGAACCAGATCGTCGAGGCCGTGGCGGCGATGAGCCGCGGGAAGGTCGGCTCGCTCATTGCCATCGAGCGGGAGATCGGCCTGCGGAGCTACGCCGAAGGCGGCGTGCCCCTCGACGCCGAGGTGACTGCCTCGCTGCTCGTCACCATCTTCCAGCCGCTCACGCCGCTCCACGACGGCGCGGTGATCGTCCAGGGCGACCGCGTCGTCGCCGCGGGCTGCCTCTTTCCGCTGACCGAGAACGTCGATGCCGGCAGCGGCCTCGGCACGCGCCACCGCGCCGCCATCGGCGTCACCGAGGACAGCGACGCCATCGCCATCGCGGTCTCGGAGGAGACCGGGACCATCTCCGTCGCCGTGAAGGGCCAACTGACGCGCGACCTGGACCCCGAAGGGCTCCGGATCATCCTGCGGGGCCTCGCGCCCCCCGCGCATGCGTAAGGAACCGTAAGATTGGATGGGTGGATGAGTGGATGGTTGTCCGACATTCATCCAGGCATCCAATCATCCATCTCTTGCTTCTCCATTGGCGTTGTTCATGCGGAAGCTCGTGAACCTCCTGACGCGCAACCTCGACCTGAAGGTCGCCGCGCTCGTGCTCGCCCTGATCACGTGGTACTATCTCGCCACGGCGGGGCTCGACGAGCGGCGCTTCTCGAAGGTCATGGTGCGCGAGGCCAACCTGCCGAGCGACGTCGCCATCCTGTCGCGCGACGTGCAGTTCGTCACCGTCACGCTCAAAGGCCCCCGCGGCCAGCTCGACGCGCTCGAGGGCCGCGACCTCATCGCCCGAGTCGGCCTCGCCGACGTCCACCCCAAGGAGGGCCAGCCGCTCCCCCGCAGCATCCGGCTCGACGGCACGGACATTCGCATCGCCGTGGACGCCGAGAACTCGGTCCGATTGCCCGACAACGTCCGCTTCGTGGGCGCCGAGCCCGAGGCCGTCACGCTGACCCTCAACACGGTCACCGAAAAAGTCCTCACCGTCGAGCCCACGATCGAGGGAACCGTCGCCCCCGGCTTCGTCCTCAAGACCATCGTCCTGCCGCAGAGCGTCAAGGTCCGCGGCCCCCTCCGCCTGCTCCAGGACCGCAACACGATCGCGACCGAGCCGATCGCGGTCGAGGGCCTGCGCGAGCGGCTCCGCCGCAGCCTTCGCCTCCAGAGCGAGATGCGGAGCGCGGAGTTCGGCGACGTGCCCATCCACCCCAGCCCGCGCCTCGTGGACGTGATCCTCGAAGTGAGCGAGAAGCCCGAAGAGAAGATCATCGAGCGAGTCCCCGTCCGCCTGACCGCCCTGCCCGACAACGTCGCGGTCATCCAGCAGGACGTCCGCGAGGTCACCGTCAAGCTCCTCGGCCCCCAACGCCTCCTGCGCGACCTCGACGCCCAGAACCTCGTGGCCGAGATCAACCTCGATCGCGAGGCCCCGCCCGCCCGCGAGTCCGCGGCCAGCTACTTCCTGCTCCGCGAGAACATACGCCAGCTCTCCGAGCGCGGCGCCCCGCTCCCGCTCCCCAGCGACATCGAGCGAGTCGAGGTCGAGCCGAAGAACGTCCAGGTGACCCTCGACCGCCTCGCCGCGGCGACGCTCCCGATCAAGGCCGTCCTCGAAGGCACGCCCGCCGAGGACCACGAGGTCAGCGAAGCCCTGGCCGTGCCCGAAAAGGTCAACGTCCAAGGCCCCCAGAGCATCATCGGCCAGATGAAGGCGATCGAGACCGTCCCCGTCCTCGTCAGCGGCGTCAAGGAGCGGCTGCGCCGCACCGTGCGGCTGCTCGACGCGGTCGACGTCGGGGCCTATCGGGGCGTCAAGATCGAGCCGTCGCAGCGGTTCGTCGACGTGGTGGTCGCCGTCACCGAGCGCCGCTTGCCCAAGACCCTGGCCGAGCTTCCCGTGCGGCTCCTCGTCACGCCGAAGACGGCCTTCAACGTCCGCGCCACGGTCGATCCCAAGGTCGTCGGCCCCGTGACCTTCGTCGGCCCGCGCTCGCACATGGAGCAGTTTGGCGCGGACAGCGTCGTCGCGTTCGTCCGCATCGAGCTGGCCACGGCCGAGGACCTGCGGCCCACCATCCGCAACGTCGAGTTCTACATCCGCGACCCGCTGGTCCAGATCGCGCCCGACACCAAGCCGATCCCCGTCAAGCTCGACTTCCCCCCGGCCGAGCCCGCGCCGGACAAGAAAAACCCGTAGACTGGCCCGCGAAACACGCGAAAAGACGCGAAAAACAGCCCAGAAAAGCCATTTGACCACGGATTACACGGATGGCACGGATAAGAGAAGACAGAACCTTGGAGGGGTTGAAACCCAGAAGTTCTCTGAACCGCGTCGTCCGTACCGTTAGGTCTTTTCTTCCTGTGGCCCCTGTCTTCTGGCTTCACCCAAATGCTTTTCTTCTCCTATCCGTGTCCTCCGTGTAATCCGTGGTGAAGATTCTTCGTCCCGGTTCTTTTTCGCGTCCTTTCGCGTGTTTCGCGGGCAAATCTTCTGCTTGGTCTTCGGTTTTTTCGTGGGGGTATCCGCGATGGTGCAACTCAGCGTCAACGTCGACCACGTGGCGACGGTGCGGCAGGCTCGGCGGATCGACGAGCCGGACCCCGTCGCCGCCGCGGTGCTGGCGGAACTCGGCGGCGCCGACGGCATCACCGTCCACCTGCGCGAGGACCGCCGCCACGCCCAGGACCGCGACGTTCGCGTCCTCCGCGAGGTCGTCCACGGCGAGTTCAACCTCGAGATGGCCTGCACGCCGGAGATCATCCGCATCGCCCTCGCCGTCAAGCCCGACCTCGTCACGCTCGTGCCCGAGCGCCGCCAGGAGGTGACGACCGAGGGCGGCCTGGACGTATGCGCCGCCTACCGGTCGCTCGTCCGTGCGCTTCGGCGCTTCCGCGACGCGGGCATCAAGGTCAGCCCCTTCATCGACCCCGACAAGGAGCCGGTGAAGCTCGCCGCGGACCTCGGCAGCGACTTCGTCGAGTTCCACACCGGCGAGTACGCCCTCGCCCGCACGCAGGAGAAACGCGAGCGGCAGTACCGCAGGATCTGCGCCGCCGCCGCGGGCGCCCGCGGACTCGGCCTCCGCGTCCACGCCGGCCACGGCCTCAACTACCGCAACGTCCGTCCCATCGTCGACATTCCCGAGATGGAGGCCCTCTACATCGGCCACAGCATCGTCGGCCGCGCCATCCTCGTCGGCATGGAGGCCGCCGTCTCCGAGATGAAGGAACTTCTGATGTAGCGCCAGCATCCTGCTGGCAGCCTTCGCTTTTCGTAATCGTAATCGTAATCTTAATCGATCCTCCTCTTCGCCCGGCGGAAAGCCCAAGACTCGATTACGATTACGATTAAGATTACGATTACGATCAGGACTAAGGAACCCACATGGACATCGAGAAGATCAAGCAGGCCGTGCGTCTGTTCATCGAAGGCATCGGCGACGACCCCGACCGCGAGGGCGTCCGCCACACCCCCGAGCGCGTTGCGACCATGTGCCAGGAGATTTACGCCGGCATCGGCGTCAACCCCGCCTCCGTCTTCACCCGCCTCCTCTCGGAGGTCCACGACGAGATCGTCCTCGTCAAGAACATCCCCTTCTTCTCGATGTGTGAGCACCATCTCCTGCCGTTCATCGGCAAGGCCCACGTCGCCTACCTGCCCGACGGCAACCGGATCAGCGGCCTGAGCAAGCTCGCCCGCGTCGTCGAGATCCACGCCAAGCGCCTCCAACTCCAGGAGCGGCTGACCACGCAGGTGGCCGAGACCATCATGCGTGCCCTCAAGCCGCGCGGCGTCATGGTTGTCGTCGAAGCCGAGCACCTCTGCATGACCATGCGCGGCGTCAAGGCCCCCGGCTCCCGCACCGTCACCTCCGTCGTCCGCGGCCTTTTCCGCGAGAACCCCGCCACCCGCGCCGAGGTCATGGCCCTCATGCGGGACAGTCTCTAGCGAGGCCCGCGCCGGGGACCCCAAGAGTGGGACCGATGGGACCGGTGGGACCTGTGGGACCCATGGGACCGATTTGTCCCACCGGTCCCACCGGTCCCACAGGTCCCCCCCGGCTCGCCCTTGCATCCCGCCCCGATCCTCGTATAATCGGCGGTCTGAGCGATTCACCGACTCCGAGGAGGTCACGAGATGCCGGAGAACGCCGCGGAGCCATCAGGCCCTTCGGGCGAGGGCGCCCCCAAGCCCAGCCGCATCGGTGGATTCGAACTGCTCGCAACCCTCGGCAAGGGCGGCATGGGCACCGTCCTCAAGGCACGCCAGATCTCCATGGACCGTGTCGTCGCCCTGAAGGTCCTTCCGCCCAATCTCGCCAAGAATCAGGACTTCGTCCAACGCTTCCTCCGCGAGGCGCGCTCCGCCGCCAAGCTCAACCACCCCAACATCGTCCAGGGCATCGACGTCGGCGAAGCCGATGGCGTCTACTACTTCGCCATGGAATTCGTCGACGGCCCGACCCTCAAGGACCTCCTCAAGCGCGAAGGCCGCCTCGACGAGAAGAAAGCCCTGAACATCATCGGCGGCGTCGCCCGCGCCCTCGAACACGCCCACAAGCACGGCATCGTCCACCGCGACATCAAGCCCGACAACATCATGATCAGCCGCGACGGCACCGCCCTCGGCACGCCCCACTACATGGCCCCCGAGCAAGCCCGCGGCGAGGCCGACCTCGATACCCGCTGCGACATCTACGCCCTCGGCGCCACGCTCTTCCACGCCGTCACCGGCGAGTTCCCCTACACCGCCCCCAACGCCGGCGCCCTCATGGCCAAGCACATCACCGAACCCGTCCCCAACCCCAAGGACCGCAACTCCGCCCTCTCGCGTCCCATCTGCGACCTCATTCAGCACATGATGGCCAAGGACCGCGAAGACCGCCCCCAGACCCCCACCGACCTCCTCGCCGAGATTCGCGACGCCCTCGAAGGCAAGATCAAACTCCGCTCCGCCGCGACGCTGCCCACACACCGGCCCTCCCCGCGGCCCGGAGGGTCGCAAGTCCATTCCGTCCATTCCGTCCATCCACCCAACCGCCGCAGCGCCCGCCCCTGGCTCCTCGCCGCCGCAGCCGTCCTCGCCGCCGGCGCCCTCTTCCTCGTCCTCCGGCCCGGGGGAACCGCCAAGCAGCAAGCCAAAGAAGAAGACGATCGAACCGCCAAGGCCGCCAAGATCGCCAAGGATGAAAAGATAGAAAAAGGCAAGACCAGCCCGCCCGCCGCCAAGACCGAGCCCGAGCCGGGGCTGGACAAGGAGATCGCCGCCCTCAAATCCCAATGCGACGATCTCGTAGCCAAAGGCCAGTTCGGCCCCGCCCTCGCCCGCCTCGGCGCCTTTGCCGCTAACCTCCCGAAGGTTTCAAACCTTCGGGAGGGTATTCTGAGCGCCGCCGGGGAGCGCTACGCCGCCCTCGCCCGCGCCGCCGACGACGCGATCGAGAAGAAAGATTTCCCCAGCGCCCGCGCCGCCCTCAAGCCCGCCGAAGCCTTCGGCATCCCCGACCTGGCGGACCGCGCGAAGAAGAAGCTCGAAGAGATCGCCTCCCGCGAGAAGAGCGCCGAAGCCTGGGCCAAGTGGGACGCCACCAAGGCCGAGGCGAAGAAACTGATTGACGCAGCCAAGCTCGACGAAGCCGCGAAGCTCCTCGACGGCGCGAAAGCCATCCCGCTCGACCACATGGCCGACGTGGTCGCCGAGCAAATGCAGTCCATTGCGTCCACCAAGTCCACTCTCCTCAAGGCCGTCCTCGCCGCCTACGCCGCCGAGTCCGACAAGGTCTGGGCGCTCGTCAAGGAGCGCAAGTACGCCGAGGCCGACAAGCTCCTCGCCGACCTCGCGGCCTCCCTCCCGAAGGTTTCAAACCTTCGGGAGGGTATTGGCGGGCGCCTCCAGGCCGACCAGGAGGCCGCCAAGCTCCTCAAGGAATTCTGGACTGCCGTCGAGAAGGGCCTCGGCGCCAAGGCCGGCCAGTTCGTCTCCTTCAGGGGCGCCGCCGGCGGCACCCTCGTCGCCGTCCAGGACGGCAACGCCACCATCAAGACCCCGAAAGGCGAAGAACCGCGCCGCGTCCATGACCTCGTGGCGAAGCAGGCCCTCGCCCATGCCGACCTCAAGGACGACCCCCATTCGCATCTCCTCAAAGGCGTCTTCCTCCTCGCCGAAGGCCAGGACATGGAGACAGCCGAAAAGGCCCTCGCCGCCGCGGGCGACGCACCCGAGGTGGCGGTCTTCAAGGACCGACTCGACCGTGCGCTGGGCCGCGAGAAAGCCGTGGCCAAGGCGAAAGACGCGGAGGGCCGAGAAGCCGCCGCCGGCGCCGCCTGGCGGGCGCTCGTCGCCGCCTCGAAGGGCGACCTTACGCACGCTCAGGCCAAGCGCGCCCTTGCCTCGGCGGAAGCCTTCGAGGGGAAGTACGGAACCACCCAGTTCGCCGAGGGCGTCCGCGACGAACTCGCCACGCTGCGGCCCCGCCTCGAAGAGCTGGCCGAGGGAGCGACGGCGAAGCCCGACGCCGAGCCGGCAGCCAACGAGGCGGAGCAGGGCCTTCTGGCAGCCTACTACACGGGCCGCAACATGGAGAAGTTCGTCGCGGCCAAGCCCCTCTCCGGAGCCTTGGACATCAACTGGGGCTTCGGTGGTCCGCCCTACAGGGTCTTCCTTGCCAAGGGCTTTCACCGCCTGTGGGTCGAGTGCTACGACGTGGGCGGCCCCGCCTACGTCACTCTCCAGTGGCACGAGGCGGGCGAGCCGGTCCCCGTCCCGGCGGACCGGTTCTTCTGCGAGCGAAAGCTGCTGGATGCGGTCCGGCTCACACCGAACCGCAACCTTCTCGCGGGAATGAGGCCAATGGACCGCGTTCGCCCGCCGGTGCTGAAGGCCGCACCCGATGACAAAGGGGGGAAGTGACCGGGCCTTTCCTACGGGAAGACGATCGACGACTGGAAGGTACTCACACCCGACAAGGTCCGCGTCCAGAATGGCCTCCCGGCCCTCGCCAAGGGAGCCGACACGCTGACCCGCTTCCCTCGCCCGCCGCGCGCATCCGCGCCACCTACCGTGTCATCCTGAGCCCATTCGGCTTCGCTCAGGACAGGCTCCATCCGCCTCCGCCGGCTCGACGAACAGCCCCTTACCGCATCGGGAAAAGCGCCCGAGACGCTCCGCGCCCGGGCCAGCCGCGATCCGACCGCTCCGCTGGGAACGAAAGCGGCGAAAGAATCGCCGCACTCCAAAGCGGGCGAAGACGCCCGCAGAGGAGAGGAAAAGCGGTGTCAAGCCACCGCACTCCAAAGCGGGCGGGGACGCCCGCAGAGGAAAAGAAAAGCGGCGTCGAGCCGCCGCTCTCCAAAGCGGGCGAGGACGCCCGCAGATGAAAAGAAAGGCGGCGTCGAGCCGCCGCTCTCCAAGGCTGACGCCTCGAACGGAGCACCACCTCATGGATTCTTGGGGGGCGCGGCGTCGCTGAAGGAGGGAACAGGGAGAGGCTTGCGGCCGCGGGCGGCTTCGAGTTCGAGAATCTTCGCCAGGTGGCGCAGGGCAGCGGTCTCCCGCTGCCGCAATGCCTCGATGAGGATCACCCCCCGAGCACACGCCCCGGTGAATTGGGCCGCGTCGTCCTTGGAGGACGGGTAGACGGTCGAGAGATTCCCCAGGTCCTCCGCAATGTCGCGGTAGGCGGAGGCGGCGGCGGAGAGTTCGCGCTGGGTCTCGCCCTCGAAGTCGGCGGCGGCCTCGCCGAGGAAGTCCGCGGCGTCCCGCCTCGCCACTCTGACCAGCACCAGCGGCCAGCCGCTCCGCGGGATATTCGTCGGGTCGCCAAAGACTGCGATGGCTTCGCGCGCCTCGGGCGTCTTGACCTCGCCTCCCGCTCCCGTGCGCACGTGGCGGCCCCAGGCCTCGATGGCGGCCAGCCCCATCCGGGCCTCGCCGGCCGGCTTGCCCTCGGCGTCGAGCGCCTTGCCCGCCGCCGAGCCAGTCGCGTAGGCCTGGGCACGGGCGAGCGCGGTGAGCACGGCGATCTGGCGCGAGGGAGCCTTTCCGGAGAGGGGTAAGAGGGGCGAGGGGCGAGGGGCGAGGGGAAGACCCGGCAACAAAGCCCCTCCGGCCTCGCCCCCCTGGCCTCGTCCCTCCCTGTCGGGCGCGCCGGCCTTCACGCGATACTGCGGAGCGAACGGGAAGCCCTTGGGCGGCGTCGGGAAGTTCGGCTCGAGATTCGTCCCGTTGTAGTTGGTGTGGGCGTCCTGGAGGCCGTCGATGGTCGCGGTCTGGTTCTTTCGGACGGTGCCAGGCCAATCGAGGGCGTGGTAGAGCACGGAATCGCGGTCGAGGTCGTAGCCGTAGAGCAGCAGCCAGTTCATGGTGGGATAGGCGATGCGCGGGTCGCGCCCCGCCCCAATCAGGACGGGCGCGCCCGAGGCGATGCTCTTGCGAATCGCCAGCCAGCCGTCGGCCCACGGCCGCCCCGAGGCCAGCTCGATCTCGTAGCCCAGCAGGTCGCAGGCGACGCGGAGCGGGTTCTCGACGTAGAGGTTGGCGCCGTAGTAGCCGCCAGCCGGCGAGTAGAAGAAGCGGAACGGGTCGCCCGAAAGCCCGGCGACGTAGGGATAGCTGGCCTTCGCGCCCGCCGAAGTCAGCAGGGCGTGGAGCCCGAGGATGTAGGAGGAGCGGCCTTCGGCGAATGGCGTCTGAGCCAGGATCTTCTGGCGCGGCGGCTCGGCCTCCGGCCCGACGGCGGGGGCGATGGGCGTCTCGACTGCCTTCACGGCGGGTTCGACAGGGGGCGCGGTGGCGATTCGCCGTACGGCGAACTCGCCCAGGAACTCGTCGACCCAGCCGAAGAGGGGCGTGGCATCCCGCAGCGCCGCCACGGCGGGGGCCTTGCCCGCCGCCAGGGAGACCTGCATCCCCTCCCCGACCGCCACCGTCTTGTCCCCGACCTGCACCGTCACGTTGCCGTGGCGGACCGCCACGCGCGTCAGATCCTCGCGGCTCAGGACGATCAGCTCGCCCGAGGAGCACGAGGCCTGGCCGAGCGGCGTCTTGACGACCAGCGGCTGGGCCTCGTCCGCGGCTTTCATCCACACTTCGCCGCGAGCCAGGCTGAGCAGCCGCGGTGTCTCGAACTGGAACGAGCTTTCGTTCCGGAACACGAGCCGCGACTCGGTCCCCACCCGCAGGGACAGCTTCGACCCGAAGGTCGTCTGCACGGTTTGTCCGATCACCAGTTGCGCGCCGACCTGGACGGGGCCATCGGTGATTTCCGGCTTCGCCACCGCGCGGAGCGGCCGGTGCTGGTAGTAGAAGACGGCGGCGGCCACGCCCACGCCCGCCGCCGCAAAGAGGAGCACGGCCACGAGCGCGCGGCGCAAGTGGGACCCGACGCGGGTGCGGATGTCGGGCTCGGTCGCCTCCTGGGCGAACTCGGGGAGTTGCCGGATCGCGGAGTCGGCCAGTTCGTCGTTGAAGGGGTGGTCGCGGACCGCCTCAGCGATGAGCGTGCGCGCTTTGCGGACGCCCTCGACCTGGCAGCGCAGCTCCGGATTGTCGGTCATCTGGCTCTCGAAGACGGTTCGCTCGGCCGGCTTCATCGCCTCGTCAAGGTAGCGGAGTATCTGGACCGCGGGATCGTCGCTCACAACCATGTCCCTCAGGGAAAGAAAAGAGAGAACTCACACAGAGGCCACGGGAAGAGTCTTAACCACGGATTACCCAGCGAGGCCTCGGGCTTCGCCCTCGGCCTCAACCCAACGCGAACCGCGGGTCGCACCGACGGCGGCCAGATCAGAGCCCAGAGTCCCAGGCCACGAACGACACGAACC
>Ga0315273_10007810_pt1 | contig 13434 bp, 8 predicted proteins | sample YL17G02_0_MG_FD_205753 | JGI IMG/M metagenome (GOLD analysis project Ga0315273, IMG submission 205753) | Sediment microbial communities from Yellowstone Lake, YNP, Wyoming, USA - YL17G02_0 | ecosystem: Environmental > Aquatic > Freshwater > Lake > Sediment | place: USA: Wyoming | collected... | reverse complement strand
TAACATTAACGTCAACGTAAGCACGTCTGATCTTGTCATTTATTGATGGAACAGATAATTTCCCTACGCGGTACCTCGTCAACGATGCCTGTGTCCTTCTTGGGAAGCCGAACGTATATGGCAGCATTTTCCGATTCGACGGTCAGGCTTCCGTTTTTGGCTTGCCGCGTGGTCCTTGTTAGCGCTGCCTTTATCCGGAGCCTCCACCTCCCGGGCTGGTACCGAGCTGCGCGGAGGGTGGTGTTCTTGTAATTCTGCCGGGAATCATCGGCGTCATTCAGGCTGCCGAGACCGTGAGGCTGCTTTTGGGCGCCGGGCATTCCCTCTCGGGTCGACTGCTGCTCTTCGATGCGCTCAGGATGACATTCAGGGAGCTCAAGCTGCGCAAAGACCCCGACTGCCCGATACGCGGTCCTAAACGCACTATTCACAGGTGATAGATTACGAATAGTTTTGTGGAATCTCCCCCAGGACGGATGTGCCGGTGGCTACGAAGGTGGATTTGGACCCTTTAGAATAAGTGTCTACTAGTACGATAGGATCGGACGGGTGCGTTCGATATCGTTGGGTTATATTCTGAATGATGAGATCAATTTATGCTAAATCTGCATTTATTTGATATCGTTTTGCACAATTAAAAAATTGAGTCTGACAAAATACTACACAAAAATGCATTTTGATTGATAATTTTTGTCGAATATGCATTATTTTGTATTCAGCTCTATTGACATTGGTTGGTGGGTCGCTTATAGTGCAATTGTCACGTCAGGCTGAGTTTCTTTCAAGCTTCTTCTCTTTCCCAAACGGATAGAATGCCATGAAGATGATCTTTGCGATTATCCGCCCGCATCGCCTGCAGGATGTCAAGGAAGCACTTGCGGATATTGGAGTTGTGGGATTGACGGTGACGGATGTCCGAGGGGCAGGCCGTCAAAAAGGCCAGGTAGAGCGGTATCGCGGTTCCGAATACAGCATCGATCTTCTTGCGAAAATCAAGCTGGAGGTTGCGGTGCTGGATGACCAGTGTGAAGAGGTGATCCAGGCCGTTCGCAAAGCTGCGTATACCGGTGAGATTGGAGACGGCAAGATATTCGTACTCCCCTTGGAGGATTCCGTAAGGGTCCGCACAGGGGAGCGGGGAGAAGACTCTCTGTGAATGGCATCGATGGACGCTGAAGGCGGCGCCAACCACTTATTGCACAAATACTACTGAAAAAAGGAGAAACGGATGGCATCCACCCCAAGAGATGTTGTGAAACAGGTCAAGGACAACGGCATCAAAATGATCGATTTCAAGTTCGTCGATCTCCCGGGAATTTGGCAGCATTACTCGATTCCTGCGCATCGATTGGATGAATCCCTGTTCGAAGACGGAATCGGGTTTGACGGCTCAAGTATCCGAGGCTTTGCCCAGATTCAGGAGAGCGACATGCTCGTATTCCCGGATCCTGAAACGGCATTCATCGATCCGCTTCTTGAAGTTCCGACCCTCAGCCTGACCTGCACGGTGCGTGATCCCCTGACACTGGAGCCATTCACTCGCGACCCGCGCTATATTGCTCAGAAGGCTGAGAAGTATTTGATCTCCTCCGGTATTGGAGACATCTCGTATTGGGGGCCTGAAGCCGAGTTTTACATCTTTGACGACATTCGCTTCGACCAGGGGGCAAACTTCGGCTACTACTACATCGATTCGAGGGAAGGTATTTGGAATTCCGGGAAAGATGAAAAGCCGAATCTCGGCCACCGGCCGCGCCACAAGGAGGGGTATTTCCCGGTGCCACCGATGGATACCTTCCAGGATTTACGCAGCAACATCATGCTGACGATGGCTCAGGTCGGAATCGAGGGGGAGGTCCATCATCACGAGGTAGCCACCGCCGGTCAGGCAGAGATCGACATGAAGTACGATTCACTTGTGCGCATGGCAGATAAGTCGATGCTCTTCAAGTATGTGGTGAAGAATGTTTGCCGAAAGGCCGGTCTCTCCGCCAGTTTTATGCCCAAGCCGCTATTCCAGGACAATGGTTCCGGCATGCATGTCCATCAGTCGATCTGGAAAAAATCCGCCAACCTTTTCTATGATGAGCGCGGCTACGGCGGTTTGAGTCAGACGGCTCGCTACTATATCGGCGGGCTGCTCAAGCACGCACCGGCTCTGCTCGCCTTCGCGGCTCCGAGCACGAACAGTTATCGACGCCTGGTGCCTGGATTTGAGGCGCCGGTGAACCTGGTTTATTCGCAGCGAAACCGGAGCGCGGCCGTGAGAATTCCGATGTACTCGAAGAGCCCGGCTGCGAAGAGAATCGAGTTCCGATGCCCGGATCCATCCTGCAACCCCTACCTGACCTTTGCGGCGCTGCTGATGGCGGGTCTCGACGGGATCCAGAACAAGATCGATCCCGGTGACCCCATCGACAAAAACCTCTACGACCTGCCGCCTGAGGAAAAGACCCAGATCAAATCTACTCCTTCTTCGCTTGATGAAGTTCTGCAGGCGCTGGCCAAGGACCACGATTTTCTCCTCAAAGGTGATGTCTTCACAAAGGACGTGGTGGAAACCTGGATCCAGTATAAGATTGAACACGAAGTGGATCCGGTGCGACTGCGCCCGCATCCCTATGAGTTCTTCCTTTATTACGACATTTGAGGCCCGCCGGGCGCGGATCTTTGCCAAGCGCGGGATCCGCGCCCGGAGCTGAAGCACCATGCAAAGCGAAATCGGCCGCTTGAGGAAAAAATTCCAGGAGAGCCGTGCCGAGTTGCTGAAGCTGGACGCCGCCTCCATCCCATGCAGGGAGTTTCTGTCCAGGCATGCGGCCTTAGTTGATGGTCTGGTGTCGGACATCTATCGCGACTCCTGCGATTTCGCCGGCCGACAAGCCAAGCCTTCCAAACACTCCGGATTCGCCATTGTTGCCACCGGCGGGTATGGACGAGGCGAGCTTAATCCCTTTTCCGACATCGATATCGCGTTTATTCCGTCCGAGGAGGAAGATCCCTGGGTTGAGGCTGCCGTCCATATGGCCTTCAAGCTGGTCATGGATGTGTTCCTCTCGTTTCGTGAAGTCCGGGTCGGATATGCCTACCGGCCGGTCGCGGAGCTCCCAACCTGGGATTTGCCGACGCTCACTGCGCTTTTGGACGCCCGCCATATCTGCGGTTCTCCCGAACTCTCGCAGGCTCTCGCGACGGAACTGCGGAAGAGGCTCTCGCCACTGGAATTGTTGCTGGAGTTGGAGTCGGAAAGGGCAAGACGCCGCCCCGGGAGCGGTTCGCCGTCCCTCTACGCCGTCGAGCCGAACCTAAAGGAAGGGCCGGGGTCGCTGAGAGATCTGCACCGGGGGCGCTGGATCTTCCAACTGCTGCTGCCGCACACGGATGAAGCCATTCTCTCGGCGCTGGAAAAGGGCGGCTACCTTTCGCCATCCCGGGTTGCCGACGTACAGGCGGCTTCAGAGTGGTTCTGGCGGGCTCGCAACTGGCTGCATCTCGTCACCGGCAAACGGTCGGACATTCTCATCAACAATTATCAGGACCGGATTGCGCAGGACCTCGGGGGTGAAACGGCGCAGGAGTGGCTGTCCAGGCATTACGCGCAAGCAGAAAATCTGTACGGTTTTCGCGAAACAGCTGTTTACACCGTGCTGCAGGGTTCCGTCGAACTCGGCGGCGTGACTCTCTCGAATGGAGTTCTGCGTCAATCGAAGCGGGCCGGCACTTCATTTCCGGGTTCTGCTGTAAAGGTTTTTCAGCTCTCACAAAGGTACGGGATTCCCTTAAGCTTCAAACAGATGGAGAGACTGCGTAATTCGCGCGCGACTGCGCTGCGGGTGCCAAGACCTGAGCCCGAGGAGTGCTGGTCATTTCTGAGCATTCTGCGCGAGGGGAGAAGAACCGCGTCTGCCCTGCGCTCCCTGGCATCGGCTGGACTTCTGGACCGCTTTGTCGAAGGCTTCACGGCTTTGATGCGTTTCACACCGCCCGATCCGGCGCACTGCTATACGGTGGGGGAGCACTCCTTAAAAATAATCGAGCATCTGGAGACTCTGCTTCACGGCTGTGACTCGACGGAGCCTCGCTTTAGTGAGCTCGTAAGCCAATGCGCCCATTTTGACATGCTCTGCCTCGCGGCGCTCCTGCACGACGCAGGAAAGATGCTGTCCGGGACGGATCACAGCGAGTCCGGGATGGAGCTCACAACGAGCACCGCATTGCAGCTCGGGCTTCCACAGGAAAAGAGGGCGGTCCTGGATGTGCTCGTCCGCCATCATCTCTTGCTCGTGCGGACGGCGAGGCTGCAGGATCTCAAATCGCCAGGAGTGATTCAGGCTGTAGCCGATAAGGTGCGCGGCATCGATGCTCTGCGCCATCTCTATGTTTTCACTTATGCCGACACAAAAGCCGTTGCGGAAAGGAACTGGACGTCCATGGATTTCAGGGACATGGAGGAGCTGTACGGCAAGGTGCAGAGCCTCCTTTCAGGAACCGGCGGCGAGGGCGGCTCCCCGATTGCCATCGAGGATCGGCTCGGACAGATCAGGCGGAAGCTCGTCAGCTCCCAGACGATGGAGGATGAAGGCGCCGTGCACCGGCATTGCGATTCCATGCCGGCGAGCTATGTCCTCAACACGCCCATCGATGAAATCACATTCCACCTCCAGTTGCTGAAACGACTGGATGCCGAAAGAATCGTGCTCGACATTTACAATCGGCCGGGCGACGATTACTCAGAGCTCACCGTCTGTACCCATGATGATCCGCAGCCGGGAATGCTGGCCAAAATCACCGGTGTACTCTACGCATGCGATTCGGACATTCACAAAGCCCAGGTCTTCACCCTCGAGAAGGAGGACCCGGTTGTGTTGGATACGCTCTGGGTGAGATCCGGAGGGATGCAATTGTCCGAAAATCGCGCGGCCCGCGTTCGAGCTGGCCTCAAGCATGTGCTCTCCGGATCCAAACCGATCGATGATTTTTTGAGAGGTGCAGGCAAGCAGGCGCCGGAATCCATCGTACTTGACAGTATCGATCTGCGAAATGACCTCTCCGAAGAGCATACGGTCGTGCATATTATCGCGCGAGATCTGCAGGGATTGCTGTACCTCATGACGCGAACCCTTTCGCGCAGCGGCCTGCACATACACTCCGCCCGGGTGGCGACCTGGAATGCCCGGGCTGAGAATAATTTCTATGTAACTACACTTGCCGGGGGGCAGATCCCCGATGCAGATCTGGATCCGTGGAAGGAACAGCTCACAGCGAGGTTCTGCGGCGTGACCGCGGGACGGTAAGCTTTTCCAGATCTGAGGAAATCTTCGAGTCGGGATCTGGGCTCTGCGCTTTTCTCCTGTTTTATACGAGGTTAGAGTGTGCAGGAACAGTTGGTGAGTATTGCCCAGGGATGTTTTGCTCCCGAGCGCGCCTGCGCCGCCCTGACTACGCTGGCTCAGGACTCGCCGGAGGTTCTGGCGGATGCTGATCCGGCTTCGTCGCGATTCATCAGCCGGTTGGGCGACCTGCTTGTCATCTCTCCTCCCATGCTGGACTCTCTTCGCACTCATCCCGAGTGGATCTCCTGGCTTCGTTCCCGCATCGAGCATGTAAGCCCCTGTGGTGAGCCAGTGCCTTATGATCTCGCCTGGAACGCATACCGGCAAGAAACAGGGTCTCCGGGATCGACTCTGGAGGCTGTAAGGGCATTCAAACGTAGAGAATATCTGGAAATAGCCTATCTCGATCTGTCGGGGATGATTTCGTTTGAGGCTGTGATACGACGGCTCTCGGATCTCGCGGATTGGGTGATCGGCTGCACCTTGAAAGAGTGCTGGAAACAGCTGGTCGAGCAGGCTCCTCAGGGTGCTCGTGAATTCCCAGTCCTGGATGGGCTTACGGTTTTTGCCCTGGGCAAGCTGGGCGGCCGCGAACTCAATTACAGTTCTGATGTAGATCTCATCTTTTGCCGGCGTTCATCGGAGGACGAGGCGGAACTCCGTTTCTATACCCGTCTCGGGGAACGTCTGATTCAGGCGCTCTCCCAGCCCGGACACGACGGTTTTTTATACCGTGTCGACATGCGGCTCCGGCCGCACGGTGGGAGCGGCCCTCTGGTTCCGACAGTCGAAAGCCTGATCAATTACTACGAATCGTGGGGCGAAGCCTGGGAAAGGCAGGCGCTCATCAAGGCACGGCATGTCGCGGGCGGCGCCGAGATGGGAAAACGGTTTTCGGAATTCGTGGCAAAATTCACCTTCGCCCGGCAGATGGATGACTCCTCGCTCGAGGAAATCAAACGAGTAAAGCATCGCGCCGAAAGGGAGTACGCTCAAAAGGATAAGAGGATCCATCTCAAGCAAGGCCCCGGTGGAATACGGGATATCGAGTTTTATATCCAATATTTGCAGCTGATTTTCGGTTGTTCGCGCCTGGAGGTTCGTAATGCCTCGACCCTTCAGGCTCTCGAGTCACTTCATGCGGCGAAGGCCATTCTCGAAGGAGAGCTGACGCAGTTGTCGCTCGCCTATGTTTTTCTTCGCATCCTGGAACATCGATTGCAGGTTCGCTCGCTCACCCCCCAGGCTACAATGCCGACGAATGGCGAAGAAATCGACCTTTTCGCTCGAGGACTTGGTTTCGCCGATTCCGCAGACGGATCCGCAGGAGCGCAGCTTGAACGAATTCTGACCTGCTATCGGAACCGGGTGCGCGCCATTCTGGAGCGGGTATATTTGACCCCGGGCTACCTGAGTCTCACGGAACGCGAGGAGGAACTTGCCCGGCTTCTCAGCGATCGGACGCCTCGAGACCGCGTGCGTGAAATTCTGGCTCAATATGGTTTTCAAGACGTTGACAAGGCCTGGCAGAACATTCGACTCCTTGCTCTGGGACCGGCAGTCCGGCTGCTGCCGCCGGGCGAGCGGCGCGCCTTCCTTGAGTTCGCGTTTCCGCTGCTCGAGGTCCTGCGGGATTCGATCGATCCGGATCTGGCGCTGCATCGCCTGGAAATCTTTGCAGCTGCCAGCGGCAACCGTATCCCGTTCCTGCGCTCTCTGGCCTCCAGTCGATCCCACCTGCAGCGGCTCGTGAATCTACTGGCACTGAGCGACCTTGCACATCAAATCCTCTCGCGCCACCCGGAATACTTTGACAGCCTCGCACGCGGCGTGCATCTTCACGAGGGCCGCCGATGGGAAGAATTATATGCCGAACTTCGGGAGCGTCTTGGAGCTTCACCTCGGGGTGAGACCCCTGATGCGGTTCTGAGGAAATACCGGCAGCGCGAGATGATGCGCATTGCCTACCGCGATCTGGCCGGGCTGGCGGATTCTCTCGAAGTAAGTGAGGAACTCAGCGCCCTGGGACAGGCATGCGTGCGCGCTGCATCGGATCTTACCCGGCCTTCCCCTGGCCAAGACCTGGGGGAGCATCGCGACCAACTTTCGGTGATCGCATTCGGTAAATTGGGGAGCCACCAGATGCACTACTCCTCGGACCTGGATCTTGTTCTGCTTTATGAAGATCCCGACAGAGATGCCAATTCGGAAGTCCGCGGCCGGATTCAGCGTGAGCAGGATGGGCGTGTGGAAAGGATCGTGGAGCTTCTGTCGGGGGTCACCTCGGAGGGGGCAGCTTATGAATTGGATTTGCGGCTGCGTCCGGAAGGCGCAACCGGACTGCTGGCTCGCTCCTGGCAGAGTTTTATCGATTATGTGCTGCGAAGCATGCAGCCCTGGGAGCGAATGGCACTGATCCGCTCCCGCATCCTCTGGGCCGGGAACCAAAACGAGGAAAGATGGGCTGACGCGGTCGCCCGGGCGGTTTACGAACATGACTGGGACGAAGCCGCATTCGAGGAGCTTCGACACCTCAAACGGCGGATCGAAAAAGAGAAGAACAAAGAGAGCCGCATCAACATTGACTTTAAATATGGCAAAGGGGGGATCGTCGACCTGGAGTTTCTCGTCCAGTGGCTTCAAATCCGCCACGGCAAGGAGAACCCGGGCGTCAGATCTCCGTGCATTGCGATTGCAGTCCCGGCGTTGGGGAGCGCAGGCGCGATTTCAATCGAAGAGCAGGAGGAATTGCTGAATATCCACCGCTTCCAGCGCCTTGTGGAAAATCGCTACCAGCTTCTGGAGGAATGGAATTCACGGGAGATTTCCCGCGAGTCTCTCGTCCTGGACCGCCTCGCCCGCTCCATGGGGTATTGGAACGATTCGGGCTTTCCAGCGAGGAAGGCTTTCTTAAATGAGTGGGATGATCGTGCGCAGGTCGTGCGACGACATCTTGAACGGCTTGTGTTTGCTTGAGTGACGCTAGACGCCATGGAAAATGGGGGGCGTCGTATCGGAATGCTGTCGCGAGTAGCTTGGGGGGAAACCGGCAATGACCGAGATAAATTCGACCGAGCAGGTGCTGGAAGTGGCCAAACAGGAACGGGTGCGTTTTCTGCGCCTGCAGTTTACCGACATTCTGGGCTCAATAAAAAACGTGGAGGTTCCCGAACCTCAATTTGAACGGGCACTGGATGGCCAGGTGGTGTTCGACGGCTCCTCCATAGGCGGCTTTTACCGGGTCGAGGAGGCCGACATGATTTTGTTGCCGGATGCTTCGACCTTTCGAGTATTTCCCTGGGAGGACCGCCGCGGGAAGGTTGCGCGGATGATCTGCGACATCCGGCTGCCTGATGGATCTCCCTTCGACGGCTGTCCCAGGACTGCCTTGAAAAATGCAGTCAAATGCGCCGGGGAGCAGGGTTTTTGCGTCAAAATCGGGACCGAAGTGGAGTTCTTCCTCTTCCAGCGGAGCACAGATGGAAAAGCAACCAGCATTACCCATGATGTCGGAGGCTATTTCGATCTGGCGCCGGTCGACCGGGGCGAGGAGGCGAGGCGCGACATGGTCTCGACCCTGGAGCGAATGGGATTCCATGTGGAGGCGGCCCACCATGAGGTTGCGCCCGGCCAGCACGAAATCGATTTTAAGATGGTCGATGCTGTGGAAGCCGCAGATATCGTCAGCACCTGCCGGTTTGTGGTGCGCAAAATAGCGCTCGATCACGGATTGCACGCTACCTTCATGCCCAAGCCGCTGTTTGGGCAAAACGGATCCGGACTCCATCTCTACCAGGCCTTGTATAAAGACGATCAAAACGTATTTTATGATCCGAAGGCTCAATATAAACTGAGCACTCTTGGCGCACACTACGTCGGCGGGATTCTTGCACACACGCGGGGCATGGTCGTAATCACCAATCCACTGGTGAATTCCTACAAGCGGCTCGTTCCCGATTTTGAAGCGCCGACTCACGTGGCCTGGTCCGAAATTAATCGGAGTCCGTTGATCCGCCTCTCCTCAAGGCGCGGTGAGGGGACCCTGTGCGAGTTTCGTCTGCCCGACCCTGCGTGCAATCCCTACCTGGCGCTGGTCGCGGTAATAAGGTCCGGATTGGAGGGGATTCGACTTTCCCTGGATCCCGGACCGCCCGTGAACAAGGACATTTATTCTATGAGCCTGAGAGAACGCAGCCGGCTTCGCATCCAGAACCTGCCGCGCGATCTGAGCGAGGCTGTTCGGACATTCGAGAAGGATAAATTCCTGCAGACCTGCCTGGGGCCTCACATATCCAATCACATTATCGAAGCAAAGCGATCGGAGTGGCAGGCCTACATCGGTCAGGTACACCCCTGGGAATTGGAACGATATCTTGCTTCCTACTGAGAGTTTACGTTAGCCGGCCGAGGGCGGATCAAAGGCGCAGATTTGCACCGCAATCCGGGTCAAACTCCTATCCGCAGCGCACATCTTCACGGCATGAACGGGGCTGGCGAGTCGGGCCCCCGAAGGCATTCCTGTGCTGATGGAATGAGTGTGGTTTGATTGGCTTATTTTGCAGGTGCTCCCTGTGATGCGTCGAACGAGATTTCGAAAGGACCCAATGTCTTGCGAGTGCCTTCCTCTGTTACCTGCGGTATCAGGAGCTTCGCACCGGCGAACAGAGGCTTTTTGGGCTCATCCGTATAAAAAAATAGGAATCCGTCCGAAACTGCCCCGGGTTCGATTTGCCGGTTGGTAAGCTCCTTGCTCGTGAAGTCCAGCAGGGGAGAACCGGTTTTTGTCGAAGTGGACTGATCGTGGGATTTCATCTTCGGCAGCTTGCTGATGAGACCTCCCTTGATGACGTCCTGAACCACGATCGTTGCAGAGGTGGTGTAAAGCTTTTGGCCGCCTCCGGTAAGGAGCATAATATCCCGGGTTCTAACAGAAACGAAACTGGTGGAGGAGTTCTGAATGATCAAATGAACCGGGAAGTAACCCTTGGAATTCAGATCCCTCACATCAAATGCGGTGAAGGACTTTTCGTCCGTAGGGTAGGGGTCAGCCGCGATGGTGATCGTACCGATGGCGATCCGGGCCGCGTACGATTCGATGGAGCGGATCTTTACGGTTTTGATTTGATAATCCCCGGCCATGGCCGGCATGGCCAGGATGGTGGCCAGTAGCGCAGGATATATTCCCTTCATGGACAGGAATAATACCACACTTCAAATGAACTGAATCCAGCATAAATATCTTACGTTTACGTAATAATCACCCTTTTCGTTCCGCCTACTGGGCATGACTCAAAAAAAGGTTGACACTATCTCACTCAGATCCTATATATGAGGAGCACTAAATACTAGGAGGAATCAGATGAGCAAGATTATCGGCATTGACTTGGGAACAACAAACTCTGTTGTTGCAGTCATGGAAGGTGGAGAACCAAAAGTAATTACGAATCCGGAAGGCAGCCGATTGACTCCTTCCGTCGTTGCTGTGGGAAAGAACGGGGAGCGGTTTGTCGGGCAGGTCGCAAAACGCCAGGCGATAACCAACCCTGAAAACACAATCTTTTCCATCAAGCGTTTCATGGGGCGAAAGCTGGGCGAAGTCAGCGAGGAACTTAAGCTTGTGCCCTACAAGGTGATGTCCGGCACCAACAGTGACGCCCAGGTATGGATGGGTGAAAAGGTTTATCCTCCGCCCGAAATCTCCGCCATGATTCTTCAGAAAATGCGCTCTGCCGCGGAAGAGTATCTGGGTGAAAAGGTTGAAAAAGCAGTAATTACGGTCCCCGCCTACTTCAACGACAGCCAGCGTCAGGCTACCAAGGATGCCGGTAAGATTGCAGGACTCGATGTGGTCCGGATCGTCAACGAACCGACAGCGGCGGCGTTGGCGTATGGATTGGACAAGAAAAAGGACGAGACCATAGCCGTTTACGATTTCGGCGGTGGCACCTTCGATATTTCTATCCTTGAGGTCGGAGAGGGTGTGGTGGAGGTTAAATCGACCAATGGAGATACCCACCTCGGCGGGGATAATATCGATCACTGTTTAATGGACTGGATCATCGGAGAATTCAAGAAAGATCAGGGAATCGATCTCTCGAAGGACAAAATGGCTGTCCAGAGACTGCGCGAGGCGGCGGAGAAGGCGAAGATGGAATTGTCGACCGTCCTCGAGACCGAGATCAACCTCCCATTCATCACGGCGGATGCCAGCGGGCCCAAGCACCTGAACCTAAGGCTGTCCCGGGCCAAGTTCGAGCAAATGGTTGAGGACATACTTCAGCGGACAATTGCCCCCTGCAAGCAGGCGCTGGCAGATGCCGGCCTGAAGACCGATAAAATCGACGAGGTGGTCCTGGTTGGAGGGTCGACTCGAATCCCTCGCGTCCAGCAGATCGTGCGGGAGCTCTTCGGTAAGGAACCTCATAAGGGGGTGAATCCTGACGAGGTCGTGGCGGTCGGTGCAGCCATTCAGGCTGGTGTTCTGGCCGGAGATGTGAAGGACCTCCTGCTGCTCGATGTCACACCCCTATCCCTCGGTATCGAGACTCTCGGCGGCGTGTCCACGAAGCTCATAGAAAGAAACACGACCATCCCGACCCGGAAGGCCGAAATCTTCTCGACCGCAGCGGATAATCAGACCTCGGTGGAGATTCACGTGCTGCAGGGTGAGCGAGCGATGGCCAAGGATAACCGGACCCTGGGAAAGTTTCACCTGGTGGGGATTCCGGCGGCGCCCAGAGGCATTCCTCAAATCGAAGTCACGTTTGATATCGATGCCAACGGCATTGTAAACGTATCCGCGAAGGATCTGGGCACAAACAAGGAGCAGAAGATTACCATTACGGCGTCCAGCGGACTAGGCAAGGATGAGATTGACCGCATGAATCGCGATGCCCAATCTCATGCCGATGAAGACCGCAAGGACCGGGAAAAGATCGAGGCTCGAAATAAGCTCGACAATCTGGTCTACAACACTGAGAAGATCCTCAAAGAGAACCGGGAGAAGATCAACGAATCGGAAGCATCATCGGTGGACTCGGCTCTGGCCAAGGCGAAGACAGCCCTGGAACAGTCCGGCGAAACGGCGGATCTTAATTCCGCCGTCGAGAATCTCACCAAGGCGTCGCATCGGCTTGCAGAGGCGATGTATCAGAAGACGGCTCAAACGCCGCCTCCCGACTCCGGCCCGTCCGGCGGCCAGGCGAAATCGTCTGGCACCGGCAAGAAGGAGGAGGAGGTCATCGACGCGGAGTACGTCGACATGGATGAAAACAAATCCTGAACATTCACTCCACAACGCAGGCTACGGCGGCTAGTTCATGGCCAAGGACGATTATTATTCGATTTTGGGAGTCTCGCGCGCCGCAAAAGACGCCGACATTAAGAAGGCTTACCGGCGTCTTGCGCGCCGCAACCATCCCGATGTCAATCCCGGCGACAAAGGTGCCGAGGAGAGATTCAAGCGGATCCAACAGGCTTATGACGTCCTGAGTGATCCCAAGAAGCGGGCGGTTTACGACCAGTACGGCTTTTACTCCGAGAATCTGAAAGACCGCCCGCCGGATCCCAGTCCTGGTTTTGGCGGATGGCGGACGCAGGGATTCGATTTTTCAGGGATGGAAGCCGAAGGCGCCGGCCAGGGCAGCTTCCGGGACATTTTCTCTGAAATATTCGGCGGCTCATCCCGGAGCCAGTCTGCCGGCCCCGAGAAGGGCGAAGATCTCGAACACCATCTCAACATCTCCTTCGTCGAGAGCATTCGGGGCATAGCCACACGTCTCAACATCGATCGTCACGAGCCCTGCACCACCTGCTCGGGATCGGGCTTGGACCCATCCAAGAAACAGCAGGTTTGTTCCACCTGCCGAGGGAGCGGCGTGGAAATAAAAGCCGGCGGAATAATGCAATTCTCCACTCCGTGCCGCGCCTGCAACGGAACGGGATTCATCAGCGGAGCCTGCGGCGCATGCGGCGGATCCGGGCGCCTACCGGTGAAGGAGACTCTTACGGTCCGCATCCCGCCCGGCGTGGATACCGGCTTCCGCATGAGGGTTCCGCGCAAAGGGGGGGGTGGGAAGCATGGCGGGCCGCCCGGTGATCT
>Ga0315273_10007808_pt1 | contig 13437 bp, 13 predicted proteins | sample YL17G02_0_MG_FD_205753 | JGI IMG/M metagenome (GOLD analysis project Ga0315273, IMG submission 205753) | Sediment microbial communities from Yellowstone Lake, YNP, Wyoming, USA - YL17G02_0 | ecosystem: Environmental > Aquatic > Freshwater > Lake > Sediment | place: USA: Wyoming | collected... | reverse complement strand
CATATACCTTCAAGACGGTGATATTGTGACTATAAAAATAGAAGGAATTGGTCAATTAACTAATCCGGTGAAGAGAGAAGATCAGGGAGATAATGTTGTCTTAGATAGCAAGGAAGTTCAGAAGCCGCTGAAGCTCTCCGATTAAGGGTCAACAAATATCTCGTAGCTTATTGACAAAAAAGAAGAGCCGTATATTATAACAACAAATGATATAATCAGGTGAATCATCTCCAATAGGGAACGAAATCTTAGGCGCAGAGGTATTTTATAAGGTAATTCCCCATTTGAATTGCACTTAGTTCTTTGATAAATAGCTGAGATGATGTGGGAATCAGCTATGAACAAACGTTCAAAAGAATCATGGAGCGATCAGGTTTGTACACATATCGGCTGGATGATGTCGATCATCTGATAAGTGAGAGCCGGCATTTGATCAATCCAGAGCTGACAGGTGAGGCTGTGTTGACAATTGGGACGGCAGTAACCGAGATAGTCCACCAGTACTGTGGCGTTATCGCAATCGGACCCTTCGGCTGTATGCCCAACCGTCTGTCGGAGGCCATACTGTCAAGGGAGATGGGCACGGAACTTCCCTTTTTGGCTATTGAGAGCGATGGAAACCTTTTTCCGCAAGTCATCACGGCGAAACTTGAGGTGTTTCTGATGCAGGCGTTGAGGTTACACAAGCAGATGATGGAATCATACAGTAAGGGCGACCGCTGACTGGAGCTCAGCTTCGCGCTATTTGACTGCCTCACTCATCAATGAAAAAAATGGTATTTTGCAGATAGATATGCTAATTGCGCACAAATATTTCAATGTGGAGGGTTTCAACCCCAAGGAGGTCAATAAGTAAGAGATGGAAAATAAGAACAGAAAAACCTTTATCATGTTTCTGCTTGCTTTTCTGATAGGTTTTTTTATCATTTCCCTTATAGAAGTATTGAGGTCATCCTTTATTCCTGTCGGATCTAACGTTCAGACAGTGTCGGCAGTTTCATCACCGGAAAGTCCTCGTACGCCTTTTTCATTTGCTGATTTGGCGGAAAGATTGAAGCCCGCTGTCGTAAATATCAGTACGACGAAAACGGTCAGAAGCGGTCGTGGAGGCCCATTCAGGACGCCCTTTGACAGATATTTCTGGGGCGATGATTTCTTTGAAAGATTCTTCGGCGATGTACCCCAGAGAGAATTCAAGCAGAGAAGCCTTGGGTCCGGTTTTATAATCAGTCATGACGGCTACATCTTTACCAACAATCATGTAGTGGAACAGGCTGACAAGATACTGGTTAAGCTCTCCACGGGAAAGGAATATGAGGCGAAGGTGATCGGCAAGGATGCAAAAACGGACCTTGCCCTTATAAAGATTAAACAGAGCGAAAGCCTCCCCGTGGCTGAAATAGGGGATTCCGACAAGCTGCGTGTAGGCGACTGGGTTTTAGCCATCGGGAATCCCTTCGGCCTTGAACAGACAGTGACTGCCGGCATTGTCAGCGCCAAGGGCAGGGTGATAGGCGCGGGGCCCTATGATAATTTCATTCAGACTGACGCCTCCATCAATCCCGGTAACAGCGGTGGGCCTCTATTCAATATGGAAGGGAAGGTAATAGGCATCAATACAGCTATCGTGGCCCAGGGACAGGGCATCGGATTTGCCATACCGGTGAATATGGCCAAAACCATACTGCCTGACCTCAAATCAAAGGGTAAAGTGACCCGCGGCTGGCTGGGCATTTCTGTGCAGGACGTGACAGAAGATATAGCCAAGAATCTCAAACTTAAAGATAATAGTGGTGCACTGATATCCGAAGTGTTCAAGGGGGATCCCGCTGACAAGAGCGGACTGAAAGCGGGAGATCTCATAACTGAGGTGAACGGCAAGAGGATCAAGGATACCCACGAATTGCTGCTCACTATCGCCTCTTTCCATGTCGGGGATAAGATTGAGGTCAAAGCCTTGAGGGATGGGGAGGAGAAGACCTTTCAAATTGTTGTTACGGAGCGGAAGGACCAACCGGAGGTAGCCTCCGCGAGAGAATCGAAGGAAAACTTCGGCATGACAGTACAGGATATCACACCGGAAATCGCCCAATATCTCGGGATCGCCGGGACGGGCGGCGTAGTTGTAGTTGATGTCAAAGACGGAAGCCCTGCTGATGAAAAAGGTATCCAACCCCATGACATCATCCTGGAAGTCAATAAAGTAAAAATTTCCTCAATGAAGGACTACGTGCGGGAAATATCGAAAAAGAGTGCAAAGAAAAGCATCCTTCTCTTGATCAGGAGGGGTAACTCGACTTTTTTTGTCAGCCTGCGCAAATAAAAAGCGCCCTCGTATGAAAGACGGTACCGGATTCCTGTATGAAGCGGGATCATTATTTTCTTGCGACCTATAAAAAGCTGAATGCCCACTTCGGTGACCTCAACTGGTGGCCCGGTAATTCCCCTTTCGAGGTTATTGTCGGGGCGATATTGACCCAGAATACAGCCTGGCGAAATGTGGAAAAGGCCATAGCCAGGCTGAAATCCAAAGAGCTTCTTCACCCCGCAGGGATTTTAGAGATAGACGATTCGACACTCGCCGATCTCATTAGACCGGCGGGATATTACAATATCAAGACCCAGAGATTAAAATCGTTTATACGGTTCTTATATAACGGGTATGATGGCAAACTGAATAATATGTTTGCGGAAGACCTCTGGCCCCTGAGAGCAAAGCTGCTCGCGGTCAAGGGCATCGGTGAGGAAACAGCCGATAGCATCCTTCTCTATGCGGGAGAGAAGCCCATATTTGTCGTCGATGCCTATACCAGAAGGATTTTACAGAGGCATGATGTTATCCCGGGTGATGCAACGTATAAGGAAATTCAGAATCTTTTTATGACCCACCTTCCTCACAGCGTCCCTCTGTACAATCAATATCATGCCCTCTTCGTTAACACGGGAAAACATTTTTGCACCCGAAAGCCCCGTTGTGAAGGCTGTCCACTCCAGTCACAGGTCTATTGAACGAAGCAGGTTTCTATGCCTAACTTCTACGACTATACGGGTATCATCCATAGCCACTCAGCCTACTCGTTTGACGGCCGGGCTCCCATAACAGAAATTCTGGAGGCAGCGAGGATCAACGGCATTGACTTTGTCATGCTTACGGATCACTCCAGCCTGCGGGCGAGGGAAGAAGGATTTGAAGGGTGGCACGGCGATACTCTGCTCATCGTCGGTCAGGAAATTGCCCCACGCTTTAACCATTACCTTGCCTTCCAGATTGATGCGCCTGTGATTGTCCCCGAGGGTGAACCGGACATTGATCCCCAGATTTACGTGGATGAGGTCCGGGCAAAGGGAGGAATGGGGTTCATTGCCCACCCGGATCATGAGGGAACGGAATTGTTTCACGTGAAACATTACCCCTGGTTGGACTGGAGGGTAACCGGTTATACAGGCATGGGGATATGGGACTTCATGACGGACTGGCAAAGCACCCTGAGAACATATACCCGGTCCATATTAAGCTTTCTCTTCCCTGCCTTTTTCCTCACCGGCCCGAGAAAAGTAACCATGGAACGCTGGGATCGGCTGAACAGTAACGCTAAAGTAGTGGGAATAGGTGAACTCGACAATCATGACACCCTTCGGCGGGTACTGGGTTTGAATCTATCTGTTTTCCCCTTTGCGAAGGCATTCAAATTTATGAGGACCCACGTGATCACCGAAAGACCTTTGGTCAGAGATCATGCGAGGGACATTGCAGCGCTTCTTTCCGCCCTAAGACAGGGGAGGGCGTATGTTGCCGCAGAGTATTTCCACGAATCCAAGGGATTCTCTTTTGTTTTGACGGATAACAGCCGGAGTGCCACTCTGGGTGATGACTTCATCCTTGAAAACGAGGCTTGCCTCACAGCAATACTTCCTGCGACCGCAAAGATACGCATCATCAAAGACGGCACCGTGATTAGGGAAGAAATCGGTAAAAATCTGACGGGTATCATCAGCGAGCCCGGAGTTTACAGGGTTGAAGCCTATCTTAGAGTCCTCGGCAAATACCTGCCCTGGATATTTTCGAACCCTATTTATGTAAAGAAAGCTTAAGAACGGACTATATGATCAAGTCCCTCTCACGCTTCGCATTGAAATACGGCCTCATTCCCTTTGCCTATTATCTTGTCCGTGGATACCTTTCCCTGATTAGGATCAGGGCTGTAAACGAGGAGATGACCCTGCAATACCTGAAAAGTGGCCAGAAGATGATCGTCGCGATCTGGCACCAGCGTATTATTCCGGTCGTGGGTTATGCAAAAAAATTTAGTGTCTATGCGCCATCCGCTATGATCAGCCAGAGCCGTGATGGTGATATAATAGCCGGGGTAGCCAGCCTTCTCAATTTCAGGCCAATAAGGGGATCGAGCTCCCGGGGCGGCAAGGGGGCCCTTGTCGATATGATTGCGGATTTAGCAGAAAATCAGGTGGCCGTGCACGCTCTTGACGGGCCGCGAGGACCGAGAGGGGTTGTGAAGCCGGGACTTATTGTGATGGCACAGTCTACCGGCGTACCAATCGTTCCTGTCTATATCTCAGTCGACCGGGCCTGGGTGCTCGATAGCTGGGATCGCACTCTGATTCCCAAACCTTTCAGTAAAGTCACCGTCCGCTGGGATAAACCCATATCTGTTCCGGAGCATCTGAACGAAGAGGCCTTTGAGAGCACACGAAAACAGATTGAACAGCATATGAAGGAAAACCAGATCCGGGATGACCGGGAGCTATGTTGGGAATCCCCCCTGTTATAGATTGACATCTATTTAGGAACCCTTAGGGCGGTGGAAATCCCTCCCAGCCTCCCTTTGCCAAAGGGAGGAGCCTGATTGGTCTACGTCTTTGAAAAAGGGGGATCAGGGGGATTTTTGACGTATGTTAGGATTTTTGGTTTTGAAATGCATCTAAAAAATAGATTGTTACGGAGCCTCTAACCGGATCTCGAAGAGATTCGGCCAGTATTTTCCCGTCACAAACAGCCTGTCGCCTCTTGCGTCATATGCAATGCCGTTTAAGACATCAATGTTTCTGCCCGCACCAACATATCGGTATAAATCCCTGAGGTCAATCCAGCCAAGGACCTGCCCTGTACGTGGTGAGATGCGGACAATATAGCCAGTGCCCCATACGTTGGCGTAAATCTCGCCTCTCACAAATTCGAGTTCATTAATGTTCGACAAAATATTGCCCCGGTCCCTTACCTCGATCTGCTTCACCATTTTATACGTCCGGGCGTCCAGAAAACGCAGGACAGCTGTTCCATCACTCATGATGAGGTAATTGCCGTCGCAGGTAATACCCCAACCTTCCGTGGGGTAGGAAAATGTTTGGAGGAGGCGGAATGATTGAAGGTCATAGACAAAAGCGGTGTGCGACTGCCATGTCAGTTGGATCAATCTGTTCCGGCAAATAGTAATGCCCTCGCCGAAGTGTTCTGCGGCGAGGGTTTGACGCTTCAAAACTCTGCCCGTCTTAAGCTCAACTTTGCGTATGCTCGACTGTCCGGGAAGCCCTGTCCCTTCGTAGATATACCCCTTATGGAAGACAAGCCCCTGCGTGAAGGCATCAGGATCGTGCGGATAGACGTTGACTACCCGGATACTGTGAAGAGTGGTTCCCGATGTGTCGATGGGGGCAAGGTTCAAACCTGTATTCAGGGAAGATGTATATCCCGGCCTTGTGCAACCGATGGGTAGAGAAAAATTCTCGCAAACGAAAGAAATGGCACCCGACGCAAGAATAAAGGCACATATGACGATGAAGAAGGGCTTTCTCACAGACATCAACCGCTTTTTTTAAATGTTTTCTCAGCCGTTGCGAGCGTTGTAATCGATGTGCAGGTTACATTTATAGTCTTGAAGAAATCGCGCAGGGGCCGACCGGGGCCGACCTCATATATCGTATCCGCCTGCGAAGCAAGGGACTTCATATTATTCACCCACAACACCGAGTGATTCAACTGGGACACAAGGTTATAAATAAGATCCTCATACAGGCCTGAATGAAATCCCCCCCGGAAATTTGAGGTTACTGTTATTGACTTGTCGTGATCGATGCCTTGCCCGATCATCCGCAGTATATTTTCAAACGGCTCGACAATCGTACTCATAAAACGACTATGAAAGGGTGCGCTCACATTAAGTGGGATAAAGCGAAAGGGTCTATCCGTGGCCAACGCCTCCTGCAGCATGGCCTCTGCCTCCGGCATTGCCCCGGCTTCACCACTGATGACTATCTGATTGGCCGAATTGATATTTGCGATGTCAATGGGAAGATCCTTCAATGCCAGGCGCACCAGCTCTATGTCCACATTATCGGAGATAACAGCAGCCATGGCTCCGCGACCGACGGGCACGGCATCCTGCATCAGGCGGCCACGTATCTGGACGATGCGAACAGCCTCAGGCAACGGAAGGGCGCCGGCTGCGACCAGTGCGGTAAATTCTCCCAGGCTGTGACCGCCGAAGAGGGTCGGGGAAAATCCAAAAAGGATCTGCAGGCCGCGGAGCATAGCAATTTCAGTAGTTAGAACGCAGGGTTGGGTAAACTCCGTCAGGTTGAGACGTTCATCATCGCCGAAACACATGGCGGCAATGTCCCACCCTGCCGCCTGAGATGCCTCGTCGTACACCTCACGGCTGATAGGAACATTATCATAGAAATCCTCTCCCATTCCGGGCCTTTGCGCCCCCTGCCCGGGAAATATAAGAGCAAATTTATCCTTTTTCATAATAATAGACAAGTGTTCCTGTGCTTCATCAGTTCGCAAGTTCTTTCAACACTCGTAAGTGAGACCGGTAAATACACCGCTCTGCCTTCTATGGCAAGGGGCTTTTTCTGCTCTGAAAAAGAAGTTCATCGTACCTGCCATAATTAAGCAAGCACCCGACAATAACGATGCATATTATGAAAATACTTGTAATTTTGTAAAAAGATAGTATTTTGAATTCGGTAGCGAGCGCATTTCCCGTAGCTTGCTGCGGAATGCCACGCCGCTGATTACGGGTGAAAGCGAAAAAAGAAAGATATGAAACTGAATTTGCTCATCTTGGGTTTGTTAATGGTCGCATCGACTTTTTGGCCTGTCCAGACCTTTACCATTGAAGACGACGACCTATCCGAAGTTCCGCGCAATGCCGAGGTTGTAATTCGTCACTCCGAAGCCAAAGATGATGACCTGCAGAGATGCGAGCTCGTTGGCAAAGCCATAGACCTTGACGGAGATGGACAGGCAACAGATTTCATCATCACGATGCGAGATGCGGCTGGATGGGGTGCTGCTCTCGGACCGATCTGGGTGCTCCGTAATGCCGGAGATTCCTTTGTGATAGTTCTATCCGACGGAGGCTATTCTGTAACAATCGGTAAGGCAAAACACAAGGGATTATACGATCTAATCATATCGGCTGAGAGTGCCGGCTGGTCCCGTCAAAGCATTTGGAATTTCAACGGGAAGAGCTACAAAAAGGCCAAGGAAAAAACGAAGAGGGTATATTGAGAACGGATTGCATATGGGCCTGGTAAACTTCAGGCACACTTCTTCAAGATAATAATGGGCGGGATCGAATCTTGGGAGAAAACGTGAAAATATAATTTCGCAGGTGAAATGAGGAGGAACATTATGAGCACTGGCGACAAAACGTGGGAGACCCAAAAGTGGCAGATGATACAAAAACGTTTGGGCTATACTGATGAAGAGATGAAAATATTTCGGGATAATCCGCGAAATGAAGATATCTTATCCATGGTGCCGGAGCTGATGAATAAGACAATCATTGCAGAAGTGGTGGACTCGCACGGATGCAACAGCCAGCACAAGGTCGGTGACAGGTTTTACTTTGACAGCGCGGGAAACCTTCTAACGGCACATTCTCCGAAGAGGATATGCATCTATGCGTTGAGCGTGATTATGCCACAGATTTTTACGGCAACCGAGTTTCTTTACGCAGGCGCTGATCCGAATGAGATGAGATTCAAGCGGGCCGGGTGCTTTGATGTCGGTGTAGCATGCGGGGGGTGGGGCCGCATCGTCCTCGAATTAAAGGTGGAAGATCGCAAGAAAGCCTGACGGGTATTCTTGCCGAACCGTTCAACCCCATTTTATTTGCAAATCATAAGCTTGCTTATTGTTGCATTTGGCAGTACTGTTAAACGTAGTTCAGGGGGTAACAATAATGACCAAGATTCCCAACATCATACCAATTACCGATCTTCGCCAGGCGGCGTCATCCGTGCTGAAACGCGTGAAATCCTCACGACAACCCGTTGTCATCACGCAGAGGGGAAGAGCCGCCGCGGTTGTAGTCAGCATGGAGGCCTACGAAAAATCGCAAAAAGAAATGGAAATTTTGCGTCTTCTCGCCCGCGGTGAAACGGAGATCGAAACAGGCAAGGGTTATGATCTAAGTCATGTCCTTGCAGATGCGGACGCCTTGTTGAAATAGGAGGATTGTTTGAAAGTTCTCTTTACTCCTTCCGGACGTAACCATTTTCTCGCGGCTATCACCTTCATCGATAGTGAAGGTCCATCTGCGGCAGTTGCATTCCGGAAGAAGGCAGAAAAGACCTTGTCGCGCCTTAAAAGGTTTCCCCGCTCCGGTACGGCATTGCCGGAATTTCCTGATCTCCCCTTCCGGGAAGTGGCGATTGCGCCATGTCGGTTTATCTACCGCGTGAAACAGAAAACCGTCTGGATAGTCACAGTCTGGCACAGTGCCCGACTTCCGAAGAAGCCAACCGAAAAAGAGATAGCTTAGCCATTCATCATCTCTTTAATGAAATCCCTTCAAGATCCAGCCAGCACTTGTATGAATACATGCCGGCAAGCGCCTTTACGGCTCGCTCCGGTGTCAGGAAAGACACTCCTTTGTATTGACTCCCCTCTATTTCTTTAATGGCACGGGCATTTTCATCGGAAAGAAGACAAACCCCCAGAACGGGTTTGCCATACTTCTCCATAAGATGAATCACATGTTTACTGTAACTGAGTTCGAAATCAGCCACCCGACGAACAATTTCTACTAAAACCTTACGGTCACAGGTCTGATCAGCCAGATGAGAGGATTCGATCATTCGCTTTACAAATACTAACCTGCCAAGGATACCGAGGTGAATTGCCGCATCACACCCATCCCACTTCAGCAGTTCTTCGATGAGTATCATGGGAACGGAGAGATCCATTTCTGCGACCAGGTCGACCGGATTCGACCGGCTCCAGTATGGAGGAAGAACTTTATCGATCCGCGATATTATATCAGATGAAAGGTCCGGCACTTCCAGTCCATATTCTACGCACAGGTCGGCTGTAACTACCCCCCAGCCTCCACCCAGGGTCATTATTGCCACCTTATTACCCTGTGGTAACGGCAGCGACGAAAATGCAGCAGAGAGATCGAGGAGGTCCATGGAGGTCTCTCCCAGAACAACCCCGGCCTGGTGGCACGCGGCCGTGAAGACTTCAATATTGGACGCTAATGCGCCTGTATGACTGGCGGCGGCGCGGTTACCCGCGCGCGTGCGACCGCCTTTAAGCATAAGAACTGGCTTTTTTCGGGAGACCCTCCTGGTTGACTCGAAAAACCGTCTGCCATCTTTGGGGCTTTCCACGTATAATACGACTGTCTTTGTCAAGGCATCAGTTTCGAAGAATTCCATGTAGTCTTCAATCGTGATCATCGCCTCATTTCCGGATCCGATGAACGCCCGTATCCCGATTCCCTCACTCTCGGCAAACATCAATAGCTGTGTCCCAAGATTACCCGATTGAGCAACCAGCGCCGTCGAGCCTGGCTTTGGCCGCACATGCTGATATAGGCAGAATAAATTTTCATGAGGATTGCATATCCCCATTGTGTTGGGCCCGAGAATTGTAATTCCGGCCTCACGCGCCTTTTCCACCAGCCGCTCCTCCAGGCGCAATCCTTTTTTTCCCGCCTCACTGAAACCCGACGTGACCAAGAGTACGCTCTTTATGCCTTTTGCCTTAAGCTGAGGAATGAGTTCAATAACCTTTGCTGCAGGGACCATTACGACGGCAAGATCTACAGGCCCGGGAGTGTCTGCCAAAGATTTGAAGACAGGCCTTCCCGCAATTTCACCGCCCTTAGGATTAACCAGATAAACCTCACCTTGGAAATCCCCGGCAACTATATTGGTGAAGAGAGTGTATCCCCATTTACCAAACGTGGCGGACGCGCCGACAAACGCAATTGAGCGGGCATGAAAGAAATCTCGCATCGCTTTCTGATCCGCGAGCGGACGCACAGATTGTTTTTGAGGAATGCCGCCGACAATGACCAGTGCATCTACGGCAGTCACCCGGCCATCGGGACCTATGAGCAGGGGATTTATATCAACCTCTCGTACTTCCGGGTGTTCCATTCCAAGCCTGGATAGACCAAGAAGGATACTGACGATCTCTTCACTTTTTACTGACGCCTCACCGCGAAACTTTCCCAGCAGGTCAACGGCCCTGATTTTTTTTATCATATCATGCGCGTGTGTTTCATCGAGGGGTGCAATGCGAAACGTCACATCAGCAAGCGCCTCAGCAAAGATACCGCCTAAACCGAACATGACAACCGGACCGAATTGGGCATCATGAAACAGCCCCGCCATGAATTCCCGTCTGCCCTCCACCATGTGGTATATAAGAAACCCTTCCAGGTCATCACCTGCAGCCTCGGCAATTTCTCCGGCAGCTTTTCGGACCTCTTCCGCGCTTTTCAAACTCAGCTTGACAAGGCCACGTTCCGTCTTGTGTGTAAGTCGGGCGCCGAGACCTTTTACAACAACTGGAAACCCGGCAGCCTCAGCCTCTATAACGGCCTCGTCCACGCTTGTGGCAACGCATTCATCGACAACAGGCACGCCATAATTCCTGAGCAATTCTTTAGATTCCGCCTCTGTCAGGGCAGTTCTCCCCTTTGCTCTTGCCTTTCTTATAAGTTCAGCGACTTCCATACATGCTCCTGCCTATCATTCCCACTCATTCATGGTGACCGCTGTTTATCACACGTCGCCGCTGAGTGCAAATACCATATCGGAGTGGAACCATTGCAAGTGGAACCATTACATTGACATTTCCCAATATAGAATTTAAAATAAAAAAGTTTAATCACATATATTAAGGAGGGGTGGCAATGCTTGACTATATCAGGAGAATAACATTGGCTGGCGCCGGGCTGGCGATAATGACCACGGAAAAAGTCCAGGAGATTATGGATGAACTCGTCAAAAAAGGAGAGATGACGGAGAAGGAGGCACGAGAGGCCGTCAGTGAATTTGTGGAGAAATCAAAGCGGGCAAAAAAGGATCTGGAAGATAAGATGGAACAGACGGTAACAGGTCTCCTGAATAGTATGAATGTTCCTACTCGCAAAGAAATTGAGGAGATTAAAGAACGGATCACACGCTTGGAAGAATCCGGAAAGTCCAAAGGATAGTCCACGCACGGTTTGGAAGAATACATAGTGACACAGACATGGTCGTACATTGGAGGTAGAGTTTATGCGATTCAGAAAGGCGGGAAAGGTAACGGAGAATCTCTGGTACTTGGGCCGTGAGGAAGCGGGGGTCTATATTTTTGAAGGGCGAGACGATGCAATCTTGATTAACGGGGCGATGAGCTACATACTCCCTGACGTTCTGGAACAGATGAAGACATTTGGGATCGACGCGAAAAAAATCGGAAAGATACTGATCCTACATTCGCATTTCGATCATGTGGGGATCGTCCCATATTTCAAGCGGAAATATCCCGGGATAGATGTATATGCCTCGGCGCCGGCCTGGAAGATATTCTCCATGCCTAAAGCCATTGAGGTCATGAACAGCTACAGCAAACTCAGCGCGAAATGGTGGGGCGTCGAGAACGCTCTCGCAGCCTACGATCTCGACTGGCGTGACGACATTACGGGTCTTACCTTGGCCGAAGGAGACAAGATAGAGCTTGGCGGTGTCAGCCTGCTGGTCTTGGATACACCCGGTCATTCCAACTGTTCCATTACTGCCTACGAACCAGAAAGAAAGATCATGTTCGCCTCCGATGCCGCGGGGATTCCTTACAAGGACTTCTGCTTCCCTTCCATGAATACAAATATGACGCAGTATCTGGCAAGCCTCGAGAAATTGAAGCCCTTGCCGGTGTCCTACCTCTGCGGTGACCATTACGGCTACATCACCGGGGATGAGGCATCCCGCTTCCTCGACCTGACCTTTAAAGAAGGCGTCAAATGGAAGGCCATCATGGAGGATATATGCCGCAAGTATGGCGGCGATATCGATGTTGCCGGGAAAGCCATCACTGATTATTTCTATAAACAAATGCCAGATTATTTTATTCAGCGGGATATCCTCGAGGGGGTCTTCAAGCAGATGTTGAAATTCATCTCCAAGAACGTGTAAGAAGAATACCGATCATGAACAAAAAAAAGACGGCAATTCTTTTCCTTTCCCTTTGCTTAACCCTTATAATCTCCGCTTCTGAAACTGGGGTAGCAGCAGCCCAATTGAGGCCGAACCAGCTCCATTCCTATCTTAGACAGGGAATTGAAAAAGTTTTAAACCTGGAACCGCAGAGCGCGGGCATCCATCTGCAGAAAGCTGTGGACCTGGATCAGGAAAACCCGGCTGGCTATGCTTTTTCTGCTCTGGAGAAATTATTCTCTTATGAGAGTAGCCTCGATCAGAAGGAGCGGGAGAAATATCAGGAGTCCATGCTTCGTTACGTCAGCGAAGCCGTGGCCAGAGGCCAGAGCAGGATTGAGAAGAATCCTAATGACGGTCAGGCATACTTTGCCATGGCCCTGGCGAAGATTATCAAGGTCCGTTGGGCCATCGGGCAAAAACAGTATCGCATCGTAGCGCAGGAAACATCGAATATCTGGGATTATTTAGAAAAAGCAAAGACAGAAGATCCACAAAATTATGACACGTATTTTCTCATGGGCCTGCTCCATTACCATCTCGATCACCTCCCTCCCTTGTCCCGTTTTTTTTCTTCCCTGCTGATCGCCTCCGGGGACAGCAAAAAAGGGCTTCAGGAGCTGGAATTGGCGGCGCAGAAGGGCGATCTTCTCAAAGAACTTGCGCAGTCTGAACTCGCGTCGGTGTATGTGAACTTTGAAAAACAACCTGCCAGGGCTCTTCCTATTGCCCGCGAGTTAAGGAAAAGGTTTCCCCGCAATTATAATTTTTTATTTGCCTTGGCCAATGCCCTCTCCGAGCTCCACCAATTCCAGGAGGCTTTCGCCACAGCCCGTGAGATTGAAAAAGGAATTCAAGCAGGAGCGTCCCCCTTTGTTCCCCAACTCCAGCCGCGTCTCAATCAGTTAATGGGAAGAATCTTTTTCAACGAGGGAGAATATGCAAGGGCTTCCGAATATCTTGAGAAGACACTAA
>Ga0315273_10007807_pt1 | contig 13438 bp, 10 predicted proteins | sample YL17G02_0_MG_FD_205753 | JGI IMG/M metagenome (GOLD analysis project Ga0315273, IMG submission 205753) | Sediment microbial communities from Yellowstone Lake, YNP, Wyoming, USA - YL17G02_0 | ecosystem: Environmental > Aquatic > Freshwater > Lake > Sediment | place: USA: Wyoming | collected... | reverse complement strand
ATTGCATCCTGCACCGCGTTGTCCGCGACCAGCTCGGCCTTACCGATGAATGCCGGACCGCTGCGCGAGCCGATCCAGACGAGCGCGGGACTGCCACGACGGATTCGCTTGGCCTTCCAGCTCTGCGCCGATGTGTCGATGAGGATCTGGCTCTGCGCCGTGGTGATGAACCAAACCGGCACCGCCCTGCTTTGGCTTCCGTCTTTGCGGACCGTGGCGATGTAGATGTAGCTCGAGTCCGCCCGCGCGCTGACGTCACGCTTCGACGCCTCGGCGCCTGCCACGCCCCGCCGGGTGGCGAGCATGGCGATCAACAAGGCGCTGTCTAGACAGAACTTCCTTCGGTCGACGGGCTGCGAGAAGATCGCTGGCAAAAGCTTCATGTCTGCCTCGCTGTCGTTCGACTCGTGCGCGCGAGCTGCGCCTCGAAATGGGATCTGATTCCTCGTATCCCAGGAGACGACGAGAGTATAGTGAAACGAGCTCGCGTCGGCCCGAGCCGGGCGCGGCCAACGGGAGCGATTCGCGGCGCGATCCTAGCTTCGCTTTGCGACTTCCTCGAGCATGACCTCGGTCGCGCCGCCGCCGATCGACAGCACTCGCGCGTCGCGCACCATCCGCTCGATCGTGCTCTCCTGAATGTAGCCGAAGCCGCCGTGGAATTGCTGGCAGGTGTACATCACCTCGTTCACCAGCTCGCCGGAATACGCCTTGAGCATCGACACTTCGCGGACCGCGTCCATGCCGCGGCTCATTCGCCAGGCCGCGTGATAGAGAAGCTGCCGCGCCGCCTCGACCTTCGCCTCCAGCATGGCGAGCCGCTGGCGGATCGCCTGCTTGTGCCACAGCGGCGCGCCGAATGCCTTGCGGTTCTTCACGTAATCGACCGTCAAGCGAAGCGCCTCGGTCGCCTCGCCGACCGCCATGCCGGAAAGCGCGAGCCGCTCGTTCTGGAAGTTTCGCATGATCGAGTAGAAGCCCCGGTTCTGCTCGCCGAGAAGGTTCGCGGCCGCGATCTGACAATCCTCGAAGACGAGCTCGGCGGTGTCGGACGAGCGCCAGCCCTGCTTCTTGAGCTTGCGGCCGACGGAAAAGCCTGCCGTGCCACGCTCGACGATGAACATCGAGATGCCCCGCGAGCCCTTGGCGCTCGGATCGGTCTTGGCGGCGACGAACACGACGTCGGCGCTGACGCCGTTGGTGATGAACATCTTCGATCCGTTGAGTACCCAATGGTCGCCGTCGCGCCGCGCGGTCGTGCGCATCGCGGCGACGTCCGAGCCCGCGTCGGGCTCGGTGACGGCGACGGCCGTGAGGATCTCTCCCGAGACGACGCCGGGCAGATAACGCCGCTTTTGCTCCTCCGTGCCCGATCCGGCGAGGTGCGGCGACGCCATGTCGGTATGCACGAGCACCGTCGCGGTGAAGCCGCCGAAGCTCGAGTGCGCGAGCTCCTCGGCGAGGATTGCCGACGAGAGCGTATCGGCGCCGCTGCCGCCGTATTCGACCGGATGGCGAATGCCGAGGAAGCCGAGCTCGCCCATGCGCCGCAGCACCGCGCGGGGAATTTGTCCGGTCTCCTCCCACGCTTCCCCGTTCGGCCGAACGACCTCGTCGACGAAGCGCCGGACCTGGGTCCGGAGCATGTCGTGCTCTTCGGTGAAATGTGCCGATGTCACGTGGACCTCCGGGCTTCGCCGTCTCGCGCGGCGATCGTGCGTCCCACTATGCTACCGTTGCGTCCCTACTTCGGCGGCGGTTCCTTCGGGTCCGGATACCACGACCGGCCGTGGTGGCTTCGGTGGCCGAAGAGTGCGGCTCAACCCTCGAGAAAGCGCTCGACGAGCGGAGCGACCTCGGCGACGTGGGTCATGATGAAGAGGTGTCCGCCCCCGGCGACGACGTGGAGCCGCGCGCCGGGCAGGCGCGAGGCGATCATCTTCGCGTTGACGAGTGGAGCGATCGGATCGTCGTCCGCCGAGAGGACCAGCGTCGGCCGGTCGACGAGGTGAAGCCAGGGCAGGCTCGACCATCCCCAGATGGCCATCAGCTGCCAGAGATATCCGCGCACGCTCGGCGGCCGGATGAAGCGCAGGTGGCCGTGCTCCTCGAGGAGGCGCGGGTTCGTCCGCGCGGCGCCGCCGTAGAGCATCGGAGCGACCTGCTCGAAGTAGGAGCGCGAGTAGTAGCGCCGCGGGGTGGCGAGTGCCCAGAGCGCCCGCGGGTGGCCCGGAACGCCGATCCATCCAGGAGTCGTGGCCGCAAGAACGAGCTTCCGCACGCGCCGTGGATACCGCAGCGCCACCTCCTGCGCGAGCGCGCCGCCCCACGACACGCCGAGCACGTCCACCGCGCGATACCCGAGCACGTCGAGCGCCCGGATCACGATCCGCGCGAAGCCCGAAAGGCGGCGCGGGAGCCGAGTCGCCTCGCTGCGCCCCGCTCCCGGGACGTCGATCACGATCGTCTCCGTGTCCGGGAGCGCGCGGCGAAACGGCTCGAGGAGCTCGAGCGAGGCGCCAATGCCGTTCAGCAAGAGCAGCGGGCGGCCGCGGCCTTCGACCGAGACCCGCAAGCGCAGCCCGTCGACCTGGATGAGCTCGGTCGGCGGGCTTCCGGCGCGCGCCGGACTCGCGGTCCCCATGACGCATTGTTAGCGGATTCCCGGGACCGAGCGAAGGGCTATTGCAGTAGGCAATCTGGTCGGAGCCGACCCCGCGACCAGCGGGAGCGGGGCAAGAGAGTGCTAGCGCAGTCTGCCCCGATTCCCTTCCTCACTTGTCCTTCTGGTGCACGTAGCGGCCCGGAGCCGGGACGATCGGGCGGTGCTTCGCGCTGCCGAGCTCGGCCGGGGCCGGGCGCTTCCCTGCCGAGCGCTTCGTCAGCCAATCGGCCCAGTGCGTCCACCAGGAGCCCTTCTGCTCCTTCGCGCCCTCGAGCCACTCCGTTGCGCCGCCCGAGAGATCCGGGTTGGTGAGGAAGCGCGCCTTCAAGTTTCCGGGCGGGTTCACCAACGCCTGGATGTGGCCGCTATTGCTCGCCACGAACGTCGCCTTGCCGCCCATTAGCTTGGGCGTACGGTAGCAAGCGTTCCACGGCGTCAGGTGATCGGTGAGCGCGCCGATCGCGTAGACGTCGCAGGTGACCTTCTTCAGATCGATCGGCGTGTCGAGGACCGTCACGGCGCCGGGCTGCGTGAGCGAGTTCTTGAGGAAGATGTCGAGAAACTCGGCGTGCAAGGTCGCCGGGAGATTCGTCGAGTCGTTGTTCCAATAAAGGATATCGAACGCCGGGGGCGTATCGCCCATCAGGTAGTTGTTGACCCAATAATTCCAGACCAGGTCGTTCGGGCGGAGCCACGCGAAGACGCGCGAGAGATCCGAGCCCGAGAGGATCCCCTTCTCCGCGGAGCGGCGAACGGAGGACGCGATCGAAGCCTCGGACGTGAAGATGCCGATCATGCCGGGATCGCCCATGTCGATCATCGTCACCGGGAACGTCGCCGAGCTGAAGCGGTCGTCGCCACGCGCGGCGAGATGGGCGAGAAGGACCGCGGTCGTGATGCCGCCCGCGCAGGCGCCCATCACGTTAATCTTCTCCGCGCCCGTGATCTCGGCGACCGCATCGCTCGCCTCGATGAGTGCGGTGACGTAGGAGCCGAGCCCCCAGTCGCGCTGCGCCGGTGTCGGGTTTCGCCAGCTCACGGCGAACGTGGTGAACCCACCCTTCACGGCGAACTCCATGAAGCTCCGGCCGGGACCGATGTCGAAGACGTAATACTTGTTCACCTGCGGCGGGATGAAGAGAAACGGACGCTCGTGGACCTCCGGGGTCGACGGTGCGTACTGGATGAGCTCGAGCACGTCGTTGCGGAAGACGACCTGGCCCGGAGTGATCGCGAGGTTCTCGCCGACCTTGAACGGCCGCCGGTCGACCTGTGACGGCATGCCGTCGTTCTCCACGTAGTCCGTGACGAAATTCTTGAGCCCGGCGGCGAGGCTCACGCCGGCGGTGTCGAAGACCCGCTTGATCGCCGCCGGGTTGCCGAGCAGCGTGTTCGTCGGCGCCAGCGCCTCGGTCAGGAGCGAGAGCGCGAAGCGCGCGCGATCGCGGCTCTTCGGGTCGAGATCGACCTCGTCGACGAGCGTATGGAGCGCCGCCCGGACGGCCAGGTAGCTTTGCATGACTCGACGGTAGCCCGGATGCCTGTCGAAGGCCGGATCGCCGAAGCGCTTGTCGCCCGGCTCCGGGCGACGCTCGCTCCGCCCGATGACGATCTCGACGAGCTCGCGCGCGAGTCCCAGACCGCGGCGAACCAGCAGGCCCGGGTCCATCGCCGCCCGTGCCGCGAGACGGCCGGTGGCGGCGAGGATCTGCGATCGATCCATCGAGACGAGCGCGTTGACCGCCATGGCGCTGATGAGCGAACGCTCGGCGGCCTCCTGGTTGCTGGTGGGCGGGCGATCGGACACGACGGCAGCGGCTAGATTCGGCTTCATTTGGCTCACACCTCCTGAAATCCTCTTGATAGTCAATTTTGATGATGTCGTCAAATTAGAAATACTTGTCAAAATTGGTCGACGGGCTTATGCTGCTCGCACGATGGTCGAGCCGGCACGTCCCCGGGTATCCACCCGCGGCCGCTACCTGCGCAAGCGCGAAAAGACCCGTGAGCGTCTGCTCCAGGCCGCGAAGCTAGTCATGGCGGAGACGGGCGTGGAAGCGTCGACGATCGCCGAGATCGCCGCCGCCGCCGACGTCTCTCCGGGTACCTTCTACAACTACTTCGAGACCCGCGAAGAGATCCTCGACGCCGTCGCCGCCAGCCTTGTCGGGGAGTTCCGCCGCGTCATGGATGTGATCCAGCGGGCCGTCGACGATCCGGCGGAACGGATCGCAGTCGCCATCCGCCTGTTTCTCGAGCGCGTCCGCGACGATCGGCTGTGGGGCTGGTTCATGGCCCGGCACGCCCCGAGCTTACCGATTCTGCGCGATCAGACCCGAGAGATCATCCGCGAGCGAATCCTCGCCGATGGGCTCCGACGTCGGCGGTTCCGCCTGCCCTCGACGCGCGCGGTCGGCGACTTGATCGCCGGCACCTCGGTGACGGCGCTGCGATCGATCCTCGAGGGGCGCGCGCCGGTCGAGATGGCAACCGAGGTGGCGGAGCTCGTGCTGCGCGCGCTCGGCGTGCCGCTCGGCGAAGCTCACCGGATCGCCAACCGGCCGATCCCGCCGCTGCGCACGGCGACGCAAGACCGCACCAGGCTAAGGGCTACCGCCTCCGCACTACGAACAAGAACTTCATGAAGGCTTTTCCTGTAGCCCGAAGCCCGCAGCCTGTAGCCCTCCGTATCGCGCGACCACTTGCTCGATCGCCCCGAAGATCGAGCGGCCCGCGGCGACGAGCGCAGCCGCGAATGCGCGGGCGGGTCGAGATTCAGCATCATCTTCCGCTGGAAGTCGAGATCCTCGGGCTTCGGGTCGCGAATCTGCGTGGCGCCGAGATGAGAGGAGAAGAGCTCCGGATTGCGGTTGACGCGCTCGACGTCCGCGTAGCGGGTGATCGCCCAGTAGCCGCGCCCGGCCGGCCAGTCGAGGATCGCACGCTCCTCCTGCCAATAGACCGGACACTCTCGCCGCAGCCGGGCGAAGGCCTCGAGCGGCAATCCCGCGAGGTAGGTGCGCGGATCGTAGAGGTCGACCCCGAGATCCATCACCCCGGTCGTCGATCGAAGACGCGCTGGGCCTTGCCGAGCGAGCGCTCGACACCCCCCTCCGAGCGAATCTCCACGTCGACCGTGACGCCGATCCGCGACTTGATCTTGCCCGCGAGCACGCGTGCGCTCTCCTCGCGGTCCTCCTCGCCCGAGCCTGGCCGGCCCTCGCCGACGACGCGGACCTCGTCGAGCGTCCGGGGCCGACTGATCTCGAGAAAGAAATGCCCGGTGAGGCCGGGATCCTCGAAGATCATCTCCTCGATCTGCGTGGGAAAGAGGTTCACGCCGCGGACGATCACCATGTCGTCGCTGCGCGCGTGGATGCGGGCCATGCGCCGGAAGGGTCGCGCGGTGCCGGGTAGCAGGCGGGAGAGATCGCGCGTGCGGTAGCGGACGACCGGCAGCGCCTCCTTCGTGAGCGAGGTAAAGACGAGCTCGCCGGGCTCTCCGTCGGCGCGCGGCGTGCCCGTGTCCGGGTCGACGATCTCGGGATAGAAGTGGTCCTCCCAGACGTGCGGGCCGTCCTTGGTTTCGAGACATTCGCTGGCGACGCCCGGGCCGATCACTTCGGATAGTCCGTAGAGGTCCACCGCATCGATCGAGAAGCGGTCCTCGATCTCGCGCCGCATGGGCTCGCTCCAGGGCTCGGCTCCGTGAATGCCGACGGAGAGGGAGGAGTCCCGCGGATCGATGCCTTGGCGATCGAACTCGTCGGCGATCGCCAACATGTAGCTCGGCGTGACCATGATGATCCGCGGGCGAAGGTCCCGAATCAGCTGGACCTGCCGCTCGGTCATGCCGCCCGAGACCGGGACGACCGTGCAGCCGAGGCGCTCGGCGCCGTAGTGGACGCCCAGGCCTCCGGTGAAGAGCCCATACCCGAACGCGACGTGGACGAGATCGCCGGGCCCGCCGCCCGAGGCACGAAGCGAGCGAGCGCAGACGTCTGCCCAGGTGTCGAGATCCTTCTGCGTGTAGCCGACGATCGTGGGCTTGCCGGTGGTGCCGCTCGAGGCGTGAATCCGAGCGACGCGCTCCCGCGGCACCGCGAACATGCCGAACGGGTAGGTCTCGCGGAGATCGTCCTTGGTCGTGAAGGGAAAACGGGCGAGGTCGGCGAAGTCCCGCAGATCGCCGGGGTGCACACCGGCGGCGTCGAACGTTTCACGATAGCGAGGGACGTTGTCGTATGCGTGCGCGAGGGTCCAGCGCAGCCGCTCGAGCTGGAGAGCGCGGATCTCGTCGATCGAGGCGCGCTCGATCGGCTCGAGCGCGTGACGTTCAGGCGGCCGCGCGCGCGTCTTCACGATCCTGCCGCGTGTCCTGTCCGTCTCGACTACCAGCGTGCGCCCGGAAACGCGCGGGCAACGCTCTGCATGTCGGAGAGCATCCGTCCGAGCGCCTCGCCATGCCGACCGTCGCGACCGCCTCGCTGCATCCACGCCGGGTCTTTCGGCGCCTCCAGCCCGGCTTCGGCAAAGGTGCCGAGAACTTCCTCCCGCCACGGCCCGCGCAGCGCCTCGGGATCGAAGACCACACGCGCCTCGACGAGACGGCGCACCAGATCGTCGGTCTCGAAGAGCTCTCCGGTGAAGATCCACAGCTCGCCGAGCGCCGCCTGCATCCGGCGGCGGCTCTCGTCGGTGCCGCCGCCGAGGCGGAGCAGCCACTCCCGACTGTGTCGCAGGTGATAGGCAGCCTCCTTCGCGGCCCGCACGGCGAACGAAGCGAGCGGCCGATCGCCCGAGGCCTCGAGCGCCACGGACAGGTGGAGGTCGAACGCATCGAACAAATACTGTCGGGCGATCGTGAAGGCGAAGTCGCCGTTCGGCTGCTCGACGAGAAGGAGATTGCGAAACTCCGTGACGTCGCGGAAGAACGCGAGGTCGTCGGCCGAGCGACCGCGGCCCTCGAGGCGACCGGCGGACTCGAGCAGCAGGCTCGCCTGATCGAGCAAGTCGAGCGCGAAATTGCCGAGCGCGAGCTCCTCTTCGAGCACGGGAGCGTGACCGCACCACTCGGACAGGCGATGGCCGAGCACGAGGCGGTCGTCGCCGAGGCGTAGCGAGTATTCGGCGAGATCCCTCTGCAGGCGATTCTCGCTCGTCATCAAAGGCCTCGCACCCCGCGCGGCACCTTGTAGAATTGCGGATGCCGGTAAATCTTGTCGAACGCCGGCTCGAAGAAGGGCGCGCGATCCGCGGGTGTCGTCGCCGTGATCGCGCTCGACTCGACGACCCAGAGGCTCGCCGCGCGGCCGCGGCGCGCATAGACGTCGCGCGCGTTCTGCAGCGCCATCTCGCGGTCGGGGGCGTGGATGGAGCCCGCGTGAACGTGCGCGGCGCCGCCCTCTTCCTGGACGAAGACCTCCCAGAGCGGCCAATCCGCGTCGCGGGCAGCGCTCTCGCTCATCGGCCGATCTTCGCGGCGGCGCGGGCACGACGCTTCGCCTCGTGCGCCTCAGCCGCCTCGCGCACCCAGCGCCCTTCGTCGTGCGCACGGCGACGCTCGCGCAGCCGCTCTCGATTCATTTGGCCGTCGCCGCGAACGACTCGCCAGAACTCTTGCCAGTCGATCGTGCCGAAGCGCCACTGCCTCTTCTCCTCGTCCCAGCGCAGCTCGGGGTCGGGAAGCGTGAGTCCCATCGCCTTCGCTTGCGGCACGGCGAGGTCCACGAAGCGCTGCCGCAGCTCGTCGTTCGACTTGGGCTTCACCTTCCACCCCATCAGCTCGGCGCTGTGCGGCGACGCCTCGTCGGGCGGGCCGAACATCATCAGCGTCGGCCACCACCACCGGTTGACCGCGTCCTGCGCCATCGCCCGCTGTTCCGGCGTCCCTTGCGCGAGCGTCGCCAGAATCTCGAAGCCTTGTCGTTTGTGGAAGTTCTCTTCCGCGCAGATCCGCAACATCGCCCGCGCGTAGGGCCCGTAGGAGGTCTTGGCGAGCATCGTCTGATTGACGATCGCAGCCCCGTCGACGAGCCAGCCGATCGCCCCGACGTCCGCCCAGGTGAGCGTCGGATAGTTGAAGATGCTCGAATACTTGGAGACGCCGGCCAGCAGTTGGTCGATCATCTCGTCGCGTGAGACGCCGAGCGTCTCCGCGGCCCCGTAAAGATAGAGGCCGTGGCCGGCCTCGTCCTGCACCTTGGCGAGCAGGCCGATCTTCCGGCGCAGGCTCGGTGCGCGCGTGATCCAGTTGCCTTCGGGCAGCATGCCGACGACCTCGGAATGCGCGTGCTGGGACATCATCCGCACGAGCTGCTTGCGGTAGCGTTCGGGCATCCAGTCGCGCGGCTCGATCGTCTCGCCGGCATCGATCCGGGCTTGAAAGGCGATTTCCGACTCGGCCGTTTTGTCGCTCGGTGTCGGTTCCATGGGCAAGCTCAATCCGCAAGCTGATACGAAACGATGGACCAAAGTGTCAAGCATTTGTTTCCGTAGCGGCGGGTTTGACGGAGCTCGAACGAAAGGAGTACAGCCGGTTCACAATTCGATACAGGAGGACTTCGCCTCGGGCCGGGAGCCGCTCGAAGTCGGGAAGCATTCAGTGGCATACGCGATGCTGCGGCATGGCCAGGAGTATCGAGGAGCGACAGTTGCCGCGATGCGGCGTCTCTTTCGATCAGTGTCTCGTCCCCGCTCGACTAGAACGGGGAGTGGGCGATCCCCGCAAGTGGGTGTCGACCGCATCGCCGGTCAGGCGAGCTCGGAGACGATCATCATCCTGGTGCTCGTGGCGCTCGCCACGGTCGTCTTCGTCACGTTCTACGGCCGGCGCGTCGGCACGAAGTTTTCTTGCGCAGGAGAGTCGGTCGCGAACGGTGGGGGGGCCAGTGCCGGCTGTTCGGGGGAAGCGAGCGGTGGCGTCGCGAGCGGTGGCGTCGAGGTCGATGCGATCAGCGGCGCCGATCCCCGAGTCGCTTCTTCCGCGCCCGGCGCCGGCACGGCCACGGGCGGCGCGGCGCAGCGAAGGCCTGGCGAGCCCGCGGGCCGCAGCGATCTTCTTCCCGTTCTTCCCACCCCTCGCGACGGATCGGGCGCGGCATCGGGTGGCACGACGCAGCCAGCCGGCGAGCCCGGCGTCGCCGCGAACGTTCCGGTTGTTCCCTCATCCGGCGGCGGATCGCGCTCGGCCTCGAGCGGTGCGCCGCAGGGCAAGGCCGGCGAGCCCGCCGACAATCTTTCCGATTTTCTCAAGCCCGGCGGCGGACCCGGCTCGGGCGGTGCGCCGCAGCTAGCGGCCGGCCAGTCGCTCGCCAATGGTCCGGTCCTTCCTTCGGCCGGCGGCGGATCGGGCACTGCCTCGGGCGGTGCGACGCAGCAAGGGGCTCGCCGGCCCGTCGTCGTCAACATTCCTCCTCCTGTCTTCCAAGGGGACGGAGGACCGGGCACGGCCCCCCGCACTGCGCCGTTGCAGACGTTCGGCGAGGTCGTCCTCGGGCGTCCCGATCCTCTTGCTCTTCCCGGATCGGGGGCCGGGGGCGGTGCGTCGCGGCAGCAGGTAACCGAATTCGTCCTGGGCGGTCCGCCGCTCCAGCGGCTGAACGACGCGGCGGGCGACTTGCGCAAGGTCCCGGGCGGCGAAGCGACGGTCAACGGTATCATCGACCACGGAACCATCATCGAGGTCAAAGGCGCGAACGGACCCTCCAAGTTCTTCCGGGTGGACAACCCGTTCAAGGAATTTCGCGACGAGACGTTCGGGCGTGTTCCGGAGATCGGGGTGGTCCGCGACCGCTCGAAAGTCATCGTCGAAGAGGCGACCGCCAAATCCGCCGCGGATCCGAAGACGCCGAGGATCGTCGTCAATGATCAGCAGACGACGGGCGAAATTGCGCTCGAGCTGTCCCGCCAGGCCGGACAGATTCGATTGAAGCAGGGCGAGGAAGCCAGGCTGGATAGCGCGGTTCGCGCCGTCGAGGCGTTGCGGCCCAAGGCGCGGGCCGACTTCGTCAATGATGCGATCGATCGCAGGGCGGGGGCCGCCTTCGACGACATCCAGACGAAGAAGGAGCTGCAGCGCCGGGGCGCCAGCATCTCGACGAGCCTTGCGTTCGAGGCGGAGCACCAAGACGCGTTCAACAAGGCGTTCGCCGCGGAGCTCGCGAAATCAGGAGATCCGAAGGCGGCGCTCGCGGCGGCAACGCAGGCTGCGCGCCGCGCCGTCGAGGACGTCGTCCGGAAGGACAAGGCGCTCGCCGACCGCGCCGGTAAGGCCTTCGACGAGAGATTCAATCAGTTTGCCAAGGAGCACCCGGACCAGATCATAAAGGCAGAACGTCAGGCCAAGGAGGACGAACGTCAGGCCAAGATCGAAGCGGGCCGCAAAGCTTTGGCCCAGCTGGTCAACGCCGTCGATCCGAACAGCCCTCAGGCCGACCAAGTCATCAAGCTTGTTCACGCGTTCACGGTGCTACATCCCGGGCAGACGCATTTCCTCACCGACGAAACGCGCAAGGGGCTCGTGCGGCTGCTCGGCCCGTACGGGTTCAAGACCATCAACGAGGTCGGCTCGTTCCGAAACGAGCAAGCGAGGCTCGACTATGCGCTCTCCAATTTTGCAGCGCTAAACGAGCGGCAGCGCGAGCGACTGCGCACCGGCCGCGCCCAGCCGAGCGACTTCGGCATCAACGTCTTTATCACCTACGAGGAGATGCAAGCCCGCGAGGAACAGAAAATTCCTTACAACATGGGGGACGGCACCAGCATCATGATGCCACGGCGCGAGGCCCGCGAAGCAGAAGAACGAGCCATCATCAACCACGCGCTCGAGCAGATCCAATCCATCAAAAACGCGGGTCCGGGCGCCCTCGTCGGTCGGATCATCGGGTGCGCGCGAGAGGGCGTCGCGATGGGCCCATGCGGTGAGAAGGAAGCGGAATACGGCGGAGCCGTCGATACGGCGTTGACAGTATTCGCCCCCGTGAAGGCCCGCGCGAACATGAAAGCGAGCATTCGTAACATGCCCTCGGGAGGGCACGTCGTTCGCGGCGGGCCCGGAGGGGCGGCCCTTGAACCGATCTCCGGCCCGGGTGTGCGGGCCGCGGACCGGCTCGTTCCGCCGCCACCGGCGCGTCAGCCGGCAGGCAATCAGCCCGGGGTGCGCATTGATAGCCGCGATCTCTCACGGGCCCCTGGCGGAACCCGTCCAATAGTGAAAATCCCGCCCAACACCACTCAGGATCTTCAGAAATCGCCGCCAAAAGCTGCGGACGCGGTTCTGCCCGTCAACACCGGGCAAGGAACTCGTCCCGGGCAACAGACGGCCCAGGGCAGTGACACGCGCCGAGAGGTGCAGCAGGTGCAGCAGGTGCGGCAGCAGCGGCAGCAACGAGCTGCCGATGCCAAGGCTAAATTCGATCGCGCGATCGAGAACCTCGCCAAGAAGGGTGAGGAATTGACGCCCGATCGAGCGATCGAGGGGATCGAGCGGAACGAATTTGGGGGGTTCGCGGGATCCAGCAATAGCAAACGCCACGAGCAGGCTTTTCGGGACAACGGCGGCAAGGGAAAACCACCCACCGTATTCCCAGACAGAATCGACAATCAGATCAGAATCGACATGTCTCTGCTAACTCGCCAGCAGGAGAGACGCCTTCAGTTGGCCGTCGCGAACAAACATCCGCCAGGCGGCCCCGGAGCTGGTGGCGGAGGGGATCCGCCGACCAACACCCGGGGTCAGGGAGCGCTCGACGGTACCCAGCAGAACACCCGCGGTCAGGGCGCTCTCGACAAGACGCAGCCTCGCCCGCCGACACAACCCCAATCGCCACCCAAGCCTCCAGACACGGGCAAGTTCGAAGCGAAAACCGGTCGGGAGCAGCAAACCGGCCGGTTCGAGAAGAAAACCGGGGAGATCACGCGGCCAGGTGCGGCCAAGGATGGGGCCGCGAAGGCCGACACCGGAGTCCCGGGGAATTTCCCTTCCAAAGACGTGGTGTTCGGGCTGAGCGTTGGAGACCCCAAGAAGGGTCCAGTCGCAAAGTTCGCCGGCAACGCGTTAAACGCCGCAAACCCCGACCACCTGCCGTTGAGTGGAGCCGCCACCACCCCGGATGGGATCGCCACGGAGACGGTAGCGGCCGCCCGGACGGTGCTGACGGCATCGGGAGGCACGCTGAGGTTCAGTCTCGCCAAGTTCAACGTCGATGAAGCTCTCACGCCGGGAAGCGAGCATTTCAATACGACTACTTCCATCGAATTCCGCAGGGTTCTCACCGATCCCTTCTTCCGCGGACGTGTTCGGTTCTACGACGACAAGGGAATCGACATCACCGACTCGATCGTGAAACGCTCGGTCCCCAAATTGACCAGCCGGTAGAGGCCGAAGACCCTGCTGATGGGCTGTGCGAGCGACCTCGCGAAGACCGCTCCGCGAGTCAGCGCGCGGCCGATCGGGATCACTCGAACTTGTAGACGTTCGCGCCCTCCGAGACGTTCCACGCGAAGAACCCGGCGCGCCGCTCGCCCTTGCCATCACAGGCGAGATGCTCGACGCCCGGGAACGTGAAGCCCTCGTTGCGCACGCAGCCGCTCAGATCCTTGCCGGCCCATACTTTGCCGACGTCGGCGGTCTCGGCATAGAGATAGACGGAGCCGGTCGCCACGGAATCGACGAGCTTGCACTCGCCCGGGTGCAGGCGCCAGAAGCCGCGCGCGAGGATGCCGTTCATCCAGATCCCGTCGAGGTGCGCGATCGCGGGATAGATGGCCTCT
>Ga0315273_10007806_pt1 | contig 13439 bp, 16 predicted proteins | sample YL17G02_0_MG_FD_205753 | JGI IMG/M metagenome (GOLD analysis project Ga0315273, IMG submission 205753) | Sediment microbial communities from Yellowstone Lake, YNP, Wyoming, USA - YL17G02_0 | ecosystem: Environmental > Aquatic > Freshwater > Lake > Sediment | place: USA: Wyoming | collected... | reverse complement strand
TTATCATGGCGCAATATTAGGAGCCATCGCTGCTAAGTGCTTTTAATGTATCAAAATAGCAAACCTATGAGCTGTCTTCAGAAATAATACCTAATAGCCTATCTACTGTGAGAGCATCATTTTGTTATCTGATGTAAAATGATATATCAAATTCGGCAACATTATAGCAGGAGATTGAGGTAATCGATTTTCAAAGAAATAAGGTGGTAAGATGTTATTATTGCGAAAAGAATAGCCCGAGGAGGTGTTATTAGTAGACACTAACATCATTCTCGAAATAATCTTAGAACAAGAAAAGGCAAGAGAGGTACAAATTCTTTTGGAAAGAATCGAAGAACATGAATTCGTCGGTTACGTATTCCCGTCTCAACCGTCGTAGGAATGGTTGCCGATGGCATGACAGAAGACGAGATTCTCAAAGCATTCCCCGATCTTGAACGTGAAGGCGAGGCTTTACAATACGCTGCTGAAGCTGTGCGAGAACGAGAGCTACCATTAGTGACCATACCGTGAAATTTCTGGTAGATAATGCATTGTCTCCCTTATGGAAATAAAATATTTTCTCTATTTTTTAACCGGTGGAGTTGTTGTGAGTGTTGTTACCTATTTTGCGAGCCATGCAAGAGGCTTACTGGCAGCTTTCCTCGCCAATCTTCCGGTCGTAACAATGATAACCTTTTTGACTATTTATTTTGAGTCTGGAGAAAAGGCGGTCGTTTCATATGCTGAGGGGCTTATCATCATGCTCTTCCCCTGGCTTGCTTATATTTTTTCCGTAGTTTTTTTGACAAAGAAGATAGGATTGCTTCCCTCCCTCGTGATCGGGGTTTCCCTCTATCTTGTGTGTGCCTATTTCATAATAAATGCAAAGAAGTTTTTTTTATGAAACATTCTTGACAGTCTTCCAACGCAGGAGAAGCATATCCTGTTTCTTACAATAAATGAAATTTTTCATGAGAAAAGCTGACACCGGAAGGCTTTAAAAGATGAGGGTGATACGATATAATAGCCTCGTGGCTTTACTCCAGAGTCTCTTTTCTATGAGAAACATTGGACAAAACAAACAAACCTGAAAACCTGATTCTATGGACAATATTCTTGACATAGGGAAAAAGGTCCTGAAAACAGAGGCGGAGGCCATCTTCGCCCTGATCGAAAGGCTTGGCAGCAATTTTGAGCAGGCTGTTGAGATTATTTATGAGAGCAAAGGGAGAGTAGTCGTAACCGGCATGGGCAAGTCAGGTCTTGTGGGTAAAAAGATAGCAGCCACACTTGCATCTACGGGCACACCTGCTTTTTTCCTTCACTCAGCAGAGGCAGGTCATGGTGACTTAGGCATGGTCACATCCAATGATGTGATAATAGCCATTTCAAATAGCGGCGAGACTGAAGAAATTGTAGGATTGATACCTTTCCTGAAGAGGTTTAACCTTTGCCTTATCTCAATAACAGGTAATCCTAACTCTACTTTGTCAAAGGCGGCTGATGTAAGTCTTGATGTCTCTGTAAAAGAGGAGGCATGTCCCTTTGGCATTGTGCCAACGGCATCAACTACTGCGACAATGGCAATCGGTGATGCACTGGCTGTTGCCCTGCTCGTGAAAAAAGGCTTAAAAGAGGAAGACTTTGCTTTTTTCCATCCCGGGGGCAGCATTGGTAAAAAATTACTTATTACTGTAAAAGACCTTATGCATAGGGGGGAAGCAATCCCAAAGGTATCCCTTGGGACACCAATGTCAAAGGCAGTGATAGAGATGTCTTCCAAGAGACTCGGCCATGCCATTGTCCTGGACGATGACGGCAGGGTGGCAGGGATAATTACTGATGGTGATGTAAGGAGAGGGTTAGAAAAATGGGCGGGAAGGCTTTTTGAGTTGACTGCAGAAGAGGTCATGTCTGAAAACCCGAAAACGGTATCAGAAGACGAATTGGCCGCAAAAGCATTGTCTATCATGGAGAATCATTCCATAACAGCTCTGATTGTGTCTGATACAGGTGGGCGAGTAATAGGGATAATACACCTGCATGATGTGTTGAAACAGGGAATAGCATAGACGGGTTAAGAGTGGGGAAAAAATCTAAAGAAGATCTCCTGAACATTGCCAGGCATATTAAGCTTGTTATCCTTGATGTTGATGGTGTCCTTACAGATGGCAGCATTATGCTGGATAATGAGGAGAATGAGTTCAAGTCATTCCATGTACGGGATGGACACGGCATCAAGATGCTCAAAAAAGCAGGGCTCATAGTAGCCATGATTACTGGTAGATATTCTCAAGTTGTTGAACGGAGGGCCCGTGAACTCGGCATAACCGATGTCTACCAGAATTGCCATGACAAGATGATTCCCTATCGTCAGCTTCTTGAAAAATATTCCGTTGACTCAGGAAAAGTTGCCTATATTGGGGATGATATTGTTGATCTACCCCTCTTGCACAGGGCCGGGTTTTCCATTGCGGTCGCAGATGCTGCTGAAGAGGCAAAGGCCGCTGCAATGATGATAACAAAAAGCACAGGAGGCAGAGGAGCCGTTAGAGAAATCAGTGATTTCCTTTTAAAGGCAAAGGGTCTGTGGGAAGGTATAATCGATGAATACTCTCAGGCTTAACCTGCCGACGGTCCTAACGTTGAGCAGGATTCTCCTTGTCCCGGTTTTTATATTCTTTGTTTATCAACATCAGATAGCCGGTGCCCTCATATTCGGAATTGCCTCAATAACAGATTACCTCGATGGATATTTCGCTCGTCACTCGGGAGAAATAACAAAATTGGGGATTATCCTTGATCCTCTTGCAGACAAGTTCTTAGTTGTGTCTGCACTGATTGTACTCGTTGACATGGAAAGGCTGCCAGCATGGATAGCAATTGTTATCATAGTGCGGGAGTTCCTCGTGACAGGTCTTAGGGCTGTAGCCCTTTCAAAAAATGTTATCATCCCGGCCGAAATAGGGGGCAAGATGAAGACCTTTACGCAGATAATTGCCATTCTCTGTCTTATTCTCATGGGGAGCATATTCGACAAAATGGCGATTGTATTCGCAGTTATTGCTTCCTTTCTCTTTTATGCAACATATTTAATACAACAAAGATATAAGAGGTTAGCACGGAAAATAACAGCGATATCATTGTCGATTATTGCTTTTGGGGTTATTTCGGCTCTATTTTCTCCTCGAATAGATAGTCTTTACGATGCTGGATTTATATTGATATCGGTTGCGCTTATGCTGTCTATAATATCAGGAGCCCAGTACACTATATCTTTCTGGAGAAAGATATGAAAAAAAGAAGATGATATCATTTATATACACATGCTGAAAATAGCTCTCCTTGTTATTTGTGCCTTTATAATGGGATCGATCCCTGTTGGTATGTTAGTAGCAAAGGCAAAAGGGGTTGACCTTAAAAAGATTGGAAGCGGAAATATTGGTGCAACAAATGTCCTGAGGTCTCTCGGTAAAGGACCAGCTGCGTTGACCCTTTTTGGTGACATGCTGAAGGGTACTCTCGCAGTGGCACTGGGGCAATACTTTGGACTGGGGACTTTTTATCAGGGTCTTATAGGTCTTTCGGCAATCCTTGGGCATAACTTTTCCCTCTTCCTGGGTTTCAGGGGAGGGAAAGGTGTTGCTACAAGCCTTGGGGTATTTCTCCTTTACTCTCCACAAACAGCTCTCATTACTTTTATAATATGGATAGTGGTTGTTTTAACTACAAAGTATTCTTCTCTCGGCGCCCTTATATCATTTGGACTTTTACCACTGACTATTATCCTCTTAGACGGTAAAGACAAGCTTCCAGTCGCTGTGCTTGTAACACTCTTTATCCTCATGCGCCATACAGATAATATCCGAAGGCTCATAAAAGGCACTGAGAGAAAGATAGGAGAACGCGCATGAGAAAATTTTTTCTCGTGGTTTGTTTATCCATCCTTTTTATTCCTGCTTTTTCGGGAGGAAGAGATTTTTATGAAGAGCAGCTTGACAGAGGGATCAGAAATTCAGAGGCGTACTCTTATTTTCTTACAGAGCAGTCAAAAGAAAATCCTGCTAAAAGAGAGGAAATACTTAAAGAAGCTTTGAGATATTCTCCGGAATTGCCTTCGGTATATTTTGAATTATCAAAGGCAACTTTCTCTGCCTCTACAGGGAGAATGTACAAAGCCTATGATTATATGCTGGGGGGAATAGAGGCGTATAAAAGAAACTTCTGGTGGACTTTTACGTTGGTGGGTTCAGTGTTTTTGGGTTTAACCATCTCTTTTATCATGTCCATAGCAAGTGTGATTATTATAAGGGTTACCGGAGATTTACCTCTTTTTACCCATGATGTTATTGAGCAAAAGAACAGGATACTTCTCCTCCTTGTTGTCGTCATTTCTGCTTTTACAGGGCCTCTTCTCTTCTTAGGGAGTGTCCTCATCATATTGGGACTTTACCTGAAAAGAGTTGATAAAATTATTGTTTATCTGTATCTTCTTTTTCTCTTATTTTTCCCATGGATATTGAAAACCACGTCGATTATTTTTAGTATCCCCTCTTTGAATATTATTAAGGCAGTTATTGAGGTCAATGAGTCAAGAGATAACAAATATGCCCTTTCAGTTCTGAAGAATTCCGAAGATGAAGTTGCCCTTTCTTCGTATGCCCTTGCCTTAAAACGTGAAGGTAATTACGACGAAGCAATAGCAATATACGATAAACTTATTGAGAGAAATCCTGACCCGGCGTTTTACAATAATCTTGCAAATTGCTATGTTGCGGAAAATGATTTAGAGAATGCGATAAAACTTTATCAAAAATCCATTCAAATAAGGCCTCTTGTTACTGCTTACTACAATATGAGTCAGGTTTTAAGAAGGAAGCTCGATATGCTAAAAGGTGAAGAGTATTTTCTCCTCGCCCAAAAAATGAATCCTGACGCAATAACAGGATTCCAGGCAGTTTTTGGCCAAAATCCAAACAGGCTTGTTATAGACGAAGTCATGCCGTTCTCTGCACTCTGGAAATACTCTATTGAGAAAGCAACCACGACCTCTTCATTCGGTTTATCGATAGTACCGCCAGTCTTGATGCCTGTTTTGGCCTTTTTCATTGGGGGCCTTTTTTATATGTTAAACAAGCGTATCAGACCCAGAGCATACAGGTGCAAGAAATGCAGCACAATCCTTTGTAATAAATGTGTGAGAAGAGTATTGTGGGGCAATATGTGTTTAAGGTGTTACAGATCTTTGATTAAGCTGGACGAACTTGATGCAAGAGAAAGAATCACAAGGCTCCAGACTGTTTATGAATATCAGATGAGAAGAAGAAACATACTGAATCTTCTGTCTTTCCTGCTGCCGGGGGCTGCCCACATATATGCAGGATATGTATTAAAGGGTTTTTTTATTCTGTGGCCATTCTTATTCCTTCTGTTGGTCTTTGTAATAAGTGCGATATTTGTAGTTGGGATGCCTTATTCCCCCCACCTCTGGCTGAATTGGGGTATTCTTTTCCTCGCGGTAGCATTATATCTTGTGTCTAATTTCATAGCTCAACGGAGGCTTGCAAAGGGATGGCTTTAAAAGGTTCTTTAGAAGTCTTTGGCCTCGCTGACATACTCCAGCTGATTCATTTCCAGAGAAAGAGCGGGGTACTTAGCTTAGAAGGGGATAAAGATAAAGTAAGGCTCTTTTTTATGGAGGGGAATATTGTAGGAGCAATATCGCAAAAAAGGCAGGAAGACGCCAGGCTTGGGAAGGTACTCCTGAAAAAAGGTTCTTTGAAGGACGAAGACCTGCAGATAGCACTCGAGGAACAACGCAGAACGGGCAAGGCTCTTGGGAGCATCCTTCTGAAAAGAGGAGCAGTTGATAAAGAACAGATAAAGGAAGTATTGACCAGTCAGGTTATCGAGACAGTCCTCCAGCTCTTCAGCTGGGAGAAGGGTATCTATGAATTTATACCCCGGCCAATAACGCTAGATTCTGTTGGTGATAAGGAAGTTCCTATAACTCTCGACACGCAACACCTGCTCATGGAAGGGCTGAGGATACTCGATGAATGGTCTCTCCTTGAGGGAAGATTAACGCTCGATACCGTCTTAATGAAAAAGGCAGAGGTTGTTACTGAATTGAGTAAAGAGGAGCAGGAAATCCTGTTGCTGGTAGACGGAGAAAATGATCTCAGCACCATAATAGATATCAGCGGAAAGGATGGGTTTGCAGCAGCGAAAATCCTTTTTTCTCTTATGGAGAAAGGCATTGTAGAACCACAGGAGGCTGCCCCTGTTATTGAAGAACCGCCGAAAGAAGTGAAAAAAGCAACAATTTCCGATTCCATCTCATATACTGTTGCTATACCAGTAGCAATAGCAATTTCTGCCGTGATTTCAATTTCCATTGGTTTATTATTCAGTGGTGATGCAATAAAGAAATTCAGGGCATCAGAGACAGTCGAGGCTCTGAGATTGAAAATAGAAGCATATAGGTATAAGCACGGTGATTATCCGGCTACAATAGAAGCAGTATCGGAACAATTGGATCCATGGAAAAGACCCTTCATTTACAAACGCAGCATGGATACATTCATTATCATGAGCACCGGGGCAGACGGAAAAGAAGGAACAATTGATGATATCTTCTGAAGGGTGAAGCATTGAAGAGAAGAAAGGCTGTTGTTCTTCTCAGCGGTGGCATTGATTCATCAACCACCCTTGCGGTTGCAAAATCTGAAGGTTATGAACTATATGCAATCAGTTTTGATTATAACCAACGGCATAAAAGGGAGATAGGGGCAGCACAGTTAGTTGCAAAAGCCTTAGAAGTTAAACAGCACCTTGTTATTCATTTTGACCTTCGGGGTATCGGTGGTTCAGCTCTTACTTCAGATATAGAGGTACCCAAACGAGGTACAAGTAACGAGTTACGAGTAACGAATGGGGAAAAAGATCCGTCGCTTGTAACTCGTTACTCGTCACTAATTCCGGTTACATATGTACCTGCACGAAATACAATTTTTCTCTCCTTTGCCCTGGGTTGGGCAGAGGTTCTTGAATCTGAGGATATCTTTATCGGTGTAAATTATGTCGACTATAGCGGTTATCCTGACTGCAGGCCAGAGTACCTCCGGGCATTTGAGGATGTGGCAAACCTTGCAACGGGAGCTTCCGTTGAGGGCAGGTTGAGGTTTATGATAAGAGCACCTCTTGTAGCGATGAAAAAATCTGAAATAATAAAAAAGGGTGTAGAACTGGGACTTGATTACTCTTTAACATGGAGTTGCTACGACCCACAACCTGCTACCACAGGAGTTCAACGTTACAAAGAAAAAAATTCTGAACTTCGAACTCCAAACGCCGAACTGATCCCCTGTGGTTCATGTGAGAGTTGCATAATCCGTGCAGAAGGTTTCAGACAGGCGGGGTTAAAAGATCCCCTAATCAATCTTTAAAAGACTTGGGCAAGTGGTTCCTGCTGAACAATACATTAAACTCAGAGGTCATCATCTCATATGTCTCCATTTTTTCAGTGGAGAAGGCTATAATTTCGAATTTGTTGCAAACCTGAGGAAGATTCTGGAAAAGGCCAGGTCAGGAGAAGAGATTGAAATTTGTTCTAATGCAGATGATATTTGCAGGAAATGCCCTCATCTTAAGAGTGAGGTGTGCTATTTTGACAAGAATTCAGATCATGAAATAAGAAAGATGGACAGGAGAGCAATAAAATTGCTAAGATTGAGCGCTCATGAAAGGGTTCAATGGTTGGAAATAAGAGATAAAATTCCAGAGATAATAAAGGAATGGACAGATACATATTGTAAAGTCTGTGGCTGGAGAAGGGCATGTGAGACAAAGTTTTCAGATCTATAAAAATGTTTAAACAGAGGTCTTTCTCAGTAATGAAACTGCTTAAGATAGATTTTGATAAAATTCAGAAGGCAATGGAAGATGTTGTCAGGGATTCTTTTGATTACTTCCTTGACCTTAATACAGGGGAGGTTATAGCTCTCTCAGAGGATATCCTGGATGCAGTTGAGGCAAGACTCTATGAGGGTGATTTTGATGAAATTGGAGACGATATTGAATATATTGAATTTTCTGAGGAACCAACATTACCTTTTTGGATGGAGGATGAAATAGAGATCGTACTTGATGTCATCCTCGATAAAAATGGCAGATATGTCCGTATTCCGGAGAGATATTCTTCCGAGGCGCACAGGGCAATGAGTGCGTATCTTGAAAACGTTGAAGATCCTGTCCTTAAGAGAGATCTTAGTCATGCTCTCAATGGGAAAGGTGCTTTTAAAAGATTCAAGGATACTCTCATCAATTATCCAAAAGAGAGGAAAAGATGGCATGGCTATAATGCAAGGGCCATGGGGAAAGTAATTATAGAATGGCTGGAGTCTTTAGAAGTAGAACCTGCGCAAATATACACAAGGAAGAAAGAAAGGAGGACAGACTATGTCCGAGCAATTGAACCATGAAGAGTTTATTAGGAGAGCAATCGTGAGTTTAAGGAAGGAGGGATACAAGGGAATTCATTCTGTATACTCCGGATTTAATAGTGCATTTAAAAAATACTTTAACGGTGAAAACCCTGTCGAGGTAACAAACAGATTAGCACAGGAAGGAAAGATTGTCGTAAGACCGGTAAAAGGCGGGGTTATGCTCTATCTCCCTGAAGAAGTGGCGGCCTCAAGAGATTCCGCTGATGAGGCACTGAGGAAAATGGGACTGTGAGTAACGCAATGCAACTTTGGTTTCAAAAAAGATTCAAACTTCTTCCTGGTTGACATATCCTGAAATCTTGTAGTAATAAAAAGAAACTGTCTTTCTTATGTTAAGGAGTATTGTTTGTGGGTTTTGTTGACAAAGACTACCATATTGTTTTAAATACTCCGCAGGGTGTTGTATCACGAAAACATAGTATGCCAATAAAAGTTGCCATAGGTTGCTATAACTACCTTTTTGGGGAGGGGATCAAGCGACTTCTCGAAGATGAAAGGGAAATCGATGTTATTGGAATATTTAATGAGGGAGCAGACTTCAAGGAGATAATCAAGATCAAGCCTGATGTCGCTCTGCTTGACTTTCATATCTTTCGTGATCTCCCTGAAGATTTCTCGACTGACATACAGGTGAAGATTCTTATCTTAGGCAACAAAGCACTTTATTCAGTATCAGACAGGAGGATAGCGGACCTCGTTTCAAAAGGAGTTGCTGGTATTCTTCCACCAGGTGCTGATTCGTATCTTCTCAGGAAAGCAACCAAGGCAATATCCTCAGGTGAGCTGTGGTTAGACCGCAAAACCATGAAAAACATTCTCTCGTATGAGAGTTTTTCGAAAAGAGAGGTTAAACTTACAGAAGCTGAGAAAGAAATAGTTTCTCTTATTTGCCAGGGATATAGGAACAAAGAAATCGCACAGAAACTCCATGTCAGCGAACAGACCGTGAAGTCCCATTGCAACAGAATTTATAAAAAGGTTGGTGTCTCAGATCGACTTCAGCTTGCCATCTATGTCTATAAACTCTGGCCTGATTGGAGTTATGCAAGGGTTGGAATTGGAAGATAAAAAACTCGATAGGTCTGCAAAAGAGGAATCAGCATGTTAAGGATTCCGTGCCCGAAGTGTCGTAAAACCTCGTATACATCTGATGTAGAGTCTTTCTATTCATGTAACTACTGCGGATTTAAATTCAGCGGGAAGTTCGGCCCTGATAGAAGGCGGGAATCACGGATAGAAAAAGTAATCCCCCTTATGCTTTCTTGCCAGGATCAGGATGTTAAAGCAAGCATATCGGATATCTCTGAAGGGGGGGTACGGATACAGATATCCGGCAAGCCATCTATTATAATTGGAGATGTTTTGGACATTACTGTCAGCGATTACCCCATGGCAGCAAAAGTTATGTGGATAAAAAAGCTTTCAGACGGAGCCATCGCTGGTCTTCGGAAGATATAGTAGTGCTTTAAACACTTTTCATCCTTCTTCGGGCTTTAAAACTTTAGTTGCAGAAAAATCAAACCTTTTCTCGATTGACAAAGCATCGCATGAAAATTAACATTGTTTTGAGCAGGGGGAGACCTTTCTGAGGGTCAACAATAGCAGGATAGAAGCTAAAGGGAGGGACAAAATGGTTACATCAGAAACAGGGAAGTTCCTGACAGATTTCAGAAACTCCGTTCGGTTTCTTTGTACCAGCACCCGATCCCCAGTTCAGAATCGGCTACAGCGGATAATGCCCGGCAGATTCGTTCAAGCCTGTAGCGTTTGTGCAGTTCCCTCAGGAACTCTTCTCTTTCCTCTGAACTGCTTCTTTCCCAACATTCAGTTATCTGGTTTATCTTTTTTGCCATGTTACACCTCATCTACAAATTTTATATTGCAAAAATTATTCCACTTTGATAAATTTAAAAGATCAACAAGCTCTGTAAAGTCAAATATTAAATTCTCCCGGAAATCCTCAATACTCTTATTTGACTTAATATTAAAATTTATTATAAATTATAAAAAATATAGAAATATTCTCTTTTCAAAGAGAAATTACAATGGCTTTGCAGAATTCAAATAAAGTACGTTTTAGCTTCAGTGTCGATAAAGAGCTAAGAATCAACTCATGGAACGGTGAGTTAGAAAAAATTTACGGGAAGTCCCTTTCAGAAGTTCAAGGCACACCTTACTATGAAATTATTCCAAGGCTTGCTAAGGATAGTAAAGATGCAATAATATTGGCATTAAAGCGTGGCAAACCAGTTATACTGGATGAATATCATGTTATGTGCCTTTGTGGAGAAGTAAAAGGAAGTGTCCGTGTTACCCCTCTCAGAGATACCTCGGGAAAGGTCAGCGGGGCAAATATTCTGATTAGTGCATACCCTGGGTGTACAGGTCGGAAGAAACTGAAAGAATCACAGAGGGTACTCGATATAGGCAAGATTGCCGCAACCTTTGCCCATGGTGCAAGAAATCCACTTAATTCAATAAAAGGAGCTGTGGTATATTTGAGAGAAAAATATGCCAAAGAGGAAAAACTCATTGAATTTACGTCAATAATAGAGGAAGAGATTTTACGGCTCGATAATTTCATAGCAGATTTTCTCAGTACTTCGATTTCAGAGAAGAATTTATTTGAAACAGATATAGATGTACTATTGAAAAAGATCGAAGTATTAACATCACTTCAAGCACAATCGCGCAATATTGAGGCCATTTTTGAATATGGTAACCCGGATCCAGTAACATTGGATTCTTTCCAACTGGAACATGCAATTCTGAATGTTCTCAACAATGCCATGGAGGCTATGCCTTCAGGCGGGAGACTTATGGTGAAGACCCGGGCTGAATACCGCTCTGGTAATGAATTTGCCACAATTAAGGTTTCAGATACTGGTACTGGAATGGCTATAAGGGCAAGGGATGATATGGCTGTACCCTCCGGGGTCAAAGGAAAGGGTTTTGGGTTGTTCATTACGCGTGAGATCCTCCGGTCCTGCGGAGGACATCTCGAAATAAAGAGTCAAAGGGGATCAGGGACTACAGCAAAACTGTATGTCCCCATACATAAAAATGGCTGATACGAACAGCGGGAAAGTATTAGTTGTGGATGATGAACCGAATGCAACAAAGGTGCTATCGGCGATCCTTTCAGATGCCGGGTATAATGTTGTTGAATCGTCAAATGGCGAAAAAGCCATCAAAATAATGTCTAAGAAGGACATAGATGTAGTTGTCACAGATCTTAAAATGCCGGGAAAGGATGGGATGCAATTATTTGATTATATTATAGAAAATTATCCGGATATCCCGGTTATTTTTCTGACAGCCTATGGAACAGTTGAATCTGCAGTAACTGCAATGACACGAGGTGCTTTCTATTATTTCATTAAACCACCCGACTATTTACAGCTAAAGAGCATTATTTCAAAAGCAATACAGCAACGCTCCTTAAAAAAAGAGCTTGAAATGCTGAAGCAAAAACTGTCAGGTGAAGAGAACCATATTCGTATTATTGGTAATACTCCTCAAATGCTCAAGATATTTGAGGCTATTGAGGCGGTAAAGGATTCAGCGAGTAGTGTCCTGGTTTATGGTGAGACAGGCACGGGGAAGGAATTAATTGCCAAGGCCCTTCATTACAGCAGTGCAAAAAGAGACAAACCTTTCATCGCGGTGAACTGCGCTGCCATCCCGAGAGAACTCTTGGAGTCGGAACTTTTTGGTTTCGAAAAGGGTGCATTTACTGGTGCTGTCGCAAGAAGGATCGGGAAGATTGAAGAAGCCTCTGGCGGTACACTCTTCTTTGATGAGATAGGCGAACTTGAACTCGGGCTTCAGGCGAAACTGCTGCGTGTTCTTCAGGAAAATGAGATTGAGCGATTAGGAAGTAACAAAAAAATAAAAGTATATTTCCGGCTTATATCCTCCACCAATCGTGATTTCAAAAAGGTTGTTGAGTCTAATAATTTCAGAGAAGACCTCTTTTACAGAATAAACGTTATACAGTTAAATTTGCCGCCCCTGAGGGAAAGGTCCCCTGACATTCCTCTTCTTGTTGCAGAGTTCGTGAAGGAGTTTTGTATAAGGGAAAGGAAAGCGCTTACGGTATCAGATGAAGTGATGAAGGCATTACAGGCTTACCACTGGCCTGGAAATATAAGGCAGCTAAGAAATGTTATTGAGAGGGCAGTTGTACTTGCAAAAGGGCGTATGATTACCATGAAGGAATTACCGGAGGAGTTTCTACCACAACAAGAACATCATGAAACTCTTTCGAAAAAGACATTAAAGGATTTGGAAAGCCAGGCAATTAAGGATGCACTTCGGGAGTGTAAAGGCAATAAGTCGAAGGCAGCCAAGGGACTCGGAATATCAAGAAAAGCATTTTATAAGAGACTCAGGGAATTCCATCTCCTTTAGAGTGTTTCTGATAGACACAGAAGATTCAGGAAGATTGGTGCTTTAAGACACATCACATTTTATCCGCCATTCCTTTTAGACATTATTCTTACGATAAAGTTTGAAAAATACAGACGTTTTACCTGTCTAATTATGACTTCAGGGGCAGAATTTATAAAAACAAATTTATATTTTTTACGGAATTGTCAGAACGCATCTTGATTTTGTAAGACAAACACTTACAATCAGACAGGATAACGTCTTACAGGATATGGGTAAATGTCTCAGCTATAATGCTAATACTTAATGTAATAAAATGGTTGTATTTGGTATAGTCATTGCTATTAAATGTTAAATGAATAAATAATGGAATGGTTTGCCTTAGTATACAACAGTTCAAGGTACGATAATTTCCAGAGCCTGTTCCTTAAGATGTCTGTGATGCGACATTTCTCATGAAAAAAATATTGATCATTGATGAAAACAGATTCTCGCGCATCTGCTCGGCTATTCTTGAGGGTGAGGGATTCGATACAGAGATTTTCGAAAACTGTGAGA
>Ga0315273_10007805_pt1 | contig 13439 bp, 1 predicted proteins | sample YL17G02_0_MG_FD_205753 | JGI IMG/M metagenome (GOLD analysis project Ga0315273, IMG submission 205753) | Sediment microbial communities from Yellowstone Lake, YNP, Wyoming, USA - YL17G02_0 | ecosystem: Environmental > Aquatic > Freshwater > Lake > Sediment | place: USA: Wyoming | collected... | reverse complement strand
CCAAGGTTTCCGACAGCACCGTGGTCCCATTCATCGGCCACAGGTAAATCTGGCCGGTAGTCTTGTTCCGCCACAGGACGTCAGCTTTGCCGTCGCCGGTTTGGTCCCCCTGACCCCGGATTTCCCAGTTCGTGTCGGCCACCGTCCGCACATGCGTCTCCGCCGTCGATGCCGCCCCGTCCATCGGCCACAGCCACACCTCGCCGCGGGTCGCGTGGCGCCAGAGGATGTCGCTCTTCAAGTCGCCGTTGAAGTCGCCTCGCGTCGGCGTCCCGTCGTCGTTGACGATGGTGCCGATGCCTTGGCCGTCCGCGATGGTGGCCAGCGAGGCGTTGGACAGATTGACGAAGAACGTCTCGTTGGGCTCGACTGCGGTATCACCGCTCACGGCGACCGTGATCGTGCCGCTGGTCGCGCCCGGGGGAATGCTCAGAGTGCCGTTCGTGAACGTGAAGTCGCCTGTTTGGACTGGCATCGTGAGAGTCAGAGACCAGCCGCCCGAGATGCTGCCAACTTGGCCGCTCCTGTCGTCGACCACGTACAAGCTCCAGACCCCGGCCGGGTCGGTCCCGTTGAACACCGAGAGCGCCGATCCATAGGGCCCGGCAGGCGCCGGACTCGGCCACGTGTCGCCGGACGAGTAGTTCGTCGGCCTGTACGTCCCGGACAGCAGCTCGTCGTACTGCGGCAGTGCCGGGCCGGTGTCGTCGAAGACGAATGTCAGGTTCACGGCGTACGGCCCCCAGCCGGCATCGGACATCAGAATGACCTTCTGGCCGCCGGGGCCGACCAGGAGCACATCGACGTCGGACGAATACTCATGATTGAATCCGGAGATCGTCGCCGTGACCTTCGTGAGGCTGCCGAACCCGGCTGGGACCGTGATGGTCGACGGGTACAACGTCGCCGCCCCGGCCGACGGAATCGTCATGCCCGCCGTGTTCGCCAGGGTTACCGGGCCCCCGACCCCCGCCACCGCCGTCCCGTTCGCCGTCTGGTAGTCGACCTTGACCGTGCCGGCGCTGGCCTCCGCCAGCGACACTGTGAACGTGGCGTTCGTCGTGCCACCCTGGCCTTCGGTGATCGACGCGTCATTGATGGACATCGAGGGCATTACGGCGCCATCGTCGATCACCATGATGTTGCTGTTCTGGGAGGGGCTGCTCCAGCTGTTCCTGACGAAGACACGGCGGTGAGCCTGATCGACCAGGGCCCCGGAACCCACGGCCCCATAGCCGCCGGAGCCAGGGAATGACGTGAGGACCGTCAGCGTGTCCTCGTCGAACACATACGTTCCCGCCGTGCCCCCGAAATACGCGTGGTGCCGGTCATCGACGAAGGCGACGCCCGTGAGGCCGCCAGCTGGAAGGTCGACGTTCTGGCAGGCATCGGTGGCCCCGTTGATGATCGTGGTCCTCTCGTCGATCTCCGACGAACTGTAGACGCGGTTCGTGGCCTGGCTGTAGAAGAGCGAGGTGCCGTCATTGACGCACGACGTGACGTGCGACGAGCCCGTGTCCGCGTCGTAGATGAAATAGCCGCCCCAGGTGACCGTCGTGATGTAGATCTTGTGCTCGACAGGGTTCCAGATCGGCCCGTAGCCCCTCGAACTCGCGGGCGTGAGCAGTACTCCCGTCATGGCGGGCCCGTTCACGAGCAGGAGCTTGTCGTAGTGGATGTTCCCGAAGGCCAGCTCCCCCGTCACCTGATTCAGCCCGGCGCGGCCGAACGACAGCAAGCCGCCGCCCATCAGGTCGTCCAGGTTCAGGCTCCCCACGACCGTGTTCGTGTGGATGTCTATCGCCGTCAGCGTTTCGTCGAGGCTGTGAGACGCCCCGATGGTATAGAGGCGTGCCCGCCCCTCATCCACCACCAGGTAGAGATCGTGGCCGATTCCCGTCAGGGCCGTCCCGAGGGCGTACGTGTTCGCGTTCACCGGCACGATGATCGTGTCATTGGTGGCGGATCCCGTGCCGAGGTCGACGTAAAGCGTGCCCGTCGCCTGGTGTATCGCCAGCATCATCGGATACCTTGGCGAGTACGCCGCGAAAGAAATCTCGGTGAGGTAAGCCAGGCTGCGGGAGTTGTAGACAAGGACGCGCTTGTTCGTCACGTCGGCGACAAAGAGCCTGTCGCCGGCCTCGTAGAGCACCAGGCCGTCCCATCTGCTTCCGGACCCGTCAATCGTGTTGACCCATACCTGGGCCTCGGCGCTGCCTGGGACGGCAAGCGACCCGATCACGACGGCCTGCATCACGAGAACCGCCACTCTCATCCAATTCCGTGTCATGGCCCCCTCCTCCTGCCGGCAGGGTCTCCCTGCAGATTCTTCTGAACAAAGAAATGCTACGGATGCGGTGGGGGCGCGGTCCGGGTCCAAAGACCCAGCGGAAAACAGGTTGTGGGCGCAGCGCCGATCGGCTTCGAGGGACCGCGCACCATCACCATCTTTCGTTGCGCCCGCACCCACCGGCACGACTTCGCCATCAGTATGGGCGCTTTTGCGAGCCTGTCAAGGGCGCCGGCGGACGTTCCCCAGACCGAGGGCTTGCCGGTGCAGGTTTCGGCCAGGGGCAGCCCGCGCGGGCCCAGATCGCTAAGCGCGGTGGCCTGTCGAGGTTGCCCTGGCCAGCCAGATAGCGGTCCTTCCGCGGGACCTGCTCACGCGCAAGAAAGGGACAACGGCGCGGCCATGCCACTTGTCCCTACCTAACGATCTGATAGCTCACCTCCGGCACGGTCGCCACCCACGTCTGCGAGATTCGGCTCGTCCCATTCATCAGCCACACCCACACTTCCCCGCGCGTCGCGTGGTGCCACAAGATGTCCGCTTTCGTATCTCCGTTGTAGTCGCCGTTCCCCACGATCTGGTAGCCGGTGTCCGGCACCGTGTCCACGTACGACTCGCTCAGGACCGTCGTGCCGTCCATCGGCCACATCCACACCTCGCCCCGTGTCGCGTGGTGCCACAGGATGTCGGCCTTCCCGTCACCCGTGTGATCCGCCACGCCCACGATCTCGTAGCCCGCGTCCCCGACGGTCCCTATGTAGGTCTGGCTGGTCCGGGTCGTGCCGTTCATCAGCCAGCCCCAGACGTCGCCGCGCGTCCCGTGGTGCCACACGATGTCGGCCTTCGTGTCCCCGTTCAGGTCCCCCGACCCCTTCACCACATACCCGGGGTCCACCGTGTCGACATACACCTGGCTCAGCGGCGTCGCCCCGTTCATCAGCCAGACCCAGACGGCTCCCGTCGTCATGTGTCGCCACAGGATGTCCGTCTTGCCGTTCCCGTCGTAGTCCCCGGTCCCCACGATGTCGTAGGCCGGGTCGACCGTCGCCACGTACGTTTCCGACAGCACCGTGGTCCCATCCATCGGCCAGAAGTAGATCATCCCGCTCACCTTGTTCCGCCACAGGATGTCCGTTTTGCCATCGCCCGTCTGGTCCCCGACGCCCCGGATTTCCCAGTCCGTGTCGGCCACCGTCCGCACATACGTCTCCGCCGTCCGCGCCGCCCCGTCCATCGGCCACAGCCACAGCTCGCCGCGGCTCGCGTGGCGCCACAGGATGTCGCTCTTCCGGTCGCCGGTGAAGTCGCCGGCGCCGACCCTCGCCAGGCCGAAGTCGATGCCGCTCGCGGTCGCTCCGGCCGTCACGCTCACGCCCGTCCCCGTCGTCACCGTGCACGCGCCGCCCGGGCACGGCAGGTTGTCGTACAGTTCGTCGAGGTAGCCGAGGCTGTTCGACGTGCGCACGTAGTAGGTGCCGGTCGGCAGGCCCGTCTTGATGTAGACCCCCGAGGCGTTCGTAGCGGCAGAGCCCAGACTGCTGCCGCTGCTGGTGTACGCGAACACGGACACGCCAGCGAGCGGCGCCCCGGTCCCCGCGACTGTGACCGTGCCCGTGACCGTCCCGAGCGCCGCCAGGCCGAAGTCGATCCCGCTGGTCGTCGCCCCGGCCGTCACAGCCACACCCGTCCCCGTCGTCACCGTGCAGGCGCCGCCCGGGCACGGCAGGTTGTTGTACAGCTCGTCGACGTACCCCAGGCTGTTCGACGTCCGCACGTAGTAGGTGCCCGTCGCCAGGCCGGTCTTGGTGTACACCCCTGACGCGCTCGTCGTGGCGCTGGTATACGTGCTGCCGGTCGAGTTGTAGACCCGCACGCTGACGTTGGCCAGCGGCGCCCCGGTCCCCGCATCCGTCACGGTCCCCGTGATCGTCCCGCCCAGCGCCAGACCGAAGTCGATTCCGCTCGTGGTCGCCCCGGCCGTCACGCTCACGGCGGTCCCCGTCGTGACCGTGCAGGCGCCGCCCGGGCACGGCAGGTTGTCGTACAGCTCGTCGAGGTACCCGACGCTGTTCGACGTCCGCACGTAATGCGTGCCCGTCGGCAGGCCCGTGTTTGTGTAGACGCCCGACGCGTTCGTAGAGACAGAGCCTGCATAGCTGCCGCTGCTGGTGTACGCGTAGACGGTCACATAAGCGAGCGGCGCCCCGGTCCCCGCATTCGTCACGGTCCCCGTGATCGTCCCGCCCACGGCCAGCCCGAAGTTGATGCCACTGGTCGTCGCCCCGGCCGTCACGCTCACGGCGGTCCCGCTGGTGACCGTGCAGAAGCCGCCCGGGCACGGCAGGTTGTCATACAGCTCGTCGACATACCCCAGGCTGTTCGACGTCCGCACGTAATTCGTGCCCGTCGCCAGGCCGATGACGGTGTACACCCCGGACGCGTTCGTATAGCCAGAGCCTGCAGAGCTGCCGCTGCTCGTGTACGCGTACACGTCCACGCCGGCGAGCGGCGCCCCGGTTCCCGCATTTGTCACCGTCCCCGTGATCGTCCCGCCCACGGCCAGCCCGAAGTCGATGCCACTGGTCGTCGCCCCGGCCGTCACGCTCACGGCGGTCCCGCTGGTGACCGTGCAGCCGCCCGGGCACGGCAGGTTGTTGTACAGCTCGTCGAGGTACCCGAGGCTGTTCGACGTCCGCACGTAGTAGCTGCCTGTCCCCAGGCCGATGACGGTGTACACCCCGGACGCGTTGGTGGAGACGGATGTGTACGAGCCTCCGCTCGCGTTGTAGATCCGCACGCTGACGCCGGCGAGCGGCGCCCCGGTTCCCGCATTTGTCACCGTCCCCGTGATCGTCCCGCCCAGCGCCAGGCCGAAGTTGATCCCACTGGTCGTCACCCCGGCCGTCACGCTCACGCCCGTCCCCGTTGTCACCGTGCAACCCTGCAAGGGGGGGCACGGCAGGTTGTTGTACAGCTCGTCGATGTACCCGAGGCTGTTCGACGTCCGCACGTAGTAGGTACCTGTCCCCAGGCCGATGACGGTGTACACCCCGGACGCGTTGGTCGTACCACTGGTGCCCGCGGAGCTGCCGCTGCTGTTGTACGCGTACACGGACACGCCGGCGAGCGGCGTCCCGGTCCCCGCATTCGTCACGGTCCCCGTGATCGTCCCGCCCACGGCCAGGCCGAAGTTGATCCCACTCGTCGTCGCCCCGACCGTCACACTTACGCCCGTCCCGCTCGTGTAGGGATAGCAGCCGTTCCAGCACGGCAGATTGTCGTACAACTCGTCGAGGTACCCGACGCTGTTCGACGTGCGCAGGTAGTAGGTGCCCGTCGCCAGGCCCGTCTTCGTGTAGACCCCCGAGGCGTTCGTATAGTAATACCCTACATAGCTGCCGCTGCTGTTGTACGCGTACACGTACACGCCGGCGAGCGGCGTCCCGGTCCCCGCGTCCGTCACCGTTCCCGTGATTGTCCCGCCCACGGCCAGGCCGAAATTGATCCCACTGGTCGTCGCCCCGGCCGTCACGCTCACGCCCGTCCCCATCGTCACCGTGCAGCTGCCGCCTGAGCACGGCAGGTTGTCGTACAGCTCGTCGAGGTACCCGACGCTGTTCGACGTCCGCACGTAGCAGGTGCCCGTCGCCAGGCCCACGACCCAGTACACCCCCGAGGCGTTCGTCGTGAAACTGCCCACCGAACTGCCGCTCGCGGTGTAGACAGCCACAGAGACGTTGGCCAGCGGCGTCCCGGTCCCCGCGTCCGTCACCGTTCCCGTGATTGTCCCGCCCACGGCCAGGCCGAAGTTGATCCCACTGGTCGTCACCCCGGCCGTCACGCTCACGCCCGTCCCGTTCGTATAGGGCGAGCACGCGCCGCCTGCGCACGGCAGGTTGTTGTACAGCTCGTCGATGTACCCCAGGCTATTCGACGTCCGCAGGTAGTAGGTGCCGGTCGCCACGACGGTTCGCGTATACACACCCGAGGCGTCCGTATAGGAAGACCCTACATAGCTGCCGACACCGTTGTACGCCTCCACCTCAACGCCGGCGAGCGGCGTCCCGGTCCCCGCGTCCGTCACCGTTCCCGTGATTGTCCCGCCCACGGCCAGGGCGAAGTTAATCCCACTGGTCGTCGCCCCGGCCGTGACGCTCACGCCCGTCCCCGTTGTCACCGTGCAGGTGCCGCCCAGGCACGGCAGGTTGTTGTACAGTTCGTCGAGGTACCCCCGGCTGTTCGACGTCCGCAGGTAGTAGGTGCCGGTCCCCATGCCGGTTCGCGTATACACCCCCGAGGCGTCCGTCGTGACGCTGGTATACGAGCTGCCGCTCACGTAGTAGATCCACACGCTTATACTGGCCAGCGGCGCCCCGGTCCCCGCATTCGTCACGGCCCCCGTGATCGTGCCGCCCCGGGCCAGGCCGAAGTTGATCCCACTGGTCGTCACCCCGGCCGTCACGCTCACGCCCGTCCCGTTTGTATAGGGCGAGCACGCGCCGCCTGGGCACGGCAGGTTGTCGTACAGCTCGTCGAGGTACCCGACGCTGTTCGACGTCCGCACGTAGTAGGTGCCCGTCGCCAGGCCCGTGTTGATGTAGACCCCCGAGGCGTTCGTCGTGAAACTGCCCACCGAACTGCCGCTCGCGGTGTAGACAGCCACAGAGACGTTGGCCAGCAGCGCCCCGGTTGCCGCGTCCGTCACCGTCCCCGTGATTGTCCCGCCCACGGCCAGGCCGAAATTGATCCCACTGGTCGTCGCCCCGGCCGTGACGCTCACGCCCGTCCCCGTTGTCACCGTGCAGGTGCCGCCCAGGCACGGCAGGTTGTTGTACAGTTCGTCGAGGTACCCGACGCTATTCGACGTCCGCACGTAGTAGGTGCCCGTCGCCAGGCCCGTCTTCGTGTAGACCCCCGAGGCGTTCGTAGAGGCCGAGCCCAGGCTGCTGCCGCTGCTGGTGTACGCGAACACGGACACGCCAGCGAGCGGCGCCCCGGTTCCCGCATCCGTCACCGTCCCGGTGATCGTGCCGCCCCAGGGCAGCCCGAAGTCGATCCCGCTCGTGGTCGCCCCAACCGTCACACTCACGCCCGTCCCCGTCGTGAGCGGGGGACACGACCCGCCCGGGCACGGCAAGTTGTCGTACAGCTCGTCGAGGTACCCGACGCTGTTCGACGTCCGCACGTAGTAGGTGCCCGTCGCCAGGCCCGTCTTGATGTAGACCCCCGAGGCGTTCGTCGTGAAACTGCCCACCGAACTGCCGCTCGCGGTGTAGACAGCCACAGAGACGTTGGCCAGCAGCGCCCCGGTCCCCGCGTCCGTCACCCTGCCCGTGATTGTCCCGCCCGCGGCCAGGCCGAAGTTGATCCCACTGGTCGTCGTCCCGGCCGTCACGCTCACGCCCGTGCCCGTCGTCAGCGGCGGACACGCCCCCCCGGGGCACGGCAGGTTGTCGTACAGCTCGTCGAGGTACCCGACGCTGTACGACGTCCGCACGTAGTAGGTGCCCGTCGCCAGGCCCTCGACCCAGTACACCCCCGAGGCGTTCGTATAGTAATACCCTACATAGCTGCCGCTGCTGTTGTACGCGTACACGGACACGCCGGCGAGCGGCGCTCCGGTTCCCGCATCCGTCACCGTCCCGGTGATCGTGCCGCCCCAGGGCAGTCCGAAGTTGATCCCGCTCGTGGTCGCCCCGACCGTCACGCTCACGCCCGTCCCCGTCGTCACCGTGCACGCGCCGCCTGCGCACGGCAGGTTGTTGTACAGCTCGTCGAGGTACCCGACGCTGTTCGACGTCCGCACGTAGTAGGTGCCCGTCGCCAGGCCCGTCTTCGTGTAGACCCCCGAGGCGTTCGTCGTGTAGCTGCCCACCGGACTGCCGCTCGCCGTGTAGGCAGCCACAGAGACATCGGCCAGCGGCACCCCCGTCCCCGCGTCCGTCACCGTCCCCGTGATTGTCCCGCCCACGGCCAGGCCGAAGTTGATCCCACTGGTCGTCACCCCGGCCGTCACGCTCACGCCCGTCCCCGTCGTCACCGTGCACGCGCCGCCTGCGCACGGCAGGTTGTTGTACAGTTCGTCGAGGTACCCGACGCTGTTTGACGTGCGCACGTAGTAGGTACCGGACGGCAGGCCCGTCTTCGTGTAGACCCCCGAGGCGTTCGTCGTGAAACTGCCCACCGAACTCCCGCTCGCGGTGTAGACAGCCACAGCGACATCGGCCAGCGGCGCCCCGGTCCCCGCATCCGTCACGGTCCCCGTGATCGTCCCACCCAGGGCCAGGCCGAAGTTGATCCCACTGGTCGTCACCCCGGTCGTCACACTCACGCCCGTCCCCGTCGTCAGCGGCGGACATGTCCCACCCGGGCACGGCAGGTTGTTGTACAGCTCGTCGACGTACCCCAGGCTGTTCGACGTCCGCACGTAGTAGGTGCCCGTCGCCAGGCCCGTCATCGTGTAGACCCCCGAGGCGTTCATCGTGAAACTGCCCACCGAACTCCCGCTCGCGGTGTAGACACCCACCGCGACGCCGGCCAGCGGCGCCCCGGTCCCCGCGTCCGTCACCGTGCCCGTGATCGTCCCGCGCCATGCCAATGCCAGACCGAAGTCGATCCCGCTCGTGGTCGCCCCGGCCGTCACACTCACGCCCGTCCCCGTCGTCAGCGGCGGACACTCGCCGCCGGGGCACGGCAGGTTGTTATACAGCTCGTCGAGGTACCCATAGCCGTTGTACCCATAGCCGTTCGACGTGCGCACGTAGTAGGTGCCAGACGGCAGGCCACGCGCTGTGTAGACCCCCATGAAGTTCGTAAGGCGAGAAGCTACAATACTGCCGCTTGCGTTGTAGACAGCCACGGGTGATTCCTCGAGTGGCGCTCCGGTTTCCGCATTCGTCACCGTCCCCGTGATCGTCCCGCCCAGCGTCAGGCCGAAGTCGATCCCGGTCGTGGTCGCCCCGGCCGTCACGCTCACGCCCGTGCCCGTCGTCACCGTGCAGGCGCCGCCCGGACACGGCAGGTTGTTGAACAGCTCGTCGAGGTACCCGAGACTGTTCGACGTGCGCATGTAGTAGGTGCCGGACGGCAGGCCACGCGCTGTGTAGACCCCCGAGGTGTTCGAAGAGGCCGAGCCTAGGCTGGCGCCGCTGCTGGTGTACGCGTACACGGACACGCCGGCGAGCGGCGCTCCGGTTTCCGCATCCGTCACCGTCCCGGTGATCGTGCCGCCCCAGGGCAGCCCGAAGTTGATCCCGCTCGTGGTCGCCCCGACCGTCACACTCACGCCCGTCCCCGTTATCAGCGGGGGACACGCCCCGCCCGGACACGGCAGGTTGTTGTACAGCTCGTCGAGGTACCCGACGCCGTTCGACGTCCGCACGTAATAGGAGCCCGTCGCCAGGCCCGTTGTCGTGTAGACCCCCGAGGCGTTCGTCGTGAAACTGCCCACCGAACTGCCGCTTGCGGTATAGACAGACACAGAGACGTTGGCCAGCAGCGCCCCGGTCCCCGCGTCCGTCACTGTCCCCGTGATCGTCCCGCCCAGCGCCAGACCGAAGTCGATCCCGCTCGTGGTCGCCCCGGCCGTCACGCTCACGCCCGTGCCCGTCGTCAGCGGCGGACACGCGCCGCCCGGGCACGGCAGGTTGTTGTACAGCTCGTCGAGGTACCCCAGGCTGTTCGACGTGCGCAGGTAGTAGTTTCCGGTCGCGAGGGCGGTCTTCGTGTAGACCCCCGAGGCATTCGTCGTGAGACTGCCGGCCAGATTGCCGCCCGCGGTGTACACAGACACGGTGACGCTGGCCAGCGGCGCCCCGGTGCCCGCATCCGTCACCGTGCCCGTGATCGTCCCGGCAGGCGCCAGGCCGAAGTCGATCCCGCTCGTGGTCGCCCCGGCTGTCACGCTCACACCCGTCCCCGTCGTCAGCGGCGGACACGCGCCGCCCGGGCACGGCAGGTTGTTGTACAGCTCGTCGAGGTACCCCAGGCCGTTCGACGTGCGGACGTAGTAGGTTGCGGTCGAAAGGCCCGCCTTCGTGTACACCCCCGAGGCATTCGTCGTGAGACTGCCGGCCAGACTGCCGCCCGCGGTGTAGACAGATACGGAGACGCTGGCCAGCGGCGCCCCGGTCCCGGCATTCGTCACCGCCCCCGTGATCGTCCCGCCCAGCACCAGACCGAAGTCGATCCCGCTCGTGGTCGCTCCGGAAGTCACGCTCACGGCGGTCCCCGTCGTGACCGTGCAGGCACCGCCCGGGCACGGCAGGTTGTTGTACAGCTCGTCGAGGTACCCGAGAGTGTTCGACGTGCGCACGTAGTAGGTTCCAGACGGCAGGCCGGTCCTCGTGTACACCCCCGAGGCGTTCGAGGAGGAAGAGCCCAGACTGCTGCCGCTGCTGGCATACACGTACACGGACACGCCGGCGATCGGCGCTCCGGTCCCCGCGTTCGTCACCGTCCCGGTGATAGTCCCAGGCATGGCCAGACCGAAATCGATCCCGCTCGTCGTCGCCCCGACCGTCACACTTACGCCCGTCCCGATCGTGTAGGGATAGCAGCCGTTCCAGCACGGCAGATTGTCGTACAACTCGTCGAGGTACCCGAGGCTGTTCGACGTGCGCAGGTAGTACGTGCCCGTCGCCAGGCCCGTCGTCGTGTAGATCCCTGAGGCGTTCGTCGTGAAACCGCCGACCGAACTGCCGCTTGCCGCGTAGACGGATACAGAGACGTTGGAGAGCGGCACCCCGGTTCCCGCGTTCGTCACCGTGCCCGTAATCCTCCCAAGCACCGCCAGACCGAAGTCGATCCCGCTGGTCGTCGCCCCGGCCGTCACGCTCACCCCCGTCCCAGCCGTCACCGTGCAGGCGCCGCCCGGGCACGGCAGGTTGTTGTACAGCTCGTCGAGGTACCCCAGGCTGTTCGATGTCCGCACGTAGTACGTGCCCGCCGCCAAGCCCGTCTTCGTGTACACGCCCGAGGTGTTCGTATAGCCAGAGCCTACGGAGCTGCCGCTGCTGGTGTACGCGTACACGTACACACCGGCCAGGGGCGCCCCGGTCCCCGCATTCGTGACCGTCCCCGTGATCGTCCCGGGCACGGCGAGACCGAAGTTGATCCCGCTCGTGGTCGCCCCCGCCGTCACACTCACGCCCGTCCCCGTCGTCACCGCCGGACAGATGCCACCTGAGCACGGCAGGTTGTCATACAACTCGTCGACGTACCCGAGGCTGTTCGACGTGCGCAGGTAGTAGGTGCCCGTCGCCAGCCCTCCTACCGTGTACACCCCCGAGGCGTTCGTGTAGCCATAGTCGACATAGCTGCCGACACCGTTGTACGCCTCCACCTCCACGCCGGCGAGCGGCGTCCCGGTCCCCGCATTCGTCACCGTCCCTGTGATCGTCCCGCCCAGGGCCAGACCGAAGTTGATCCCGCTTGTCGTCGCCCCGACCGTCACACTCACGACCGTCCCCGTCGTCACCGTGCAGGCGCCGCCCGGGCACGGCAGGTTGTCGTACAGCTCGTCGACATACCCGAGGCTGTTCCACGTCCGCACGTAGTAGGTGCCCGTCGCCAGGCCGATGACGGTGTAGACCCCAGAGGCGTTCGTGTAGCCATAGCCGACATAGCTGCCGCTCGCGTTGTAGATATCCGCGCCCACGCCGGCCAGCGGTGCCCCGGTTCCCGCGTTCGTCACCGTGCCGGTGATCGTCCCAAGCAACGCCAGCCCGAAGTCGATCCCGCTCGTGGTCGCCCCGGCCGTTACGTTTAGGCCCGTCCCCGTCGTCAGCGGCGGACACCCCCCACCCGGGCACGGCAGGTTGTTGTAGAGCTCGTCGAGGTACCCGAGGCTGTTCGACGTCCGCACGTAGTAGGTGCCCGTCGCCAGCCCTCCTACGGTGTACACCCCCGAGGCGCTCGTAGAGCCACCGCCTGCGTAGCTGCCGGTGCTGGTGTACACGTACACGATCACCCCGGCGAGCGGCGCCCCAGTCCCCGCGTTCGTCACCGTCCCCGAGATGCTGCCCGTGGATTGCGCGTCTGCGCGTCCACACAACGCGCCCAGCAACAGCGCCAGCACGAGCAGCATCTTCACGTAGGTGGCGGTCAGCAACCGTTCGCTGGATCGAGTGGAGCACGCATGGCGGTTCATTGTTCACCTACTTGGCGTCTTGCTTGCATTCGTGGAAGCGTGACGAGGCCACCGGCTGTCCCCGCGCAAAGGAGCAACGATCGCGAGCGGGGCCACGGCTGAGGAGATCCGGGCGCGACAGGCAGAGACCCGCCTGCGCGCGGAGACGCCGAGGGATGTCGCAGGCGGAAGCTTCGTCCACGCCCGACCTACACTTCCTGAAACAGAAATCAGGGGCGGTGGGAAATCGTCGAGCGCGACTGGGGGAATCGCGCGGAGGCCCGCACTTCAGGGGAGCCCGCGGCCAATCCTGGACCTCGCCCGTCCATTTGTCAATGCGAAGGGCCATGCGAAGGGCCATCGTGCGGGAGGACTGTGTATCACTGCGGCGCCCGCAGCCGAATGTCGACGCCGTTGCAGGACACAAGGTGGTCCGACGCCCGGTCAAGCGACCTCCTGTCGAGGGTGCCGAGTGGGACACTCCAGAAAACAGGACGCCCGTGAAACACCCCCTTTGCGTGTGCGCACTCGCGGTGTCGGCTCCGTGGCGCAGCCAGAGGTCGCGCACCAGACGCAGGTCTACCTTAGGGCATGCAACAGGGAGTCCACGCGAGGATGAGGCGACTTGCGCCAGTTTCCCGAGATCGCGACGTGGAAGTGCATTCGGAGGGAGACTATGGTCTGGAAGCCGCGCCCTGCGCCGAACGCGGTGGCACGCGACCCGCTAGCGTCCGCGTCCTTCAGAATCCCAAGTCCTGGGGATCACCGGCCGGCCATCTCCGTGCGCACGGGCAACAGGAGTTGGCGGCGGCCTGACCGGGCATGCGCCGGCGGTCGCTGCGCCTACTTCACCTTGACGATCTGATAGCCCACCTCCGGCACGGTCGCCACCCACGTCTGCGAGATTCGGCTCGTCCCATTCATCAGCCACACCCACACTTCCCCGCGCGTCGCGTGGTGCCACAAGATGTCCGCTTTCGTATCTCCGTTGTAATCGCCGCTGCCCACGATCTGATACCC
>Ga0315273_10007803_pt1 | contig 13440 bp, 11 predicted proteins | sample YL17G02_0_MG_FD_205753 | JGI IMG/M metagenome (GOLD analysis project Ga0315273, IMG submission 205753) | Sediment microbial communities from Yellowstone Lake, YNP, Wyoming, USA - YL17G02_0 | ecosystem: Environmental > Aquatic > Freshwater > Lake > Sediment | place: USA: Wyoming | collected... | reverse complement strand
ATCGAGGTCAAGCACGTAGCCCACTGCATCGGGCGTCTGAGCTCCCGCCGGGGATACGTGGTGCGCCAGGACCGCCGTCACCGGAATCCCGGCTATCGTTCGGGTTTGCCCCCGGTCGATCTGAACGATGCGCTCCTCGGGGATGCCCCACTCGCGCATCAGCTGAGCGCACATTTCCGGCCCTGCCAACATTGCCTGACTGTGGCGAGCTACATCCGGGATCGTCTCAGGATCAAGGTGGTCCTCATGCGCGTGCGTTGCCAATACTGCATCCACCCGCAGCTCGGCGGGCGCAATGGAGATCGGCGATCCGGGCAGCCGCTTCCAGCCATAATAGTGGTCAAGCGCATCGGACAAATAGGGATCTACAGCCGCCGTCCGCCCCGTGGCCGACTTGAGCACAAAGCCCGCACCGCCCAGCCACCAGATTCCCAGTTGTCGGTCGCCCACGGCCATCTCCCTCATGCTCACCTCTCCTTTTTGCATTCAAACAAGACGATCGGGACCGCGTTGGAGGAAGTACTGACCTCGTATCACAATAATACCAAAAAGGATTTAGCGCGTCAAGTGGCGCTCCGTATTCGTGCACACGAACACAAATCCGTGCTCATGGGAACGATACCAGATGCCGGGAGGCTAAGGGGATTCGTGCCGGAGGTGGGGTTGCCCGCCAGTAAGTGCGCGGACCGGCGAATCGCCTCATTTCGGCTCCTCTCGGCGCGGTATGGTGCATCTTCGCGGAGACAGTGTGGAAACGTTCCCAGAGGCCCACAATTTACCACAGCGCCCGCGCTCTGTCAACACGGGCGAAGGGGACCCTCGCCGGTTAATGCCAACCGAGAGCCAACCGGGTCCTTATCTGGCCTTTGTGGGTTGGTCCTATGAGAGCTCTGACACGTGGGCCAGGGCTCCGAGTCATGGAGAATCCTCCAGCTCGATCCGCTCCTCACAATAGGGGGCGTGAGGCCGGATGCCGTGCGCGTAATCGCGGGAAAACCTCAGGCGCGGATCCACGTGCGCGATGAAGTCCTGCACCGATTGCTCGGAGCCGGGACAGACGTCGCGTGTGTCCAGCCCCAGCCGCCAGCAGGCCTCCAGCAGCGAGCAGAAATTGTGCGAGCGCCAGACAATCCGCCGCTCGTCCTCGTAGACCACCGGCACCTCGTCCGGGTCGAGGCCGAGGTATGTGAGCAGGAAGAGCGTGTAGGCCCGGCGGGACAGCGGTCCGGCCAGCTCAAGCCTTCCCTGCTGCGCCTCCCACCACGCCGCCCTCTTCGCCGCCTGTAAGGCGTGGAGCCGGCCGTAGTCGCCATCGCACGCCGCTAGCTTCTCCATCGTCGCCCGGACGCGGCGGGCTTCGTCACTCCCGGGGCCTGCAGCCATCGGGGCATCCTTTCGACCGGGCGGCCGGCCTATTCCGCGGCTTCCGGCGTGTACGGCGCGAGGACCTGGATGTTCCCGACGAACTCGGGCAGCCCGGTATGGCCCAGCATTTGCCGGACGGCCTGCGACTCGCCGATGTGGTACCAGTAGTGGTAGATCATCCGTTGGAGCATTGACCCGACGCTCGACGCGATCGTCCTGCCATCGATCACCAGGTGGCTCTGCAGCGTCTCGACCGTCACGGAGTCCAGGTATTTGTCGGCCGCCGCAGTCACCGTCCGCCAGGCCGCCCACATGTCCCCGAGCGGCGGCGTGGTGGGCGGCTTGCCGTAGCCGGCAATCTCGTCGAGCTCGGGCACCAGGGTTATCCCTTGCGCGCGCCGGACCCAGTAGGCTTGTTCCTGCCAGGCCAGGTGGCCCGCCATCCAGCTGATGGAGTTCATCGGCGCCAGGCGGCGGACTGCATCCTCTTCGGAAACCCCCTCGAGCGCGCGCAGCCATTCACCCCGGGTGAAGCGCAATTGCTCTACAAGCGGATGTGCCATCTGCATCTCCTTAACCTCATTCGAGCGCCCTGACGCGGGGAACGCGCAGCCAAAGGTACGCGGAAAAAGCCAGCACGACCGCCGAGCCCAAGACGACCGTCCACTGCTCGCCGATCGCCTCTGCCATAGCCCCGTAGAACAGCGCGCCAACCGGCATCATGCCGAAGAAGCCCAGCGTGAATACGCTCATCACCCGCCCCCGCAAGTCGTCCGAGACGTGCGACTGCACGAGCGTGTTGCACATGTTGACCACCAGCATCGTCGCAACGCCGATGCCAACCATGACCAGCAGCGAGAGCGGGATCCACCCGATCGCCGCCCAGACCATGAGCAAAATCGGCAGCATGAAAGTGCCGAGCGTGAGAAGCTTGCCCTTGAACTGGAACCGGCCCAGAGAGGCGATGAGCAGCGCGCCGGCCAACGAGCCCAGGCCGCGCGCCGATTGGAGGAAGCCGTTGGTGGCCGCGCCTCCGTGCAGAACTTCTACCGACCAGGCCGGCAGCAGCGTGGCATAGCTCAGACCGAAGACCGTGCTCACGGCGGCCACCGCAATCAGGACGCGGATAATGTCATGCGAAGCGACGTATCTTAGCCCCGCTTTCAGATCCTGGAATGCCGTCCCGGTGTGGGCGCGCGGCGGCAGAGGCTGCAGATGCATCATCAGGAGCGCCGCGATCACCGCCAGGAAGGAGATCCCATTGACCGTGAAGCACCACTGGGGGCCGAGCAAGGCATATACAATGCCGGCAACCGCGGGGCCGATCGCTGTGCCGAGATTGACCATGGTGGAGTTGAGGGCGATGGCGTTCCCCAGATCTTCCCGGTTCACCAGCTCGACGACAAATGCCTGCCGCGCCGGCGCGTCGAAGGCGGTGGCTACCCCCAGCGCGAAGGCCAGCACCACGATTTGCCAGGGTTGGACCACTCCCGCGAAGGTGAGCCCGGCCAGGAGAAACGCGAGCAGCATCATCGTCGTCTGCGTGATCAGCAGCAGTGTGCGGCGCGGGATGCGATCGGAGACGACGCCCCCGTAGAGTGAGAACAACCAGAAGGGGATGCCCGCGGCGAAGCCGACGTAGCCCAGCCAGACCGGCGAGCCGGTGAGCTGGTAGATCAGAAAACCCTGCGCCGTGACCTGCATCCAGGTGCCGATCAGCGACGCGGCCTGGCCCATGAACCACAGCCGGAAGTTGCGATACCCGAGGGAGGTAAAGGTCTGGCCCAGGCTCAATCGCTTCGGTACACTCACACTCGCCGGCTCCTTGTTCGAAGATCGTGGCGAAGTCCGCCCGCCCCGCTCGAGGGGAGGATCGAACGCATGGCCGTCGCAAAGTGTATCATGCCGGTGGCGGATCGGAAAACGGTGCGGGTCTGAACCGCGGATCGCGCGGATTGCACGGATTACGCGGATGGCCCTGCGGCCGCTTCGTTGCGAAGATACCGGAGACGCGGCCGGGGTATTGGGACCCCGAACTTGGACCGCGAAGACACGAAGGCGGCGAAGACCGCCCTTGCTCGCTAACGCTCGCAAGGGCAGGCGAAGCGCGAAGCCCGCGACGAGCTGGGCCCGCCAGGAGCGGAGACCCGCGCTCGCGCGACCTTCGTGTTCTTCGTGCTCCGTGCGCTTCGTGACGCTTCGCGGCTTCGTGTTCCAGACTTCGCAGTCCAAACCACTCTTGAGAGTCGGTCGATCTCTTGGAAGGGGCGGCTCCGGCGACGCCGCACCATGGTGTAGAGGTGAGCGTGAGGCGGAGCCTGACCCTCTGAGGGCGCCCGCAGCCCCCGCGGACGCTACCAGCAATGGGCGACTTGTGCTAGAATCCACCATAACTCCAACTGAATACCGCACGGGAGAGGGTCATTCACATCATGGTCGATGCAACCCCGGGACCAAACGGCAGCGGCGCCGATCTCGGCTTCGAACGCGAGCTCTGGCGGGCGGCCGACGCGCTGCGCAGCAACATGGATGCCGCCGAATACAAGCACGTCGTCCTCGGCCTCATCTTCCTCAAGTACATCTCCGACGCCTTCGAGGAACGCCACGCCCTGTTGGAAGCCGACGCCGCTCAGGGCGCCGACCCGGAAGACCCGGACGAGTACCGCGCCGACAACATCTTCTGGGTACCCAGAGAAGCCCGCTGGACCTTCCTGCTGGCCAACGCCAGGCAGCCGGTCATCGGCAAGACCGTCGACGACGCCATGCTGGCCATCGAACGCGACAACCCCTCCCTCAAAGGTGTGCTGCCCAAAGACTACGCCCATCCGAGGCTGGACAAGCAGCGCCTCGGCCAGCTCATCGACCTGATCGGCAACCTCGGGCTGGGCGACAAAGCCAACCGTTCCAAGGACATCCTGGGCCGCGTGTATGAGTACTTCCTCTCCCTTTTTGCCAGCGCCGAAGGCAAGAAGGGCGGCCAGTTCTACACCCCGCGCTGCGTCGTACGGCTGCTCGTAGCGATGCTGGCGCCCTATGGGGGCCGCGTGTACGACCCGTGCTGCGGCTCGGGCGGCATGTTCGTGCAGTCGGAGAAGTTCATCGAGGAGCACGGCGGCAAGATCGGCGCCATCAGCGTCTACGGCCAGGAGTCGAACCACACCACGTGGCGGCTGGCGAAGATGAACCTGGCGATCCGCGGGATCGACGGCAACCTGGGGGCCGAGCACGCCGACAGCTTCCACCGCGATCTGCACCCCGACCTCAAGGCCGACTTCGTGCTGGCCAACCCGCCGTTCAACGACAGCGACTGGCGCGGCGAGCTGCTGCGCGACGACAAACGCTGGCAGTTCGGCACGCCGCCCGCCTCCAACGCCAACTTCGCCTGGGTGCAGCACTTCATCTACCACCTGGCGCCGGCCGGCATGGCGGGCTTCGTGCTGGCCAACGGCTCCATGTCCTCCAACCAGTCGGGCGAAGGCGAGATTCGCAAGGCCATCGTCGAGGCCGGCCTGGTGGACTGCATGGTCGCGCTGCCAGGCCAGCTTTTCTATTCGACGCAGATCCCAGTTTGCTTGTGGTTTCTCGCGAAGGACAAGCGCAGCGGCCGGTTCCGCGCCCGGCAGGGTGAGGTCCTCTTCGTCGACGCCCGCAAGCTCGGCACGATGACCGACCGGGTGCATCGCGAGCTAACCGAGGTAGATGTCGCGAAGATCGCCGGCACATACCACGCCTGGCGTGGCGACGCAGGGGCGGCCGATGCGCGCCGCGCCAACGTAGGGGCGGGGTCACCTCGCCCGTACACCGACGTCCCCGGTTTCTGCCGTGCGGCGACGCTGGACGACGTCCGGGCCAACGGGCATGTGCTCACGCCGGGCCGCTACGTGGGCGCGGAGGCGGTGGAGGACGACGGAGTTGTGTTCGAGGAGAAGATGCAGCAGCTGACCGCCACGCTGCGGCAGCAATTGGAAGAAGCCGCACGGCTGGACGCCGCCATCGCCGCCAGCCTGGAGGAGCTTGGGTATGGCGGGTGAGTGGGTCGAAGCGATTCTAGGTGAACTGATTCAGGTGAAGCACGGCTGGCCGTTCAAAAGTGAGCTATTCTTCGATGCACTCACCGGTCGCCCGATTGTCGTCAACATCGGGAATTTTCGATACACGGGAGGATTCCGATTCGAGAGCACAAATGTGCGTGAATATCGGGGGGGCTACCCGCGCGAGTACGAGTTATCTCCGGGTGAGATTCTCCTGGTGATGACCTGTCAGACGGCGGGAGGAGAGATCCTCGGCATACCCGCTCGCGTACCTCACGACGGCAAGACGTACCTTCACAACCAACGACTTGGCCGTGTGATAGTGAAGGACCCGAACCGCGTCGATGAAGACTATCTTTACTGGCTGTTTATGTCTCCAGCGTTCAATCGAGAGCTCTTCCGGTCGGCGTCGGGCACCAAGATCCTTCATACAGCGCCGTCCAGAATCGAGGGCGTCCGAGTCCGTTTGCCAGGGCTGCACGAACAACGGACGATCGCCCACATCCTCGGCACGCTGGACGACAAGATCGAGCTGAACCGGCGCATGAGCGAGACCCTCGAGGCGATGGCGCGGGCGCTCTTCAAGTCATGGTTCGTGGACTTCGACCCCGTCCGCGCCAAGGCGGAAGGCCGCGATCCAGGCCTGCCCGAGTCCCTCGCCGGCCTGTTCCCGGGTTCCTTCGAGGACTCCGAGTTGGGGGAGATACCGACGGGGTGGAAGGTTCGTGGTCTCGACGAAATTGCGCGATTCTTGAATGGCCTGGCGTTACAGAAATATCCGCCGGAGGGCGATCGGTCACTGCCTGTCATCAAGATCGCACAGCTCCGCGCGGGGCACACCAAGGGCGCCGACTCGGCAAGCGCCGATCTTGAGCCCGAGTACGTTGTCGCTGACGGCGATGTCCTTTTCTCATGGTCGGGTTCGTTGGAATGTGTGCTCTGGGCTAGTGGTCCTGGAGCGCTAAACCAGCATCTCTTCAAGGTGACATCAACCGAATGCCCTAAGTGGTTCTACTACCTTTGGATTCACCGGCATCTGGAGAGCTTCAGGCAAATCGCCGCTGGCAAGGCAACGACCATGGGGCACATCCAACGTCATCACCTATCCGATGCGAAGGTCATCGTACCCGAACAGGAGGTTATGACTATCGCGGATGATATGCTCTTACCGATCATTGACCGGATCACGCAAAGCCGCGTTGAATCCCGTACACTCGCCGTCCTGCGGGACGCGCTGCTGCCGAAGCTCATCTCCGGCGAAGTGCGGGTGCCGGACGCCGAGCGTTTGGTGGCGGCAGCCGCATGAAGCCGGGGCCAAAGGACGCAGCCTATCGCATTCTGATCACCGGGCGCGAATTGGAGGAGTTGAAGCGGCTCACCTGGCAGATGGCCGAGGCGCACGGCCTTGACCGCCGCATCGAAGCCTATCAAGGCAAGCATCCAATCACTCTGTATGGTTGGGATCTGGACTGCCTTATCGACGTCATAGCCGACCACTTGCCGTTTCAACGGAATACCGAGACAGGTCCGGCCCAGGATATGAGGCGCTTCGGCGGCTACTTGATCGCCTCAGAGGGCTCAACAAGCACAGCCAAGAGGCTCAAAGATACCGCTGTGACCGAGACGATCTACAACTCACCGATCAGTTGACGGAGTTCCTTTTCGCTGACATCGCCTTTGATCGGCTTGGCATACAAGAGGAGCAAAGAGATACGGGGATCTGGACGCTCTTCGACCAGATAGATAAGACGATATCCGCCGCGCTTGCCTTTTCTGAGATCAGAACTCAACACTCGTAGCTTTCGCGTACCGTACCCGTTAGGGATGACAACGCCGATCAGGGGGTTCTCATGGATCGCCTGGATGCCGACCTTGACATCGTCCCGAACGTGGGGATACCGCTTCTCGAGCTCCTGCACACATCGCTTACAGGTTGGGCCAAGGACGGTCCTATGGCTCATAGAGGTCCCGCTCCCAGTCCTCTGAGGGCGGCACCTGTCGAGACTCGGCGATTAGTCGGGGAAGCAGATCACCTGTGACCAGATACGCATCCTCCAACTCTGGCGCACGTTTGGCCTGGTTATCTCGTACGAGGCGTTCCATAACAGTAAGTTCCCGAAATGCAGGCGCGGCCCACTCCGTCAGGCCAATGTGCTCCTGCATCTGGGAGCTCTCGGTGAAGGCAAATGAGGACTTGACACGGGTATATCCAAAGAGGGCAACCGTCATTCCGCACCTTCCTCGCGCTGCGCGTGGGCGCCGTAGTTCACATAGTTGCGCTGAAGGACTTCGATGAAGCTTTGGATTCGGCTCGGGCTAATGATGATTCTGGCCACGCATTCGGCCCGTACCGCACCCAGCGCTTCCAGTTTGGCGGTCTGTTCCTCGGGGCTGCCTAGCAGAAGCGGCGGCTGGATCTCAAAAAAGGATAGGATGAACTCGTGCTCGGTGTGCTGCACGACGATGTTGTTAGCGTAACGGCTGATGGTTCCCTCCGGAAGTTGCCAGTCGATGGGAAGCATGACGCCGTTGGTTTCTTTTTCTGTCATCGAGATCTCGTCCCTGATTGGTGCGTGAAGGGGCCTTCTCTGAGGCTCCCTAGTGAATTACTCTGGCATTATAGCACAGTTGTCAATCCGCATCGGAGTCAACATGACTGCCTTAGACAAAGCCGTCCTTCTCAGATGCGGCCCAAGCCTAGCGACACAGGCATGTTTACTTGGGTCCGCCAGGCCCCGCTCGCGCCGGGCGAGCCCGTCGGATGAAGGGTGGGGTGAACCATGACTGAGCCCGAAACCCTCATCCCGCCGCACGGCGGCTACCGGCACTTGAAGAGCTTCCAGGTGGCGCAGCTGGTCTATGACGTCACGGTGCGGTTCTGCGACCGCTACGTCGATCCGCGCAGCCGCACCGTCGATCAGATGGTGCAGGCCGCGCGCAGCGGGGTCCAGAACATCGCCGAGGGGAGCCAGGCATCGGGCACGTCGAAGAAGATGGAGCTGAAGCTGACGAACGTGGCGCGCGCCAGCCTCGATGAGCTCCGGCTGGACTACGAGGATTTCCTGCGGCAGCGCGGCCTGGCCATGTGGCCCCGGCAGGACCCGCGCCGCCAAGCACTGATCGACCGGAGGCCGGCCACCGCCGACGATGTGGCAGTCTGGGTCAGGGCGGTCCATCAGAGGCAAGGTGGACCCGGAGGACCGGGTGGACCGGGTGGACCGGGCCGCTCAGAACAGGAGCCGTCCACCTCGTCCACCGAGTCCACCCCGTCCACCCAACCGACCTACTCTGAGATAGCCGCCAACGCCGCCCTGACGCTGCTGGCCGTGGCCATGGCCTTGCTGGACCGGCAGCTTGCCGCCCAGGCCGCGGCCTTCGAAAAAGAGGGCGGCTTTACCGAGCGGCTCTACCGCGTCCGGAAGGCCGCCAGGCAGGGCAAGCCATGACTGCGTTCACCGAATCGGTCGTCGAGGAGGCGGCTCTCGCCTGGCTGGCCGAGTTGGGCTATACGGTGCGGCTTGGCCCGACGCTGGCGCCCGGCGAACCAGCCGCCGAGCGCGCGGACTACGCGCAGGTCGTGCTGGAGAGGCGCCTTCGGGACGCGCTCGCGCGCCTCAACCCCACGGTGCCGCGCGGCGCCTTAGACGAGGCCTGCCGCAAGCTCACCCTGCCGGACCGGCCCACGCTGGCCGCCAACAACCACGCGGCCCACCGCATGCTGGTCGAGGGCGTGCCGGTCGAGTATTTCCGGCCCGACAACTCGCTGGGCGGTGACCTGGTTCGAGTCCTGGACTTCGACCGCCCCGACAACAACGACTGGCTGGCCGTCAATCAGTTCACCGTCGTGGAAAACCGGATCGAGCGCCGCGCCGATGTCATCTTGTTTGTCAACGGGCTGCCGCTGGCGGCGATGGAGCTGAAGAACGCGGCCGATGAGAAGGCGACGATCTGGACGGCCTTCGACCAGCTCCAGACCTACAAGGGGCAGGTTCCCTCCCTGTTCACCTTCAACGAGGCGCTGGTCATCTCCGATGGGGTCCACGCGCGCATCGGCACCCTCACTGCCGACCGCGAGCGCTTCATGCCGTGGCGGACGGTCGACGGCGCGGGGCTCGCCGACGAGCGGCTCAGCCAGCTAGAGGTTCTGCTGAAAGGCGTGTTCGACCGGCAGCGCTTCCTCGACCTGGTGCGCCACTTCATCGTCTTCGAGGATGCCGGCGATGGCATCCTGATCAAGAAGATGGCCGGCTACCATCAGTATCACGCGGTCAACGCCGCCGTCGAAGAGACCCTGCGTGCGTGCCTCCCCTCCCCACAGGAGCCGCAACTGGGCGACATTCGCGGCGTCTACCGGGTCAACCGGCTCGACGCCGGCCGGCCCCGCAAGCCCGGCGACCGCCGCATCGGCGTGGTCTGGCACACGCAGGGCTCCGGCAAGAGCCTCACCATGGCTTTCTACGCCGGCAAGATCATCCAACACCCCGGCATGAAGAACCCTACTGTTGTCGTCCTGACCGACCGCAACGACCTGGACAACCAGCTCTTCGACAACTTCGCGCTTGACAAGGACTTGCTGCGCCAGGAACCGGTGCAGGCCGAAAGCCGCGCCGACCTGCGGGCGAAGCTCCACGTGGGTTCCGGCGGGGTGATCTTCACGACCATCCAGAAGTTCTTCTTCGAGGAAAGCGGCTCAGACGGGCTGGCATTGTCCGAGCGGCGCAATGTCGTGGTGATCGCCGACGAGGCGCAGCGGAGCCAGTACGACTTCATCGACGGCTTCGCCCGGCACACCCGCGACGCGCTGCCCAACGCTTCCTTCATCGGCTTCACCGGCACGCCCATCGAGCGTACCGACGCCAACACGCGGGCGGTGTTCGGCGACTACATCAGCATCTACGACATCCGCCAGGCCGTGCTTGACGGCGCCACGGTGCCCATTTACTACGAGAGCCGCCTGGCGAAACTGGCGTTGGACGAGGGTGAGAAACCCAGGCTGGACCGGGAATTTGAAGAAGCCACCGAAGGCGAAGAGATAGAGCACAAGGAGAAGCTCAAGAGCCGCTGGGCGCAATTGGAAGCGCTGGTAGGCGCCGAGCACCGGGTCGATCTGATCGCCAGGGACCTGGTGCAGCACTTCGAGCAGCGCCTCTCCGCGCTGGAAGGCAAGGCCATGGTCGTCTGCATGAGCCGGCGCATCTGTGTCGACCTCTGCGACGCCATTGTGGCGCTGCGGCCGGATTGGCACCGGGAAGGCGACGACCAGGGGACGATCAAGATCGTCATGACCGGTTCGGCATCGGACCCGGCCGCGTGGCAGCCGCACATCCGCAACAAGGCGCGCCGGCAGGACCTGGCGGACCGGTTCAGAGACCCCGGCGACCCCTTCCGGCTGGTGATCGTCCGCGACATGTGGCTGACCGGCTTCGACGCGCCGTGCCTGCACACGATGTACGTCGACAAGCCGATGCGCGGGCACGGCCTCATGCAGGCCATCGCCCGGGTGAACCGCGTCTTTCGGGATAAGCCGGGCGGCCTGGTGGTGGACTACCTGGGCTTGGCCGAAGAGCTGCGCGACGCACTGGCGACCTACGCCGAGAGCGGCGGCGAGGGCGAGACCGCGGTGGACCAGGAGAAGGCTGTCGCCGTGATGGTGGAGAAGTACGAGGTCTGCCGCGGCCTGTTCTACGGCTTCAACTGGTCGAAGTGGGCCGGCAGCCCGCAAGAGCGGCTCAGCCTTTTGCCCCTTGCCCAGGAGCACATCCTCAAGCAGGACGACGGCAAACCCAGGCTGCTCGAGGCGGTCACGTTGCTCTCGCAGGCCTTCGCCCTCGCCGTCCCCCACGACAGGGCGATGGCCATTCGCGACGACGTGGCTTTCTTCCAGGCCGTGCGGGCCGTCCTCGCCAAGGGCGCGCCCGGCGAGCAGCGCGCTGCGGAAGACCTCGACCACGCCATCCGCCAGATCGTGTCGCGCGCCATCGTCTCTGACGAGGTCGTCGACATCTTCGCCGCCGCGGGCCTGAAGAAGCCCGATATCTCCATCCTCTCGGACGAGTTCCTGGCCGAAGTGCGCGGCATGCCGCAGAAGAACCTGGCTGTGGAGCTGCTGCGCAAGCTGCTGCTCGGCGAGATCAAGGCGCGCGGCCGGCGGAACATCGTCCAAGCGCGCTCATTTACTGAGATGCTGGAAGAAGCCATCCGGCGGTACCAGAATCGAGCCGTCAGCAGCGCCCAGGTGATCGCGGAACTGATCGCCCTCGCCGAAGAGATGCGCGAAGCAAGCCGGCGGGGGGAAGAGCTCCATCTGACGGAAGATGAGGTCGCGTTCTACGACGCGTTGGAGGTCAACGACAGCGCGGTGAAGGTGCTGGGCGACGAGACGCTCAAGACGATCGCCAGGGAGCTGGTCGAGGCCGTGCGCAACAGCGTCACGATTGACTGGACGATGCGGGAGAACGTCCGCGCCAGGATACGCGTGATGATCAAGCGCATCCTGCGGAAGTACGGCTACCCGCCGGACAAGCAGGAGAAAGCCACGCTGACCGTGTTGGAGCAGGCGGAATTGCTGTGCGCCGGTTGGGTGTAGGGGCTCCGGCTTCCTCTGCATTCTAACTCACTCACTCCCCCGCGCAAGCCTCTCCGGATCTAGGCGAGGGCCGTCCTTCAGCGCCCAGCGCGCGCCCAATCGACCAATCCCGCACGACCTTCGCGTTCTGCAATCCGTGAAATCAGCGTAATCCGCCTGCCCTAGCCTGCGGCTAAGCAGGCCAGGGCGTAATCCGCGGTTCAGACAATCGCGCGAAAAGCCTCGCGCGCGGCCATCCCGTGCCGGTGCTGCGGCGCCAGCCGCGACGCTGTTGGTCGGAGAGAGTTGGACGGGAGGACCCCGCCCCTACGCACGCCGCGCCATGGGGCGCCCGCCGCGACGACAGGGGGGTGATAGGCCAAGGCCTGGGCGCGGCGCTGGGCCGGCCGCCAACCTGCCGCCCACGATCCGCGGTTAGCGCGGTTCCGCGGTTCGCTCCACGCCGCCCGTAGATTTAATTCTCCAGTTGGGCCCCCACTGGCACTTTATTTTCCCGCTTGACCTAGCGTTAACCGCGATACCGCGTTAACCGCGGGGGTTTCCACGCGCCACCGGGCGACGGCCCTACGCTCCAGGGACAGGACCTTCGCCAGGCGTAGCCCCGTCTCGTCGAACACCACGTCGGCACGCTTGCCCAGCGCGGGGCCCACGCAGCGTGCCAGGCTGCCCGCACCCCGCTTGCCGGCAAGGCCATCCGCCGTTCAGACAGGCGGCGTCGCGCAAAGCCTCGGGCGTGGCATCGCCAGTCGGGCGCGCCGCGGCCCACGTTCCGGTGCCCAGATGCAGGGCCCGGGCCGGCGATAGTCCCGCAGAGCAATGCCGCGCCCCTACCCACGACCGGACGGGTAATCCGTGTAATCCGCGTCATCCGTGTAATCCGCGGTTCAGACGTCGTCATCCGCGGTTCAGACACTCCCCCCACCACCCACATCGCCAACCCGTCCCACCTGATGTATAATGCCCGCATCCAGCGAGACGCAGGAGATCCCGACCCGCCCAGCCCTAGAAACGGAGACAACGTGCCTCGCACGTTCATCGCCCTCGACCTCGAGACCACCGGCCTGAGCCCGGACAGCGACGCCATCATCGAAATCGGTGCAGTCAAGTTCCGCGACGGCGAGCCTATCGACGAATTCGCTACGCTCATCAACCCGGGCCGGCCCATCCCGTACGAGATCACGCAGCTCACCGGCATCCGCAACGAGGATGTCATCGGCCAGCCGGCCTTCGGGCGCATCGCCGGGGAGATCACGCGCTTCGTCGGCGACCTCCCCGTCGCCGGCCACAACGTCAGTTTCGATCTCGGCTTCATGCGCGCGCAGGGGCTGCTGGCGGGCAACATGGGCCTGGACACCTGGGAGCTGGCCACCATCCTGCTACCCAACCTGTCCGGCTACAGCCTCGGCGCCCTCGCCGATCGCTTTGCCCTCCCCCACGCCATGCGGCACCGCGCCGCGG
>Ga0315273_10007802_pt1 | contig 13441 bp, 14 predicted proteins | sample YL17G02_0_MG_FD_205753 | JGI IMG/M metagenome (GOLD analysis project Ga0315273, IMG submission 205753) | Sediment microbial communities from Yellowstone Lake, YNP, Wyoming, USA - YL17G02_0 | ecosystem: Environmental > Aquatic > Freshwater > Lake > Sediment | place: USA: Wyoming | collected... | reverse complement strand
GGTTTAACTGAGAGACAAATGGCCAATGTTTCAGTAAAAAATCATTATCATGCATCACTTAATGAAAAGGCACAATTCAGAAATCCGATTACAGTTGAACAGGTAATGAAAAGTTCATATATTGCCAGGCCACTGAAACTGTTGGACTGTTCTCCTGTTTCTGACGGGGCGGCAGCGGTTATATTGGAGGGGATTAGCGGTAATGAGCGGCCAAAAGGTAAAAATAGAGTAATGATTGAAGCGTCTGTAGTGGCAACTGACAGTTTGGGAATAGCCGGAAGAAAAACTTTAACTGCCATTCCGGCAGCCAAAGAAGCGGCTCAAAAAGCTTATAAAATAGCCGGAATAATACCAAAAGACGTTGATGTTTGTGAGGTTCATGACTGTTTTTCAATTGCCGAGATTATGGCGATGGAAGATTTGGGTTTCTATACTGAAGGTACGGCGGTGAAGCATATTATGAACGGGGAAACAAAACTTTCAGGAAAGGGGCCAATTGTGAATACGTCCGGAGGACTGAAAGGGGCAGGACATCCGGTAGGAGCAACAGGGGTTAAGCAAATGGTAGAGATTTTTGAGCAGCTGTCAGAGAGAGGCGGAAAAAGACAAGTTAAAGGGGCAAAAATAGGACTTTGCCATAACGTAGGCGGAAGCGGCGCAACGGCTGTTATGCATATATTAAAAAAATATTAGTTAATAGTAGTTATTTAGACTAAATATTGTTCGAACGAAGTGAGAACTTCTCACTACGCTTATAATAACGCTCCGTTCGAAGAATATTTACTAAGTCATGAAAATATCTTTATGGAAGAAAAAGTAATTCATGTTAATACGAAAAACCGGGAAGTAGGAGCAATAGAGAAGCTGGAAGCTCACAAAAAAGGTTTACTACACCGGGCGTTTTCAATTGTGATTTTTAACAGTAAAGGGGAAATGTTACTGCAAAAAAGAAACAAAAAGAAATACCACAGTGGAGGATTATGGACAAATTCCTGCTGCGGACATCCGAGACCGGGAGAAGATATTTTAGATGCCGGTAAACGACGGCTGTTTGAAGAAATGGGGATTTCCAAATTGCCTTTGAGGCAAGAATATGTTTTTCACTATAAAACAAAATTGTCCAAAGATTTAGCGGAAAACGAGATCGACCATGTACTTGTCGGCAAGAAAGATAACATACAAGTTAAGCCGGACAGAAAGGAAGTTGAAGACTGGTTGTGGGTAGGAAGAGAAGAATTGAGTGAGGATTTAAATAAAAATCCGGAGAAATATACTTATTGGTTTAGAAAGATTATAAAAAACGACATGTTAACACGGTACACGGCAAACGAGACACGAGCATAACGTATTAACGTATGGCGTTCTAACCTGTTACGAAATTTTATGATTATTCATTCACCGGTTAAAATTTGGAGAAAACAAAAAGAAGTGACCTCTCTTTTGGGTAAGCAGGGAAAGGTGATTTCATATAGTTTAATTCATGTTCCTCCTTTAGGCTTTGCCAATCACGCACCCTATATAATAGCCGTGGTGGAACTGGATAACGGTAAAAGTCGGGTCGGACAACTGGTGGATTATAAGAAGGCAGATTTAAAAATGGGAGCCAAAGTAGAAGCAGTTCTCAGAAGAGTAAGAGAGCCGGATTTAGAAGGAATTATTCCTTACGGAATAAAATTTAAATTAATCGGGAAGAGTTAAAGGAACAAGAGATTATGGAAATTACGGCTTCAGCTCCGGGGAAAATCATTTTGACAGGAGAGCATAGTGTGGTATTCGGCAAACCGGCATTAACTACCGCAGTAAACAAAAGGGTAACCGCTACTTTGCATAGCAACAATCCGAAAAAGCAAAACTCTGAGATTAAAATTATAGATAAAAGATTGGGAATAACTGAAGAATTCACTATAAATGAGATTAAAGAATTTACACGGCAAGCAAAGATCAAATGGGAAGACTTTGAAAATAGCAGAACAGTCAATCAATTAAATGAAATTGCGAAAAATCCGCTGGATTTGGCAAAAATTACAATCGGGGAATCCATAAAAGAGCAAAATCCTACCGGATTTACTTTGGAAATTAAATCTGATATTCCAATAGGCGCAGGTATGGGAAGTTCAGCAGCTTTAACGGCATGCATAGTAACAGCAGTATTTGTTTATTTAAAATTAAGCGCAGATAAAAATTTTGATCTCAGGCAGTTAAAGAATGATGACTTAGAAGCAATAAATAAAATATCCTTGGAAGCGGAAAAAAGAAGGCACGGAGAACCAAGCGGTATAGATACAACAGCGGTCTTAAACGGAGGTTTAATTTGGTATCAGAGAAAGGATGATGACAGCAGAATAATGGAACAAATTAAAGTAAACAAAAACTTTTTGACAAATTTTACAGTAGTTGATACGGGAAGACCAAGGGAAACAACCGGTGAAATGGTTTTGGCAGTAAGAAAGAAACTGGAGAGAAGAAAAAGATGGACTCAGGGAATTTTAGAAAAAATGGAGGAGACTAGCAGGAAAATGTTAACCGGTTTAACAAAAGAGAAGCCGGAATTGGTTAAAGAGGCAATTTTTGAAAATGAAAAATGTTTAGAAAAACTGGGAGTGGTGTCTGAAGAAACAAAACAATTCATTAGAAAATTAAAACTCTGTGGAATTCCTGCTAAAATTTCAGGGGCTGGAGGGAGAAAAGATAAGTCAGGTATGGTAATTTGCTGGGGGAATAAAGAACTAATAAACTCAACTGCAGAAACATGCAATTATAAACTGTTAGATATTAGTTTGGGAGAAGAAGGGACGAAAATAATATCCCAGAATAACTGACCCAGTTTTTATTGTTCGAACGCAAGCGAGAACTAAATATAACTTCTCACTCCGTTCGAAGAATATGATTAATTGTTCGAAGAATATCTTGTCTGAAACCTTGAATAATTAAGTATAAAAGTTAAAACTAAAATCTATGTTAGATAAAAATATACCACAACATATCGGGATAATAATGGACGGGAACAGAAGATGGGCAAAAAAACATAAGCTGTCCATACTCGGAGGACACCAGGAGGCAGCCGATAAGATAATTGAACCTTTAATTGAAAGAGCAGGAAATTTAGGGATTAAGTACCTGACATTCTGGTGTTTTTCCACGGAGAACTGGAAAAGAAGCAAATTTGAAGTAACCGGACTAATGAAAATATTCCGGTATGTGATCAGAGCAAAGCTATCAAGATTTGCCAAAAAAGGAGCAAGATTGGGATTAATTGGGGACATTTCTAAATTTCCCAAGGACATTCAGGAAGAAGTAAAGCAGGCTAGCGAGAAAACAAAAGATAATAAAAAGATTACGGTTAATTTTGCCTTAAATTACGGAGGAAGAGACGAAATTGTCCGAGCCTTTAATAAATGGCTCGGACAAAGACCAAAGGCCAAAGATCAAAGATCAAAAATTAAAGAACAGGAATTGGAAGATTATTTAGATACGGCGGGGCAGCCGGATCCGGATTTAATTATAAGGACAGGGGGAGAGCAGAGATCATCAGGTTTTTTAACGTGGCAGTCAGTTTATAGCGAACTGTATTTTACTGAGGTTTTATTTCCCGATTTTACGGTTGAACGTTTTGATGAGGCAATTAGAGAATTTCAAAAGCGACAGAGAAGATTTGGGAAATAAGGGCAACTATATTAATTATAAAGTTCCCAAAATGTCGATGTGGAGTACGAATTCAGCAATTTGGATTAACCAATAGGAGATAAAGATAATAAGAAAACCGATAAGTGCTGCAGTTAAACCCTGCTTGGCACCTTCCACCTTTTTAGGATCTCCACCAGAAGTCAGATATTGAAGTCCTTTGGTAACTAAGAGAAAAAACAATATCAAACCGGCGATAACAAAAATATATTTAAGAAGTTCGGAAATAATCAAACCTAAATTAGCTAATTCAGGTTTCGTAATTGGATCAACGATTTTGTAACCACCAATTTCCATATTAATTTACCTTTTAAAACCCGGAATTCCCAGTATGTCTACTCCGATTAATTTTAATAAAAAGACGGAAAAAAGAATCATAATTAGTCCCACCAGAGCAGAAACAATGATTTCTTTGCCTTGATTTATTTTCTCAGGATTTCCGGTACTCATAATAATAGTAAAGACTCCATATAGCATGAGTAAAAATGCAATTCCTCCAGCCATCCCGATTACACCGGGGAGAAGACCCTTAATAAACAAATCAGGTTGGGTGGGAATACAACCAATGGCGGTCCAAGAGTAACTTCCACTATTTTCAAAATTTGTTCCCAAGCATTTATGGCATGCAGTAGGGTCTTTTGCACCGCCGCAACGGTCAGCGGGTTGTGATCCGTCAGGAGCTTGTGGTGGCATGGTTGCTCCAGGCGGAGCATTGAGTTGAACTTGGAATTGTTGGGAACAGATGATATTAGCTTGATTACTAAAACTAACTAAATCAACGGAATATATACCTTCTTGCGATGGAGCAACAAAAGACTCACTAAAAGAAGTTTCCCCATTCCGCGCTACACCTCTGCTTTCTGAGTAACTGCTATTCATGATATATCTCAGCATAAGATCTTTTATACTCGTAGGAAAATCGTTGGAAGTTACAGTTATTGAATTCCCGGGTCGAACAACTTGGGGATTGGTGGTTAAGTGGCAACTTAATGATTCTTTTTCAATTGTAAAGGCATCGGGAAAACTGCAGATTTCTGCGTTTCCAACCCTTCCACCTTTTCGGAAAACAATGCTTCTTGATATTGGAGGAGTACCAGAAGTTTGACAACTTGCAAGATCGCCGTTATAAGCTAATTTAAAAACAACGTTAGTGCTAGTTGAGCTATTAAATGTCGGGAAATCACTTTTTGGATCAGCTAATAGAAGACCACAATCAACTCTTATACTATATGTACTTCCGTCTTCCAACCCAGTTCCGCTTATGGCGACAGTTACCTCTTTTGTATTGGTAGTGTAAATTGGTGACGGGGATATAAATTCGATATGTAAAACAGTACAAGGATTTAAAGCATAAGAACGGTTAGGAGCAATTAGTGCAACCATTGCGAAAAAAATTAAAATAATAAATATTTTTCTTCTCATGATTATTTAATCAGCTTTTTCATGATAACCAATTTTAAGTTTAACGCGGGTGGTAAATTAAAGCAAGATGGATATGGGTATAAGCATATTTTAGCATATTTAGGGTTTGGGGAAGGGTTTGGCCAGCTGGCAGGCAGTTTTAGGTTCGGTACCAGGGAGAAAGTACTCGGGGACTCTGGTACAGCCACCACAGGGGAGCAGACCATTCTCTTTACAGATATCGACTTTGACGACATCACCAGGAACAGGGAAAGTTCATCTTTGGTATTTTTAGAAATCGGGATCTTGACAAATTTAATATTTTGTTCTATTATTACTAATATATGATTAGTATTTCTGGAATAAAGTATCAGGAAGAGATGGAAAAACTGCCTTATTTTTCCAAACAAGCGGCAGGGATGATGTTTTCTAAAGAAGGCAAGAATTTGGATTTTAAGGTCAGCCTTCTTTTGAAGAAGGGATATTTAGTGTCTTTAAAAAAAGGCCTATTTACTACAGATCCTTTTATACGATTTAATGCAGATAAAGAAGGATATGGAGAATATCTGGCTAATATTTTACGTGCTCCCTCATATTTATCTTTGGAATACGTACTGGCTAAATACGGCTTAATTCCGGAAGGGGTATATTTATTCACCTCGATAACAATAAAAAGCCCACGGAATTATACTAATAAAATAGGAAGTTATGTTTACAGAAATATTAAGGAAGAGTTATTTTCAGGTTATGAAAACCAAAAAAGGGGAATATTTAACATAAAAATAGCTACCAAAGCCAAAGCTTTGTTTGATTATTTGTATTTAAAAAGAAACCTTAATTATAAAAATAAAGAGGAAATAAAAAATGGGTTAAGAATAAATTGGGAGAGGTTTTTACCTGTTGACAGACAGGAATTTAATGATTATGTAATTATATCCGGTTCAAAGAAAATGAAAATTATTACAGAATTAATAAAGGAGTAGGATTTACGCAAATATTCTTCGAACGGATAGTTGTTATTCGCGTAGTGAGAAGTTCTCACTACGTTCGAACAATATTCACTTTGCGTTAGTCCTGAAGGAGGAATAAATGTTAATAGACTTATTACAAGAAACGGTTCTAAACAATAGAAACGATCTAAACTTTCCGCTATTAAGAAATTTGCTTAAGGAGACGCTTCAATTACAAACTTTGAACTTTATTTATAATTCTAAATATGGTAAGAACTTTCTTTTTAAGGGAGGGACGTGTTTACGGTTTTGTTTTGATTTGCCAAGACTATCTGAAGACCTGGATTTCGATATTAAGGAATGGGATAAATTTTCTTTAACTGATTTTACAGAGGCAATGACTAAATATTTCAGAGAAAACCAACAATTTCGGGATTTTAATACTAAGATTGCCGGAAACAAAAGAGAGATTTTTTTACAGTTTAATGTCATGAAAAAATTGGGTTTAGCAGATAGGGACGAGAGCGACAAGCTTTTTTTAAGAATAGATATTTCACCTTTAGACTCAAGATTCTACAAAGAAGAATTATCGATAAAATCAACTCCTGATTTTAGTTTGGTGATAAAAAGGTATAGTCTGGAAGATCTTTTTGCTTCGAAAATAGCAGCCATAATACAGAGGTCATTTAAGAAAGGCAAGGGAAATTTAATTACTTTCAAAGGCAGAGATTATTTTGACCTTATCTGGTTTTTAGAAAAGAGAGTAGTTCCCAATTGGGAGAGGTTGAAAGAGATTACGGGTTTGACGACTAAAGAAAAGATAGTGAGGGCACTTGAGGAGAAGGTGGCCAGTATAAAGACGGAATATTTGCAGGAAGATTTACTGCCTCTTTTTAAAGAGAGCAGTTTTGTAAATAATTTTACGAAGAATTTTAGCAGTTTATACAAAAGCTATAAACAAGTTTTGTTATAGATATTTTACCTGGGTTTGGCCAATTGACAAGCAATTTTGGGTTCGGTACCGGAGAGAAAGAACTCGGGGACTTTAGTACAACCGCCGCAGGGAAGAAGACCATTCTCTTTACAAATATCTACCTTAACTACATCGGATGGTATAGGGAAAGGCTGATCTTTGGTATCTTTAAGTAAATTGACCATAATATTGTGCCAGATGGGAGCGGCACCGGAGATACCTGATTCCAGATAGGGGCTCATGGGTGAGGAATCATTGTTGCCGATCCAAACAGCTGTCAGAATATCTTGGGTGTAACCGATTGTCCAATTATCCTTTTTACTTTCAGTAGTACCGGTTTTAACGGCAACGGTGTGACTCGGGATATATAATGAACTGTAAGCCCCGAAGATCATGGAACGGGTGAGATTGTCAGAGAGAATGTTGGTGATAATATAGGCAATTCCCGGAGAGAGAACACTTTCTGAGTTATTTTCCTGGGTGTAATCAGCGATAATTTTGCCCTGATGATCGATTATTTTAAGAATGGGTTTGAGTTCAACTTTATTTCCACCTGTAGCAAAAGTGCCAAAGACTTTGGCCATGTCAATCATTTTGACTTCACCGCCGCCCAAAGTTAGAGAAAGACCGAACCGGTTGCGGTCTTTCCAGGAAGTAATGCCTAAACTTTCTCCTATGTCAATCATCTTATCAACACCGTAGGAAGCAAGGACTTTGACTGCCGGGACATTTAAGGAATTAGCCAAGGCTTGGCGCATGGTAACATTGCCCCTGAATCTGCCATCATAATCCTGCGGAGAGTAAATTTCGGTGTCGGAAATCCGATAGGTAATGGGTGAATCGGAAATGATGGATGATGGTGTAATTTTTCTGAGAGATAATGCTGCAGCGTAATTAACCGGTTTAATGGAGCTGCCGGGTTGGCGGGGCATGATAACCACATTGACATTACCGTCGTTTTCCGCGTCGAAGTAATCCTTGCTGCCAACCATGGCTAAAATTTCTCCGGTTTTAGGGTTAGTCACGATGGCAGCGCCATTTTTGACGTTGAGATAGTTTTGTCTTTCCACTCCTTTGGTTACTTCTTCCTGCACCAGGTTTTGAATATCCAAATCAAGAGAGGTAAAAACAGAAAGACCACCCTGTTCAACTAATTTTTCGCCGTATTTTTCTACCAATAAATCTTTGATGAACATCGTGAAATGAGGAGCTTTGATGTCGGTTTTTTGGGGAGCAAAAACGAGGGGTTCATGAAGGGTTTGTTGTTCTTCTTCCTTAGTGATATAGCCATCTTCCTGCATGCGGCGGAGAACTTCATGCTGTCTGGACAGAGCCCTGATAGGATCAGCACCAAAGGGAGAATAATAGGTAGGAGCAGCCGGCAGACCAGCTAAGAGCGAAGCTTCAGCCAATGTAAGATTATTGGCTGTTTTCCCAAAGTAAGTCTGACTGGCTTCTTCAATACCGTAAGCAGTACCGCCATAACTGACCTCATTAAAATACATGGTAAGAATTTCATCTTTGGAAAAAATCATTTCCGTTTGAATGGCCAAAATAATTTCTTTAAGTTTTCTTTCCAGAGTTCTGTCAGGTGACAGGAAAATGTTTTTCACAAGCTGTTGGGTAATGGTTGACCCACCCTGTTTTTCACCTTTTAAATTCTGCCGGAAGGCTCTTAATATTCCACCTAAGGAAAGGGCACCGTGTTTATAAAAATCCTTATCCTCAATGGAGATGGTTGCTTCCTTTAGATACGAAGGTAAATCGTCCAGACCAACAAGTGTCCGGTTTTGCTTCTGGTCATAAATTTTATAAAGAAGACGACCACCGCGGTCATAAATTTTTGTTGTTTGAACCGGATTTCTGGTTCGCAAGGTGGCAGGAGAGGGAAGGGAACGGAGAAAAGACACCAGATAATGAATATCCAGACTCATAAAAAAAATAACAAAGAGAAGAACAGCAATTAAAAAACGTCTCTTGGAAGTGAGAAAAAAATATGAAAAAAGATAAAAGGAAAAAGTAACTATTTTTTTAGGAAGTAAAATAAACAATAAAAATATGAACTGCAAAATTTTGTTAAAAAAAGGAAGAAGAAAATGGAGTTTAAAAAGCAAACGGCGAAGATGGAGATGAGGAAAAAAGGATCTAAATTTGATAGAGAAGCAGGCTGGATTCACCAAAAAAGGGAGGAAGGCTATTTTTTTAGGGAGGCGGGGGTTAAAATGAATACCTGTACAGATTCTTTTTAAGCCGGAAACATTTTTTTTGAACTCCTTAAAAGCCGCAGAAATTATGATGTTGATTACTGAAATTAGCGCAGAGAAAAAAAACTTAATAATTAAAAACAACGGATGACCGAGAAAAAAAAGAATTGTGAAACAAGCAGCCGAGATACCAGACAATAATTGCGATAAAGGTTTTTTTGGGGAATTTATGCTCATTATCTGCCTTATAACAGAGTAAGAATGAAGAATCAAGAAGCAGGAAAGATAAGTTTGGCGGAAAATAAAAAACTATTAATATGGACACGTGATACAATAATTTTTTTGGAGGGGGTCAGAGATCAGTTGCTCTTCTTTTTCTTCCACATTATCAGTCTGGCCAGGTTTAACGGGTTTTTGGGTGGTTTTATCAATAAAGATTTTCTGTTTATAATTACCGGTTTTTTCGGTAGGGACAGTACCACGGATAAAATATTCAAAACGCTTGCCGGGGCAGTTATCGCCGTCAGGTAATTTGCCATCGAAACAGATTTCAGCGCCGACGATATTATCCGGTTTTTTAGGCCACTCATCCGGTTTATCCTTAAGAACCCGGGTCATGATTTTGTGCCAGATGGGAGCGGCACCGGAACCACCGGATTCAAGATAAGGGCTCATAGGAGAATTGTCGTTATTGCCAACCCAAACAGCAGTCAGAACGGATGAATTATATCCAATGGTCCAATTGTCCCTTTTGTCTTCGGCAGTACCGGTTTTAACTGAGACTCCGGGATGGCCGGGAATAGTTAGAAGACTACCTGAGCCAAAAGTAGAGGAACGGGCATTGTCGTCCAGGAGAATGTGAGAAATAAGATAGGTAACGTCCGGAGGAAGGACTCTTTTGCCTTCAATAGCCAGGGAGGGAATATTTTCATCCAGTTTCGGCAGCTTGGTTTCTTCAAGAATATTACCGTTTTTATCCATCACTTTGAGAATGGAGACAAGATCTTTTCTGATACCGGCATTAGCAAAAACACCAAAGGCAACAGCCATATCCACCATTTTGATTTCACCGCCACCAAGGGTTAAAGACAGGCCATAGCGGCTTTTGTCAACGAAGGTGGTAATTCCCATAGCTGAAGCAGTTGAAAGAAAATCATCCATACCATTTAAAGCAAGCATTTTGACAGCAGGAATGTTGTAGGAATTACCCAGGGCAAAACGAACTTGTTGGGGACCATGAAATTTGCCATCATAATTTCCCGGACAGTATTTCTTGCCGGAGGCATCAGGAAAACAGATAGGAATATCTAAAAACATGGTGGCCGGAGTAACAGTTTTTCTTAGAAAACCCAGAGCATAATTCAAAGGTTTGATAGAAGAGCCGGGAGAACGCTGGCTGGTGGTAACATTGACATTACCATCATGTTCCGTATCAAAATAATCTTTGCTGCCAACCATAGTCAGTATTTCGCCGGTAGAAGGTTTGGTGATGAGAGCAGCGGCATTCCCCACTTTTAAGTTTGCCATTTTGGCAACTTCAGTGGCAATAGTTTCTTCACTGAAATTTTGGAGATCAAGATCAAGAGTGGTAATTACTTTGAGACCACCTTTGGCTATAAAATTCTCGCCATATTTTTTAACCAGCTGATCTTTGACATACATAACAAAATGCGGGGCGTTAATAGTAATTGAGGGTGTTTTAAATTTTAACTTTTCATTTTTGGCTTGTTGTTCTTGCTCTTTGGTAATATATCCGTCTTCATGCATGCGTCTCAGAACTTCTTCTTGTCTTCCCTTGGCCAGTTTGGGATTGGCACCATAAGGAGAATAGTAAGTCGGTGCTGCAGGAAGACCAGCAAGCAAAGCTGACTCGGCTAAATCCAGTTTTTCCGCCGGTTTACCAAAATAGACTTCGGCAGCAGCTTCAATTCCCCAGGAAGTTCCACCATAGGGAACCTGATTTAGATACATTTCCAAAATTTGATCTTTAGTGTAAATTTTTTCTGTCCAGAAAGAAAGAAATAACTCTTTAATTTTGCGCTGAATGGTTCTTTCGGGGCTCAACAGGGCTCCCTTGACCAGCTGTTGAGTAATTGTTGATCCTCCTTGGAGCCGGCGATTTAAAATTATTTCGCGGGTAGCCCTAATGATACCTCTTAAAGCAAATCCGCCGTGGCGATAAAAATCCTTATCTTCAATAGACAAAGTAGCCTGCTTTAAATAGGGGGGCATTTTAGATAAAGGAATGCTGGTTCTGTTCTGATCGGCAAAAATTTCATAAAGAATCTTACCGCTGCGGTCATAAATTTTGGTAGTTTGGGAAATTTCCCTGGTGTTTAAGCTTTTTGCCGAGGGAAGGTCCTGAAAAAAAGAAAAGGTAAAAACAATGATAGCGATAAGCAAGATTAAAAGACCAAGGAGGGGCCACTTAAACTTAGAAAAAGAGAGTTCTTTTATAAATTTAACAAGTCTTAAGAATAATTTATTTTTTCGGAGTTTTTTTTGAAGACAGAAAAGATACTTGTTTTTTAGAACAATTATCTTTGGTTTAGATGTTTTTTTTGACAGACGTTTTTTTGACATACGCATAATTATATCAAAACCAACAATTTTGGGTATTGACAACAAAAGAGAAACGATGTTTAATATAACTGATATTAATTAAGTATCAGTTATATATAAAAATATTAAGGAGTAAAAATATATGTTTACTTTACCGGATTTACCATATGATTATAAGGCTTTAGAGCCGGAGATTGATGAAGAGACGATGAAACTGCATCACGATAAGCATCACGGAACTTACGTAAAAAATTTAAATGATATTTTAAGCGGGAATGGTGATCTTATAAATTTAGAGGTTTCACAATTATTAAATAATATTGATAAAGTACCGGATAATTTAAGGCAAAAAGTAATCAATAATGGAGGACAACATTATAACCATTCTTTTTTTTGGCAAATAATGTCAGGGAAGAAAGGGCAGAAACCGAGCGGAGAACTTGCGGTGACGCTGGATAAAGATTTTGGCGGTATTGAGAAATTCAAAGAAGAATTCGAGAAAGCAGCAATAGGCAGGTTTGGCAGCGGTTGGATTTGGTTGGTAAAAAAGGACAATAAGCTGAAAATTATGGAGACGGTAAACGGGGATAGTCCGATAACTATGGGATTAGAGCCGATTTTAGGATTGGATGTTTGGGAACATGCATACTATTTGAAATATAGGAATTTAAGAGCAAGTTATGTAAAGGCGTGGTGGAATGTGGTTAACTGGGAAGAGGTAGGAAACCGATTTAACAAATGGCGTTAAGGTTCTTCTTGATATAATGGCGGATTTTGTGTTAGGCTAGGAATATGAGATCTGCCCTGAAACTGCCAACAATTTTGTGGATTCTTCTTCTTTTTTCGTGGACATTCTACCGTATTTTTTTTCAATTTTCCGAACAAGTAGATGAGCTCTTAGTAAAACCGATAGTTTGGTTGGGGATTTTAATTTTAGCAGTCAGATTCATTGAAAAAAGAAGTCTAAAGAGTTTCGGATGGACTAAAGAAAAACTTTTTCAAAATTTATATCTGGGATGGGGGTTGGGAGCTCTTTTTGCATTTGAAGGAATGATTGCTAACGCCATAAAATACCGGGGAATGGTTTTTTTCCCCGTCGGGATTAGCCTTTTTGATTTATTTAGAACTGTTCTATTGTCCCTGGTAACCGGATTTACCGAAGAAACTTTCTTCAGAGGATATTTGTTTACCAGACTTTCCAGTGCTTTTAATAATGAAATCGTCGGAAACATCCTTTCGTCAATGGCCTTTGCCATAATTCATCTGCCGATTGCCATTTTTTTATTACAATATAATCTGTTATCCATCGTTTCCTATGAAATTATTTTAATAACTTTGGGATTGGCCAATGGGTTTATTTTCTCCAAAACAAAGTCGGTGGTCGCGCCAACCATTTCCCACGCATTGTGGAATATGACGGTAATGCTTTTTAGATAAATTTAAATAATTATGTTTGAAAAAAAAACCATAAGAACAGAGAAAATGTATATTGGTGGGGAATGGAAGGATGGAAAAAAGACTTTCAATGTAATCTCACCCTCCACGCAAAAAATCGTCGCTTTGGTAGCCGGAGCAGATTTGGATGATTGTTCGTTAGTTTGTGAAACAGCCTATTTATCACGGGAGATTGCTTCCAAAATGCCGGCATTTGAAAGGGGAGAAATACTTAA
>Ga0315273_10007801_pt1 | contig 13441 bp, 10 predicted proteins | sample YL17G02_0_MG_FD_205753 | JGI IMG/M metagenome (GOLD analysis project Ga0315273, IMG submission 205753) | Sediment microbial communities from Yellowstone Lake, YNP, Wyoming, USA - YL17G02_0 | ecosystem: Environmental > Aquatic > Freshwater > Lake > Sediment | place: USA: Wyoming | collected... | reverse complement strand
TACTTTTTACTTTTTACTTTTTACTTTTGTCTTTTGTCTTTTGTCTTTCGTCTTTTGTCTTTTGTCTTCATACAATCGCCCTTGCCAGGTATCAAGTTCTTCGAGGCGTTTTTCGATAAGATTTACAATCTGGTCGGTACGTTTTTTACCCCAGCCTTCTCCTGTCAGAAAACGTGGTGGTGCTTCACCTGTAAATCGTTCAACAACAATCGCCGGATTCAGCTTTTCAAGGAATTTAATAAAGAAATCAAGGTACTCTTCCCATGTAAAGAGCTCAAAATCATCTGGATTATTCTTAAATTCCATCTCCATTGCTGTACCTTTTAATATCTGCAACTGATGAAATTTTACAGTCTTAATTGGCAGGCTGGAGATTATATCAACCTGATTCAGCATCTCTTCCCGCGATTCTCCAGGTAACCCGAATATGAAATGGACCCCTGTAGTAATTCCATGAGCAGTTGTCCTTTTCACTGCATCAACAGCATCCTCAAATGAATGCCCGCGGTTGATCCGTTTGAGGGTTTTGTTATAACATGATTCAATTCCATATTCAATAGCAAGATAACATTTGGCAGAAAGTTCGTGCAAATATCCAAGCTTCTCCTCATCGATACAGTCTGGTCTTGTCCCAATTATCAGACCGATTACTCCGGGATAACTTAATGCTTCCCCGTAAAGTTTTTTCAGGATGTCGAGTGGAGCATAAGTATTTGAATATGCCTGAAAATAAGCGAGATATGAAACTGCCTCATTATATCTCCATTTGTGAAATTTTATTCCCTCCCCGATCTGCTCTGAGACTGACTTTACAGGTTGGCAGTATGAAGGGTTAAATGCATCATTATTGCAATAGGTGCAGCCTCCGATACCTCTTGATCCATCGCGGTTCGGGCAAGTAAAGCCGGCATCGATTGAAACCTTCTGGACTCTCGCACCATATAAACTTCTGAAATAATTGGAATAAGCATTGAATCTTCGTTCATGCCTCCATGGAAAGATGTTTGTTTCTTTATTTATAGTTAACATTTAAGCAGATACAATTATATTTTTATCAACGTACCAGATAAAAGCATCAATATTATTATAGCCCATATCGATCAGTAGATTGCGGTACTGTTCAACCTGTTTGACATAATGAGGATTCTCCTCTCCGAATTTAAAGTCGATTATTGTTGTTTTTCCATCTTTAAATATTACCCTGTCGGGTCGGCGTGTAATTCCTGCCGGCAGAAGAATCCCTGCTTCTGTCAGTACTTTGTTTTCAGGTAAAAACCATTCTCCTACCTGAGGTAAACTAATGAGCAGGTTAACTTTTTTTTCAATATCAACTGATTCTTCATCAGCCAATTTACCTTCCAGAACGAGTTTTCTGACAGCAGCAGGAATGTCTGCAGGAGTATTAATACCTTCAAAGACCTCATGCATTAGTTTCCCATAGTTGATCTTTTTTCTCATAGCCTGGTTCTCGGAGGAAAAATAATTCTCCCCATGAAGTTTCAGCTTAAGTGAATCCATTTTCTGACTTACGGTGTACTTTTTAGAGATTAGATTTATTTTATCAGTCGTTACCCTTGTGTTAACAGGCATCTCTCCATATTCAAACACCCTGTTTTCATTATTATAATGACTATTAAGGGTAAATTCAGGTTTTTCCTGAGAATCATTGATCAAAGTTATGGCATTCTTCAGCAGGCCTGAAATAGTATTTTCTGACCTGGGATTATCAACTGAATATGCATATAACACATCTTTTGCCCTTGTAAGTGCAACATATAACAGGTTTAAATTATCAAGATAAACCGAGTATTTTTCTTCTTTGTAATACCTGGCAAAAATTGTGCTGGTTAACTCTTTGCTATATTTAACAGGGACAATTCCAAGATCATTAAACGGGGGAGTGTCAGGTTTCACCCACAGGACAGGTTGTTTAGAGGGCAGATGATCGAGATTCCAGTAAAGAAATGGCAAAATAACTACTTTGAATTCCAGCCCTTTTGATTTATGGATGGTCAGAATCCTCATAGCATCCTGGTTCCCCGGCAGAACTACAGATTTCTTTTTCCCGGACTCTTCCCACCAATCTATGAATGATTGAATATCAGCTTTTTTGTTGCCAGTGAAACTTACAACATAATCCTGAAAAGTGTTAAGGAATGGCACATTCCATGAATAATCTCCGAGACAGAAGAACTTAATGATATTTTCAGTTGCTTCAAACAAAGGCATTTCACTTATCCTGTCCAGAAAATCTTCATATCCATCAGGAAAATAATCGCGTGAGCCAACTATTAATTTATCATTCTGAAGTGATACATTTTGAGCTTCTTCATATCCTGTTGCCATCAGAAAGAACCTTAACATAATTGCTCTGCTGATATAATCTTCAGGATCATTGACCACTGAGATTGCCCCAATTATAAAATTAATGACAGGCGAGTTTGAGAGCAACAATGAATCGTTTGAAACTGCATTGAAATTATAGCTGCTCTGTTTTCCTGTCGAATATCTATTATTGTGATCGATCAAAGTTTTAAGAACCTGCGCCCCCTCCTTTCCATCCCTCACAATTATACCAATGTCAGAGGCATTATAACCTTTGTCCTGGATAGATTCTACGATATGCGGAAGGCGATCAAGCACAATATCCTGCCATTTGTTCTCTTTCTCATTTGTTATAAACTCCAGTCTCACAAAACCGCCTTATTTTTTACCCGGATCTATCTGAATAGCTTCAGAATATAGTTTCTTAAAACTTACAGGAAGCAGTTCATCTGCAAGAGTTTTATCAACCTGTTCAGGAATTATGGTAAACAGGGTATTATTAAACCTTATAATGTTTGACCGGCTCCTCCAGTTTGTGGTTAATGGTTCGCTGAAAATTCTTTTATTATCCACTATGCTTTGAAGATCCTTTCCAAGGATAGTCCAATCACTGTTCCTCCACCGGTAAATCGATTGTTTCACATCACCAACAACAAGGTTATCATTGCCTTCTGCCATACTGTTTTCAATCAGAGGTCTGAAATTATTCCATTGAATAATTGATGTATCCTGAAACTCATCTATCATAAAATTTTCATATCTGTTTCCTATCTTTTCATATATAAAAGGTGACTGATCTTCACGGATAATCAGGTTAAGCACTTCACCTGCATCAGAAAGAAGAAAACTATTTTCAGAGGTTGTAATCAGATGAACATTATGCAAAACATCAGATAGAATTCCAAGCGAATAAATGTACGAGAGAATACTCTCAGCACTCCGGTAAACTACTACATTATCATCATAAAAATGAATTGCTTCACGGAGAGTTTGATCCAGTCCGCTACTAATTGCACAAACCAGTTGTGGTGGGATACTACCTGTCGACCATCGTGGAGGCTCATTTCCAATTTCGCGTGCGTAGAGGTTAGGTCCCTTAACATTTCCTGAAACCAGGGATCTGATGAATCCGGGTATTCCGAGTCCCTTTCTGTAAAACATATCATCGGACAATTCAAATTTTGAAGAGATTTCATCAGCTCTTTTTCCAAAGTCAATTAATTTCTTCTCAAATGAAAGAGATATTGTTCTCATCTTATGTATATACCCAAGAAGGAATTTTTTATCCTCAAGTTTTGATCGCTCTTCAAAGGAGAGTATCTTGAATTTTTCTTTAAACAACTCTTCTGCAAGACTGATTATTCCGTCTTTCAGATTCCAGCTCTTTTCATCATCAATATTTGACTTTGCATAAGTAATCAGCCAGTCTTTAAGCTGAGTGTCAGCTGCAGCTGATGCTATCATTTCATCGACAGCTGTTGAGAGTATTGTACTATGGTCCAGCTCAATGCTGAATCCGGAATGAAGGCCGATCTCATTTGCAAAAGCACGCAATACCTTCTGAAAAAAACTATCAATTGTAGATACAGAAAACCTGGAAAAGTCATGAAGAATTGAATTTAGTATTTCTTTTGATTCTTGCCTGATCCACCCTTCTGTTTTGGCTGTGGCTTTAACCAAACCTGCCAGATAATCTGAACTTTCACCAGCCGAAAGTTTATACAGATTATCGAGGATCCTGGATTTCATTTCCGAAGTTGCTTTATTTGTAAAAGTGACTGCGAGTAACTTCCTGTAATTATATCTCGATCTGAAAAGGTTTTCAAGATAAATTGCCGTAAGCTTGTAAGTTTTGCCAGATCCGGCTGAAGCGCTGTATATGGTCAGAGTGCCTTGTTCCATGGTGGCTTAAAGTTACCGCTTTTTATATAACTTTGCAGCGTGAATAAAAAAGTAGTTATAGGTTTATCAGGAGGTGTCGACTCGAGTGTGGCAGCATGGGTTCTTAAGGAACAGGGTTATGATGTTATCGGTCTGTTTATGAAAAACTGGCACGATACAACAGGTCTTCTCCAGAGTGATTGCCATTGGGAGGATGACCTGATGTTTGCCGGGATGGTGGCTAAAAAACTGAACATTCCATTTCACCAGGTTGACCTGAGTGGACCATATCGCCAAAGGGTTGTAGACTATATGTTTTCCGAATATGAAAAGGGTCGTACACCCAACCCTGATGTGCTCTGCAACAGCGAGATAAAGTTTGATTCATTTGCTGTGGAGTCACAAAAGCTGGGAGGTGATTTCGTGGCAACCGGCCACTATTGCAGAAAAGAAGAAATAGTGCATGGCAATAAAGTTATTTACAGACTCTTATCAGGGAAAGACAAAAATAAAGACCAGAGTTATTTTCTTTGCCAGGTAAACCAGGAACAACTTGCTACTGCTCTTTTCCCGATTGGAGGTCTTACAAAACCGGAAGTTCGAAAGATCGCAGAGAAACTTGGACTTGCAACTGCGAAACGAAAAGATTCACAGGGAATCTGTTTTGTCGGTAAGGTTCATCTGCCTACTTTTCTTCAGCAGAAACTTGAGGCGAAAAAGGGAAATATAGTTGAAATAGTTGAAAGGGTTGAAACATATTGTTTCCCGGAGATAACTGAAGGCTTACCTGATAAGGAATTGCCGGACAAGTCACTGTTAGAAATGACAGAACCATTCAAATATAAGCCATCATCCGGCCATATCATTGGAACACATAACGGGGCACATTTTTTTACTATTGGTCAAAGGAAAGGGATGAATGTCGGTGGGCATAAAGAAGCCCTGTTTGTTATCGGGATCGATGTGGACAAAAATATCGTATATGTCGGTGAAGGTCAGACGCATCCGGGGCTGAATCGTAAAGGACTATTCATCAGAAAAGAAGAGATGCACTGGATCAGACCTGACTTAAGGATGCAGGAAGGGGAATATCGCGATTATCTGGTAAGGATAAGATACAGACAACCCTTGCAGGAAGCACGTCTTTACTGCCGCGATAAAGGAATATTTATCATCTTTGACAAACCACAACGAGGCATTGCACCCGGGCAGTTTGCAGCATGGTATGAGGGAGACGAGGTGATCGGTTCAGGAGTTATAGACAGGTAAAAGAGTTTAGAGTTTAGACGGTTTAGATGTTGAAGTTCCGGGAAAGGGATCATCCTTCTTTTGAATACTTACAACAAAAACACCTGCAAAAATCAGTAGCGCAGAGAAAATCATAACCAGATCAATATGATCCTGGCCCATCCATGATGCAAGATACGCTGCAATTATCGGCTGAGTATAAGTGTAAGTGCTTACAATTGTCGGGCTAAGCCGTCGCAAACCAAATGTGATCAGAAGATATCCAAGGAAAGTAGCAAATATTACTACAAAGCCTATTTGCAGCCAGGAGGTTAAAGGAATAGATGACCAATCCATTGTACTCCATTGATTATAGCCTGCAGGAATATTAGTAAGCATCCCGAATAAAAAGGTCCATTTCATTACTGTAACAGGATGATACTTTTCAAGCATCCTCTTTATGATTACAGTATAAAATGCCCAGCTGATTGTGTTTATCAATGTAAAAATATCACCCAGAAAAGTTGAACTGGCCAGGTCAGGGGTTCCATTCTGCAATATCAGAAGCAATACTCCTGACAGGCCTATGGCCAGTCCTGTTCCCTTCAGAAATGTAATTTTCTCCCGGAGTATCAGCGCTGCGAAAACAAAAGCAAAAATCGGATTTGTTGAAAGTATTATTGATGAATTTATCGGGGTTGTAAGGTTAAGTCCAACAAGAAAAAGAGTCTGGTTTATTACTACCCCAAAAAATGAACAGCCAAACAGATATAATAAATCTTTCCTGTTCACAGGTTCTTTTGGCATAAAAAGACTTGTGATCCAAAACAGTGCGGCAGCAGAAATACTCCTGACTGAAACAAGGGCAAATGGTTTGATATGATCCGGCATTACTGCTTTTGCAATAGAGTAATTAAGCCCGTAAATAATATTTGCAGCCAGAAGTGAAAGATGTGCCCATGTTTTTACACGGCTCTTATGCATACTTGGAAGTTGAGTCGCAAAAGTATAAAAAGCTATAAGACTTTCAAATAATCAGTAAAGAGACTCATATTTCTGTATGGAATAATGGATATATTTGAAAAAAATAAAAATATCAGAATGCAAAAGATCTGCGTAATCAGTGGCGGAACAAGTGGCCTTGGCTTGGAAATTGCCGACATGCTTATAAAATCTGGGAAGAATGTTCTCATTCTTGGCCGAAATGGCGAGAAACTCGCTGATGCCTCATCCAGACTTAAAATAAGTTCAAAGAACTCTTTGGCAGAATCGCTGATCTGTAATATCGGTAAGGAAGAAGATGTCAGAAAGGTTGGTGAATTCCTGATCAGTAATTCATTTTCGGTGGAATACCTTTTCAACAATGCAGGCTTGGGACTGTTTACAAAAGCACAGAACTCAACATCAGCTTTAATTGATACAATCTTTGAAGCCAATCTTAAGGGAATGATACTTCTCACATCTGAAATTCTAAGATTAACTCCTGAAGAAGAAGAACTTACGATTGTTAATATAATGTCAACTTCAGCCCTGCTTGGAAGAGGAGAAGAAACAATTTATTGCGCGGCAAAATGGGGTGCAAGAGGTTATACTGAAGCGCTCAGGACAGAATTAAAAGGAACAAAACGAAATATAATTGCTGTATATCCCGGTGGCATGAGAACAAATTTCTGGGATATTCCCGGTCAGAACCGCGATATCAGCACTTTTATGGACCCGGCAGAAGTAGCCGAAAAAATTGTGAATGCTGTTATCGTCACGGACAAAATGTTTGTAACTGATATTACAATTAACAGGAAAAAATAATATGTAGGGACCGGTCCCTACATATCCCTATGACAATCTGTTTTTGTAATCGTTATATCCGAATTCCCGTATTAATCTGAATTGGCCGGATTTATTCCAGATACCGATGGAGGGATGATGAACTCCGTTAAATGTTGTTGTTTTAACCATAGTATAGTGGATCATATCATGAAATATAATCCTGTCACCGGGGACGAGTTCTTTATCGAATGACCAATCACCCATGGCATCTCCGGATAAACATGAATTACCTCCGATTCTATAGGTTGGTTTTTCAGAAACCGGGTCGGTAGCTCCAAATATCTTAGGTTTATATGGCATTTCAAGGCAATCAGGCATATGAGCAGTGAAGGATACATCCAGAATTGCAGTTTTTATTCCCCGGTTTTCTACAATATCTTCAACTGAAGCGACGAGTTCCCCTGCTTCCCACGCAAAAGCGCTTCCTGGTTCAAGTATAATATGAAGACCGGTTTTCTTACGAAATTCTTTAAGAAGTCTTATCAGATGATCTGTATCATAGTCATTTCTTGTTACAAGATGCCCTCCGCCCATATTTATCCATTTCAACTGAGAAAAAAATCTCCCGAATTTGACTTCTATTATCTTAAGAACTTTTTCCAGGGCATAAGAGTCTGATTCAAAAAGGACATGGAAATGCAGTCCTTCAATTCCTTCCGGGAGTCCATCTTTCATATCTTCAGCAATTATCCCGAGCCTGGACCCGGGAGAACATGGATTGTACAACCCATGACTGATCTCTGAAAATTCAGGATTTATTCTTAATCCTGCTGAAATTTTCTTTGGATAATTCTGTAATTCAGTCGAAAATTTTCTGAATTGCGCCAGAGAATTAAATGTGATGTGAGAACTATACATAAGAAGTGAATCAAAATCGCCTGTTTTATATGCAGGAGAATATGTATGCGCCAGAGAACCGATTTCTTCATAACAAAGACGCGCTTCATCAACTGAACTTGCTGCTGCACCTGAAAAATATTCCTTCAGAATTGGAAAAACACCCCACATAGCAAATCCTTTAAATGCAAGAATTATCTCAGCACCAGATTTATCCGATATATGTTTTAGCAAAGAGAGATTCTTCCGAAATCTTTCTTCATCAATCACATAACAAGGGGATGGTAATATTCTATAGTTTATAGGCATCTGTAAATAAATAAAATGGCGACGGGCGACAGGCGACAGGCCAACAACGAATTCACCCGATACCTGATGCCTGATGCCGAATTAAAGTTCCAAATCAACATCATGCAGCTCCACCCACGGTAATCCCAACCGGTTCAGTTCAGACATAAACGGATCGGGGTCAAACTCTTCAACATTAAATACTCCGGGTTTTTTCCAGATTCCTTTCAGATACATCATTGCGCCGATTGCGGCTGGTACTCCGGTTGTATAGCTTACTCCCTGCGCCCCTGTTTCAGCATAAGCTGCCTCATGACTACAATTATTGTAAACGTAATATGTTTTTTCTTTCCCGTTTTTTAATCCTTTTATTCGGCAGCCGATTGACGTCTGACCTTTATAGTTTTCACCCAATTCTCCTGGATCTGGAAGTATTGCCTTCAGGAACTGAATAGGGATTATCTCTCTTCCATCAAACATGACAGGCTCAATTCCCGCCATCCCGATATTTTGAATTACGCGCAGATGAGTCAGATATTCCTGTCCAAAAGTCATCCAAAACCTTGCTCTCTTCAGAGTTGGATAATTCTTTACAAGAGATTCAAGTTCTTCATGGTAAATTAAATATGATTCTTTGGGACCAATCCCGGGATAATTTAATGGTTTATGAATTTCATGTGGTTTAGTAATGACCCATTTACCATTTTCCCAGTACTTTCCTTTTTGTGTCACTTCCCTGATATTTATCTCAGGATTAAAATTCGTGGCGAAAGGCTTACCATGATCACCAGCATTGCAGTCGACAATATCGAGGTATTGTATTTCATCAAAATGATGTATGGCAGCATATGCAGTATAGACTGAAGTAACACCCGGGTCGAACCCGCATCCGAGAATTGCAGTTATTCCTGCTTTTTTAAATTTGTCGATATAAGCCCATTGCCAGCCATATTCATATCTGGCCTCTTCCAGAGGTTCATAGTTAGCCGTATCAAGATATGCAACACCAGTTTCAAGACACGCATCCATAATATGCAGATCCTGGTATGGCAATGCAACATTTACAACGATATCAGGATTGAATGATCTTATGAGTTTCACCAGTTGCGGAAAGTTATCTGCATCAACCTGAGCAGTTTTTATCTGGTCCTTCCCAATTTTTTGAGCAATGGAATCGCATTTGGATTTTGTCCGGCTGGCTAACAAAATTTCTGTAAAAACCGCTGGCAAAGATGCCATTTTGTGAACGACAACTGTTCCTACTCCGCCTGCACCGATAACTAAAACTTTTCCCATAGTTAATAAAGATAAAAGACAAAAGTAAAAAGATAAAAGTATTAGGCAATGGGAAAAAGGTAATAATGCAAAAAGTAAACTGTAAACAGTAAAACATACCCGGGCACCTGGCACCGAGCACGGTTTACTTATTCTGCTTATATTTGTATCCTAAAATACTGTAACCCGAATATGAAGCTGATCAATCCTTTGCTCATTGTACGGATATTAAGTACTATCCTTCTCATTGAAACAATTTCGTATCTTTTCTGTTTACCTGTGGTTTTTATTTATAAGGAGTCTCCTTATCCTTTCTTATGGTCAGCAGCGATTACAATATTCTTTTCATCAACATTTTATTTCATTTCAAAAGAAGCTGATCCGAATAAATTCGGCAACAGGGATGGTTTCCTGGCTGTAACTCTCTCCTGGGTTATTTTTTCAATCCTGGGGGCTTTGCCTTATATGATAAGTGGTACAATCCCATCATTTATTGATGCATTCTTTGAATCCACTTCAGGATTTTCAACAACTGGTTCTTCAATATTACATAATGTAGAAATACTCCCTTTTTCAATACTTTTCTGGCGAAGTCTTACTCACTGGATTGGCGGAATTGGGATTATAGTTATTTTAATAATTATTCTCCCTTCTATCAGGGCTACAGGGTACCAGTTATTCAGTCTCGAGTCATCGATGAAAGAAAAAATTCATCCCAAAACAAAGGCCATTGTATTCAGGGTCTTATATATCTACCTCGGGCTGACTTTTGCTGAAATGATACTGCTTTGGCTTGGCGACATGAACCTATTTGATAGTATCTGTCATTCTTTTGGTACTGTTGCCACTGGCGGTTTTTCAACAAAAAACAACAGCCTTGCCTATTTTTCATCTTATAGCCAATATATTGTAATGATATTTATGTTTCTGGCTGGTACAAGCCAGGTTATTTACTATTACCTGGTAAAGTTAAACTTCAAGAAAGTCAGACAGAATGAGGAGCTATGGTTCTATATTGCTGTGACAACTTTAGCGGGCACAATTGCTACCATTATCCTGCTAGTAGATTCAACAAGAACATTTGAGGAATCATTCCGGGAAGGATTTTTCCAGATTATATCAATAATTACCTGTACAGGATTTAGATCAACTGATTATCTTATCTGGCCCGGAGCAGCACTTCTCCTTATCTTTCTATTGATGTTTTCTGGTGCGAGTACCGGTTCAACAGGTGGCGGAATAAGGATGGCCAGACATTTAATTGTTATTAAAAACATCAAAAATGTATTCGTTAAACTCAACCACCCAAAATCGATCTCGTTCATAAGACTCAATGGTAAAAGCATTGCTGAAAATACCAATATTTCAATACTTTCATTTGTAGTATTATATCTATTTCTTTTTGTTCTTGGCACAATTATTATTGTTATAACAGGTGTTGATCCGGTAACTGCTTCCAGTTCAGCAGCCACATGTATGGCAGGAATAGGACCTGGTCTGGGAAGTGTTGGACCAATGAGCAATTTTGCACAGATGCCTGAGGTAAGCAAAGTTGTACTTAGTTTACTTATGATAATCGGAAGACTTGAGATTATTACCGTTTTCACAATCTTTACGCGGACTTTCTGGAAGGTCTGAGATGGTGCAGGGTGCAAGGTGCAGGAGATTCTACTTATCAAGTAGTAATTTTCTTACATGCTCGAGGCTCTCAGGTGTTCCCACATCTATCCAATAGCCTTCATCATGCTTTAATGTATAGATATTATGATCTGCCGCTAGTTTAAGATATAGAGTAACCATTGAATAGACACCTTCATTCATATAATTGAAGATCTCCGGTTCCACAATATGCATGCTTGAAAATGCTATTTCAGAAAGCCCCTCTTCTGTGGAACCTGTAAGTATCTGTTCTCCGGTGGATATATTACGCCATCCGCGCATCTGACTGTTTTTATCAATAAGAAAAAATCTTTTCCCCGGCCTATGCCTTACTGCCAGTGTGGCCAGACCCTTTTTTTCAAGATGAAACCTGTAAAGAGCTGAAAGATCAAAATCAGATATTATATCTACATTATAGAGAAGGAATGGTCCTTTTCCAAAGAAATTACGGGCTTTGTACAGCCCTCCTCCATTTTCTAGAAGCATCTCCCTTTCATCAGAAACTGAGATTCTGAATCCCATTTTATTGAGTCTCTTAACTTCATTTTCAACCATTTCCGGGAAATGATGCACATTTATTATTATATCATTAAAGCCATGAGCAGAACATTTCTCAACGGCCATCTGAAGTGCTGTTTTCCCATTGATATCCAAAAGAGCCTTTGGAATACTTTCTGTTATCTTCCCAAGTCGTTTACCTAATCCCGCAGCAAAAATCATTGCTTTCATGTTATTCCAAAGCTTTTCCCTGTTCTAACTCATTATAAATATGAACAGAAGGTATTAATCTGACAGTTTTAATAAATTCTGAAAGTGATACCGGAAGTTGTTCTGAATCGATCAATTGAATCAGAAGTTTCACTGCCGGAACAATACTTCCGGTAAATGTCGGTTTCTTTTCATACAATCCTCTGAAGCCAAAGGCTCCTAAAGCCTGCATAAGCCTTATCATACTGAAACCAGCATAATATCCCCTGAATTCTGCAACACTCTCTCCGGAAACAGAGCAGAAATTACTTATATGATAATCAAGTAGTTTCTGGCGTGAATCTTCTGGGATGTGAGCCTTAGCATCATACAATAATGAAGCAACATCGTACTGCGGGGCACCTTTTCTGCCACCCTGATAATCGATGAACCATGGATCTCCTCCAACTAACATAACATTTGCAGACTGGAAATCCCTGTAAAGAAAAAAATCCTGCCTGGTTTCAAGAAGAAAATCAGCCAGCAAATTAAAATCATATTCCAACCTTCGTTCATTAAAAGGGACCGCTACAAGCTTAAGAAACATGTATTTAAAATAATTCATATCCCACATCATCGATTGCCTGTCGAAACTTTTATGCGGATAGCAGAGTTCCAGATCCAGACCATCTATACCTTTTATCTGGAAATTAATCAGTTTGTCAAGAACTTTACGATAAATATCCTCAGCTTCAGTATCAAAACCAGCACCGTCATGTTTTTGCTGAAGCCAGGTAAACAGGTTTATATCACCCAGATCCTGAAGAAAATAGATAAATTTTCCCGGCAGATATCCGAATATCTCAGGTACAGGAAGTCCCTTTGAGATGAATTGTTTGGTAAATCCGATAAAAGCTTCATTTTCTTCAAGGTTCGGATTATGCGCTCCGATAACAGTCTTGTTTCCGTCAAAAATCCTGAAGTATTTTCTGTCGGAACCGGATTGTGGTAACGCTGCTATTTTGATATCATATCGCCCGAATGATTCTTTGTATCCATCCGATACAATGTCTATTTCTCTCATTAACTTACTTTTATCTTTTTACTTTTACCTTTTACATTATGCCACCCCTGCAGACTAAAAGGATCTGCTCCACCTAGAAATGCCAGTAGGCCCCAGTAAAGCAGCAATATACATGCAACTACAATCCACAGGTATTCCCTTCGGACTGAAAGACAAATAATTGCACCCAGTCCATATGCAAGCGCAATTCGCTGCAGCACACCCATTATTCTGACAGTGGAATAATCTCTGCCAAAGTATGGAAAGATATTCAGGAACAGTCCGATAGAGAAAATGGATACCATCCGTCTGAAAATCCTGAACAGGGAACTTCCATTGATTGCGTACCCGTATTTATTAAGAGAGTACCAT
>Ga0315273_10007800_pt1 | contig 13442 bp, 11 predicted proteins | sample YL17G02_0_MG_FD_205753 | JGI IMG/M metagenome (GOLD analysis project Ga0315273, IMG submission 205753) | Sediment microbial communities from Yellowstone Lake, YNP, Wyoming, USA - YL17G02_0 | ecosystem: Environmental > Aquatic > Freshwater > Lake > Sediment | place: USA: Wyoming | collected... | reverse complement strand
TTGTTACGTACACAATTATGTCCTCTCCTTGTGTCGAGGTCTTCGATGGCATCGCCGATTCAGTTGACACAGTTGGTGTAATTGGTGCAGGCTACGAAACACTTTCTAACCCGGCTTCGGCAACGGCCTTCGCCGCGACGAGCCGGCCGGCATCCCATAAGCCTTTGCTCCGCTCTTTGGCAAATTCTTCAAGCTGCTGGAATTGTGCCATATATTTAAAAGGGGCTATGGTATCCACTAAACCGTAACCTTGCCGGATAATTTCTGCATTTACGAATAAACCATCCGGCACGCGATATATACAATAACCGTATTTATTTGGCTCATTCTGGTTGGAGTCATCGACAATATAGACATTTTCTCCTTTTAAGAGATTTTTGACAAATAAGGCCAATTCCACACTATATTTTTCAGCAGGCTTTACGCCTGTCAGCCTGACTTTAACCTCCTGATTGTTCATATCAACGACAATCGTATCACCGGCAACAACCCCAACAACCTGATAAGAAGGCAGGCCGGAAAGTATAATTTTCTCGAAAACGGGAAGCTCAAAATTAAACTTGTACGGTGTTGCTGCGCAAAGCGACAAGATTGCCGATGTAACAGACAGAAGAAAAATGTTTTTGTTTCTCATAACTTTCTCCGGATTTTTATAAAAGAAAATTCAAATTTAACCGTATATACCTCAAGTACATCTAAGACCAGCGGGGTCCTGCTGATAAAAACTTTTTAGTTCATTATACAAATCCGGATGGATTTGTTTCAACTCCTTAGGCTTCTCGAAAAAGAATTCAGTGGCCACTGCGAAAAATTCGGCAGGGTCGGTTGCGCCATATTTGTCCAGAAAAGTGGGATGATTCTGCTGAGCCGCTATCCGGAGCTTTTGGTAATCTTTTTGCAGCACGCGAGCCCAGGCAATGAAACTGGAAGTATCTTTAAGAACACCGCTGCTGTCGCCTTTGCCTGCGGCACTGTCAATCTGGTGCGCAAATTCGTGAAATACAACGTTATGGCCGTCGTGGATGTCGGCAGCATCGTGCCTGACGTCATCCCACGAAAGAACAACAGTACCTCCTCGATGAGACTCGCCAAGTAAAACCTGCGGACCTTCGGCTACTACACCGGCATCCAAGAATTCAGCCCGATGAGCTACAAAGGCATGAGGATATACCAGTATTGAAGAAAGGCCGGGATAGTAATCGGTTTTTCGATGAAGAAGGAGTATGCAGGCCTGGGCAGCGATGATAACCTTTATTTCGTCGGTGATTTCAAGTCCGCCGCAGCCTTCGAACCGCTTTTCAGCGATAAAGACAAGTATGTGTCGCTGTAATTCGGCCTTGTCTTCAGCAGGCAGGCGGTCGTAGAGCGGCACATTCTTTTCGATGATTTGCAGCCATTGGCTTGGGAACTGCCGAGCAGCAACTCGGCTTCGCTGCCATTTCTTGAGCCAGAACATATATTTTTAGCCTTTTTTGCGGTATTATACCGCACTATTTGAATCAGCCAAACAGTTTCAACTTAATGGATATACTTATTGCCTGAAAGTTGTATAAAACATACCATTATATCGTAATACCTGGAGGTACTGAAAAATGTTTGAAAGGCGAATTTCGCTGTTCAGTCTGTTCGGATTCAAAGTTAAATTGGACATTAGCTGGTTTATTCTGGCAATTCTTATAGCCTGGTCTTTAGCGACAGGCGTCTTTCCAAACTACTTTGGCGGCCTTGGAACAACAACATACTGGTGGATGGGAATTGCCGGTGCCATAGGCCTTTTTGTATCCATTGTTTTTCACGAATTTTGCCATTCAATTGTCGCCAGATACTACGGGCTGTCAATGAAGGGTATTACGCTGTTTATCTTCGGGGGCGTAGCTGAAATGGAAGATGAGCCGCAAAGCCCAAAGGTTGAGTTCCTAATGGCTCTTGCCGGGCCGCTATCCAGCGTGCTGCTGAGCGGCATTTTTTACCTGCTCGGAATGGCCGGGAAAAATGCAGGCCTGCCGGTATCTGTCAGCGGCGTTCTGGTGTATCTGTCGTGGATTAATCTTATCCTGGCCGGTTTCAATCTTGTGCCTGCCTTTCCGCTCGACGGCGGCCGCATACTACGTTCGATTCTGTGGGGAATGAAACACAACCTGCGATGGGCTACGCACGTGGCCTCATCGCTCGGCTCAGCCTTCGGAATACTTCTAATTGTTCTTGGAATAGTCAGCTTCATCTCGGGCAATTTTATCGGCGGCCTGTGGTACTTCCTTATAGGGATGTTTGTCCGGGGAGCTTCCCAGATGTCCTACAGGCAGCTTATAATCAGAAAAGCACTGGCAGGCGAACACGTCGAGAGGTTTATGAAACCAGAGCCTGTAACAGTTTCACCGACACTAACCGTATCAGAGCTCGTGCAGAACTATTTTTATAAATATCATTACAAGATGTTTCCTGTTCTGGAAAACGGCAGGGTCAAAGGATGCATAAGCACCCGCGAGGTAAAGCAAATTCCTCATGACCAGTGGAATAATTACAAAATCGCAGGTTTGGTAAAACCATGCTCAAGAGAAAACACTGTTTCGCTGCACGAGGATGCCATCAAGGCCCTGGCACTTATGAACAGCACGCAAAACAGCAGACTAATGGTTCTGGACGGCGATAAACTTGCAGGAATCGTTACCCTCAAGGACTTACTACAGTTTTTGGCTTTGAAAATCGACCTTGAAGAAAATGAATAAATCAATATCCCGTATTAGTCAGAAAGCTTGTCCGACTTCATTTTGGCAAAAAGCCAGACAAGTAAAAGGTTTATAATTACAAGTACGATACTCAAACCCTGCGAAACAGTAAGACTATCAAACTGAAAAGGATTATCGTCTCGCAAAAACTCAATAAAGAAACGCATCGAGCCATAAATAATAAACATCAATGCAAAGGTAACGCCGGGGCGGAAAAAGAACGGGATTTTTTTGACCTGCTTTTCCAGTGCGATTCCTTTTCTGCGATGAAAGTAAAGCAAGATACAACCAGCCAGAGCCGAGAGCGACTCGTAAATCTCGGTCGGATGAACCGACAATGGACAGAATGGACCTTCTGTAACTTCGAATCTTTCCTGCGGCGTTAATAATTTGGCCGGCTTTAAATAATAATCATATTTACGTTCCTTTGGAGCGGTCGTCCATTCGTTCGCTTCGTTGACATAGCCGAAAAAATCCGCCGGTAAATCAATATAAGGCTTTTCTCTATGCCTTGCATAGTCGGGCCTGACCTGACTTTGATATGACAATGAATCATAAGGAAAACACACTGAGATAAAAAAATTCGTCGGTTTGCCGAAACAGCAGCCGTTAAGAAAACAACCAAGCCTGCCAAAAGCAAGGGCCAGCATCAGACCAACAGCAAGGATATCGAGATATCGCCTAACAGGCAGTTTCTGCACCCACAGGTAAATAACTATAATAAAAATCGCCAGCAGTACTCCGCCAAGCAGCTCCAGCCCGCCCTGCCAGACGGCAAGCATCTCGACAATGCCGCGGCCTTTAAACTGCGACCAGTAGTGAATAACATAAAAAATCCTCGCTCCCACAACGCCGGCAATAAGCGAATAGAGCGCCGCTGTTGTTACATGTTCGGCATTCTCACCCATACCGCGGGAAAGCCTGCGGATGACAAATATCGCAGCGATAAAGCCGCAGACCATCATCACACCGTAACTTTTGACCGTAAGTTCGGTAAAGGGAATCCTGAAAAGCTCCGGATGCATATTTAAAGAGCCTCTTTAATTTTGTTCTTCCCATCGACCACAACGACCCTCGGCTTGGTATGCTTCGCTTCAGCAGGTTCCATATACGCAAAACCCATCACAATTACCAAATCTCCTTTTTTTATAAGTTTTGCAGCGGCGCCGAGAATGGTTATTTTGCCAGAGCCGGCCTGTTCTGGCACAACATACGTCTCAAGGCGCGCACCGTTGGTTACATCAGCAACAAGCACAAGTTCATAAGATACTATTCCGGCTGCTTCCATCAGCGCCGAATCTATCCCGATACTTCCGGGATAATCTATCAGCGAATCTGTAACCGTCGCCCTATGAATCTTGCTCTTTAAGACCTTAATCAGCATAGCTTCACCTGAAAATTAAGAAACAAAGTTCGTTGTATTTTAAACATCAATAATTATATTGTCAATCAGCCGAGCCTGACCGATTTTTACGGCAAGAGCAATCAGAACCTTTCCTTTCACCTCGTCAAGCTCGCCAAGCGTTTGTGCCTCGACAATACTTATATAGTCAATTTTAATCTGTTTGCTGATTTTAAGAATTTTTTCCATCTCACTAATTAACATTTTGCTTTTACGTTCACCAGCCGCGATGAAAACTTCGGCCTCCTGCAGGGCAGCATAAACAAGAGCGGTATCTTTTCTTGCATCAGGTTTGAGATATTGATTTCTGCTGCTCATTGCAAGACCATCAATTTCACGAATAGTGGGACAAACAACAATCTTCAGCGGCACATTCAAATCAGCAACCATCCGCTGAATGATAATCGCCTGCTGCGCGTCTTTCTGACCGAAAAAAGCGACATCCGGCTGAACAATATTAAAAAGTTTACAGCAAACCGTGGCAACGCCTCTGAAATGCCCCGGCCGGCTTTTGCCGCACAAAGGGGCGCTTAGCTTCTCGACATCCACCCACGTAAGATTCTCCTCTGGATACATCTGCTCAGCCGTCGGTGCAAAAACAACATCGACGCCCTCCTTTTTACAGGCTTTGACATCTGCATCAAAAGGCCGAGGATATTTATCAATGTCTTCGCCGGGACCAAACTGAGTGGGATTTACAAAGATACCGACAACAACAAAACCGCACTGCTTTTTTGCAGCTCTTATTAGCGAAAAATGGCCTTCGTGCAGAGCACCCATCGTCGGCACAAAACCAATTTTTTTGCCGGCCGATTTGGCCTTTGAAATAATTTTCCTTATCTCGTCTATCGTCTTAAGAATTTCCATTTTTTTAGTCCCGCCCAATATAATAATTAATCTTTTTGCCGAATTGCTCAATTTGCTGCTTCTGTCGAAAATCAACCGAATCAGCATCCAGCGTTATAACAGGGCAGCGATCAAACGTTTCAAAAAGTTTTTCATATCCGATATGAAGCTTTTCAAGAAAACTCAAATCAATACCCTGCTCATACGAGCGGCTGCGTTTCCTTATCCGCTCAAGGCATTTCTGCGGTGAAAGTTTAAGATATATCGCTATCGCCGGGGCGGCAACTGTTTTACTCATCACGGCATTGATTTTCCTGTATATTTCGAACTGCACCGCATCGAGCCAGATGCGAGCATAAATCATCTCCTTGTCCATTATATAATCGCTTACCGCAATGCTGTCCGGCACAAAACTATCAGGCCTTAACTGCTGGCAGCGGCTCAGCAGAAAATACAACTGGCTGTCAAGGGCAAGAGACTTCTGGCCGGCATAAACCTTCGCCAAAAACGGATTGGTGTCATAAGCCTCTTTTATCAGTCTAAAGCCAAATACATCTCTTAAACCCTCGGCAAGAGTGGTTTTGCCGGCTCCGATTACGCCGGCAATCGAAATAAGCCGCGGATGAGCAACGTCAAAATAAAAATCTTTCCCATTTAGTCGGCTGTAAAGAACGGAGACACTTTCCTTAAGCACCGGATGAATAAGCTGTGAGTCAAGTTCGCAAAGCCCTGCCAGGACAAACGACCTCAAATACACCTGCCTGTGCGGTATAACAAGCTGTTTTTTTCTAACAATTTTGTTACCGAATAAAAGTATATCAAGGTCAATCGTTCTGCTTGACCATTTTTCCTTCGATTCTTTTCTGCCGAGCGAAGCCTCAATCTTTTTTAAAACTTTCAGAAGTTTATCAGCTTTTAGATTTGTCTTAATCTGGACAACGCAGTTGAGGTAATTTCGCTGTTTCTTTTCAGCAAGCGGTTTTGTCTCTATTATACTGCTTGAGCGAAAAATTTTTATATATTTGGCGGCGGCAAGCAACTGGAGAGCCTTTTTGATATTTTTCTCTTTGTCGCCGAGGTTGCTGCCAAGGCCGATATATGCCGTTATCTCATCAGGCATTTGTTTTCCTTACAGTTTTTTAAAGCGTTCCATCGCTTCGGCCACGTTCGCAGGATTGCCGAATGCGCTCAATCTGAAAAAACCCTCGCCTGCTGCGCCGAAACCGCTGCCGGGTGTGCCGACAACATTTGCCTTTTCGAGCAGATAATCAAAAAATTGCCATGAAGTCATTTTGTCTGGTGTCTTTAGCCAGACATACGGAGCATTTACGCCGCCGTAAACTTCATAACCAAGTTTCTTAAGCGTACTGACAATAATCGCGGCATTGGACATATAAAGTTCGATGATTTTGCGAACCTGTTTTTTACCCTTCTCGGTATAAACTGCTGCCGCTGCCGCCTGCGAGATGTAACTTGCTCCGTTGAATTTTGTGCAGTGCCGCCTGTGCCATATTGGGTTTATCTCGACTGCTTTTCCATCGCAAGTCCATGCTTTCAGTTCCTTCGGCACAACTGTAAATGCGCATCTCAGCCCCGTAAAACCAGCAGTTTTGCTGAAACTGCGAAATTCAACCGCAACCTGCTTTGCTCCTTCAATCTCATAAATTGAGTGAGGGATAACATTATCGGAAATAAACGCCTCATAAGCGGCATCAAATAAAATTACCGCTTTATTTTCTTTCGCGTAGTCGACCCATTTCTTGAGCTGCTGTTTTGTCGCGACCGCACCGGTAGGATTATTAGGATAACAAAGATATATCAGGTCAACTTTTTCTTTCGGAAGTTCGGGCACAAAATTATTATCGGGCGTACAAGGCATATAAACTATACCTTTATACCGGCCTTTGTTGTCAGGCCTACTGGCTCTGCCAGCCATTACATTGGTATCGACATAAACAGGATACACCGGGTCTGCAACAGCTATGACATTATCTATGCCGAATATTTCCTGGAAATTGCCGGTATCGCATTTAGAACCGTCGCTGACGAAAATCTCTGTCCTTTCGAGACTTACGCCGCGGCTGGCATAATCATTGGCTATCGCCTCAATCAGAAAATCATAGCCCTGCTCTGGGCCATAACCTTTAAATTCATCCCTGCTGCCCATCTGGTCAACGGCATGATGCATTGCTTCAATAATAGCAGGAGGTAAAGGCTCTGTTACATCGCCAATGCCAAGTTTTATAATCTTTGCATCAGGATTTTTTGCAGAAAAAGCCTTAACTCTGTGTGAAATCTCAGGAAAAAGATAGCCAGCCTGTAACATTAAGTAATTTTCATTAATCCTAATCATAATTGTCCCATTAAAGTCAATAAAACAAACAGGTTATATCGCGAAAAAATCATGCCGATATACCCTGCGAAACTGTAAAAAACGCAAGCTAAAATTACAGATAAGTTAAACAACTGTCAATAAATAACGCCAAGTTCCATTACTAAACTTGTCTGCTTTCGGCAGAAAGGCTTACTGAAAGAATGATAATAGCGTTTTTATCTTGCAATATGATTAAAAGTATGATAAAATTTGTGAACTCTCTGGGGCATAAGGAGGCGGGAAACTCAATCGTGTCTGCCGGCGGTTTTATGCAGGCAGCCTGCGATATAGAGTTTAATTTGAAGGTTAAGGACAGACCTAAAACGATTCAGCCTGAATTATCTAATGCGCATACACTGTAAATTTTGACAGGGTATCAATATGACCGAGGTAAAAAAATTCAAAGGTTATGTAAATTTGTCAGGATGGAGCAAATTTATGAATAAGAAACTTGCATTTTGTTTAATCTTAACATTTCTTTTGAACGCCATTACAGCAGCAGCTACTCTGAACGTGCCTTCCGGCCTATATCCTACAATCGAGGCCGCAATCCAACATGCCCATGACGGCGATACAATTATGATAGCGAGCGGCATATACATAGGAACAGGCTTCGAGGTAGATGGCAACAATCTGACAATTACCAGTACTTTTCCAAATGACCCGAACAGAGTTGTAATCGATTGTGCCGGCGAGAATCGAGGAGGATTCACCCTTCGCGGCAGCGGTTGCGAGCTAAGGGGGCTGACGATAGCTAATGCACGAACAACTGCTGGGAACGGCAGGAACGGCAATCACGCCGGCGACCCCGGAGAAGACGGCGGTTGGCATGTTGGTCAGGCATTAAGGCTTTACGGTAATCACAAGGTTACCAATTGTATCATACGCAATGCTTCTGCAGAAGGCGGCGATGGCGGCAACGGTAACGCTGGCGACTCAAACTCCGTTACCAAGGATGGCGCAAAGGGAGGCGATGGAGGCCCTGCGGCAGGAGCGGGCATACTTATATTGGGCAGCCCTGTCATCAAGAACACCATCATCGAAGACTGCACTGTCATAGGCGGTAACGGCGGTGACGGCGGCAGCGGCTATAGCAACGAAGCAAACTCCCTCCAATCCGGACGAGGCGGAAGTGGCGGAGTAGCCGGCGAAGGATTCGGTGCCGGTATATGTGTATATAACACAAACAATGTAGGCATTTCAAACCCTACCTTTGAAAACTGTATTATCAGGAATTGCCGGGCAGTCGGCGGAAATGGCGGTAACGGCGGAAACACTGGATTTAGGGCCGAGCCGGACCCGTCGGGCGGCTACGGCGGACTTACATATTATGACCCGACTCAAGACCCGCCAATTGACCACAGTGCAAACGGCGGCGGTGTTTATGTTGGCTGGAACTGCACTGCAACATTTACTAACTGCACAATCACAAACAGCTCTACTGATGGCAGTATAAGTGGACTTGGCGGTCTTAGCTGGGGAGGCGCCAGGCAACAGCCATTACAGAATACCAATATTCCAAGCTTCGGGGGCGGTATATATTGTGCGTATAATTCTTATGCCTCATTTTCAGGATGCGATATACAGGACAATAACGTCGTTTACCATGAGGACTACTATAGCGGTTACGGCGGCGGACTTGCGATTGTAGATGCAAATTCTGTAAGACTTGCAAACTGTAACATAACGGGCAACTCTGCTACTGTCGGCGGCGGTTTCTATGGCGGCTGGATAGCTGATTTGCGTATAACAGGCAGTAATGTTCTGAACAACTTTTCGTACATCGGCGGCGGTCTGTTTATTAATGACATTAATAACGCTGATATTTTCAACAGCGTTATCAGCGGCAATTCGGCAGAATTTACATCGGATGATTTCTACGGCTCAGGCGGCGGTATATACTGCTCTACGAGCGATACCCAGATGTCCGACTGTACAATCGCCGAAAATACTGCAAGCAGTTCAGGCGGCGGCATTTATATTGATATAGATATCAACACTGTGCTTTTCAATTGCCTAATCACCGGCAACAAGGCCAATAGTGACGGCGGCGGTATATCGGCCAACTGGGATGCTGTGCCGAAAATACAAAACTGCACAATCGCAAATAATGCCATTACCGGCAACGGTTTTGGCGGCGGTGTTGCCGTCAATTACGGCAGTGATTCTGTAATTATCGACAGCATTATATGGGGCAATACAGCTATTTCCGCCGGCTCACAGATTGGGTTAAGCACCGGCGGATTTGCCGATATGCCGTCAAACCTTAATATTTCTTACAGCGATATAGACCTGCGGACAGGAACAGACTTTAATTCGCTCTTGCTCGGAGCCGGCAGCGGTTCCGGCACAACTACCGGCGTTCTTGTTGATTCGCAGGCAATTAATAACGAAATCGCTTCTGCCGGCTCGGCAAAAGTTATCGTTAGTCTCATTGAAACGGGCGGACAAACCAACTGGTCCTCGCCTGCTTCGGTCAGCACATTGCGAAGCGAAATCGCAACGCTGCAAAATCAGGTGCTTTCAACGCTCAACGCAGGCGAATGGACACTGCGGCATAAGCTCACAAATGTAGCTGCCTTCAGCGGTCAAATTACACAGGCAGGCCTTAACAAACTTATGACCAATCCATCTGTCGCTCACATCGAGCCGGTCAGATATGTTCATCCCGCGCTTGCTCAGGCAATACCATTGGCAAATGCACTCAACACCCGCCCAACCTACAACGGCCAGGGCGTATCAATCGCTATTGTCGATACAGGCGTTGATTACACACATCCCAGACTCGGCGGCGGGGCTTTCCCAAACAGTAAAATCATCGGCGGTTATGACACAGGCAGTAACGATGCCAACCCGATACCTGCGGGTGAAGCACACGGCACCTGCTGTGCAGGTATCGCTGCTGGAATGCTCGGAACTGTCGGAGACTATATCGGCGGTGTTGCTCCTAACGCAAAAATATATGCCTTGAAAGTTGTTACAGATACTGGGGAATGGCCAACAGATTCAACACTGGCAGCCTGGGACTGGTGTATAACACACAGAAACGACAACCCGGCAAATCCGATTATGGTAATAAGCAATAGCTGGGGTTATGTAAATCTGCCATTTAATAACTCGGCAGAAGCCGATGCATATTCGCCTGCACATACAACAGCGGCACAAACGGCAGTCAACGCGGGAATAACAATCCTTGCAGCGTCCGGCAACGATGGCTTCGCGGGGCAGGGTATTTCCTGGCCGTCAGCAATGTCAAACGTAATAAGCGTAGGCGCCGTGTATGATACAACCGACCAGGTTACCGATTATTCAAATACTGCCGAAAATCTTGACATTCTTGCCCCTGCCGACCCTGTTTATACAACTGATATTGTCGGTGCCGGCGGCTATGACCCAGGCGACTACTTCCCGTCCTTTAACGGCACAAGCTCTGCCTGTCCATTCGCCGCAGGAAGTGTCGCGGTGATTCAAAGTGCGGCAATGCAGTTGACAGGCGAGTATCTGATGCCCTCGCAGGTCAGAACGCTTTTAAAGATAACGGGCGATTCTGTAACGGATACAAAAGTCGCAATTACAAAACCGAGAGTAAACGTCGGTGCGGCAATCGCTTTGCTGTCTTCGTCTGTGCCGATTTATAGCGAAACCGGCTGCACAATAACCGGCCTCACACAGGATGCAAACGGCATATGGGGTATCGATGACAACAATAATATATCCGAGTACCCGAATTTTGTTCTCGGCTACTGGGGTAACTACTACCTCAGTCAGATAATAACCAATAACCCTCTCCAAACCGTCGACAGCAATTGCGTCGATGCAGGTTTAGGCTCGGCTATTAGTAATGGTATGTACAGACATACTACCAGAACTGACCATGTTATCGACATTGCCGATTCCAACGTAGATATGGGATACCATTATCTGCTTAATGCCGATTTACTGGGTGATTTAAATTATGACGGCGTTGTCGATTTTAAAGACTTCGCACTTTTCGCTGAAAACTGGCTGCAGACAGGCTGTGAACCGCTATTTTTCTGCTATGACCGCGATTTGAACCAGGATGGCTCGGTTAATACAGAAGACCTTATGCTCTTTGCTGAAAACTGGCTGAAGACCGAAACCAATCCGCCTGTTCCCAATCCGATGACATGGGCTGTAAGACCTCAGTCGACAGGTGCAAATTCAATCAAGATGGTGGCGACCACTGCAATGGATAGCTCATCAGGCTCACAGGTCAGATACTTCTTCCAGCGTTTTTCCGGCAGTACCACAACAGACCTCGGTTGGTTCTTGGAACCGAATTACATCGACAGGGATGTCATCGAAGGAACGCAATATGGTTACCGTGTCAAGGCAAAAGATGAACGTGACAATGAAACCGGATGGAGCGATGTCAATTATGCAACTCCGAGCGAAGATACAAATCCGCCTCAACCAGACCCGATGACATGGGCAACAGCGCCTTACGCGACATCGTCGTCCTCCATCCGTATGGTTGCAACCGAGGCCAATGATGCCTGTGGACCACCTGAATACTACTTCATTGAAATAAGCGGCCGTCCCGGCGCAAACGACAGCAACTGGCAGAGCAGCACAACTTATGAGGATGTCGGACTTGATCCCTGCACAACTTACACTTATCAGGTAAAGGCTCGCGATAAATCACTGCTTCAGAATGAAACACAATTCTCCGCCCAGGCTTCAGCTACTACGGATAGTAATGATAGTAATGAAACCGACCCGCCAGAACCCAATCTGAGCACATGGGCTTCGGTGCCTCAGGCTATACAGGGTTTAGACGCAAACTACCCAAGCCGGTGGTATCATTTTATGATGGCTACTACTGCTACAGATGCAAGCCCGCCGGTTATGTACTCTTTCGATTGTGTTGTCGGCACTGGTTTCAGCAGCGGCTGGATTGAAACCCCCTTCTATATATCAGGACCGTACCTCAATGCAAATCATTCCGCTTACAAAGTGCGAACAAAAGATAGTCTTGGTAACATTGGTTCGTACTCGCAGACATACCACACGTATTGGGGCTATCTGGATTAAACTCCAGCGACGCCATAGCCATACAAAACAAAAAAGGCCCCTGCCAAAAACAGGGGCCTTTTTTCCTGATAGATTGGTATGATAGAGACTATAAGGGCCCTTGAAAGAACAAAAAGCTCCTTCAAATCGAAAGAACTGGGGCAGCTTAGAATCCGGCTCGAACAATTACTGAAAAAAGTGAAAAATATTCAAATTTTTTTCGGAATTTGCCGATAATAGGCCGATAGGAAAAATAAAAACGTTGTTACCTTTACGGACAGCGAGAAGACTGGTAAGTAGAAGGCACAATCAACTGAAAACCGGATTGTGCCTTTTTTATTATAAACAGTTGGTTAATTTGAATCAGAAAAACGAACAAAAGTTAATAGAGCCGAGCGATATTAACCTGTACACTGCATTGGCAATCTTTGCTGGTGCCGCCGGGCAGCTTATTGACGGCATTCTCGACGCCGTCGAAATGGAGGACCTGCTGCAGGCAGAAAAACTGGCCGCAAGGTTAAGTATTAACAGCAGCGGCGCACAACTGGCGGCTTTTACAGAAAACGCAAACAGCCTTATAATCGCCGTTAAGGAGCGAAATCTGTCTGTCGCAAGAAATCAGGCGGAGAAATTAAGATGTGCCTTCGAGCAAATGACCAAATCCGCCGACACTGCAGCACTGGAGCAAAGAATTTCTCTTGAAGAAAAACCTGTCGAACTTCAACGCTCAAAATAATCTCCTGTTTTTTGCGTTATTAACCTGCTATTTCCATTCTGCATTTCTCAATAGCTGCCAAAAATTCCCTGCCATAGCCTTTACGCAGAATTCTGCTGTCAAGCACAACCACAATGCCGGTATCCGTTTTGCTTCTTATAAGTCTGCCGAAACCCTGCTTGAATTTTATAATCGCCATCGGAAGCTGATAGTCCGCAAATGGGTCGCGTCCCTCGGCTTTTATATGTTCAATTCTTCCCTGGATGAGCGGATGTGTGGGAACCGCAAAAGGCAATCTGACTATAATAACATTGCTCAAGGCCTCTCCCGGCACATCCACCCCCT
>Ga0315273_10007799_pt1 | contig 13443 bp, 12 predicted proteins | sample YL17G02_0_MG_FD_205753 | JGI IMG/M metagenome (GOLD analysis project Ga0315273, IMG submission 205753) | Sediment microbial communities from Yellowstone Lake, YNP, Wyoming, USA - YL17G02_0 | ecosystem: Environmental > Aquatic > Freshwater > Lake > Sediment | place: USA: Wyoming | collected... | reverse complement strand
AAGCTTCTCTGATGTCTTTGGATGTAACGACAAGATTCTCCGAACCATGGTTTCTCCCCCCCTATTGGGAGTATACCACAGCCTGATTATATTGTCTCTTTAATTATGCGCAGCTGTATATATGGGCGTCCTGGGCTTCACATTCGACCGGGTTCGGGCCGATGAGGCATTCGCACCTTACGGATTCAGCAAACAGTGGGATGCCTTCCACATCTCCTTCGGCACCCCGCGCTATAGCGACGGGGAATTAGATTACCCGACCTTCAGCTACAACCTTGAGACGGAGATCGCCGCCCAGCTGCTCCGCGACAGCATACGGCTGAGTTTGGCGCGACAGCGCCGGGAGTGGGGTGTCGGCGACGGCTCGCTGACGCTGGGCGGTACCGCACGGCCATTCGTTGGGGCGGAAGCCCACGTGGAACTGGTCTCTTGGCTCATCAGCCATCACTTGGTCGGTTCCCTGAGCAATTGGGAACAGGAGCCGGGGGTAGTGGATGCCGAGTTCGGGACCCTGACCTATCAAAAACTATTCGCTCTGCAGCGGCTGGAGTTTTTTCCCTTTCGGTGGTTGTACCTCTCGGCCTCCAGCTCGGTTGTCGGGGCCAAACGCTTCGAGCTGACCTACATGGCCCCGCTGCTGTTCGGGGTGCTGGCGCAGAACCTGATCGCCGATCTGGACAATGTGGGAGTCGGAGTCGATCTGGCCGTAACCCTGCCGCCGTTCGGACGCGCCTATCTATCGTTTTACGCCGACGAAATGGAGATCACCAACCTGGGTGAGCTCTTCACCCGCCCCCGCAACATGTTCGCCCTGCAGGGTGGCCTGAAGATGCCCGTGCCCGGCTTGCCATTTACCACCCTGACGGTGCAGTACACCAAGATCGAGCCTTTTACCTACGCCCATTATCCCACCTGGTACCCCGACTATCGCAAGGTCATCGACACCTCCTATACCCACTACGGGGAGAACCTGGCCTACCCGCTGTGGCCCAACTCCGACGAGCTCCTGGTCAAGCTTACTAGCGTGCCAGTCCCGAATCTGCGAGCAGCTCTGGAGTATAGGCTGATCCGCCACGGTGACAATCCTAGCCGGAGTCCCGGGGACCTGGTCATCCTGGGACGGCCCGACGGCTGGTTCGACTATTCTGTGGTTGACAGCTACCCGGACAAGGCGTTCCTTCACGACGGCTTGTACGACCACAACCACATCCTCACCCTCTCCGGAGAATATTCCATCCCGCGCTCCCCGGTCACCGTAGGGCTCTCCTACACCTTCGCCTACACCTACTGGGAGCCGAACGACTCCGTCGAGCTGGACCGGCCTGACCTGATGCGCAACATCGTGGGGCTGGAAGTCAAGGTTTTCCGGTGACGCGAGGCGCGTACCGGGCCCGCGCAATTACCAGACCTATCGAATCACCCGCCCCTTCCAGACAAGCCCACCCCCCTGCCTCAGCTTCCCATAACCCCTCCACATCATGATCAGCCCGAACACGAAAACCAGGGGGTAAAGGAATGGCACAAACCATTTCAAGCCTCGGTCATACAGCACAAGACACCAGGTGAGCTGAAGCAGCGCAATGGTGCCTGCCACCAGCATGCTGAATGGGTGGCCGGTCACCAGATAGGGGAGAAGCAGGCAGCAGGGCAGGAGAAAACAGAGCACAACGGCGAGGGAGCCGGAGACGAGCGAGATGATCTTGTGATTGAGGAAATCGCTGATGTTCTTGGTCAGTCCATCAAAGGCTTGGCGAAAGCCATGGTACATGCGACAGCGGACGTGCTGCCGGATATCGAGGAAGATCGTGCGGAACCCGGTTTTGCGGATCTGTCTGGCGATGTGAATGTCGTCGCTGATCTCCCCCGAGACCGAGGCGTAACCGCCGATGGATTCGTAAGCTGTTCTGCGAAACATGACTATTTGTCCGACAGCGAAACTGAGGAGTGCCGTACGGGTCACGGGGATCAGCCATATCGGCATGATGAGCGCCGTCATCAAGTACATGATGGGAACGAGCAGTGCCTCCCCAAAGGAGCCCAGTTGCTTCGCGCCAGGGTAAGCCTGGAGAAGGAGGAAAAGAGCAAAAGCACTTTGAAACCTTCTTGCATGACCCAGTGGGAAAACACACCCACCTGGTAAAGCTGGCCGGCAGCCAGAAGCCATCCTTGCGTAGCCTTGGGGTGACCCGGGCACGAAGCGTAGGAGGCGACCGCAGAAGCCGTGTGATTGAGCCTCGATAGTCACATCGCCGAGGCCTTCGTCGTAGCAATAACGGGGGCAGCATCGGTGTGCCGTATGGCCTGGCACATCGGCTCGACCGGGGTCCGTGAGCAGGGCAGATGTGGGGGGGGTCATCCAGGAACCTGGGAGGTCTCGTTGTCTCCATGCCTTCAAAAGCCGGAACGGGTTACCGGAATAAGAAACCCCTGGCCCGCGGGCAGAAGCGTCCGAATGCTTGCGGGAGCGAAGGATATGGACGCAGGCGATAAATGGTATTGCCGAGCGAAGGAAACGAAGCGAGGCGAGACGGGCGGCGAGACGTCGTAGTGTCCTCATAGTACCGGTGAAGCAGGGGAACCTGACCTGATGGGACCCAGTGGAGGAAAGGGGGACATCGGACCGTAGAACCATCGGTGGGAAACACAGAGGGTGCAATGGAACCCAGTGCTGTGCACACGAAACAGCGATGGATAGCGATTTACAGGATTGAACTGAGACGATTCGAAGGTCTCAGCCAATAGCGAATCTACGGTTTGAAGAACCGCATGCGGGAAATCCGCTCGTGCGGGTCTGTGGGGGCCTTGGGCGGGTAACCGCCCAGGGCTACCCGGAGGTGGACATAGCCTGAGATGAAATCAACGCGGTGCCATTCGAGGTTGGTCACCGCCCAGGCAATGCTCTCGGAAGAATGAACGGTGTCGGCATCCGTAAACAGCAGGTATTCTCCCCGGGCCAGCCGAGCGAGCTGGTGCATGGCGTAGGCTTTGCCGTTCCAGAGTGTTCGTGGAAGAGGCTTGCCGCGCACCGCCCGAACGCGATCCGGATGGTCCTGGGCGTACCTGGGAATTACTGGCCAGGTTTGGTCGGTGGACTGGTCATCCAGCACGAGAATCTCATAATCCGTGTAGGTCTGGTGAAGCAGCGAGTCCAGGCAGCGGGCGATGTTTTTCTCCTCGTTGCGGGCAGGGATCATGACGGATACCTTGCCGCCACTGTGGCGCCGGGGGCTCCGGGAGGAAAGTCGCAGCCAAATGATGTTGGATACCGCCAGGAGGAAGAAATAGAGAACCGCGATGGCGGCAAGGTAGTGGAAAGCGGCTAAAATCATGCGTTGTTCATTATCCCCGGTTTTTTCACGACTTGCACCCGATCGGCAAATTGAAATTTATTTAAAAATGGTATAGAATTAAAAGGGAATCGACTCTGGCTGTCCAGCAATACTGGAGTGCCAGGGAGGATGTCGGGGTAGGAGGCCTGTATGCGAATACGGCGCGTCTCTCTGTCCCTTCTGTTGATGCTCGCATGCCCAGGATTATTCGCCCAGGTAAAGGATGCAGTACCCGCGCAAGAGGGTGCGGTCGTCACGCCTTCGTATTTCTCCATGCATCTGGAGTCTGCTATCGAGTTTCCGATAGCTGCCAGTGCCCCCCTGTACACGATGGGAGGCGCGGTCGGCCTTTCGGCGCGGTATCTGCTACCCTATGCGCCCCTCTTTTTTCTCATTGGGGGCCTGGACTACAGCTTGAATCCGTTGAACATGGACGCCATGCTCGGCAAGATCTCCGCCGGCGGCGGGCTGGGTGTCCGCATGAAACTGGGTTCTCGGCTCGGTATGGTGGCATTCGTCACAGGCGGCTATTCATATGACTATATCAATCTCGACACCGGAATAGAGGATGCCTGGAACCCCTTCGTCAACGCAAGCGCGGGCGCAGAGCTCCTTTTAGGCAATAACCTAGGCTTGGGTCTTGGCGCTGTCTACAAGAACTACCTCGGACTGTACAACGCGGTAGGCGCATACGCGGGCACCTCCTACCACTTCCCGGCGAGCCAGAGGGTACAGAGGCCGAAGGGGCAGCGCACTACTCCAGGGAAGCCTGATTTGCTCGGAAACGGCGAAATTCTAGAGCTGAGCCAGATCCAGTTCGAGAACATCTTTCCAGTTTTGCGCAAGTACTATGACGACCACCCGATCGGCGCCGCTGTGCTGAAGAATCCGAATAAAAAGCCGGTAACGGACATCAAAGTGACGCTGTTTGTGCGCCAATATATGGACGTACCCAAGGCCTGTACGGCGCCCACCATTTTGGAGGGAGGGGAGGCACAGAGCGTCGAGCTTAATGCCCTGTTCACCGAGAAGGTGTTGGACATCACGGAGGCGACCAAGGTCGCCGCGGAAATGAGTATCGAGTATACCTTCGAAGGCAATCGTTACAAGGACGACCTCACTGAAACCATCCGGGTGTTTGACCGCAATGCCATGACCTGGGACGACGACCGCAAGGCCGCAGCTTTTGTCACAGCGAAAGACCCGGCGGTCCTCACATTCTCCAAGAACCTCGCCGGCATGATCAAAGACAAGGGCAGCCGCGCCGTAGACCGGAATCTGTTATTGGTCATGGCGTTGCAGAAGGCTTTGTCGCTGTACGGCATGACCTACATCATCGATCCGCGAACCCCGTACGCCGAGTTCTCCAAGACCAAAGACGCCATCGATTTTCTCCAGTTTCCGCGACAATCCCTCGAGTACAAAGCCGGGGATTGCGACGATCTGTCGATTCTGTACAGCTCCCTTCTCGGCGCGCTGGGGATTGAGACCGCCTTCGTCACGGTCCCAGGGCACATTCTGATAGCCGTCGCCTTGCACCTCAGCCCGGAGGAGGGCAGGAAAAGCTTTTCGAACCCTGATGAGCTTATTTTTCGGGACGACAAGGTCTGGATTCCAGTTGAGGTAACGGAACTCAAGCAGGGATTCCTCGAAGCCTGGCAGACCGGGGCTCGGGAATGGAGAGAGTATGCGGCCAGGGATGAGGCCGGCTTCTTCCCGGTTTTCGAAGCATGGAAGTCCTACGAGCCAGTCGGGTTGCCCCCGGGAGGCCGGGACATCACGCTTCCTCCCGAAGATAAGCTCGTGAGCGGGTATTTGCAGGAGGTGGTACGATTCATCGACCGGGAAATCCTTCCCCGCGTGAACAAGTTCCAGAGCGAGATCAGCCGGACGGGAAGTGCGCGGGCCATGAACAATCTCGGAGTGCTATATGCCCGTTACGGGTTGCAGGACAAGGCTGAGGAGCAATTCCGGAATGCGTTGAAGAAAGAAGAGCTCGTTGCCGCCCTGGTCAATCTGGGCAATATCTCCTACCTGCAAGGCGACATGAACGAGGCTCTGGCGTACTACGACAGGGCGCTTCGCAAAAATCCAGACAATCCGAACGTGCTATTAGGCGTGGCCCGGGTGAATCAGGAGATGGGCAGGTACGAAGTGGCCCAGAAGACATACCGAAAACTGGAAGACGCTGACCCCGGACTGGCTAAGCAGTTCGCGTACTTGAACCTGGCGGGAAGCGAGTCCAGCCGGGCTGCGGACGCCAACGGTTTGAAGGAGAAGGTGCTATGGCAAGACGAATGAAACCACCAAAGTTCAGCCGCAGGACGCTTCTCACCGGTCTGGTCCTGGTTCTGCTGTCGCTCGCGTTGCTGCTGCCCAGCTGCCGCAACCCGTTGATGAGAATCATCGACTCTTCTGGTATTACCGTGAAGATCGACGGGACCGAAGTAGAGTTGGGTGGATTGTACGATCTCGGCCGCGTCAAGCGGGGGAGCACCTACACGGCAACCTTCACCGTCCAGAACAGCGGCAACACGCGTCTGCTCTTGACCGGCGATCCGTTGGTGAGAATCATCGGCGATCCCACCACTGTCGCGATGTTCAGCATCTCAGAGGAGCCGTCGGAACAGATTGAAATAAGAGGCACCAGTACGTTCACTCTCACATACACTCCTATTGGTGACGATGTGGAAAGGGAGATTCAGCTCCTCATAGCGAACAACTCGAAGAAAGAGGATTTCTCCTTCGATCTGATCAGCTTCGTCGATGGCGCCCCTCCAACCGTCAAGCTAGTAGGTGGCGTTCCGCAAATCAGTCCCGCGAACCAAGCCACTGGTGTGTCGACGAACAAGACCATATCGGCGGAATTCAGCGAAGCGATCGATCCGGTCAGCATCACTACGACGTCGTTCACGCTAACGGAACACGGGACTGCAGTGTCGTTAGTTGCATCAGTGACCTACAACCCTGCAACCCGGATCGCCTTTTTGGATCCCGTCTCCCTTCTGGAGGATGGGACCACGTATGATGTGATGTTGTCCAATACCGTCGCGGATCTGGTGGGGAATACGATGGTTCTTGACTACAAGTGGTCGTTTACCACAGGGACAGGGGTTGTTGACACCGAGCCGCCAGAGGTCACGGGCACGGTGCCGGCAGCAGGTGAGACGGGCGTGTCGCGAGGCTCGGCAATCTCGGCTACGTTCAGTGAGCCCATCGATTATTCTACCGCCAAAGCCGCCAACTTCATCGTGGCCAGCGCCACGCAGGTCAGCGGGACGGTCAGCTACAACGAACCCACAAGGACCATCACCTTCACGCCTGATGCTCCTGGTCTGGAATCGCTGACGACCTATACAGCAACAGTGACTACGGGTATCCGGGATGTCGCCCAGAATCCTCTGGATCCTGCCTACGAGTGGTCATTCACCACAGAACAGGGGGTGGATACTACCGGTCCAACGGTCGTGGCCCGGAATCCTGCCGCAAACGCAACGAATGTCGCCCTCAACACAGTAGTCACGGCGGAGTTCAACGAGTTGGTCGATCCGCTGACGATCAACCCCGCCACATTCAGTCTCCTGGCCGTATCCGGGGACAATCCGGGAGCCGTCAGCGGTGCCGTCACCTACAACGCCTATGCGAAAACCGCCATTTTCACGCCCAGTTCGGCTCTGGATGACAACGCCCAGTTTCGGGCGACGTTGACCACGGGTGTGGAGGACATCTCCGGGAACCCGATGGCCTCGCAGGTCCAGTGGTTCTTCACAACGGGTGCGACAGAAGACACCACTCCACCAACGGTGTTGTCCACCTCTCCGAGCGACGGTGCCGGCGGAGCGCTGCTGAATGGCAACATCACGGCCACGTTCAGCGAGTCCATGAACCCCGCCTCCCTGAACTCTACAACCTTCAAGCTTTTCAAGGGGGCAGAGCAGATCACCGGAACCGTTAGCTATAGCGAGGCAACCAAGACGGCAACTTTCAATCCAACTCCTCTGCTGCTGGCCACCACGGTCTACACCGCCAAGATCATCGGCGGTGCGAGCGGTGCCAAGGATGCGGCGGGGAACGCCATGGCGGCCGATGAGGAATGGTCGTTCACAACAGAGGCCGGAACCACGAATCCGTTTGTGATTCCGGATACGCTGAATCCGCCAAATAATGCTGTGGAAGTGGATATAGGCACCTCGATCCAGGTGGAGTTCAGCAAGATGATGGATCCGCTTACGATCGACGGCAGCAGCTTCCTGGTATCGAAGAACGCGGGAGGCGCCGTTACAGCCGTTTCGATAATCTACAACGAGACAACCCGTATCGCGACATTTTTGCCCGACGCCCCCCTCGCGTATTCAACGGTCTACAGGGTTGATTGCACGGCCGGGATGACGGACATAGGCGGGAATCCACTGATTCCGTTACCGTTATCGTATTTATTCGAGACCATGCCTGAAAACCTTTGGGGTTTCATGCGATGGGATGTAGGGAACTGGGCACCATAGGGATGAAAGGAGCGAGGAACAGGATGAACGACAGAATAAAAAGCAATGACCTTGTGTTTGCACTATCAGACTACAATCGGAGGCCAAACATGAAGACTTGCATGAAGATAGGTGTTTTCACTTTCCTGTTGTTCTTGGCGAATGGGGTTCTCTGGGCCGGTGACATTTCGGGGGGAGTCACTGCAACGAAAACCACGCTAAACACCTATGTCGCTGATACCCTTGCACGCGCCGAGGATGTTAACGAGAACTTCGCCCAGGTGCGAAACGCCGTGAACGACAACGACACGCGGCTCGACTCGCTCGCATCGAACGCGGCGATCAAGGACGGCACCGTGCAAACCAACCTGAACGCCGACATGCTTGACGGACTCCACGAGGCATCTTTTTTCAATTTGAACCAGGCTGAGACCGTGTCGGGGATACCTGCCTTCAACGGCGGCACCAGCGGCTCGACGGCTCCTTTCAGCGTTGACTCTACTACGGCAGTCACCAACCTCAACGCTGACTTGTTGGACGGCGTTCACGAATCCAGTTTCTTCCAGCTCGGCCAGAGCGAGGCCGTGACCGGCATTCCGGCGTTCAATGGCGGCACGAGCGGCTCAACGGCGCCCTTCAGCGTGGATTCCACTACAGCAGTCACCAACCTCAACGCTGACATGTTGGACGGCAACAATGCCACCGCTTTTGCCGCAGCAAATCACACACATTCGACACTGCCGTTGGCTATGGGTACGATCGATACAAACGGAAGTATAATTAAGGCGTGGAATGTCAGCTCATGTACCTGGAACGCCACCAATTCTCGTTACGAGATCGCAATAACCGGATACAGCTACACCTTGTGGTACGAGGCAACGATGGTTACCGTAATCGGAGCAGGGAATTACTCTGTAGGCATCGATGCGATGAGTAGCAAGCTCCTCGTAATTATATCCGACGATGCAGGTAAACCGGTTCAGAAACGCTTTGCTTTTATAACGTGGGACATACCATAACCGGGCGAGTGGCATCAAGCATCCGATTGTGCTTCAAGTAGTTACAGTCAAACGCAAGCAAGGTTATTGGAGCCTTGCTTGCGTTTGTCGATCATGATCTCGACAGATCTCCCCGCCGCAAACCGCCATTGGTTCTCCGTCGAGCAGGCGGCTGAAATATCCTCTTTGATGGTGCACAAAGAGGTTTGCAATTTGAGGGTTGAAAGGAGGCCATCGAAAGCTCCACAGTTGGAGTTGCTACACAACAGCAGCGGAGGCAAACGATGGCCAAACTCAATCAGATCGAATACTTCAAGCGGGCGCTACTGGATTTTATCACGGAAGCCGATCCCCTGTACTCAATGCTGCAGTGGGTCACCGAATCCATGATGCAATTGGAAGCCGAGCAGAAAGTGGGAGTTGAAAAGGGCACGAACTCGCCCACCCGAACGACGCATTTCTCAGGCACCCGCCTGCGTCGATTCGATACCCGGCTGGGCACGATGTATCTGCTGGTCCCCAAGCTGCGCGACCTACTTTCCGCACCTTACGGACACGATATCGCGCCACACAATCAAGATGCGCCACAAAACACGGCGTGCGGCAGCCGCATGAGGTCGAGAATCTGCCTATGGAGGTCACTGAGCTCTGGCTCGAAGACCTGCACCTGATGACGCTTGAGCATCGGAACCACAGGGACCTCCTTCAAGAGATCCCCATGATCCGTGAAGAGCATCCTGTGTCTATTCTGCTCTGGTTGCGCCGATTCCGTCATTCCTTACCTCCCTGCTCGGGTAGGCCAGAATTTCCGGAATTGGTGCGGCCAGATTTTCCGGAACCCGCAAGGGTTATAGTGGACATGTGGACATCGAGACCCTGCAGGCAAAGTTCGCGGCCCTCGCTCCCGCGTTGATGGAACGGTCGAGGCGGCTGTGGGCCGCAACGGAAGCGCTTGCGTTGGGCCACGGTGGAATCGTCTTGGTCGAGCGAGCCACCGGCATCTCACGGTCCACGGTCGTGCGTGGCATCCGGGAAGTGAACTCCGGAGAGACCCTGGGCACCGAGCGCACGCGCAGGCCCGGTGGTGGCCGCAAGAGCGCACTGGACAAGGACGGGATGCTCCTTGCGGATTTGGAGGGGTTGGTCGAACCCACAGCTTCGGGAGACCCTGAGTCCCCTCTTCGTTGGACCTCGAAAAGCGTCCGCCGGTTGGCTGCCGAGCTCGGGGCCATGGGACACTCGGTCAGTCATCGCCTGGTGGCGGATCTGTTGAACGCAAGCGGCTATAGCCTACAGGCTAATCGAAAGACCCGCGAGGGGCCTTCGCACCCGGATCGCGACGCTCAGTTCCGCTACATCAACGAGCAGGTGCGCCGCCACCAGAAGAAGCATCAACCGGCCATCTCGGTGGATACCAAGAAAAAGAAACTCGTCGGGGATTTTAAGAACGCCGGCCGGGAATGGAGGCCAAAGGGAGACCCCGAGCCAGTACGGGTGCATGACTTCCTCATCCCCGAGCAGGGCAAGGCCATCCCCTACGGCATCTACGACTTGAAGCGCAACGAAGGCTGGGTGAGTGTGGGCATCGATCACGACACGGCGAGTTTCGCTGTGAACGCGATTCGGCGGTGGTGGAAAGTCATGGGCCGCCCGGCCTATCGTGGGGCCGCTTTCGTGCTGATTACCGCGGATGCCGGCGGGAGCAACGGCCCGCGAATCCGGATGTGGAAATGGGAGTTGCAGAGGTTCGCCAACCGCACGGGGCTTTCGATCACCGTCTGCCACTTTCCCCCTGGAACCAGCAAGTGGAACAAGATCGAACACCGTTTGTTCTCCTACATCGCCGTGAATTGGCGCGGCAAGCCCTTGTTCAGCCTGGCGGCCATCGTGAGTCTCATCAGTTCGACGACGACGCAATCCGGCCTAAGAGTTCGCTCCGAGATCGACCAGGGTCGATATCCCAAGGGGATCGAGATCACCGATGAACAAATGGCCACGCTCAACCTAAAACCTCATTTATTTCACGGGGACTGGAACCTGCTTATCCGGTTGACACACTTGACCCAGCCGGCATAGTTAACGGGCATGTCCGACGACTCCGCACTGGTGGCTTCGGCGGGTGACGTGCCGTTCCCCCCACGTCGTTGCCCGACTTTCAGCCCGTTCAACGCGTTCCGCTCGCTTTTTAGCATCGTGGCGGAAACGAAGCCGACGACATACGATGCGCTTTGCCAACGCGAGGGCGGCACCCGATCCCGGCGGTCAGGCGGAAGGGGCTAGGTGTGTCAACCGGATAAGCATGACTGGAATTACACGATCTGTCCCGCAATCAAGAAAAAGTGATTCAGTTATTTTGTTACAGTCCCTAACGATCGGTCAAACCCAGGATGCGCAGCACCGGCACCACCTACATCGTGTTCCAGGGCAGGCGCGTCCCTCTGGTCGGCAGGATCAGTCTGGGCAGGGACAAGGGTAATGTCATCATACTGGAGGAAAAACTGGCGTCGCGCCGCCACGCGGTGATCCAGAAAATCAAGGACGAGTACTTCCTGGAGGACCTGGACAGCACCAACGGCACGCTGGTCAACGGGCAACGCATCCCGCCGCGCCGCTAGGTGCGCCTGGCCTTAAGCGATGTGATGCTGATCGGCCGCACCGAGCTGTCGCTGGCCCACTTCAGGTAGTCCCGGTGCCGGTATCCCGCCAGAGGTCGTCCGCCCCGAACTCCAGGCAGCAGGAGCCGGCCAGGTAGTAGCAGTCCAGGCAGAGGGTGCTGCCGCCGCAGCGGACCTCCGCCTCCGGGCGGCCGCAGCGCTCGCAGGGACCTCCCGCGGTTGCGGGTGGCGCATTTTTGTCCTTGTGGTTTCCGCTCATCAGGATCAATATACTCACCAAGGAGAACACTGTGGCGACCTACCTGGGCAGGAATTGGACGAAGCAGGAGCTGCTTTCAATCATCGGGGACCCCGCGCAGATCGCGGGTGCCACGCCGTTCGTGCTCGCCGACGGTAAATCCGAGGGGGTCAAGGGCATCCGGGTGGACACCGGCGGCGGGTTGGCGTTCACGGTCCTGCCGGGCCGGGGCATGGACATTGCGGAGGCGAGCTTCCGGGGGCGGGCGCTCGGCTTTCTTTCAGGCACCGGCATCACCTCCCCCGCCTACTACGAGGAGCCGGGGATCAACTGGCTGCGCGGCTTCTTCGCCGGGTTCCTGACCACCTGCGGCATCACCAATGCCGGGGCCCCAGGTCCCGACCAGGGCCGCCAGTTCGGCCTGCACGGGCGGGTGTCCAACGCCGGGGCAGAGGACCTGGCCATCGACCAGGAGTGGCAGGACGACGAGTACCTGATCAGGGTCAAAGGCCGAGTGCGGGAGGTCCAGGCGCTGGTCGGCGAGAACATGGTGCTGACCCGCCGTTTGGAAACCCGCCTGGGGGCCAAGGGCTTTTCGCTGCACGACGTGATCGAAAACCGCGGTTTCGACGAGCAGCCGCTGATGCTCCTGTACCACTGCAACTTCGGCTTCCCGCTGCTGGGTCCGGGCGCCCGGGTCGTGGGCCCGATCCGGGGGATCCAGGCGCGGGACGAGCAGGCCCGGGCCGATCGGGGCGTGGAGGAAGCCCTGATCTTCCCCGCGCCGATCCCCAACTACCAGGAAAAGGTTTTCTTCCTGGATCTGGCCGCGGACCGGCAGGACCGCACCTTCGTGGGCCTGCTCAACCCGGACGTAGGCGACGGGACGCCGCTCGCGATCGTGATGCGCTTCAGCCGCCGGGAGCTGCCCACCTTCACCGAGTGGAAGAACCCAGCGCGCGGCTTCTACGTGCTGGGCCTGGAGCCCGGGACCATCGTCCCGCTGGGCCGCGGTGCGCTGCGCGAACGGGGCGAGCTGCCCACGCTGGCCGGGCAGTCCAGCTATTCGTTGAAGATCGATTTCCAGGTCCTGGATACGATGGAGGAGATGCAGGCGCTGGAGCGGGAAGCTGCCGCACTGCGCGAAGGGAAGGCAAAGTAGCCCGGCCTTCCTTTGTAAGCACTTTCGTGGGCATCACCGCTGAGCGTGCCCAGCAGGCAAGTCACCTGATCCTGAAAGACATATTGGCCAGGAAGGCCTCAAGGCGGGCAACCAACATGTCAACAAGACGCCCGGGCGGAGCCAGCGCAGACAGCAGGCCGGAAACAAGCATATTGGTGTCGAACACCCAACTCGGTGACTCAGCCACGCCGTGGAGTCCGGCGGCGGGCTTTGCGAACCGTCACGATTTCGGCGTTGATCTGCGCTGAGCTAAGTCGGGCGCTTCCTGTCCGAGCGGCCTGCTTGCGGATGGCGGTTGCCGCCTTGCGCGCGCGAGCGAAGACCAATTCAGGCTGTCCCGTAACCGGCCAGCCGGTGTCCCCTTTCTTGGCTGAAATCGACTAGCGCCTGAACTTCTTTGGCAGGAATGCTGGTCCGGACCGGTTCTCCGAATCCAGCTCATGTCCAGGAGCTCGGCTTCCGCCGTGCTCCCCCGCTCCTCCGGCCCGTCGCTCCGTTCTTCATGCCGGTGCCAGTATTTCCGGACTCCTGTACTTGATGATCTTGGCGAGGTTGGTCGCTATGCGGATCAGCAGAAATTCACCCCTGGCCTTCGCCAA
>Ga0315273_10007796_pt1 | contig 13444 bp, 10 predicted proteins | sample YL17G02_0_MG_FD_205753 | JGI IMG/M metagenome (GOLD analysis project Ga0315273, IMG submission 205753) | Sediment microbial communities from Yellowstone Lake, YNP, Wyoming, USA - YL17G02_0 | ecosystem: Environmental > Aquatic > Freshwater > Lake > Sediment | place: USA: Wyoming | collected... | reverse complement strand
GGAATGTTGTGGGGCTTCTGCTCGAGGTCCCGGCCATCATTCCATGGGACTGGGCGTTTATCGGCGTAGGCGCCTGTTCGCTTGTGGGGTTTGTGTTCGGCGTCTATCCGGCATGGAAAGCCGCGACCCTGGACCCCATTGATGCCCTGCGGTACGAATAACGATGCGGTTCTTCAGCAGTGCAGTCTTCGCCTGCCTTCTCTTTGGATTTCTCTGGCCCGGTCCTGTACTGTTGACCGCGCAACAGGAAAAGCCGGACAGTCCTGTTTTCAAAAAACCCCATTTTGCGCAGCCCCCCCTGATTGAACAATCCGACGTGCTGTACGAAATCTGGCAGTCATTCCTGGTGTCACGAAAGGCAAATGCAGGCGACCCGATCGCCCAGCATGAATTGGGCATACGATACCTGCTCGGCAGAGGGATCGAGCCGGACACGGTGAAGTCAGCATACTGGTTCGCGAAGGCCTCGGCCCAGAACATGCTTTCGTCACGGTTTAACCTGGGCATATTCCTCTATCAGGGATGGGGAGTTCCCTGGAATCCCTTCGAGGCATTCCGGGCATTCCTTTCGTGCGCGGAAGCCGGGATGCCCGAGGCCCAGCACATCGTCGGACTCTTCTACACGGACAACATGGTTGTCCCCATGGACGTGGAGCGCGCGCTGTACTGGGTACGCAAGGCTGACGAGGCGAAGTATAAGCCGGCCAAGGAGGTGCTGGTTGATCTGGAAAAGAGACAGCAACAGGCCGCTATGCACGCGCCGGCTGAGTCCGGAGTGGCGCCGCTGCCGCTGTTCGGGATTTCCGAAGCCGACACCCTTGGTCAGACTCCGCATGCCTCCCTTCTTAAGAATGTTTTGACGGGCATCGGGCCGGAGATGAAGAAGGCGCTCGGCCTTTCGGCATTACTGGAAAATGAATCCGACGTGGACTCGGTGAGCCTGCTCGGCATCAGGGCTGCGGCGGAGGTCGGAAGTCCGGAAGCTCTCGCCCTGCTCGGGCGCTGCTACGAGAAAGGTATATCAGTCCGGGCTGATAAGATGCTTGCGGCGTTGTACTATCTGCGTGCTATGCGGATGGATTCCCCGCGTGCCGGGGAGATGCTGTGGCGCCTGTTGCAGGATCCCTCGGTTGTAGCAGACATCAAAGTGCGGGCGCGGAAGGACGAGGTGGATGCGCACTATGCCTGGGCGGTGGCAATGGCGCTGGGCTTTGAACAATTTCTCCTGCAGGGGCAGGCGCTTCTGACCCCGGCTCAAGCGGTACAACAACTGCGTAAAGCCGCGGATCGTGATTATGAGCCGGCGCTTAACGAACTGGGACTCTGGTACTTCTCGGGTCGATGGGTGCAGCGTGATGGTGCGGAAGCCCTCCGGCTCTGGCGCCGTGCGTTGGAACGTGGAAGCCGCGAGGCGGAGATCCGGCTGGCCGTGGTGAGCGTGCGTGAAGGAGCGGCGGCCGTGGACAGCACTGCCGCTGTGGCTGTTTTGCGGCGGGCGGTGGAGGATGGATCGGTGCTTGCCGAAGTCGCACTCGGGTATTGCTACGAACAGGAGATCGGTGTGCCGCGTTCAACCGCCGAGGCAGCGCGCTGGTACAGGGCGGGAGCGCAGCGCGGAAGCCAGGATGCCTACCGTGCGCTGCGAAGGATACATGATGCTCTTCGCCCGGAAGATCCTCAGTTTGTCATCCCCGAAGGAAACTAGGCCCGCGGCCTGTCCAGCACTTCCCTGATGGTCTTCAGCATGTTGGTAATGGTGTAGGGCTTGTACACGACACCGTGTGCCCCCAGGCGCAGCAACTCCTCTGTTTTCTGCTCCCGGACGTATCCCGTACTGAACACCACGCGTGCGAGGGGATCACGGGCCCGGATCCGCGCAAAGACTTCCTCTCCGGAGAGCTTTGGCAATCCCAGATCCAGCACCACCAGATCAATACTCTCCTTGTGTGCGGCAAATATGTCCACGCCCTCTTGCCCGTCCGCCGCCTCCAGAACAGCATAACCCGAACGGGTCAACACTTCCCGCACCAGCGTGCGGAGCATTTCTTCGTCTTCCACCACGAGGATAGTCTCCCGGCCGCCGGTCAGGCCGGAGGGGACGTCATCGGCCACCAGGACGGACGAGGGGGAACGCGACTCTACGGGGAAGAAGAGCAGCACCGTTGTCCCCGAGCCCACCACGCTGGTGAGATCAATGAAGCCTTTGTGGCTCGAGACGATACCGTAGGCAACCGAGAGACCCAGGCCCGTGAACGTGGCGCGGTCACGGGTTGTGAAAAACGGTTCGAACACATGGCGCCTGGTTTCCTCGTCCATCCCCTCGCCGGTATCGGTAATGGCGATGCGGACGTAGGGTCCTCCATGCGGATGGGGGAAGCGGCCGCGCAAGGTCGCCCCGTTGACCGTCTCCGTGGTGATCGCCAGGGATCCTCCCTGCGGCATTGCATCGCGGGCATTCAGGAGAATGTTCAGCACCGCCTGATGCAACTGGTTCTGTTCGGCCGAAATACACGGGTTGGTCGCGTCGAGATTCCGGGTGAACGTAATGGTTTTTGGGAAAATCTCAGCAGCCATCTGCCCGAGGTCGTTGATGACCGCGTGTACATTGACGGAAGAGAACAGCAGGTTCGCTTTGGTGGTGACACCGATGAGCTGCTGAATCAGGGCCGCGCCGCGACGTACGGCCTGATTGATGGCAGTGACACTCTGACTGATTCTGGCCGGGTCGTCCGGTGCACGTTCCAGGCGGGACGAATAGCCGAGGATGATCGCCAGAATATTGTTGAGGTTGTGCGCGAGTCCGACCACAAGCGTCCCGATGGACTCCATCTTCTGCGCCTGGAGAAGCTGCGCCTCCAGCATCCGGCGTTCTTCCTCCATCTTCCGCTTGTACAGCGCCATTTCGATAGTGGTCCGGAGCTCGCTGTCATCGAACGGCTTGATGAGGTATCCCAGAGGTTCGGTGACTTTTGCGCGTTCAATGGTTTGCGTGTCGGCGTAGGCGGAAAGATAGATAACGGGAGTGCCGTCACTGCGGTGGATGGTATCTGCCGCCTGGATGCCGTCCATTGATCCTTCAAGGCGGATATCCATCAGGACGAGGTCGGGGCGGTGCTGGACTGCGGCGGCGATAGCATCCTCGCCTGTGGCGACGACTGCCACGACATGGTATCCCAACCGGCGCAGGCGGGCCTGCAGGTCGCCGGCCACGATACGTTCGTCCTCGGCAATCAGGATACGTGCCGGGAGAACGGCATTGGGGTGGTCGCTCGTTGCGGGAGTCATGAAGGGCGTCAGGCCTTCATCCTGCGGCCCTTTTCTTCGTAGGTAAAGATCCAGCCGCAGATCTTTCCGGGGTCGATCTCCGTCATGTTTTTCCAGTATTCCCGGTTGTGCATGGTGCGCGAGCTGGTCTCCTGTTCCGGCAGCTTTTCGGTGTCGTGGATAATCTGGGTGAAACGCTGGCGCCAAAGTTTCATGTTCTGCTCACGAAGATCCACCCAGCCGTCATGGGCCCACCGGTCAATGCTGCGGGGGCCGATGGTCAACTCGTTGTCGCCCCGGAACGGAGGGATTTTAATTGTACTGCCGCGCACGAGGGACTTCCCGTCGGGCAGGAGGATCGGGATGCCGATGGAGATGATCTGCGCGCGGAGTTGATCGTCTGCATCCAGCAAATCCAGGAGGCGTTTGCTGAGGATGTTGGTCTCCGTGCGGGCAACGGTCCGGATATCTCCGAAGGCAATCTTCAACAGGTAGGCTTCATAGAGCAGCTTCGACAAACGGGGCGGGCCCAGCATTTCGAACGCAACCGAATCGACCCCGTGCTCCTGCTCCAGCTTGCGCATCGCGGTCAGTGCGCTGTTAAACATGTATCCCGCCCGGTACGTGGGCGCAAGCGTGGCGTTGTCCAGCGCGTTGATGATGTCGTGTCCGGTGTTGCCTGCCCTGATCTCAAAGACCGTCGATTCGGCGATTTCCTCCGGCGTGACAAACTCCATCTGGCCGGGTGTGGAAATGGCTTCGAATTCTCCGCGTGAAAAGTATCCGTTCTCGCCTGTATCGATGAAGACCGAACGGAGGGTTTCGCCCCGTGGTTTGGCAACATTCGTCATATGGATCTGCAGCTTTCGCCGGAGCTTCACGGCGTTGGCGAGTGTGGCGTCTTCCAGGCGGATGGGCTTCCCGCGTTTGGCAATCTCACCGTAGCCGATCCCTTTCCAGGCGATAGCGGCGGTGGGCTTGATCTCCTTTGTTATCGGCGCGTCGGGCGTGCGTCCCATGAGGAACAGGAGGAGGGTGTGTGCACCGGCGACGGCGGATTTGGAGAGCAGCACACGTGAGGGCCGTTCTTCACTGTGCGTGTACGGAATGTTCAACCCCATGCCGCCGGTGCCGCTGGTGCCGATTTTGAGATAGATTGTCGTGCCCGCGATCTGCATGGAACGATACATCAGCTGCACGTGCCGGATAAGCTGCGGCACGTAGAGCGTGCAGAGCAGCTGCTCGGTGACCTCCAGGAGAGCGTCCGTTTTCGCGCGGCGTGTCCGGACACGGTCGACTTCTTTCAGCACGCGGCGTGATACCTGGAAAATATCCTGATACGCGATCCCGGTCGCCGAGTTCACGCAATCCACAACGATATCCGGCTTGAATTTCTGCATAAGGCGGTACAGGCTTGCCCGCTCGAGCACGGGTCCGCTCAGTTCATCCAGAATGTCCTCGATGATCATCTTGCGGTACTTCCGGTTTCCCAGGATACGTTCGCGGGGCGTATCCTTCAGTTCCTCGCGGACGAAAATATTCCCCCACCAGGGGACGAAAAAGTTCCTGCCGGCATGGGGATAGTCTTTTGCCAGTTCCGCCACCGCTTCGCGCGCCTCGGCTTCGGTGAGCGACGTGACAATGATACGCCGTGGTTGCTCTTCCATGAATTTTCTGCAGACGGCGGACCCGACGAGGCCCCAGCCGCCGATGACAAGGACAGTCTTCCCTTTGATGTCCATAGTGCGTACCCCGGGTTGCTATTTTCGCGTCGTCATTGTCGTGCTGTACGTCCTGTCTGCCCATGCAATCTTGAGCGTCACCTGCCGGGAACCGGCGGCGACAAGACTCATCGTGAAGGGATCCACCATTCTTCCCGACTTCTGCATCTGGAGCGGAAGGCGGACCAGGTCCAACGCCGGATCATACTCCGGCGGAGTCCCTCCCGGTTTCTTGCTGATGATCAGGGTCATGCCTGCGTCGGAAGGAATGGAATAGAGTGTATACGAGCCTTTCGGGACGATCGCCGTGCCGATTTTCAACTCAGTCCCGGTTTCCAGTGTTGTGGCCAGATTCGCTCCGGTGCGCCACACCGAGTCCATCGGCACCACAACCCCCCAGATGGTCCGCCCGCGCATGGACGGACGACTGTACCGGATGGTGATGCTCTGCCCGTTCAGCTTCGCCCGGGTGGAATCCAGAGGGCTGAGCGGACGGGAACGTGTGGTCCGTTCAAACGGGACAGTGACTGCTGTTTGTTCCCAGAAAAATCTCAGTATGCCGGAGGACTTTCCCGTAGCGTCGAGGGAGACCGTGAGGGTTTCCGCCGCAAGGGGGAGTGTGGCGACCGAAGCGTCAACACGTGCCAGATCCTGCCGTTCATCGTACTGGGTGCCCCACTGCCCGGTTTGTTTGTTCAGGATGACCTTCCACCCCGTGCGGGACGGGAGCGACCAGAGCGTGTATGTGCCCTGCGGCACCGGCACGCCCCCCATGGTGATGTCCACAGTGGTGCGCAGGTGCGTTGCCTGATTGGCTCCGGTGCGCCACACCCTGTCCCACGGGACAAGCTCGCCCAGAATACGCCGTCCGCGCATAGACGGCCTGCTGTAGTTGACCGTCACAACGCCGGTATCAAGATACAGGAAAACAGAATCTCGCGGACTCAGGATCTTCTGACCCTGCGCGGGGAGTTGGTCTGCGCACCAGAGAAGCATGCCACAGAGGAGCACCGGGATACACCGAAACCACATGGGACCTCCTGTGAGCGTACACAACGGAATCACGGGATCGTCAGATCTTTTCCACGACCACCGCGGTGCCGTAGGCGAGCACTTCCGTGACGCCGCTGAGCACTTCGTTGGCATCGTAGCGCATGCCGATGATGGCGTTGGCCCCCATCTCCGCGGCATGAAGCTCCATCAGTGAAAAAGCTTCTGCCCGTGTTTTCTCACACAGTTCCTGCAGGAGTGAGATGTTGCCGCCGAAAATTGTCTGGATACCGGCTCCGATGGTGCCGATAATGGACCGGGAGCGGACGGTGATCCCCCGGACCACGCCCAGATTGCGGATGATCCGGTAGCCGTCAATCGTGAATGCGGTGGTGACAAGCGATTTGTCCATGGTCCGTCACTTGAACGTAATGGAAGAGAGCACGTGTTCATATGCCGCGAGATACTGCTCGCGCTGCGGCTTGAACCAATCCATCGTGATGCGGTACACCTTGTCTCCCTTCACCATAAAATAGAAGCGGCGTTCCACTTCACGGGTGGGCGCATAGGTGAGGGAGAGGGCCGGCTGTCCGCCGATGGTCGCCTTGCCGGTTACTGCGCCGGCATACTTGCCTTTGTTCTGGTCAAAGGCTTTTTCCAGCGTCAGTCCCTTCGCTCCGAACACATGGAACAGAATTGAGCAATCCTGGCGCACGCCGCGCAGTCCGAGCACGAGGTCATTGGTTCCCTTCGGCATCGGGATGAAGTTAAAATTCTCGGGGTACTGGAACGTAAAGAGACCTGCATCGTTGCCGGAGTAGGCTTCCGCCGGAAGCGTCTCGTCGCGTCCTTTTTCCACCGGGCGCGGGAAGGCAAAGCTCTTGAGCACCGAATCGAAGATGGCTTGATGTGCGGCGAAGAGATCGCCGAAGCCGGCAATGGACACGTCATACAGGAGCGTATCCAGACTGACAAAGAAATGCTGTCCGGACTCCTTTACTTTCGAGCTGAAGCTGGCCGTATAGGTGACCTTGACACCGGGTTTTCCGCCGACCGTGACGGCACTTTCCGGTGAGAGGACGCGCCCGGAGTTTTTCAGGTCCGCAAGCAACGAATCCTTTTTCTGATCAGGTGTCGGGGCTTTGCTGACATCCACGGCGATCATCACGCCGTCAGGGTACGTGCCGAGCGGATCGAGAAACCGTTGCCCGGCTTCCATGGAATTAAAAATGCGCGGCCGGCCCGATTCCCCACCCTGCACCCACTGTGCGGGATATGTGAAACGGAACCCGTACATCCCGTCACGGTACTCTTTCATCTCGCCGATGGGAAGGGGCGTGACCTTCTTCTCCCCGCCGCAACCGAGGACGAAGAGGGCAAGCAGCGCCAGACAGACAGTGTGACCCAGGTACCGTGCGGGTGTGTTCATGGCAATCCCTTTTGTTATGAGAGTATCCATTCAGCCGCATAGATCCCGGGGTGCGGGAAAGCGTGAGCCTTTCGCAAAAATGGCCCCGGGTCCGGAAGAAGGAATGGATGGAAGATAGGGAAAAGGAAGGAATTCCTCAACTACATTGTCGTGGGGAGACGTTTTCCATCGGAACGATTTTTCCGTATATTCCAATGGTACAGCAACAACATGAGATTCAATGGCTCCCCGTTGCCCCGTCTTCCTGGCTTTTCTTCTCCTGTTTGCCGTTGCCTGCAGCTCTGCCGGTGACAACCCCAAACGTGTGATTGCCGTCCGGTGCGCCACACCCCCGGTTATTGATGGGATAGTGCGCGACGAGGTCTGGCACGCAGCTGAACCGGCGACGGGTTTTACCCAGCGTGATCCCGACGAAGGAAATCCCGCGTCCGAACAGACGGAGATCCGTGTCCTGTACGACGATACAGCACTCTATTTCGGCTGTCTGTTCTTAGACAGCCGCCCCGATGCGATCGTGGCTCGTTTGTCGAGGCGCGACGATGAAACCGAATCGGACCGTGGCTCGATCCGTATTGACGCATTCCACGACTCACAGACCGCCTATGAATTCACCTTTAACGCCGCCGGCGTAAAGGTGGATATCGTCCAGTATGACGACGCTGCACGGGAGGACGAATCCTGGGACCCGGTGTGGGATCTCGAAACGCACATAACATCCGAAGGGTGGACCGCTGAAGTGCGCATTCCGTTTAGCATCCTCCGCTATCAGGCGTCGGAAGGAGATACCGCCGAACAGGAATGGGGCATCAACTTCATCCGGTATATCCCACGCCGGAACGAAACCGACCGGTGGGTGTTTACGCCAAAAAGTGAAAGTGGGTTCGTCTCCCGGTTCGGGCATCTGGGCGGCCTGCGGTCGCTTCCTTCCCCGCATCGCCTTACCATCCTTCCCTATGTTGCCGGCCGGCAAACATGGGAGCCCCCCACGAGCCCGCTGGGACAACATTCGGTGTTTACCGCGGATGCGGGGATAGATCTGAAACTTGGCATCGGCAACAACCTCACGCTCGATGCGACGGTCAATCCAGACTTCGGGCAGCTGGAGGCCGATCCGGCAGTGTTGAATCTTAGCACGTTCGAAACATTCTATCCCGAAAGGCGTCCATTTTTTATCGAAGGGACACAGATCATCAGGTTCGCGACGTTTGGTGATGACGGAGGGCCGGGGTTGTTCTATTCTCGCCGTATCGGGCGCGCGATATCACCGGAGGAGGCGGAAGTGCCCCCCGGTGGGCGAATCGAGAAGATTCCACAACACGTGACCATTCTCGGTGCGGCAAAGCTCACCGGCAAATTCGCGGGGGGGATGTCGCTGGGTGTGTTGCAGGCCGTGACGCGGGAGGAAGTTGCCCGCGTTGTTGACGCGGAGGGTTCGTCTTCCGAACAGGTGCTTGAACCGCTCGCGCTCTACAACGTCGCGCGTTTCAGACAGGATGTCCTGTCAGGTTCCTACGTGGGAGGGATTGTGACGTCAGTCGCGAGGGCGTCGAGGCTCCCCGCCTTTACCGGCGGAGCCGACTGGAATCTCAAGCTCGAATCCTCGGCGTATCAGCTCGACGGTTTTCTGGCGGGTTCCCACACAACGAATGGAACGGGAGAGCGGATCAGTGGATCGGCGGGAAAGCTTCAATTTCAACGCCTGGCGGCACGACACTGGCTCTGGTTCCTGGAAGCGGACTTCACGACGCCGGGCTACAATATTAACGATATCGGATTTTTTCGCCGGCCGAACGATTTCGGCGGGATCTTCTCCCTGAAGTATAAGGAAGATGCGCCCGCCTCCGTCGTGCGCAGCTATGCTGCAACGCTGATGCTTCACGAGCGTTCCAATTTTGACGGAGCAAATATCTTCCGCACCCTGGGCCTGAAGACAGACATCCTTCTCGATAACTACTGGCAGGTTTCAGCCGGCGCCGACCTGGACGTTGGTCAGTTTGACGACCGTGAGACGCGCGGCTACGGGCTCTATAGAAAGCCGACCGGATACTCAGCCGGCCTGGCTCTGGAGACGGACGACCGCGAGGCGTTGAGCGGCGGCATCTTCCAGACGTTCGGCTGGGACGAGAGAGGAAAGCGACAGTGGACTGCCGAGGGGTGGCTGGAATGCCGTCCGGCATCCTGGAGCGAGTATTCAGTTGAAGCAGGTTTTGGCCGGGTGCGCAATCAGGAGGCGTGGGTGGAAAATGTGGACCTCAACGGGAATGGGGTTGCCACAATTTTCGGAGACAGAGAAACACAGGAGGTGAGTCTGACCGTACGCGGGTCGATGACCTTCACGCGCGACCTGACACTGCAGATCTACGGTCAGTTGTTCCTGGCGAAAGGGCACTACAGCGGGTTCCGCCAGATGGTTGCTCCCGACACCTTTGTGCCATATCCGTATGGCGGGAACCCGGACTTCAATACCCAGACGTTCAACACAAATCTGGTGCTACGGTGGGAGTATCTTCCGGGCAGCACAATGTTTCTTGTCTGGTCGCAGGCCCGCGACGCGCAAGGAGATCAATACTTCACATCCTTTCATGACGACCTGAGAGGGACATTCCATGTACCGCCGGCAAACGTGATCATGTTGAAGGTGTCGTACTGGTGGGGTGGGTAGCGGACAGCAGCGGGTGCGGAGGGGCTCCGCCCGGAGGTGAAGCCGCCCCCGCGCCATCCCTTCAACCGGAAACTTCCCTCAGCTCCCGCCGTAACTGTTCCTGTACTTCCCGCATTCTCGAATGGACCTCACGCCCCATCGTTTGGAGCTTAATCTTGAGTTTGTGCATTTGCTCCTCCAGGCGCTGACGGTTGAAGGTCGATTCCTCGATCTCGTGAATGTGCTCCAGGTCATGGTTCGAACGGAAACGGAATATCTCCCCTCCGAACCCGCGATCCTCCATCTCCATGCTCAACGTCTTACGTGCGCCTTTGCGCAGAATGCCAAACTCCGCCTTGTCCCCTTCGTGGTAGTCATTCAGGATCGCCCGGATATCACCGAGCTCCTCCACGTTCTCTTTTCCGACTGTAAGAATGACGTCGCCGGCCTTGAACCCGCTCTTCTCCGCAGGGCTGCGTTTGCCGACCCGCTCCACGAGCACACCGCGGCCGTTGGGAGCGTCAAAGTACTCAGCGAGCTGCGAGTTGAGATCCATGAGATCCAGGCCATATTCACCGGACTGACCGGGAATGCGCACGTGAATCGGAGGTATGGGGACAGACAGGCGAGTGAATGACTCCTGTGATCGGGGGAGTTTGCCGATCGTTGCCTGCAGTGTTGTGGATCCGTCTTTGCGTACGACCACGATGCTTGCCTTGGACCCGGGGGCAGAAGTGCGGACCGCCTGGAACAGGTCATCTGCCTCCTCAATGGACTTCCCGTTGAACGACGTAATGATGTCATCTTCTTTGATGCCGGCCTTCTCGGCCGGGCTGTCTTCAGCGACGCCGGTGATGAGTGTGCCGCGTTTGGTGGTGGTGTTCATTTCACTCGCTTTTGCACCGGTCATATCGGCAATCGAAACACCGAGCCAGCCATTGCGGGTGGATTCCTTTGACTCCTGTGTACGCGCCGGCGGATCCGGGGCTTTTTGGGCCAGCGTACACGAACTGCCCGCCAGGAGCAGGGGCAGGAGGACGACAACGGCTATTGATGGCAATCGCATGGCATGGGCTCCTTACTGGTGAGAGAAACTGTCTGTATCTATTGGACACCGGTTCACGGCAATCGGTTGACAAGGTTTCCACCTGCGACTCAGGGAGTTCTCTCGAGCAGGCGCAGGAGTGCCGCACGTGCATTTTCGGACCCGATCGTGCCGAGATAAAACACCGCATCACCCCTGATCGCGTAGTTAGGATGTGATCGGGCGACATCGGCAAGGAATTCCGTCGCGCGCTCATCACCGATAGTGGCAATGGCATACAGAGTGGTGCCGAGGCGTCCGGTGGAGGAGCCGGGGGTGAGGGATGTGCCGTCAAAGGTGCGGAACAGTTCGATGAGCTGTTCCACGGATTGCCGGCGCCCGCGCCCGGACCGGGCAATCAGCTCGATTGCGGTCCGCTGGATCTCTTCGTTGGTATCACCGCGCGCCACTTCCAGAAAAACCTTCTGGTTGTCATGCACGTGCGATTCGGCAAGAATGTAAAGGGCGGAAATGCGCAACGGGGCCGGGTGCTTCCGGTCCAGGACGAACTCGCGGAGCGCCTGTCCTGTGCGCGGATCGTCGCCGCCTTCACTCAGGGCTTGAAGGACCTCCAACTGCAGCCGTGTTTCGGGATCGGTTTTTTCCCGGGTGACGTGCAGGCGAACATGGAGTTCGGGGATACGGGCAAGCAGGCTATCACCCTCGCGGGAGATCTGTAACCGGCTACGCGCCAGTTCTTCGTGCGACTGGATCTGCCGGGCGAACTCCTCTTCCAGCCGGCGGAATTCTTCGGGGATACGAACACGGAATTCGGGAGGGGGTTCCGGGGCCCTGAGCTGTTGCCTGACGCGGTGAAGCTCCTCCTCCACCTCCAGAAGTTGAAGGTCTGCGACGGCATCGTCCAGATAGGTACTTCGCGGATAATCCCGGACAAACCGCTGGTAAGCTTCCATCGCCTTCCGCCGATCGGACTGTTTCCAGGAAAACGCCGTCCAGTATGATGCCTCATCCAGATAGGCACTGCGGGGATGACGGCGCACGAGTTCGGCGAACTTCTTCCGCGCATCCTCCCACCGTTCCTCCAGGATCAGATTGTACCCTTCCCGGTAAACGGCGAATGCAGGGTCGTCCGGATCGGCAGCGGGAATCCCGGGCGGCGCCTCAGCGAATGCGGTCAGCAGTTCGGTTTGGGCTGCGACATGGACGGGGAGAGCACCCAACGCAAGTGCAAACCAAAGCGCGATTGCGCAGGCCGTGTGTGTCCTACGGTTGTTCGTGTTGTCCGGCATCGGTGATCCTATCGTACAATGTCTCGGTGATCCGTATTTTGAAGAGCAGGTTTTCGCGTTCTATCCCTCCGCGGATAATCGCCAGTTCGGGGAATGCGGTCTGCTCTCTTATGTTCGAGAGTGTAATCAACACTTTTTCCATGTCTTCCATCAGCCGCTCCGATCGGGGATCGATGTCCTGCTGACGAAGGTAGCGGGCTTCCCGCACGAGGGCACGTGATGCCTCACGTTCAGGCTTCAGATCCAGCGGCTCGTCTTTTCGGGTCGGCATGTTCGCGATGCCCACCAGAAGGATACGGGATTTGCGCAGATAGTCCTGCACACGCGTGTCGGCGGATCGGGACGTGACTGCCGGCGGCGCCGTTGACGGCGCCACCGTCGTCCGGGCCACGGGCGGAGGTGGTTCGTGCCGGAGCAGCTGCCAGCTCACAACGCCGCTGATAACCAGAAGAGCGACGGCGCCGAGTGCAAGCGAGGGACGGCGCACGGGCCCGGTAATGTCGTCAATGAACGCAACAAACTGCAAAAACCGTGGCGCGTGTATGGGAGGCGGGGGGAGTTGACGTTCAACCGCGTCAAGGAGCTCCCGCCAGAAATCCGGCGGACGATCGGCGGCAGGGTCGGGAGGCGTCGCCGGGAGATGGGAGAGGATCTGCCGGAGCCCATCCAGTTCCCGGCGACAGGAAGCGCATCCGGCGAGATGCCGTTGCACCTCATCGTGCTCCGGTGTTCCGAGTCCGCCCCTCGTAAAATCGTACAACAAAAGCCGTATTCTCCGATGTGCCCTCATAGTGCATCCTCTTGCAGGAAGGCCAGCTTGGAGCGGAGTTTCGTCAGTCCGCGGGACAAATGGGTTTTGACGGTTCCTTCCGAACAATGGAGAATGGCGCTTACCTGCTTCGTGGACATTCCCTCAATATGCCGCAATGTCACCACCGCACGCTGAAGGGTCGGCAGTTCGTGCAGCGCCCGCTCGATATGGGCTTGCACTTCCGTGGAGTGCCGTTCCGGTTCGTGGTCATGCCCCGGTTCTGTTGCCCCGGTCACGGGAACTTCGCGCTTAGC
>Ga0315273_10007795_pt1 | contig 13444 bp, 9 predicted proteins | sample YL17G02_0_MG_FD_205753 | JGI IMG/M metagenome (GOLD analysis project Ga0315273, IMG submission 205753) | Sediment microbial communities from Yellowstone Lake, YNP, Wyoming, USA - YL17G02_0 | ecosystem: Environmental > Aquatic > Freshwater > Lake > Sediment | place: USA: Wyoming | collected... | reverse complement strand
GAGAGGGCGTCGCCCCGCGTGGCTCTGCCATCCGACATGAGTAGAACCTATCCCAAAACCTGCCTGAGCAGCAGAACGGTGCAGGCAAGGTGCAGGAAGCCCTGAAACAGTCTGGTCGACTTCTCCCACCGGATGCACAGGCGGCGGAAGTGCTGAATCCAAGCGATCGTGCGTTCGACCTTCCACCGGCGGCGGTAGCGCTGCAGCGGACGGCGGTCCTGCGTCACGTTCTCCGGCTTGCGGTTCGCGCGGTGCGGAGCGATCAACTCGGTGCCGCGCTCGGCCAGTTCTTCGTCGAGCTGGTCGCAGTCGTACGCCTTGTCGCCGATCACGCGCTCCGGCGTCTGCGCGGTCAGCATGAAGTCGAAGAGCCGCTGCACGAGCCGGCTCTCGTGCGGACTGGCGGAGGTCGTATCCACGGCGACCGGCAGACCCCGGGCATCCACCAGAACCATGATTTTCACGCCTTTCCCGACTTTCGTGCACCCGATGCCGTCGCCGCCGCCGCGGGCTTTGGAGAACGTGGCGTCGATGAAGCACTCATAGAGCCGGTAGCCGTTCCGCTCCGCGACGCAGCGGCCCGCATCCCGCAGGACCTGCTCAAAGACGCCTTCGGCGACCCACTTCTGGAACCAGCGGTGCACCGTGCTCTTGGTGCCGAACTGCCGCGGCAGGTCCTTCCACTTGGCGCCGTTGTCCAGGATCCAGAAGATGCCCTGCACCACCTTGCGTTTCTCTTCCGGCGGGCGTCCGCCCTTGGGGCTCTTGGGGTGATCAGGAATCCGTTCCAGCAACCAATCGAGTTGTTCGTCCCTGAGGGTCAACATGCAGAATCATACGGACTCCACAGATGTCCGGTTTTGGGATAGGTTCTAGTACGTGTCCTCGCGCGGAGCCGAGTCGCGCGACGGCGGCATCGAGGGCGACCTCAATGTCCGTTGTGCCTGATTCGACGGCGTCATTCTCTCCCAGCGCAACGTCTGCTCCGAATACGAATACAGCGCAGGGACGCTCGGACCCACATGCCGTAGCGAATCGATTGGCCAGCGCGCGTACGCGGTCCGTTTCGGGTGCGACACTGGCGCTGGCGTCGCGCAGAATGATCAGCTGGCCCGGGGTCGCTTGGGCCTGTTGGCGCTCGATCACCGGCTGCGCCAGCGCGAGCACGATGAGCGTGGCCATGAGCGCGCGTGCGGCGCCGCTCACGAAGCGGTACAACCGGGTAGGGATGGCGCGTCCAAGGCCGGCCGTGGCCAGTACGAGCGGTACCAGCCAGAGTGCGCGGAGCCAATTCGGGGCATCGAAGTGCATTCGCGTCAATCCAGTCGCACTACCCGGGATTGGAACAAGACCAGCTCAACCAGCAGCAGCATTCCAGCGCCAGCGACGAGGAGCAGCCAGTACGGCCAGTCGAACAGGGCCCACGAGGTGTGAGCAACGATCGATGATTGTGGTTCGGCGACTCCGGTTACACGACCGTCCGGAACGTAGTTCACGGCACGGATGGCTTGATGCGGGCTTGCGCCGGCCGTGTAGAAGCCGGCTTCTTCGGGGAACGGCAGCGTGAGACGGCCTTCGTCGAGGTACGCGGAGACCTCACAGCCGGAAGGCGCGGTGACGCGCTCGGGTCGGCTGTAGCGTGCTCCGAAGCTCAGCGGCGTCCCAGTTCCTGAGGCGATCTGGTCGTCCTCCGGCCTGCGGCCGATCAGCCATTCGACCGTGTTCCACAGGAAGACCGGGAAGGCGGCGCGCAGGACGACATCGCTGTCGCTGAAATCGAAGTTCACGAATACCGCCGCGAATCCGCACTGCGGGTCGGTCGGATCGTCTCGGTCGAGCACCGAGAAGATGAGCGGCACCTCGCCCGCGCGCACCAGAACCTGTGCCGCGGGCGGGGAGCCGAAACCGGCGGTGCGCGTAACATGCCACTGAAGCAGGTCCACGTCGCGCAAGACCGGGTGGTCTGGCCGCCATTGGGAGGGGGTTAGATCCTCTCTACCCGGCTCGTTCCCCAGCAACCCGAACGGGTCAGTCCCGCCGATCACCAGGAAACGCCCGTGCCTGTTCAGCCGTAGACCGGGCGGCGGATGGTCGAGAACCGCGATGCGCGTCGCTTCGGGCTGCCACTGTGGCCAGGTCAAGGTGCGCAGCTCGGCATCGGGCTGCTCCAGGGCGGCAGTCAGAAACAGGTTGCCATTCGTGACGAGATCGATACGCGCCGTCGCTGGGCTTGGCCACATACCGTACGCCGTATTGTCCAGCGTGAAAGCGTCCGGTGGGCCGAGTTGAACCTTGAAGGGCTGGCCCGGCGCAAGATCCGCACCGAGGTGCGCCACCGTCGGCCCTTGTTGCAGCGAAACGCTCGTTTGAGCGAGCTGACGTTCGCCCGAGCTAATCGTGAGCACGGCGGTGACGCCGGTGCAACCACTCTGGTACAGGATGATGTCCAACCCAGGCGCCCCCTCCGCGGCTGCAATGGCGGCGATGCCCACGTTCGGATGCCGTTGGCCAATGCCCAACCATTCGACCCCTGGTGCGCTTCGGGCCGGATCCTCGACGTCGTCGGACACAACGATCAGGGGCGTGCTGCGTGTCGACCGTCGGCGCTCGGCCAAGGCAATCGCGCGATCAAACTGCGGATTCACCTCGCGTGGCCGGCTAGACAGGAGAGCAGCACGCACTCGCTCCGGGCGGGTCTCTCCGGAAACAAGCAGTTTTGGGGGCCTACCGGCTAGGACAAGCGTGACTGCCGCGCCGGACGGCGCATGGTTCAGCCGGTCCAACACAACGTCCTTCGCCAGCGCAAAGCGCGTGCGGCCGCCTGCTTCGACTGTCTGCATCGTCGCCGAATCATCCAGCACAAGAGTCAGCTCCCGTCCGGTACCCGGCCGGGCGGGCTCAGTCAGTGCAGCCACCAGCGCCAGTACGATCAGCAGTTCCACCAGCAGGCTCAGCCAGCGCCGCAGGCGACGGCCGAACTGCCCGAAACGAGCCTGCCGCTCGGTTTGCAGCCAGAACACGAGCGCGGGCACCTCATGAACCCTGAATCGCCGCCGAAGGAAAAAGAGCGCGACTACGGGCACGGCCGCCAAAAGCCACCAGAGCGCGCTAGGCACCAGCATGTTCACCGGAGGAGCCCCCGTTGCCGCAGGCCGCGCGCGACAAGACGCGCGCACTCCTCACGTGTCGGCGCGTACAGGTAGAACTGCCCCCGCCGGCAGCAATAGGCGTCTAATCCCTCCGCGTGCGCCCGCAGCCGCCGACGGTACTCCGTGATGTGTTGCTCGTTTGCGATAATCTCGGTTTCCTGCCCGGTCTCGCTGTCGCGGAGCCTGAGAGCGCCCTCCAGCCCCTCGCCCCAGTCCACCGCGTCGAGTACCTGGACCGCCAGCACGCGGAAGCGCATCGCGAGCAGTCTCCGGATCGGCTCCTGGTAGCCGCCGGGCTGGAGGAAGTCCGAGATGAGCACCACCAGCCCGCGGTGCCGCGATCGCTCGCAGAACGCCTGGACAGCAGCGGCAAGGTCGGTACGCCCGCCCAATGGGGCGCCGTGGAGGAGAGCGACCACCTGCTGCAGTGCCGCGCGCCCGCGGAGGTCGCTAGCTAGCGGCCCGAGCGTCTCCGCGAAAACGCCCGCCGTGACGTGATCACCGCTTCCGAGGGCCACATACGCCAGCGCGCAGGCCAACCGGCACGCCAGGGCCGCTTTCGATTGCGGCGTCCCGGCCGCCATCGAACGACTGGCGTCCACCAGAAGGCTCACGTAAAGCACAGACTCGTGCTGTACGACTCGGATGTACGGCTGCCGTAGACGGGCGAAGACCGTCCAGTCAATCCGACGGACATCATCTCCAGCCACGTACCGGCGATAGTCCAGGAATTCGGAACCCTCGCCACTGCGGCGAACACGGTGGCCGCCGGCCGTCTCCGCGGCCGTGGCGATCCGGGCGGCGTACACGAGCCGCTGGCAAGCGCGCAGGTCCTTCGCCCCGAACTCGAACTCAGGCATATAAGCGCACCTGCCTGAGGAGTTGCTCGACCAACCCCGAGATGCGTATCCCTTCGCCCTCCGCATCGAAGTTAAGGATGATGCGGTGCGAGAGGCAGCTGTTCGCCACGTCGATGACGTCGTCGCGGACCACCGTGGCCCGGCCAAGCAGGAAAGCCCGGGCCTTGGCGGCCAAGACCAGCGCCTGCATGCCCCGCGGGCTGGCGCCAAAGCGGATGTACTTGCGCGCCAGCTCGGAATCGGTGTCTGGATGGGTCGCCAGCACGATTTTAGCGCAGTAGTCCAGTATCGGCCGCGCCACCGGAATCCGGCGGATCAGGTCCATCCAGCGGCGCAGGCTGGCGGCCGATTCCACTACGATCTGCGGCTCCTCCCCGGGGGCACCGGTCGTGCGCAGCGCGATCTCGACCAGTTCGAGTTGATCGGGGTATGGCACGTCCAGCTTGAACAGAAAGCGGTCAAGCTGGGCTTCTGGCAGCGGGTAGGTGCCCTCCATTTCGATGGGATTCTGCGTGGCGAGCACCATGAACGGCCGCGGCAGCGGGGTGGTCGTGCCCGCGGTCGTCACCTGCCACTCCTGCATGGCTTCCAGCAGCGCGCTCTGCGTTTTTGGCGAAGCCCGGTTGATCTCGTCCGCCAACAGCAGATTCGTGAACACCGGGCCGCGCTCGAACGTGAATGAAACTGCGGCGCCCTCCTGCTGCAGGATCCGGGTGCCGATGATGTCCGCGGGCATCAGGTCCGGAGTGAACTGGATGCGCTTGAACTCCAGGTTGAGCACGCGCGAGAGCGACTTCAGCAGCAGGGTTTTAGCGAGCCCGGGCAGGCCCTCGAGTAGCACGTGGCCTTGCAGGAAAAGACCCATGATTAGGCGCGCGATCACGGCGTCCTGGCCGATGATGACCTTGCGCAGCTCGGCTCGGATCGCGGCGACCGTCTCCTGGAACTGCTTGGCCTCGCGCTCGATCTCGCGTGGCGTCAGTGGTGTGTCGGCGGTGACAACTGATTCGCTCATGGCCGCGGCACTCGCTGGGTGGTCTGGCTGGCAGGTTGGGACGCGGGTCGGCTCGTGGTGAGCGCCGACTTGCGTCCACGCAAGTTGTCGAAGTAGCGCTCGATTCGGGCGCGCCGGGCGGGGGAAACGCGTTCGGTCGTTAGATCATTCGCCCGCAGGTCATGGTAGTAAGCCCGACCTCCCGGTTGTGATGCGGCTGCCGGTTGCCGGCCCTCAGCGTAATCCTCCCCCTTACCCTCCACAGGGGTCTCGGCCTGGGCACCAGGGGGCGATTGGGTCCCGTCCTCGTCCTTGCCGTCCGCCTTGCGCGCATGGATATCGTCCGTCCCTGCCTGGACGTGGCGCTCATCGGGCGCCTTTTCTGCTGTCTCTGTTCCTGGAGGGCTGTTGGGCGGCGGGGGAACGCGGGAGCCATCGGTGCCGGCTTGCGAACCGGCAGCTCCCGTCCCGCCAGCCGGCTGTCCTGCCGCTCCGGCCTGTTGACCATTACCGGTAGCCGCCTGCGCCTGCCCGCCGGCCTGGGACTGCTCTACGCCTGTCGGTCCCTGATCGCTACTCTGAGCTTGACCGTTGCGATCCTCATCGTGATCGGCACTTCCCGGTACCTCACCAGTACCGGTCCGAGGTTGTCCCGCGGCCTGCGGCTGGCCCGCGTCGCTTTCTGACTGGCCGACAGACCCGGCGGCGTTGCCGCCAAGGCCGCCTTGCCCAGCACCAACTTGCGCGCCAGGCTGAGCGTGTCCAGCCTCACTTCGTGCGCCCGAGGGGGCCTGTCCGCCCCCACTCCCGGACTGACCGGCACCACGTCCGCCTGCGCCGACCTGCGCCGGCCCCACACCGGGCAGCCCCTGACCAGTGCCAGCCCCGGGCTGTCCGTTTTCTGTTCGACGCGCCTCGCCATGCTGCTCCCGGCAGCTTGCGTCAGGCTGCGCGTCCCGCTTCCGTGCAGCTTTCGCTTCGTTTTCCGAACGTACCGCCGGACCCGACGGGCGGGCCTCGATGCAGGTCGGCCCGCTCGCATCGGTCGCCCGCGGCGGGGCCGCACACCTAGATAGGCCGAGCGCCAGCAGAGATAGTGCGACAACCGTAGTCGCCCGCATGTGTAGGGTCTTCATGGCAAATACCTGCCAAGTTCCTGTCGAACTTGCGGCAGCGCCAGGGCGAAGTTGTACCCCGACGCATCCGGACCCGTGCCGCCGATCGTGACGATACCCACGACTTCTCCCGTCGAACTCGCGACCAGTGGCCCGCCGCTGTTGCCGGGGGCCACCTTCGCGTCAAACATGTGATAAAGCGCTCCGTCCATACTCCGGTTCGCCGCGGAAACCACGCCCGTCGTCGCCACGAAGTCAAACGCATCCGGCGGCAGGAATTCCAGCCAACGAAACTGGCCGGATTTCATGGCCGCGAGAAGTTGCTGGCGCGCATGCCCTGGATTACCGGCCTGGCTTAACTCGATCACGGCGCCCGGGTACCCGAGGGCTACCACCGTGTCGGTCCGCGCTATCTGCCCCTGGGAGAGTGTGAATGGGGCGGCGAACTCGCGCTGGACCTGCACGATGGCAAGGTCAAAGTCCGGGCTCTCGTGCAGCACCTTGGCATCGAGCTGGAGGCTGGGATCAGCTCCGAAACAGACCTTGAGCGCCGGTTTCCCAGAACGTAGGAGCGGCAGCCCAAGCGCGCTGAGGTCGTCCGGGACAAAGCCGTCCCGCGCGCTGGTTACATGCCGATTAGACAGCATCAGGCCTGCTTTTGCGACAGCGAACGCTGTGCCGGTGGTGAGCGGGAATTCCACCGAGACGGTCTGTCCATCGACGATGCCCTCATAGCGCTGCAACCACACTAGCAGGCCGATATTCTGTGACCAGCGCTGCTCGCGCGCCGCGGCCATTCCGGTCGGCACCGGCTCGACCCCGCCCGGTCGTGGGTACCTACTCGGCGTGGTGCCAAGGGCCCCGCGCTGGCCTGTGCCAAGGGCCGCAGGGGCATCAGGCAACTTCGGCGCTTGGCTAGGCCCGGCGCCGGGACTCATCGGTTGCGTTGCTGGCGGCAGGCTCCGCTCTCTGAACCCGATGTGAATGACCCCCGCCGCCCAGAGTCCGCCTACGGCGGCCACGAGCGCGGTGGCCAATGTCCCCGCGATCCACCAGCGCAGCGAGCCAGCGTGTGTACGGGCGTGACCTGTCTTCGCGCGCACAGCCTGCTGCACGCCAGCGACCCCGGCCTGTTCCAGCGTGGCGAGTTGTTCGCGCCATGCTTCCAGTTCCTCGGCGTTACGGGTCAGGTCTGCAATCGCGACCAGTTCGCGGAGAATCGCAAGCTTCAGCACAGGGTCGGCTTCAGCTAGGAGCTTGGCCCGCCGGAGCAGGTCGAGCGCCCGCCCAGGATCACCGCGGCGGGCAAACATGCGGGCCTGGTCGAAGTATGTACGTGCCTGCTCGCTCATGTGCGCCACCTATTGTGCTGCATAAAGCCTCTCAAGCTCCGCTAGCTTGTCTGCAAGCTGCCGCACCTTTTCTCCAAAACCCCTCAGGTCGGCTAGATCCGTGTCCCTCAAGCCCGGTCTCCGTTCCAACTCCTTGTCGAGTTTCTGGAGGTCGTCGTGAAGCATCCTGGTCTCACGGACTAACACCTCCAATTCCTTCTTGGTGCTTAACGGAGTGGCGACCCGTAGCTGCTCAATCCAGTTCGCCACTTGTTCGAGCCCATCCCGAAACTGTGATCCGACTTGCGATCCACCACTCTGGGCGAGCAGCCGGAGTTTCGCAGCCAGTGTCTTCCGGAAGGCGGCGTCCTGGTTTTCCTGTTTCATGAGGCCGCTGATTGCCACTGAGATTTCCTGGATTTGAGCGATCGCCTGCCGTTTGGCATCTTCACTCTTCGACTGCTCCGCCTTCTTGGTCTCCTCATCCTGCCGACTGATCCCGGCTGTGGTGGCCTGAAGCGATTGGATATCCTGGTCGAGGTGCTCGAGTTCTGCTGTAATCCACTGCATGGCTTCGTGGGATTGGGCCGATTGGACAAGTTGAAGTGCCCCACGTAACTCACGTGCTTTGCGTTCTGCTGCGAAGGGTTGATCGCGGCTCGAACCGATCTCATCCCGTTTGCCCTTGACCGCCTCCCGCAACCGGCCCGCGAAGTCCGCGATCGGATCACGTAACGCTTGTCGTTGGGCCTCGAGCCAATGGTGATAACGAACTGCCACCTCGGGTAGTGGGTCATCCAGCATCTTGACGGCGTTTTCTGCTGCGTCGATTGATTTCGCGCCCTGAGTGGGAATACCCTCAAGCCGCTGCTCCGCAGAACGGATCAGGTCAATGGCATGGAGCGTGTTGATGCACGCCTCGGCGATCTGGGCACTGTCCGGCTCCGCTGCAAACTCGGGGCCGCGCAGGGCCGTTTGCAGTTCGCCTAGGAGTGCGGCCTGCTTGTCCGGTGCCGCGGCCGGTAGCTGGATTGCTTTGGTCAGCAGGGCTTCCCAACGTGCGGGAGTCGACAGCGTCACTTGCGGTGCTGGCCTGAGCGTTGCCCGGTGCGCGAACCAGCCCCCCACGCCTCCCACGAGCAGCGCAGACAAGACAGCCACGGCCCAAGCTGCGGTATGCGCCCGCTGCGTATTTCGGGCGGGCCGCCCCGTAACATGCACGGCCTCCAACATGGCACCCTCCACAAGTTCCTGGGCCATCTCGACCCGCGGTCTCCCAAAACCAACATAGCCCAGCGCCAGATCCTCACGCCCGCTCCCCAGGCCGGCCCGCGCCAGCTGCATCGCATACGGTGACTTCGCCTGGTCCAGGCTCGAAACCGCGATCGACCCCACCGGCAGCCCCCGCGCCAAGCAGTTCAGGCTTGCCGGTAGGTCCGGATTCAAGCTGCGGTAGACCGCGCTGTAACCGCGGCGGGCATCTCGCGGCAGCAGCCGCTCAACCGCAGCAACTTCATTCCACGTGTAGTGCTCTTCGCGGACGACCACGGGCCGCTGGGTCAGCCACGATAGTTCCACTAGCGAGATCAATCCGAGGACGCGCTGGGCGCTCGCACCCGATAGCCCTAGCGATCCCGGAACCAGATCGTTTAGATCGATGCCGGCGATCTGCGTGGACCGATTCCAGCCCCAGACGTCGGGCCGGCGCAACAGCGGGCGCACATCACCCTCGAGTAACCCGTCCCAGTCATTGCCGGTGAGGACCACCGTAACAAGTAGCAGGGTCGGGCGGCCCTCATCGTCTGGATCTCCGGGCAGCACACGCGTAACTGCTCGCCGTCCGCCCGCCAGCGGACGCGACCAGTACGCCACGTTGCGGGTCAGTCCCGCCCGGTACGCGGGGTCATATGGCGTGCCGAATGAGAGGCGCTCAAGCTCACAGCAGTCCGCCTGGCTCAGTCCCGGGCTGTGGGCCAGCGTGGTATAGCCACACTGCGACCCGAATACGTGCCGTTCGAGATGCACGCCAGGCATGGCTACCTCATGTTCAGAATCCAGATCAGCGCGAATACGCACAACCCGAGCACCACGATCCCGGCCACGACGAAGGCCACGCGCCGGTTTGTCGCCTGTACGGCTTCGGCTTGCATGAACGCCTGATTCAGCTGGGCACGATCTGAGGCGCGCTGGAGTTCCTGCTGTCTAGCAATCTCTTCGCGCCGGCGCAGCTCAGACAGGCAATAGAGCAGCGGCTTTCCGACATTGATCGGTACGGACTCCGGCGCCGGCAAGGCCCGCCCGTCTCCGCCCCGTCTCTGCTGCACGGCCGAAACGGCGAAGATGCTGATCTTCCCGAGCGTGCGGACGAGAGCCGGGTAGTGCCGCAGGACGAAATCGCGCATGCTGCCGGCCGCCTGCAATAGCTTGCGGTTGAGATCGGCCTTCGTGAGCGTCAGGACAATCGGCACCCGTTCCCCACCCGGCCAGTTCCGGATGCGCTCGACCGCCTGCACCATTCCGAAATCATCATCTGCGACCGCATGGTAGTTGCCCTTGACCGCCACCGCTGGGTCGATCAGCAGGATGACCGCGGCCGCACGGTCCAGATAGTTGAGGAGCTTCTTGACGTCCGGGGAATCCTGCTGCTCTTCCACGAAAGCGCGCCGAAAGTCCTCACCCGAATAATCGAACGCGACCAGCAGGCGCTTACGACCGTCGTCATTCAGCTCGAACTCAAGCTGTCGCATGCCGAGCGTGGCCTCCGGCCACTGGCCATGACGAAGCTGCTCCGTAATCCCCATCAGCATCTTGTGCGTCGGCCCGGCGAGCGCCTTCATGCTGAGGCCGCCGACCGACTTCCACAGCATGGAGTAGAGCGTCGCCAGGTAGATCGTCTTGCCCGCTCGGCGCCGACCCAGGATGAGGATCGAATCGCGCTCGACGATCGTAGGTGGAGGCAGAACGCTCATGTTCGAAGGAGCGGCTTGCGCCGCGACGTGGGGCACCTCGCCAGGCGAGGTCGACGATTCCTGCAAAGCCGGTACTGCAGTTGGAAGCCCGACAGCATTGATCGCACTTGTCCCGGCGCCGGCGGCAGCCGGTTGGGCGCTCGCGGATTCGGTGCGCGGATCCGGCCAGTGCTGCTGGAGCGTCTGCGCATTGACCCGCATGCCTCCGGATGTCAACCAGGCTTCCGGGGGCACCTTGCCCCGCTCGATCAGATCAAAGACCTCGGCCAGCGGGTAGGGGCCGTGACTCAGCGACCCTTCCTCGATGTACCACTCGTCCGGTGTCGGCATACCCAAATCCATCTGCCCGCGTCCAAGCCGGTCAGCGGGCTTCGGGTTCTTTACGGCGGCGAAGCCACATCGGCCCACGCTGAAGCTACTTCCGTTTCATTGAGGCCCTCTAATCGACCTCTGATACGAATCACCTTCTGAGCCTGGAACTTCTCCAATTCGTACTTGCTCTTATCGAGCGTGACGCGGAAGCGTCGGTTGCTGCGAGCGAAGACGAACTGTAACCCTTGGGCTGAGCCACTAGCGATTAGTGCTTCCGCCTGTGGCACCGCGGCGTTTGGCGGCAAAGGCTTGTCACCCACCCACATCAGCCGGTCGCCAGCCTGGACGCCGGCCCGCTCCGCCGCCGTCCCCAGCACCACACCATGAACAACGATGCCGTTTTCCTTCACCTGAAGCCGCAGACCTACGCCCTGAACCTCGAAAGGCAGCGCCCGCACGTGGTACTCGACCTCAATGGTGGCTTGGCGACCGCTTGACTGTAAGCTCTCGTCAATGCGGAGCAGGATCGAGGCTGGCAGGTCTGCATCTGACGTGCGTCGCGGCGTGGCCGGATATGTGAGGACCACCCGCCCACCAAAGCGCCCGGGTGTGTCCTGCAAAAACTCGCTTACACAATCGGGGGGGCCCAGCGACCAGGTGATCGGCACAGACAGCGAGGTGCTCGCGAAGCTATACTCGTACGAGGCGGGGAACTGCTTCAGAGCTGCCTTGACTTCGGAAGCAACCTCAGTTTTCGCGGTTGCCTCGTAATGCTTCAAGATCTCACGATAGCTGGCTTCCAGCGCGGCCCGGGATAGCTGGGGCGGTTGGTCTTGCGTGTCAGGGCTGGCGGCTGCCGTCTGCGTTATGAACTCCTGCAATCCAGCCACGCACTCCTGGATCGCGTTACGTTCAGCCGGGTACTGATCACCTTGCACCGAGCCAAGCAGGCCACGCACCCGTTCCAACGCTCGCGCGGGGTCAAGCTCAGCCGACTTTGACTGCTTGCTGATGCTGGCTGCCAGGTCGATGCATTCTCCCAAAACCGGTGGATCGATCGCGGAAACCACTTCCTCACCCCGCACCAGGGTCCGCCGCAGTCGCAGGCTGGCCGAGCGCGGCTTGAGTTGCAGCCAGCCATCCATCACCGGAGTCGCCGTGCCGACGAACTCGGTGCGATCTGCTAGCCTGATCATTTTCAGCCCGCCCAGCGATTCGTTCATTCTCCGGCAAAGCACGTCTAAATGCAATCGAATCGCGTCCGCGCTCAGATCAACCCCGCGCAGTTCGGGATCGGACCGGGCGACCTGGATCAATCTGAGCGCTTCCTGCGGCTGTTCTTTCATACGCTCTAGCTCGGCGCGGAGCCTGGCCAGGCCCATGTCCCGGACGACAGCCATCAGTTCATCCAAGCGCTTGCGCACCTCGCTCCGCCGTTTACCGTCCGGATAGCACAATAGGTACAGGCGGCACGCCGTGAGCTTCTGCCTCCCGGCCGGCAGGCTCTCGGACAGCTTATCGAGACATCCGGCGGCGTCCTGCTCTTCCAGGCGCGCCGTCAGCTCCGATGCAGCTTTTTCGAGTTGCGCCCGGCGCGCCGGTGACAGCACCTCGTTCCAAGCGGCATCAATCCGGTCGAGCGCCTCGGGCAGCCGGTCGGTGGTAACCAGGGCTCCTATCTCTTCCCGAACCTTCCGCAGCCGTGCTTCGTCCTGACGATCCGGAACCTGCGCCAGCTCACCGCGCGCCTCCGCGGCGTGCCTGCCTTGGGGGTAGACGTTGAGATAGGCCTGCCAAGCCGTCTTGTGGGCGTCGAAGTCGTCTCCGGCTGCCCGCGCTGCTGCGGCAGCTTGCTCATATGCCTGTCGGTCTCGCTCGGCCGGTATGTCACCCAGTCGCGCGGCGGCGAGTTGCCGATGCACGCCGTCCGGGTGCTCCGTGATGTATTTCCGCAGTGCCGCTTCCAGCTTCTCGAACTCCGTCCGCTTATCCAGGTCGAAACTGAGCGCTTGGGCGTACGCCGCGTCATCTTCTTCCTGGCGAGCTTTCGCGAGTTCTATGCGGGCGCGCCGTTCCAGGGGCGGTGCAACCCCGCGTTGCAGATATTGTTCCAGAGTTGAGACAACCTCGCGGGGGCCGCCGCGCTCGCGCGCGCTGGCTATTAAGGTGCTCAGTTCCGTTTTGCCCGACCGTATCCGCCACGACCAGCCCGCCAAGATCGCGGTCAAGACCACCGCAACGGCGATCACAATCCCGAATACAGTCGGCCAAGGTGAGCGGCGGTGCGGTATCGGGGCAGTCGCAATCGTATCGGTGGACCGCCAATCGGCAGCCGCATCCATCAGTCCCGAGCTGGCTCCGCTGGATGCACCTGCCGCGTAAAGCTCCACCATGCCGGGAAGGTCTACCGCGGCGGCTCCATGTGCTTTCACGGCCTCCCGGCAAGCGGCCTTGACACAGCCAGTCGTACTCTCCCAGCAGCGCGCATGGTACGTCGTTTCGCACGTGCTACAGCTCTCAACCGGAGCATCCGGTCCAATTGGACGGTGGCACGTCGGACAATCAGCATTCGGATACCGCGTACCCGCCATTATCGCCGCTCTAAGTCCGAGGATTTGGCTCGTGCCATTATACCACCCCGTGTAACCGCCCGCCAGCGCCCCTGGCGGCAGGCCCACGATAGATGAATGCCAACAGACGCTCGAGGGCGTGAG
>Ga0315273_10007792_pt1 | contig 13445 bp, 13 predicted proteins | sample YL17G02_0_MG_FD_205753 | JGI IMG/M metagenome (GOLD analysis project Ga0315273, IMG submission 205753) | Sediment microbial communities from Yellowstone Lake, YNP, Wyoming, USA - YL17G02_0 | ecosystem: Environmental > Aquatic > Freshwater > Lake > Sediment | place: USA: Wyoming | collected... | reverse complement strand
GCACGAGGCAGCCGGGGCGGTCGTCCCGCTCGGCGTCGAGGAATTCCTGGCCCGATTCGAACACCTCGACGGGCAGGCCCACTGACTTCAACAGCATCCGCAGGGAATCCCTGACTGCGGCGTCGTCGTCCACGACAAAGACGGTGGGCTTCGTTTCCTTGATCACTCTTCGCTACTCCCCATTGGCTGCCGACGCGACCGGCAGCGTGAAATGAAATCTTGCGCCAGAGCCCTCGTTGGGAGTGTGCCACAGCCGGCCACCGTGAGCGCGCACGATCGAGCGGCTGATGGCGAGACCGAGTCCCGTGCCACCCGACTTGGTGGTGAAAAACGCGCTGAACAGGTGCTCCGTAGCTTCCGGCGCGAGTCCCGTCCCGTGATCGGCGACGGTGATTTCGACCTCGCCGTCCTCCGTCTGGCGGGTGCTGAGCACCACCTCCCGGCGATGCTCCGGCACGTCGGCCATCGCGTCGATCGCGTTGCGTACGAGGTTCAGGATCACTTGCTGCAGCTGGATCGGGTCGGCATAGACGGTGGGCAGTTCGCCCTCGGACTCGATGCGCAGCCAGACGTTGTGCAGGCGTGCGTCCGTCTCGGCGAGCGTGCGCAGGTCTTCGAGCAGGCGGGCGCAATCGACCGGCTCGCGCGTGACCTCGCGGTTCTTGACGAAGTTGCGCAGGCGGCGGATGACCTCGCCTGCCCGCAACGCCTGCGAGTTGATCTGCTGCAGCGCGCCCAGCACGTCGGCCGGATCGTGGTCCGGCAGTTTCATCATGCGCTGGCAGGCTTGTGCGTAGGTCGCGATCGCCGACAACGGCTGGTTGATCTCGTGCGCGAGGCCTGCCGCCATTTCGCCCATGGTCGAGAGCCTGGCGAAATGCGTGAGCCGGTCCTGCAGCTGGCGCGCTTCGTCCTCCGCGTGGCGGCGATCCGTCACGTCGTGCATCGTGCCGATGTGCCTGGCAGGCTGGCCCGCCGCGTCGTAGACCGTCTGCGCGATGTGATGCAGGTGCTTGGTAGACCCGTCGCGCAACAGCACGCGGTACTCGACGTCGAGGGAGCCCTGGGTTTCGTCCATGTCGCGGAAAGCGTCGCGCAGCCTGTCCACGTCGGCCGGGTGCACCCATTGCTCGAAGTAGTCCGACAGCTGCACGATCTCGGTGCCGACCTCGTTGCCGAGGATCCGGTACAGCTGCGGGGAGAAGTAATCCGGCTCGGAGCCGTCGAGATGGACGACGTAATTGCCGAGGTTCGCGAGTTCCTGCGCGAGCCGCAGCTCGGATTCGCTGCGCCGCAGCAGCTCCTCGGCGAGCTTGCGCTGGGTAATGTCGCGGATGATGCCGACGAAGCGCGGCGGCTCCCGTCCACTGACGCGGCCCACCGCGAGATCGCAAGGGAAACTGCTGCCGTCCTTGCGACGCGCGCGCACTTCGCGTCCGACACCGATGATCCGCTGCTCGCCGGTAAGCGCGTAGTTGTCCATGTAGCGGTCGTGCTCGCCCTGGAAAGGCTCCGGCATCAGCACGGTGACGTTCCTGCCGACGACCTCCTCGGCCGGATACCCGAAGATGCGCTCGGCGGCCAGGCTGAACTCCTCGATCAGGCCGCGGTGATCGATGACGATGATGGCATCGACGGCCGCGTCGAGCAGGGCCCGGAACTCGCTCTCCGCCACCGCGGAACGCGAATCCTGCCCACTCTTGTTGCTGGCCCGTCTGGTCCTGGTGCTGTTTGCCATCGTCGTGGAGTCGTGACCGGAACCCGAATCGTAAGGGATGGCGGTGCAGCGGACTAGGTATTACTGGAACGCGGCTTGGCACCGTTGCGAATCGAGCCGCGGCCGGCTCGGACGGATAATAGGCGTGTGGCCCGGGGCCACCGGGCCATTCTGGCACCACAAGGGATACCCGAGGAGGGAGCCATGAGACTGACACGTTGGGAACCGTTCCGTGAGATGGATGACATGTTCAAGGGCTTTGGGCCGCTGTTCGGCCGCATGCCGACGACCCGTCCGATCGAAGGCGCGTATGACTTCCTGCCGCCCGCCGACATCGTCGAGCACGAGAAGGAATACCTGGTCAAGATCGACCTGCCGGAGGTCAGGAAAGAGGACGTCAAGGTCCTGTTCGACGATGGCGTGCTCGTCGTGAAGGGTGAGCGGAAGATCGAGAAGGAAGTCAAAGGAGAGACGGTCCACCGGACCGAGCGCTTCTATGGCTCGTTCGAGCGCAGCTTCGTGCTGCCCGAAGACGTGGATCCGAAACTCATTCGCGCCGAGTCCAAGGATGGCGTGCTGACGCTCTTCCTGCCAAGGCTCGCGACACCGAAGGCCAAGCCGGTCGCGATCACGGTGCAGTAAGACCGCGCAGGCGCATATCGGCCAGGGACTGGCGGTCAGTGAAGAGGCCGGAGTCGAGGTGCTCCGGCCTTTTTTCTGTCCGCTCTCCGCCAGTGCCCAGTCGCTTTCCTAGTGATGGTGCTCGTGTCCGGCGGGCGGCTGCTCGCCCGGAGCATCCGGCGCCGCCCCGGTCGGCGCGTGCTGCGCGTGTCCGCCGTGCATCAAGCCGTGGTAGACGGCGCTGCCGGCCGTCCACCCACCGAACGCCAGCAGCAGTGCACCGGCCACGTTGCGCAACGTGGCGCGCGAAGACAGGGCGCCCGCGATCTTTTCGAAAGCCACGGTGGCGGTAACCATCGAGGGCAGCGTGCCTATTCCAAAGGCCGCCATCACGCCGGCACCGGTCCCTGCGCTGGCTGTCGTCGCCGCCAGCAGCAGCATCGAATAGGTCAGGCCGCAGGGCAGCCAGCCCCACGCGAGCCCGAGGCCGATGGCGCCGGTGAGTCCGCCGGAGCGACCTTGGCGTCCCGCCCACGGCGCGATGCGGCGCCACAATCCCGATCCAGCCGCCTCGATCGGATCGAGCAGGCGCCACCCGAACAGCATCCGGCCGGCGGCGGCCAGCATGATCAAACCCGCTGCAACGCGCAGCGCGATCGACAGCGGCGCGACGTCCACGGCCCGCAGCAGCGTCCGGCCGAGCAATCCGGCCAGCGCGCCGGCGATGGCATAGCTCGTGATGCGCGACAGGTTGTAGGCGAGGCCCATCGCGAGTTTCGAGCCACCGGCGGACTGCTGCGCCCGCATTGCGAGCGCGCCCGCGATCCCGCCGCACATGCCGATGCAGTGACTACTCGCGGCGAGGCCGGCCAGCAGCGCGGCGCCGAGGCTCAGTGCTGTTGGATCCGGACTCACCGCTCGTCCTTCTCATCTCGCGCCGGTGTGGCGGGTGGGCGCTCGTCGTCCGAAAGCACCGTCCAGCCGGGACTGTCGAGATCGTCGAACTGTCCGCTGCCGACGGCCCAGAAGAACGCCCACAGCCCGATGCCGACGAGCACCAGCCCAAGCGGAATCAGCACGTAGATGATGCTCACGTCACGCCACCTCGGCGGGGCGCGACAACGTCCAGTTGCGGCCGCTCCTGTTGCGCGGCGTGCGCGACAGGCGCATCGCATTCAGCACGACGGCGACGGAGCTGAGCGACATGCCGATCGCCGCGAGCCACGGCGGCACGAAGCCAAACGCGGCGAGCGGCAGCGCGGCGACGTTGTAGACGATCGACCAGGCCAGGTTCTGCCGGATGACGCGCTGCGTCCGCCGCGCGAGTTGCACGGTATCCGGCAGTTCGTCGAGCGAGTCGCGCACCAGGATCAGGTCGGCGCTCGTGTGCGCAAGCGCCGAACCCCGGCCCATCGCCACCGCGACGTCTGCGCCGCGCAGGAGCGGCGCGTCGTTGATGCCGTCACCGACGGCGACGACTACGGCACCCGCGGCCTGCAGCGCCTCGAGGCGCGCCAGCTTCTGCTCCGGGCGCAACCGCGCAGCGTGACGCCCGATGCCAATGCGTTCGGCGATCCGCGCGACGGCCGCTTCCTCGTCGCCGCTCGCGATCTCGGACGCGAGCCCGAGTCGGGCGAGTTCCGCGACACAGTGACTCGCTTCGGGTCGCAACTGATCCGTGAGCCGGAAGGCGGCGAGCAGACCGCTGCGATCACCCAGGCAGACCCAGCTCTCGCCAGCGAGCCACGCCGGCGCGCTGGCGATGTCGCTGAGCCCGGCAGCGAAATCAGGGCTGCCGATGCGCAACCGGCGCTGCTCGACCCGGCCTTCCACGCCTTGTCCCGGCACGATCACCAGATCGCTGGCGGTCACCGCGCCCTGGTCCGAGGCCAGGAACGCCTTCGCGATCGGGTGCTCGGACATGCGCTCGAGGGCCACCGCGAGCCGCAGGCACTCGGAGTCCGGCACGTCGGCGAGCGGTCGTACTTCCTCGACCCGGATCAGGCCGCGGGTCAGGGTGCCGGTCTTGTCCCACAGGACGTGCGTCGCCCGGGCCAGGACTTCCAGCGCGTCGGACTGGGCGACCAGCACGCCGCGTCGCGCGAGCTCGGCCGTCGCAGCGGCGATCGCGGCCGGCATGGCGAGCGACAGTGCGCAGGGGCAGGTGACGACGAGCACCGCCAGCGTCGCCGGGAATGCGCGCGACGGATCGACGAAACACCAGATCGCAAACACCGCCGCGGCACCGAGCAGAATCCGGCCGAGGAACCACGCCGCCGCGCGATCGGCAGCCCTGGCGAGACGCGGTCGTTGCGCCTGCGCGCGTTCGAGCAGCATCACGATGCCGGAGAGCACCGTGTCGCCCGCGACCGCCGCCACCCGCACGCGCAGCGGCACGCCCAGGTTCTGCGTGCCGGCGTGGACCGGCGCGCCGGGTGCCTTCACGATGGCAGTCGATTCCCCGGTCAGCATCGACTCGTCCACGCGGCCATCGCCTTCCAGCACCGCACCGTCGGCCGCGAACACCTCACCGGTGCGTACCAGCAACTCGTCGCCCACGGCCAGTTCGACCGCCTGCACGTCTTCGACCGTGCCACCTCGAACGCGCCTTGCCGTGACCGGAGCCAGCCGGGCGAGCGCATCGGCCACGCTGCCCGCGCGGTGGCGTGCGATCATCTCGACGTAGCGGCCCAGCGAGAGGAAGAACACGAACATCGTCACCGAGTCGAAATAGACTTCGCCGTGGCCGCGCAGCGCGTTCCAGACGCTGGCAAAGAAGGCGAGAGCGATGGCGATGCTGACCGGCACATCCATGCTGATGCCGCGCGCGCGGATCGCCTGCCATGCGCCGACGTAAAACGGCCAGCCGGCGTAGAGTGCGACCGGCACCGCGATCAGCATGCTCACCAGCCGCAGCAACTCGCGGATGCCGGCCTCCATGCCGGAGGATTCGCCGATGTAGAGCGGCACCGCGAACATCATCACCTGCATCATGCCGAACCCGGCGACGGCGAGACGCTTCAGCGCCGTGCGCCGTTCGAGGGTCGACAGTTGCCCGGCGGGTTCTCCGGCCAGCGGGTGCGGGCGCAGGCCGACGTGCTCGAGCACGCGCAGCAGATCACCGAGGCGCACCTTGGCAGGGTCCCAGACGAATCGCGCGCGGGCCGTCGCGGGATTCACGCTGACGTCGAGCACACCGCTCTGCAGGTGCAGGGCCCTGTCCGCGAGCCAGCTGCAGGCGGCGCAGCGCAGCCCCTCGAGCAGCACGGTGATGGAGCGGGCGCCGTTCGGCTCCGGTCGGCTCAGGCGTTCGACGAGATCGGCGCGATCGTAGGCGGACCAGCGGTCCGGGCGGTAGGCTTCGTCGGCACGCGCAGCCGCAGCGTCACGGTACTTGTAGTAATCGTCGAGGCCCGCGCCCGCGATGAACTCTGCCACGGCCTTGCAGCCATGGCAGCACATCGGTTCCTCGCGGCCGGCGAGGCGCGCGCGGATGATCGTGCCGGCAGGGATCGGCTCACCGCAATGGAAGCACGGCGGACCGGCGCCGGTCATGGCGCGTGGGTGTCGGTCTCACCGCAGGTCATGGTCACGCCGTCCTGCACGCAGTCCTGGTGCACCAGCACGTCGGGCCGCGAGATGGCGAGGTACAACGTGACCGCGCCACCGATGACCGCTGCGGCAGGCGGCACGATCAGCAACCAGGGCCAGAGCTGCCGGTACCAGGGCCGTGCGTCGGAAGTGCTCATGTGCAGAGGGTATCAGTCCGACGGCGCGATGAAACGCGCCTTGCCGCTTGCCTGCAGGTCGGGCCGGTCGGTGGCCTGGATCGCGAGCTGGATGTCCGCTCCACCCTCCAGCGCGTCTTCCGGAATGCGGATGCGCACCGGCACGCCCTGCACCTCGCCGGGGCCTACCCAGACCGTGGCGCCGGCGTAGTCCACCACCAGGCCCTCGAGGCCGCTGCCGGTGATCCGGAATTCGTGTGCCGCGCTGTCCTTGTTGAGGATCTTCACGTTGTAGACGTTCTCGATGGAGCCGTCCGGGCGCTCGCGGAACAGCGCGTTGCGGTCCCGGATGACGTCCACGCCGACGACGTTGCGGTGCGTGATGGAAACCACCAGTCCCACGGCCAGCGCCGCGAGCAACGTGGCGTAGACGACGGTGCGCGGCCGGACCACGTGCTTCTTCCTGCCCTCGAGGCCGTGCTGCGTGTCGTAGCGGATCAGGCCACGCGGATACCCGACCTTGTCCATCACTTCGTCGCAGGCGTCGATGCAGGCGGCACAGGCGATGCACTCGTACTGCAGGCCCTTGCGGATGTCGATGCCCGTCGGGCAGACCTGCACGCACAGCGTGCAGTCGACGCAGTCGCCGAGGCCCTTCGCTTTCGGGTCGGCGCCTTTTTTCCGCGCGCCGCGCGGTTCGCCGCGCCGGTCGTCGTAGGTGATGATCAGCGTGTCCTTGTCGAACATCGCGCTCTGGAAGCGCGCGTACGGACACATGTACTTGCAGACCTGCTCGCGCATGAAGGCGGCGTTGACGTACGTGGCGCCGCCGTAGAACAGCACCCAGAACGTTTCCCAAGGGCCGGTCGAGAAGTGGGTGATCTTGCCCGCGAGTTCCGTGATCGGCGTGAAGTAGCCGACGAAAGTGAAGCCCGTCCACAGCGCGAACGCGATCCAGAGCAACTGCTTGGCGCCCTTGCGCAGCGCTTTCTGCGCGGTCCAGGGAGCCCTGGCGAGCTTCATCTGCTGCGAACGGCTGCCTTCGACGAGTCGCTCCATCCAGATAAAGGTCTCGGTCCACACCGTCTGCGGGCAGGCATAGCCGCAGAACAGGCGCCCGGCGAGGGCGGTGAAGAAGAACAGCGACAGCGCGGCGATCACCAGCAGCCAGGTGAGGAAATAGAAATCCTGCGGCCACAGCGTCAGCGCGAAGAGGTGGAACTTGCGCGCGGGCAGGTCGAAGAGCACCGCCTGCCGCCCGTTCCAGCGGAACCAGGGCAGCAGGTAGTAGATGCCGAGCAGCACCCACACGGCGATGGTGCGCTTGCTCTGGAAGCGCCCGGCAATCTCACGCGGATAGATCTTCTGGCGGGATGCGTACAGCCCGCCATCCATTTCGACTTCAGGGCCGGTCATTGCGGGCTCCGCACCCGTTCTTCGGCTTTCGGCTCGTCAGTCCCGGAGGGTTCCGGGTGCGCGGTGCGGACGAGGTACAGGGACAGCAGGCTGGAGAGCGACGCCACCAGCCAGAAGAAGAAGAACCCGACCGCATACCCGGTCATGCGGCTGGCGAACGCGGGAGGCGGGTAATCGTCGTTGCCGACCAGCAACGGGTCGAGGAACGCGAAGCAGACCATCGTGGCCACGCTTGCCACGAGAAACGAGGGCCAGATGACGATGGCCGCGTCCTGTCCGAGGCGCGGCCACCGCAGCCTGGCGGGATACTCGTCCGGATGAGTCCTGGACACTGCTGCCCTACGATCCGGAGTTGGACAGCCTGGTGACGTAGCCGGCCAGCAGGCGGATGCGCTCCGCGCCGAGCTTGTCGCCCCACGCCGGCATCTGTCCTTTGCGGCCCTTGGTGATCGTTTCGGCGATCGCCGCGGCGTCACCGCCGTACAACCAGGTCCGATCCGTGAGGTTCGGGGCGCCGAGGAGCGGATTGCCCTTGCCGTCGATGCCGTGGCATGCGGCACACACAGTGTCGAAACGCGTCTTGCCGGCAGCAGCCGTCGTCGCGTCCGCTTGCTCGCCGCTCAACGTCTGTACGTAGGCGACCACTTCACGCACGCCATCCGCGCCGAGGACTTCGCCCCAGGGCGGCATGGCCGCCATGCGGCCACCGGTGATGGTCTGCACGACCGCGTCCGGGTCGCCGCCCCATTGCCAGTCCTGGTCGGCCAGACTGGGGAACCCCTTCGCGCCGCCGCCGTCCGAGCCGTGGCACTGCGCGCAGTTGTTCTGGAACAGGTTGTGCGCCGTGGACATCGCCTTCGGATCGCCCGCGAGCTGCGGCACGGTCATGCTGGCAAACGGGGCAAGCCACTCGCGCGCCTTGGCCTCGACGGCGTCCCTCTCCTGCTGGTACTGGTTCGCCTGGGTCCAGCCCTTCACGCCCTTGAACGTGCCGAGGCCCGGATAGAGGGCGAGGTACAGGAGGCCGAAGACCACGGTGATGTAGAACACCCACAGCCACCATCTCGGCAACGGGTTGTTGTACTCGCGCAGGTCCTTGTCCCAGACGTGGCCGGTGTCCGCGCCGCCGCCGATCTTTTCGCCGGCGGACCTGGGCTTCGCCGTCCAGCGCAACAGCCAGACACAGGCCAGGATATTGACGATCGTCACGAGGACGATGAACACGCTCCAACCGCTAGTCATGGGGTCTTGCTCCCTTGTTCCTTGTCGGACGGATATTCGTTGAAAGGCAGGTTCGCCATTTCGTCGAAATCCGCCTTGCGGCGCTTGCTGTATGCCCAGATCACCACACCGAGGAACGCCAGCATGAGCGCCAGCGTGATCAGGCCGCGTACCGTGCCGATGTCCATGCTCAGCTGCCCGCCTTGACGTTCGTGCCGAGGCCCTGCAGGTAGGCCACCAGTGCGTCGAGTTCCGTCTTCCCGGCCACGGCAGCCGCCGCGCCGGCGAGGTCATCGTCCGTGTATGGCGTGCCTTCGATGCGCAGCACGTGCATCTTCTTCGCCACCAGAGCCCCGTCGACCGTCGCCGTCGCGAGCCACGGGTACCGCGGCATGTTCGACTCCGGCACGACGTCGCGCGGGTTGTTGAGGTGCACGCGCTGCCAGTCGTCCGAGTAACGGCCGCCGACGCGCGCGAGGTCGGGCCCCGTCCGCTTCGAGCCGAACTGGAACGGATGGTCGTACACCGACTCGCCGGGCAGCGAGTACGGCCCGTAGCGCTCCGTTTCCGAGCGGAACGGACGGATCATCTGCGAATGGCAGTTGTAGCAGCCTTCACGGACGTAGACGTCGCGCCCCGCCAGGCGCAGCGCGTCGTACGGCTTGACGCCCTCGGCGGGCGTGCGCACCGACTGCTGGAAGTAGAGCGGCACGATCTCGGCCAGCCCGCCGAAGCTGATCACGACCGCGATCAGCACGCCCATCAGGCCGATCTTTTTCTCGATGGTATCGTGGTTCATGCGTTTCCCTTCCTCAGGCCGGCTGGATGACAGGCGAGTCCGCCGTGCTCGTGCGTGCGGCGACCGTCTTCCATACGTTCCAGGCCATGATGAACATGCCGGCGAGGACCAGCGTTCCGCCCGCCAGTCGCACCGCGTAGTACGGGTACGTGGACTTGATCGACTCGATGAACGCGTAGGTCAGCGTGCCGTCGGCGTTCGTCGCGCGCCACATCAGGCCCTGCATCACGCCGGCGATCCACATCGAGGTGATGTAGAGCACGACGCCGATGGTGGTGGTCCAGAAGTGCACGTCGATCAACTTGACGCTGTACATCTGCTCGCGGCCGAACAGCTTCGGGATCAGCGCGTACATGCAGCCGATCGAGACCATCGCCACCCAGCCGAGGGCGCCCGAGTGCACGTGCCCGATCGTCCAGTCCGTGTAGTGCGAGAGGGCGTTGACGGTCTTGATCGACATCATCGGCCCTTCGAACGTGGACATGCCGTAGAACGACAGCGACACGATCATGAACTTCAGGATCGGGTCGGTGCGCAGCTTATGCCAGGCGCCGGACAGGGTCATGATGCCGTTGATCATGCCGCCCCACGACGGCGCGAGCAGTATCAGCGAGAACACCATGCCGAGCGACTGCGCCCAGTCGGGCAGCGTCGTGTAGTGCAGGTGGTGCGGGCCCGCCCACATGTAGATCGAGATCAGCGTCCAGAAGTGCACCACCGACAGCCGGTAAGAATAGATGGGCCGGCCGGCCTGCTTCGGCACGAAGTAGTACATCATGCCGAGGAAGCCCGCGGTCAGGAAGAAGCCCACCGCGTTGTGCCCGTACCACCACTGCACCATCGCGTCCACGACGCCCGAGTATACGATGTACGATTTCGTCATCGTCACGGGGATCGCGATGTTGTTCGTGATGTGCAGCACCGCGATCGTGATGATGTACGCGGCGAAGAACCAGTTAGCCACGTAGATGTGCTTCACCTTGCGCAGCGCGACCGTGCCGAAGAAGACGATGGCGTAGGACACCCACACCACGGCGATCAGCAGGTCGATGGGCCACTCGAGTTCGGCGTACTCCTTGCCCTGGGTGATGCCGAGCGGCAGCGTGATCGCCGCGAGCAGGATCACCAGCTGCCAGCCCCAGAACGTGAAGGCGGCGAGCTTGTCGCCGAACAGCCGGGCGTGGCAGGTGCGCTGCACGATGTAGTAGGAAGTGGCGAACAGCGCGCTGCCTCCGAACGCGAAGATCACCGCATTGGTGTGCAGCGGGCGCAACCGGCCGTAGGTCAGCCAGGACACGCCGAAGCTCAGATCAGGCCACAGCAGTTGCGCCGCGATCAGGACGCCGACCAGCATGCCGACGATGCCCCAGACCACGGTCATGATCGCAAACTGCCGGACCACCTTGTCGTTGTAATAGGAGCCCGTATTCATGCAGTCGCCTCGAGAGGAGGAAAAAATCGATCCCTTGGTTTCTTGTCCTGTATGCGCTGCACACAGGCAAGGCGCATGCTACGGACCGCGTCCGTCGCAAGACAGTGGGGACAGGGTCGATAGTTCGTAAGTATTTTCCGCAGTGCTTTCCCCGCATTGCGGCGCGCCGGGCGAAATCGCACATTAGAGGCGCGGAACGCATCGCCGGGAGGCGACAGGACGATGAAGCGCCTCGATCGTATTCTCGCCGTGGCGGATCCCACCGCCGAAGTCCAGCCGGCTGTCATCAAAGCCGCCCGTCTCGCCCGCGCCTGTGGCGCCATCCTGGAACTCTTCGTGTGCGATTTCGATCCGTCGCTGAGCGGCCGGCCGCTCTTCGATACCGAGGCGCTGCGCGGTCTGCGAGACGAGTTCATGGCGGATCGAGTCGATTACCTCGAGGACCTGGCCGACGACCTGCGAGCCGGCGGGCTGAACGTCGAGACCCACGTGCACTGGGACAACCCGCTGTACCGCGGCATCCTGCGGCGGGTCCAGGAATCGTCGCCGGACCTCGTCGTCAAGGATACGCACTACCATTCCCTGCTGCGCAGGACGCTGGTCACCAACACGGACTGGAACCTGATTCGCACCTGCCCGGTGCCGCTGCTCCTGGCCAAGGCGACACCGTGGCAGGACCGGCCCCGGTTCCTCGCCGCCGTCGATCCCGGCCATCTCGCCGACAAGGCGGCGGCGTTGGATCACGACATCCTCGATTTCGCCGGGTTGCTTGCCCGGCATCTCGGCGGTGAACTCCATGCGGTGCACGCGTTTTTCCCGGCCGCGTTGCTCGCTCTGACCACCGGCATGGCCGGCATGCCCATGGCGGGCGACCTCTCGGTGTCTGAAATCGTCGCGACTGAACGCCGCCGGATCGAGAGCAGCCTCTCGGCGATCGTTGCCGCGCACGGCCTGACCCCCGACCAGGTCCACCTGCTGCAGGGTTCGGCGTCCGAGGTGCTGCCCGAGGCCGCCGCCGCGCAGCACGCCGATCTGCTCGTGATGGGAGCCGTGTCGCGGAGCCGGCTCGAGGAAATCTTCATCGGCAGCACGGCCGAGCGGGCGCTCGACCGGATTCCCTGCGATACCCTGATCGTGAAGCCGCTGGATTTCGCGGCAACGATGCCGGTTTGAGACGGGCCCGGGGCCACCGCGCAGCGCTTTGCGTGACCCGCCTCACATCTGCGGCCGCGACCGGCCGTATACTCGGGCAGTCATGACGCCTGCCACCGTGCTGCTGGTCAGCGCCGAACCCGCCGACGAGGCGCGGGTGCGCGGCGCGCTGGAGTCCATCCGCGGCCAGCCCTATCGGTTGGAGGTGGCGACCACGCTGGCCGATGGCATGGTGCGCATCCGGCAGGGTCGCGTCGACGCCATCATGCTCGACCTCGACCTGCCGGACAGCCGTGGCCTGACGACATTCCTGCGCGTCCAGCCCAAGGCCACTCAGTTGCCGATCGTCGTGCTGGTGAACGAACAGGACGACGAACTCGGCCGGGAAGCGGTCTCCCGCGGCGCGCTCGACTTTCTCGACCGTGAGTTGCTCACGGCGCAACTTGTCGAGAAGATCCTCCGCTATGCCACCGAGCGCACGCACACGCTGCTGGCGCTGAAGGCCTCGGAGCAGCGCTATCGCGAGTTGTTCCAGAACGTCACGGCGGGAGTCTTCCAGACCACGCCGGATGGCAAGTTCATGGCGGCGAACCCGGCACTGGTGCGCATGCTGGGGTACGACTCCGAGGACGAACTGATCGAACTCGACGTCGCCCGCGACGTCTACATGGAGCCGGACCACCGCCAGAACTGGGCGCGGACCATGGCCGAAGGCGGCGAGGTCCGCAATGCGGAGCTCATGCTGAAGCGCAGGGACGGCACGAAGATCGTCGTGCTCGAGAACTCCCGGGCGGTCCGTGACGACCAGGGACGGCTGCTGTTCTACGAAGGCACGCTCACCGATATCACTGCGGCGCACGAGTTGTCGCAGCAGCTCTCCTACGATGCGAGCCACGACCCGCTCACCGGCCTGGCGAATCGCCGGGAATTCGAACTCAAGCTGCAGCGCGCCCTCGAGATTACTCAGGCCGCGGGCACCACGCACGCGGTATTCTGCCTCGATCTCGACCGGTTCAAGACCGTCAACGACACCTGCGGTCACGTCGCCGGCGACGAACTGCTGCGCCAGCTGGGGCGGGTCCTGCAGCAGAAGGTGCGTACCGCGGACCTCGTCGCGCGCCTGGGAGGCGACGAGTTTGCGGTGCTGCTGCACAACTGCGGGTTGAACGACGCGCTGCAGATTGCGAACAACCTGCTGAAAGCCGTGCAGCAGTTCGAGTTCGTCTGGGGCGCGAACAAGTTCACGCTCGGCGTCAGCATCGGGGTCGTCGGCGTCGACACGGGTTTCAAGCGCATCGTGCAGGTCATGAACGCGGCCGATACGGCGTGCTATGCCGCCAAGGACGCGGGCCGCAGCCG
>Ga0315273_10007790_pt1 | contig 13446 bp, 20 predicted proteins | sample YL17G02_0_MG_FD_205753 | JGI IMG/M metagenome (GOLD analysis project Ga0315273, IMG submission 205753) | Sediment microbial communities from Yellowstone Lake, YNP, Wyoming, USA - YL17G02_0 | ecosystem: Environmental > Aquatic > Freshwater > Lake > Sediment | place: USA: Wyoming | collected... | reverse complement strand
CACAGCGCCACCTCCCGCTCGGCCGGGGTGAGCCCCCAATCGGCGAACTGCGCATCGATGGCGGCTCCCAATCCGGCGAGCGCCTGCTCCGCGCTGGCGCGCCAGGCGTCGCGCTCGGCTTGTCGCTCTGTCAGGCTGGACTGGAGCTCCCGGTTGGCCGCCGCCGCGCCGTGCCAGCCGCGGGCGAGCCAGATTGCCGTGCCGAGCGACCCCAGCACCAGCCCGAGCTCATAGAGAACGTGAAACGACAGCCACTGGGTGGGTCGGTCCAGTGCCAGATCGATCCCACCGGCCAACCCGATGACCACCAACAAGATCGTCACCGTGCGCTGCAGCTGGCGTGCGTCCTGGCTGTCCATCGGCCTCCTCCGTCATCCGTCGGATACCCATCGTGGGTGCGCCGCGACGACCCGTTGCGTCAGTTGTCGGATGGTGGGCCCCGAGCGCATGTACTAGCGTGTCAGCCAACCCATTTCCTGGAGGCTGTCCGTGCTGCCTGACCCCCTGCATCCCGCAGTCGTGCACTTTCCTATTGTGTTGATGACTTTCCTGCCCCTGGCCGCGCTCTGGGCGCTCTGGGCGCTCCGCCACGGCGCGTCCCCGCTCCGCGCCTGGATCGTTCCAGTGGCGATGGCCGGCGCATTGACCCTGAGTTCCTGGGCTGCCCTCGAGACCGGCGAGGACGAAGGGGAAACGGCAGAAGACGTCGTGGGCGAGGCGCCGGTCGAAACCCACGAGGAGGCCGCCGAACGATTCCTGCTGTTCTCCGGCATCGTGTTCGCCCTCAGCGCGGTGGGCCTGGTCCGGGGGACTGCCGGACGAGGGGCGCGCGTCGTCGCCACGGTTGCCACCCTCGGCCTGCTCGTGGCCGGCTACCAGGTCGGCCACACCGGGGGGGCACTGGCTTACGGCGACGGCACGTCGGCCGGTGTGTCCCGGCTCGCCCCGGGCGGTGGTGGAGAAGGGAGTGGCGCGGGCGCCGAACAGGGCAAGCAGGGCGACGACGACGATTAAGGGCTACTGGTGTACACCGGGCGCCGGGTCATCCTGCTGGCGCCCAGACCCGCTCCGCCTGCTGAAGGTGTCGGTGCTGGTGGTGGGCCAGGATCGCGAAGCCACCGAACCAGCTGTACCGCACCTTCGCGTTGAACGGCGAACGCAATTGGACCTGGCCGACCGGGAGGCCGTCGGCCGCGGTGAGGAGTGCGAGGAGCGTGGACTGCCATCGCTCGAACTCCGCCGCCGCCGCGCTTCCGCGGGTGGTGCCTGGTGGCACGAACGCGGGCACCGTCTGCATCCGGCCCCGGAAGCCGGGACCGGTCAGCTTCCAGAGCAGCCACCCCATGAACCCCCGGCGGAGCCGGTGGGGAGCGGGCGACCTGAGTCTTCGTGCCTCACTGAGGCCGGCCTCGAGGATCGGCACATACGCCGCCGAGGTCAGGTTGAGATGTTCGACGCATTCGGCAATCGACCACCGCGCTGGATCGTTCCGAACCAGCCAGCGGTCGGAACGGATGGCGCCGGACAGCCGATGCAGTCGCGCGGTGGCCTCGCGCAACTCGTCGGCGATCGACTGGAGTTGAGGATGCATGCTGTGGTTTCCGCCGGCGCCGATCGGTCGATGCCCTACCGGCGGACCAGCCCCAGGACGTGGCCGGTATTGCACTCGATACGCAGGACCTTGCCGTCCGGGATGCCGTAGGAGCCGCTGGGTGCAAGATAGTCGCCGATGCCGTTGTCCGAGCGCACCAGGATGATCTGGATGCCCCTGGCCCGGTCCACCATCGGGCTCACGCAGCCGTCACCGGCAACGGTGTCCGCCGCCGCGACGAGCTTGGCGGGGTCGAGTGGGACGAAGCGGGATGGTGTCGCGACGGGGGCGGGCGTCGGCGTGCTGGCCATGCTGCCGCTCCCGCCGACGGAGCATGCCGCGAGAATGGTCGCAAGGGCGACACACGCGTGCGGCAGGTTCCACATGTCGCAACGTGTCATCATGCTCCCGGGGTCATCGCCGGCTGAGGGTGAAGGGGCCGCGTGCGCGCGGTCCCGTGAAGGCGGTCCACACCCATTCTCCCGCGAGCACGGCCGGCTTCCCGACGCCGAGGAGGTCCACGTTGTTGTCGGCACTGGACGGAGTGAGCGTCAGCAGGAGGGCGTCGGCCCGGTCCACGCCGGTCACGGTACCGGATCCGACCTGTGGCCCGACCTCACTGGTGGTGTCCGCTCCAGGCACCCAGGCGATCATCCATGTACCGGAGATCGTCGAGTCGTTCGTGAAGGCGAGTTGGAGCTGTCCTCGCAACACCGTGCGGCCGGCCGCGTCCTGCGCGGAATACCGGTAGGTGCCGCTCCGCCACTCATCGTCGGTGCCAGTGTTGTCCGAACAGGCCACCAGCGCCACAGCGGCAGCGAGCGCCGAGTTCCGCAGGGTGTGGTTCATGCCGATTCCCCCTTCCCTGGCAGTCGCTCCTGCTCCCTGTGCTGCGCCAGCAGCCGCTCGGTGAAGTCCAGCCGCTCCTGCACCTCGGCAAGCTCGTGGCGCACGTGATCCATCTCGCCCCGGACTTGCTCCAGCTCCGCCAGGGCGCTGTCGGGCAGTGTGCCGCCCTTCACCTTCGCTTCCTCGAGGCGCATCCGGGCGAGCTTGAGAACGCCGCCCATCACGATTGCCGAGATGGGTATCAGCATCGCGGTGATGGGAATCAGCAGGGCCAGCGACTGGCGGTCCATCGATGCTCCTGGCAGCTCAGGGGAACGGGCGGTCGATGGCCGGGGCCTGCGGGGAGAAGAACTGCGGCCCTGCCTCCGTGATGTGCATGCAGTCCTCCAGCCGGATGCCGAACTCGCCGTAGATGGAGATATTCGGCTCGTCGCTGAAGCACATGCCCGGCTGGATCACGACCGTGCTTCCCTTGACGAAGTTTGGCGCCTCGTGCCCGTCCATCCCGATGCCGTGCCCGGTGCGATGCGGCAGGCCCGGCAGCTGATATCCCGGCCCGAAGCCGGCATCGGTGATGACCTTGCGGGCGGCGGCGTCGACCGATCCGCAGGTGGCGCCCGGCTGCGCGGCGCTCAGGGCGGCGTCCTGCGCCCGTCGTTCGAGGTTCCACACCTCCGTCTGTCGGGCGCTGGGCTTCCCGAACACCGTGGTCCGGGTGATGTCGGACTGGTACCCTCGCACGCTGCAGCCGGCGTCGAGCAGGACGATGTCTCCCTCCCGCATCTGCTGGGGCTTGTTGGTCCCGTGCGGGAAGGCGGAGGCCTCGCCCAGCCCCACCAGCGCCCAGGGTTCCGACCCGCCGAGGCGGCTCATGGCGTCCGTCATGTTCTCGGAAAGCTCGTATTGGGTCATCCCCTCGTGCATTGTGGCGAACGCCGCGCCGAACGCCGCCACCGTGATGTCGCTCGCCCGCTGCATCAACGCGAGCTCGGCGGGCGACTTGATCATGCGGCAGCCGACGGTGACCGGATCGGCGTTCCGATAGCTGGCGGCGGGCGCGGCCTGCCGCACTCCGTCGGACACGAAATAGCGGAGCTGGCCTTCCACGCCGATGGCGCCGGTGGCCAGGCCCCGGTCGCGGAGGATGCCGGCGACGACGGCGTAGGGGCTTTCATCCTCCTGCCAGATCCGCACCTCGGCACCGGTGGGAATGATTTCCCGGGCGCGCGCCTCCTCGAAGCCCGGGCAGACGAAGGCCATCTCTCCGCTCGCGGGCATCACCGCCACGAATGGCCGCTCCGAGAGGCCCCAGCGCACGCCGGTGTAATAGGAGAGGCTGGTCCCGGGTTCCAGCATCACTGCTCCAACCCCGCTGGCGGACATCAATTGCTGGGCCCGATCCACCCGGTGTGCGCGCTCTTCTGCGGAGATCGGCACGATTCCCTCGCGCATCGGCTTGAGGGCCTGGATCTGAGGCGGGAGGTTGCATGGATCGACCGCGGGGGCGGCGACCGCTGCCGCGGCACGCCCGTCCGGGCGGATGACAGTGCCCGCGAGCACTCCTGCGACCAGCCCGGTGAATTGACGGCGATCGAGTGTCATGGGACGAGGACTCCGGGTGGGGAGGTAGGGCTGGGGGCGCCATGCTGCCTGTGAGAATACTGCGGGAGGCGTTCGGGGGGGAGGGGCGCCAGGGAAACCCCTGAAGAAGCGCGCCCGGCCCCGGAAGTCGGGACGGGCGCTCGAAGCTCAGCTGGCCTGGCGTCCCTCGTCGGAGCCCCACCAGTTGGCGCGGCCACGGCGGCGGGGCCGCACGATGGCGGCGTGCACTGGCGGGGGCGCCTCCACGCCGAACGCGTTTTCCTCGGCCCAGGCCCGAAGCACCTCATCCGTAACCTCGGCGGGCTGACCCGGATCCCGCGGCATCACGGCCCAGCGTCGGCCGGCCTGCATCAGGTACCACATCTCGGGCTGGGCCAGGGCGTCATGCCGGGGGTCGGCCGCGTGCGCCTCGTAGGACACGAAATGCAGTTCCCGGTTGCGGACAGTGATGTGGCGCTGCTGCGGCTTGTAAAGCGACATGGAGTCCCCCGGCATGGATGGGCGGACGGACCGGGGGCAGAAAACGCGGGTGGCCACCACCGGCCACACGGTGGGTGGCGACAGCGAAAGGTAGTCGGTTGTACCGCTTCACGCCGATTTCGGCGGAAGAGACGCGGCGTACACCGCGCCGCGCGTGACCCACGCGCGCAACATCGCCTCGATGGCAAGGGCAGGTGGGTCCACAAACACCATGCCGGTCATCGGCCGGCCGGTGAAGTCCATCGGCCGGACGCCCGGCTCGGTCAGGGCGTCCGCATACCCCTCGGCTCCGATGCGCACCATCAGGGTGCTGCCGACGATGCCGGCGCACATGTGCCCGTTGATCAGGAAACAGAGGCCGCCGAACATCCGCTTTTCGGTCAGGCCGGCGGTGCCGGCCAGGGTGCGCCGCACCCGCCCGCCCAGCAGCTCGTCGTACGCCATGATCAGGAACCGATGGGGGCGCTGGCGCCGCGCGCTTCCCGGAAGGCGTGCGACACCGCTTCGAGCCCGACCGCCACGATCAATCCGGTGAGGAGGACCCCGGTCAGCGCAATGACGATGGCCAGCACTTTCGTGCGCCGCTTTGTCGGGTGGAAATCGCCGTAGCCCACCGACGTCGCGGTGATGAACGCGAAGTAGAGCGCGTTGGTGGGCGTCCACCCCTCGTGCGTGCCGATACGGAACCCGAGGACGCTTATCAAGCCCAGCAGGGCGACGACGATTGGCCAGAGGTAGTAGAGGCCCTTCGCGTAGATCTCGATGAAATCGAGCAGGAATTTCATGGTGTGCCCCGGTGGGTTCAAGGCTGGTCGGGTGGAGGTGCAGGGGCCGCCGATGTCGGGGTGGCTCCTGCCGCTTCGGGTGCGTCCGCCGCACCCACGCCCGCGAGCGCCGTGGCGAGGCGGTCCACCGTTACGAGGGCGGCGCGAAAGGCTCGGCCGTTCGCGATACGGCGGGCCTTCTGGAATTCGCGGGAGGCGCTCCGCTCCAGCGCCGCATGGAGTGCCGCCAAGGCTCGTCGCGTCGGAGGGAGCGGCGTACCTTCGCGGGGCAACGCCATCTCCTCTGCCACTCGGGCGGCGAGCACATGCCGGTCGTGCAGGACGCCGAGCGCATCCTGCATGCCGGCCAACCTGTCCGCCGCGCCCGGGCCGCCGCGATGCACCGTTCCCATCGACTCGAGCAGGTAGCGGAGGTGCTTCACCGCGAGTCGCGCCTGATGGGCTTCCAGGGCCTGCTCGGCAGCCGTCACCCGGTCGAGGGTCAGTCGCACGAGTGCGGTGCCTTCCCGGAGCAGGCGGCCCATGGCGACGGCCATCGAGGGTTCGTCCCGGCTGGCATCGAGCGGGACCAGCACCTCATATCGACGCAACTGCTTGTCCAGCTTGCTCCCGGCGCGCGGGAGCGACTCGGCGATTTCCTCGAGCGCCTTCGTGAGCGCGCCCGCCCGTTCCGACTCGAGTCGGGTTGCGAGCGAAGCGGCGGCCCCGGTGGCCAACGGACCGAGTCGGACCGTGGGATGCGTCAACCAGAGGACCTGCACTTCGAGGTCCCGCGCCAGTCCGCTGCGCTGGGAGAGGCGGCGGAGGCGGCGCGGCGTGCCCCGGCCGACGGTATCGTCGAGCTCGGGGCGAAAGGCCCGGAGCCAGGTGCGAAGCCTCCGCAGCGCGACGCGGAAGTCGTGCAGGGCGTCTTCCCCGAGCGGCGCTTCATGGGAGGGCGCCGCCAGGCGGACCCGGCGAAGCCGCGCCCTGGCGACGACGCGAGCGGCGTGCCGCGCGGATCGGGCGAGCAGTTCGGGACTCAGTCGAATCAGCGGTGGGGGAGTTGACACCATTGTCTTCAGCCCGTAGGGTGAGGGCCTGGGGTGCCGGCCAGCTGGCCGCTGGCCGACTTGCGCACTCCGAAGCCGTCTGGTAATTCAGTCCTTGGCCTGTCGCGCCGGATCGGACCGATCCGGCCCCCCCTTCGATGACACCCCCAGGAGGTCGTCCATGAAGCTCGCCTTGAGTGCCGCCCTGCTCCTCGCCGCTGCTATGCCGGCCCTGGCTCAGCAGGGGGGCCCGGTGGTGGGGTCGGTCACGCCTCGTTACAAGGAACTCAGCACCTGGCTCACCCAGACCGCCGAGCAGGTCCCCGAGAGCCTGTACCCGTTCAGGCCGAATCCGGCAGTACGGAGCCTGGGCCAGCTCATCGGGCACGTGGCCAATGCCCAGTTCATGTTCTGCGCCGCCGCCCTCGCCGAGCCGGCGCCGAAGAATCCGGATTTCGAAAAAGTCACGGACAAGACCACGTTGGTGGCGGCCATCAAAGCGTCGCAGGCATACTGCGATCGGGCCTACCAGACGTCCGACGCCGACGCGATGAAGGAAACGAAGCTGTTTGGCGCCACGCTGAGCCGCCTCGGGGTGCTGGTCTGGAACGCCACCCATGACGGCGAGCATTACGGCAACCTGGTGGTGTATATGCGGATCAACGGCATCACGCCGCCGTCGAGCCAGAAGAGCAACTGACGCGCACGCCACACCGGCGGGAGGGGAGTCGCCATGCGGTTTCCCTCCTGTCCCTCCCTCAGTGTTTCCCGCCCCAGAGGTAAACCCAACTCACCGCCAGGAAATCGAAATCCGTCCCGGTGCGGGTCCAGACCCCGGAGCTGTAGGAGGCCTTGAACGAGTTCTTCTTGCCTACGGGAAAGACGAGGACGGCCCCCGCGCGGCCGTTCTGCTGCATTGCGGACGGGGCGCCGTCGTCGATGCTGGTCTTCCCACCGCCGTACTGCACGATGCCCACCCCGCCCCAGATCCCCGAGCGGAAAGTGTAGATCGCGTTGAACTGTGCCGACCAGAGCGGTGACTGCGACTGGCTTTGCCCGTTGAGGAAATCAGTGTTGGTGGTGTAGAACGTGCCCGCTCCCAGTATTTCCAACGTCAATCTCTTGATGACCTTTGACACGCCGAGTTCGGTCCGGAACGCCCAGCGGTTGGTTCCAATGTTGACCAGCTTGGTCGGGTCATACTGCCCGAGCGGGGCTGTGACGCGGATGCCGGCGCCCACGAGCCAGTTCTGCCGGTACGTCGGGTACTCCCGCATCGTCAGCGCGGGAGCGCCGATGAAATTCACGGATACATGGGCCGTGGGATCCGTCAGGCCGCAGACGTTTCGATTGACGGCCTGACCTGAAAGATCTGCGCGCCCGTCCGCGCAGGCATATCCGAGGGCCGCATCCGCCTTTCCTGAGAGGCCCCAGAGATCGAGCGCACGGGCATACCCCACAGTGGGGCTCCAGATCGTCAGCTGGGCGTCCGTGATGGGAACCGATGCGTCGAACAGCACGTTGCCACTCTGATAGCCGAGGCCCAGCACGGCGAAGTTGATCCCCACCGGTGTGTTCACGAAGGAGCGGGGGTCGAGGGTCTGGGCACCAGCGGGTGCCGCGCCGGCAAGGAGCAGTGCCAGGACGACTCGCTTCACCTTGCCTCGTCCGCCGTCGGGCCGTAGATCGAGGGCAGGGGGACGTCAAGGAGCCGGAGATACACGCTCAACTGGCCGCGGTGGTGGATGACGTGATTCAGGAGATAGGTGCGAAGGACGGCGGCCCGCGGCATCGAAAAGATGACGGTGCCGCCCCATTTGAGCGCCCAGGGCTCCAACAGGCCGGCCTCCGAAATGCCCGCAATCGCGGCGCGCGCGGCGGCGGCGTTGGCGTCAAAGGCCTCGAGCATGGCGGCGGTCGAGGTGAAGGGGACCGGCACATACGGCGGGCCGCCGGGTGGGCTGACGTCCCGTTCCGAACCCTGCGCGATCAGCACGCCGACCCCGACCAGGTTGGTGATGTGCTGGGCCAGCGTGCCGGCCGGCGTGGACTTCGGATGCGGGCGCCAGGATGCACTGGCATCGGGCACGCGGGCCAGGAGGGTCCGGGTTGTTCGCATCTCGTGGTCGAATTCCGCCAGGTAGTACTCGAGGTACATCATCCGGTCCCTTCGAGCGATGGTCCCGTCGCGACCTCGGCCATCAGAGCCAGGTGATTGCCGTCCGGGTCCGTGAATTCGGACAGCCAAAGCTCGATGCCCGGGGTCCGGTGCACGAGATGCGGCGCCACTTGAAACACCATACCCCTCTGCAGGAGCGTCGCGTGGACCGCGTGGACTTCCTCCACCCGGAAATATAGCGTCGCGCCACGCTGCCGCGGTGTGCCCGACGGCGGCACTCCCACCAGCAACCGCACGCCGCCGCACTGGAAGAACGCCATCTGCGGCGGGGCGGTGAAGAGATACGGGAGGCCGAGCACGTCCCGATAGAACGCCACGGCCCGGTCGAGGTCCTCGACCGGGAGGAGCAGCTGCGCCACCGAGGCGCGCGAGAGGTCCACAGGCCGCTACTGCGGCCAGAGCCAGCCGAAGACCCCAGCCGTCAGGCAGGCGTACAGCAGGCCGTCGATGGTCGAGGTGATGGTCGACCGAAGCGCGCGGTGATACCAGATGCGCATCTGCCAGAGCGCCAGGGAGTAGCTGGCAAAGGCGGTGGCGCCGACGAACCGGAACACCTCGAGATACGACGCCCCCGTCGGCACGGCGTGGCTCGTCACGTAGGCGGCGAAGAGGCTGACGACCGCGGCGTACAGGAACCAGTTGGTGAGCGCCTTCCCCATCGTCCAGGGACCGTTCGGCATGACGGTCATGACCAGGACGGGGCCCTGCTTCTGCTTCTCGAGGAACTCGGGCGACTTCATCGCCTCCATGCTGCCCGCTCGCGGCATCATGTAGTCGCCCGGGGGGATCGCAAAGGGGCGCAGCGCCTTCATGACGGCGTCTTCGTTCGGCACGGCGGGGTACTCCCCCTTGTGCCACGGGGTCATCATGTGGATGACCGAACTGGCGAGGAAGACGACGACCGCCGACAGCAGAATGGGCAGCCAGAGCGCAGCAAGTCCGACCATGGAAGCCTCCGAATGGATGGCGAAGGGGGCGGGGCCGCCGTGGGCGGGTATCCCGAAACATGATGGCAGGTTAGTCTGCGGCGTCGCGGCAGGTTCCGCTAGGGGCGGGAACCACGAAGGCCCGGCGTGTGTATTGTGAGGGTACCCGATCACCATACAAAGGAACACGACTCATGTCCATCCGGCCGGTCAAAGAGATCATCGAGGCGCAACCGACCATGGAGGGGGCGGGCGTCAAGCTGCACCGGGCCTTCGGCTTCGGGAAGACAAACGACTTCGACCCGTTCCTCCTGTTCGACGATTTCCGGAATGAGCGTCCCGCCGACTACCTGGCGGGCTTTCCGTGGCACCCGCACCGCGGCATCGAGACCATCACCTACGTGCTGGCCGGCAGCGTGAGCCACGGCGACAGCCTCGGCAACCAGGGTGCGCTCGGCGCCGGAGACGTCCAGTGGATGACGGCGGGCCGGGGCATCATGCACCAGGAGATGCCCCAGGGCGACGCCCAGGGGCGGATGCACGGCTTCCAGCTCTGGGCCAACCTCCCCTCGCAACTGAAGATGACGGCACCGCGCTACCAGGACGTGGTGTCGAAGGACATCCCGGAAATCACCGACGACGACGGCACGCGGGTTCGCGTCATCTGTGGCGACTTCTGGGGCCAGTCCGGGCCGGTGGAGGGGATCGCGGCGCAGCCGCGGTATCTCGACGTCTGGGTCCCGCCCGGCACGCGGAAGACGCTGCCGGCCGAGGCGGCGCGCAACACCTTTGCCTATGTGTTCGAGGGGGAGGGGGACTTCCGCAGCGCATCCGCGCCGCGCGGGGTGCTCACCGAGGGGACCGACGGCGACGATTCCGTGGTTCGGGAGACCACGGGCAACCGTTCGCTGGTGCTGTTCGACCGCGGCGACGACGTGACCGTGCAGGCGGGGGAGCAGGGCATCGGGTTCCTGCTGGTGTCCGGCCGGCCGATCCAGGAGCCGGTGGCCTGGTACGGCCCGATCGTGATGAACACGAAGCAGGAGCTGCAGCGGGCCATCCAGGACCTCCGGGACGGCACCTTCATTCAGCCGGGGTGACGCCTCCGATCAGTACGGGCGCCACCGTGGTGATCGCGATGGTCAACGGCACGGCGAGAATGGCGCCGACCGGGCCGAGGACGAAAGACCAGAACATCAGCGAAATTACGATGACGAGGGGCGAGAGGCCCAGCCCCGTGCCCATCATTTTCGGCTTGATGACGTTGTCCGAAATCAGGTTGGCCACCATCAGCACACCGAACAGGACCGCCGCCTGGCTGGGGCTTTGCTCCAGCAGGGTCACGATCAACGGCGGAATGACGCCGATCATGAAGCCGAAGGGGACGAAGCCGAGCAGGAAGAACAGCACGCCCCAGACCATTGCGAAATCGGTGCCGAGGAGGAGCATCACCAGGAGGTTCATCGCAGCCTGGCCCGCGCTCACGAGCCCGGTCAGCGCAACGAAACGCCGGACGCTCACGCTGACTTGATCGAAACGGCCGCGAGCGCCACCGGCCTCGGCATTGCTCTCCGAGCGCGCCGGCAGCTCGAGCAGGATGAGCGCCACGAGGATCAGCGCGAAGAAGCTGTAGCCCAGCGCGCTGAGCGCCCCTTCCACGAGCCGTCGCACCACCTCCATTATCCGGGCCGTATCGGGCTTCAGCGCGGCGTGCACGTCGATGCCGCGGGCGGTCAGCCGACCCTCGAGTCCGGTCAGCAGGCCGGTCATTGCGGCTTGGTACTCTGGCAATTTCTCCTTCAGGCCCGAAAGGGCCGCCGCCAGCGTCCCCATCACCAGTACCCCGACAACCAGGGCCCCCAGCACCGTGAGCATTACGGCGGCGCCATGCTTCATGCCGCGCTTCTGCAGGAAGTACGGCATGGGGGAGACGGTCATCGCGAGGAGGACCGAGACGAGCAGGAGGTCGACCATGGTGGCGGCCGCGTGAAGCCCGGCGGCGATGATGATGGCGCAGGCCACCAGTACGACGGAGCGATAGAGCGGGGGCAGCGGTGCTTCGGTCATGACTGGCTCCGGCTAGTGATGGGGCGGCGAGGCTTCCTCGACCGCCTCCGTAAACGAACCCGGTGCCAACCGAACCGGCCCACCGGGTGGAATGACGAGGGCGGGCACCGCCGCGTGGGTGATCGACATCACCCCCGACTCGGCGCTGCCCCCGCGGTCCGGCCGACAGGCGAGCGCGAGCGCCGCCAGCAGCAGGATGGCACTGCACGCGCGTGTCATGAGGGGCGCAGAAGCCGGGTCAACACCCGGTCCAGTGCCGAGGCGAACGCTTGTCTTGCCCGCGCATCGAAGGGCGGTGGCCCTCCCGTGACGACGCCGGCGGTGCGAGCCTGGTCCATGAAATCGCGGATGGACAGCCGCTCACCGATGGTTTCGACGGTGTGCTCGTCGCCGCGGGGGTCGAGCACCGCGACCAGGCGCGGGACGAGCAGCGCCGCGAGGGGAATGTCCTGTGTCACCACCAGGTCGCCGGGTGCGGCATGTTCGGCAATATACTGGTCGGCCACGTCGGGACCCCCGTCCACCCAGACGGCGGTGACATGCGGATTGCCCGCCGGCGTCTGCAGCCGCTGGTTGGCCACGAGAATCGTGGCGACCTGCAGCCGCTTGGCCGCCCGGAACACAAGTTCCTTGACGTCACGCGGCGCGGCGTCGGCGTCAATCCAGATCGTCAGGATGCCGCACCCCGCTACAGCGGCCAGTCGCGCAGAATCCGTTCAGTCTCCTCCGCGTGCCCGCTCTCGTCGCGCACCATGTCCTCAAGCTGGACCGCCAGCCCCTTGTCGCCGCGGGCGTCCGCTTCCCGGGCGCGCTTGGTGTAATCAGTGGTCGCCCTCCGCTCGGCCTTCAGCACCTCCTGCAGCATTTCCTTGTTGCTGTTCGCCGGGGGCACGAGGCGGGGGACGGTGGTCGGCTCGCCGCCCAGCGCCACGATCTTGTTGGCCAGGAACTGGGCATGGAGTTGCTCGTCGGCCACCTCGGCGAGGAAGAACTGCACCAGTTGCGGGCGGTAGGGTCCGGTCGCCTTGGCGGCGTAGGTCAGATATTGAATGATGGCGCCGAACTCACCGGCCAGATCCCGGTTCAGGTGATCAACCAGCGTCCGGGTCTTCTTGTCCATCGGATCCTCCGCGATTGTGGTTGCGGTCCGGCGGGAGGCCGTGGCGCGAGGCGCAGCACCGCGGCGCAGGCCAGCGGACAGTGGCAATCAAGGCAGGGTCCGCCGGGACCGCTAGGGGCGGGCATTGCGCGGGGCAACGGCCTCCGCCTAGAATGGATTCTGTATGACTCCTCCCCTCCGCGTCAGCGCCGTGATCCTCAGCTACAACCGCCCCGACTTCCTCCGCCGGGTGCTTCTCGCGCACGCTGCGCAGACCCGACTGGTCGATGAGGTCGTCATCACAGATGACGGATCACGCGTGGACGTCCCGGCGGGGATTGCCGACGTCCTGCCCGAGCTGCCGTTCCCGGTCATCTTCGTCCGGCAGCCCGACCTCGGGTTCCGGGCCGCCAAGTGCCGGAACAACGGCATCCGCGAGGCCACGGGCGACTATCTGGTCTTCGCCGATCAGGACATCGTCTTCGTTCCTTCGTACGTCGAGACGTTCGTGACTCACGCCCGGCCGCGGGAGTTTCTGGTCGGATACCCGGTGCGCCTGGACGACGCCACAACCGCGCAGCTCACCGACGACGCGATTCGCCGGGGGTCGCTGGGGGAACTTGTCGATGAAGCCGGAACGCGGAAGGTGCGCCGGCAATACCGCAAAGAATTGTTCTACCGGATCCTGCACGCCGTGCGCCTCCGGCGTATCGCCTCAAAGCTCCGGAGCGGCGTGTTCGGGGCGTGGCGGTCGGACCTGCTGGCGGTCAATGGATTCGACGAGGAATACCAGGGCTGGGGCAATGAAGATGACGACTTGGGGCGCCGGCTCCACCA
>Ga0315273_10007789_pt1 | contig 13447 bp, 15 predicted proteins | sample YL17G02_0_MG_FD_205753 | JGI IMG/M metagenome (GOLD analysis project Ga0315273, IMG submission 205753) | Sediment microbial communities from Yellowstone Lake, YNP, Wyoming, USA - YL17G02_0 | ecosystem: Environmental > Aquatic > Freshwater > Lake > Sediment | place: USA: Wyoming | collected... | reverse complement strand
TTTTGTGGAACATAATCCATCGGCGACTATTTATGTCGGTCCGGATGAATGGATAGCCGTCGGCAATTTCGTCTACGAAAATTGGGATTGGATCGGCGGACTTTCTTTCCTTCCGCGTTCCGAACATGTCTATCAATTGGCTCCTTATGAGACGATTACCAAAGAAGAGTACGAAAGGCGTGCCAAGGCTATCGGTAAAATTGATTTCTCAAAACTTTCTCAATATGAAGCGGCGGATAATACTACCGGGGCAAAAGAATTTGCTTGCGTTTCCGGAGTTTGTGAAATATAAAGGCTATGCTTTACACTGGAAAAGGAGATAATGGCACCACTAAAACTTTCGGGTGCGATCAGCGCATCTCGAAGAGTTCCGTTATCGCAGAAGCTCTTGGCTCACTTGATGAAACCAATTCTTTTTTAGGTTTGGCTCGCGCTAAAACCGCGGGAACAAGTTTTAGGATTTATAATGGTGAAATAAAATTTTCCGGTCTTATTTTAGAAGTTCAACAGAATTTATTTATCATTCAAGCGGAAGTTGCCGGCTCGACTCTAACTATAGCTAAAGAAAAAATCAGCCAGATTGAAAATACCATTGATGAAATTGAAAAAGTTTTACCGCCAATTAAAAGTTTCTTTTTAAGCGGAGCGACCGAACTAAGCGCGACTTTTGATTTTGCACGGACTTTGGCTAGGCAGGCGGAAAGGCGAGTCGTTGCCGCCCAAGAAGAAGGAAAAATCACAGTGAGCGCGGAAAGTTTATCTTATCTAAACCGGCTCTCCAGCTTGCTTTATGCCTTGGCAAGAATTTCCGGCCACCTTGATGGCGCCGAAGAAATAAAACCGAACTACAAATAATTGTTATTTATTCAAAATGAAATTCGGATACTTTTTTGTGGACTTTTTGTTTTAGCAGAGGATATTCAACAAGTTCCGGATCTTCTTCTATCAGACGAACGGCTTCTATCCTGGCCGCTTCCACCATTTTTATATTTTTTATCGCTTCCATACCGAGGTCCGTGATGCCCCATTGTTTCGTTCCCCCCAGCTCGCCGGCACCGCGAAGAGCCAAGTCCAACTCGGCCAATTCGAAACCATTTTTGGCATTTTTGAGCGCCCTTAATCTCTCTATCGTTTTCTCGCTTCTGGCTTCCGCGAAGATATAACAATATGCTTGGTGCGAACTTCGGATAACGCGCCCGCGGAGCTGATGAAGCTGGGCCAGACCGAAACGCTCGGCGCCTTCAATGATGATAACGGTTGCATTAGGCACATTCACACCGACTTCCACTACCGATGTCGCGCACAAAATATTTATTTTGCCCAGAGTAAAATCCTCCATTACTTTTTCCTTTTTCTCTTTGCTCATCTGGCTGTGTAGCACGCCTATTTCGTATTCTTGGAAAATTTCTTTTTTCAAGCGTTTTGCTTCAGCCACTGCCGACTTTACATTTAAAGCCATTTCTTTTTCCGGGTCCGGTTCAAAAATTCTCGGACAGATGACATAAAGCTGTCTGCCATTTTTAAGTTCTCGTCTTATTTTTTCATAAGTTTGAGCACGTTTATTGGGTATAATAATTTCTGTGATTATTTGTTTTCGTCCAACTGGCATTTCATCAAGCAGGGATAAATCCAAGTCGCCATAAATGGTGAGCGCGAGCGTGCGGGGGATGGGGGTGGCCGTCATGGAGAGTAAATGCGGGGCAATATTATCTTTACGGACGAGTTTTCTTCTTTGCGCCGTGCCGAATCGATGTTGTTCGTCTATTACGACCAATGCTAAATTTTTAAATTTTACAGTTTTTTGTATAAGGGCATGCGTACCGATCAAAATCGGTATTTCTCCATTGACTGTCCATTTCAAAAGTTGCGAGCGGGAAATATTTGTCCATCCTCCCGGGTTTACCTTTGATGGGAATTTCCGACAACCGGATCCAGTGATTAGGCCGATATTGATGGGTAAATGTTTAAAATATTCTACAAAGGATTCAAAATGCTGGGTGGCCAGGATTTCCGTCGGTGCCATATAGGTCGTTTGCAAACCTGCCCGAATGACCGAAGCCATTCGGCCGGGCGGGCTTCCAAAAATTTGCTTTGTTTGATTTACCACGGTGTAGGCTGCCGTCGCCGCGACGGCGGTTTTACCGGAACCGACATCACCCTCCAATAGCCGAGACATCGGGAAATTTTTTGCCATATCCGCCAGTATTGTTTCGATTGATTTTTTCTGCGAATTGGTCAGCCGGAAAGGAAAACGTTTTAAAAATTCTTCGACGTTTTTTTTCTCCGGTTTTATTTGGAAAGATTTATTTTTTCTGTATTCAAATTTGTCATGCTGGCGTTCCAGCTGTATGCAAAACACTTCTTCAAAAGCGAATCTTTTTCGCGCGCTTTCGCTGTCATTTTTATTTTTCGGCTTATGTATCCAAATAAGCGCGGTTTTTAAAGTAGGCAAGTGATATTTTTTCAAAATATCATCTGGAATATAGTCCTCGAGAGTATCTAAAAACCGAGGTTCTTTCCCGCCCAGAGGCGCACCTTTGGCGGAGAATATTTTTTCTATCGCGTGGTAAAACCATTTAGAAGTGATACCGCGATTTTCCGCATAAATTGGATATGAAAATCCCGTATTTATTGTGCCATTTTTTGTGAAAAGCGTGTCGTGCGAATCAATTGGCATGTCGGGTATCTTTTCAAATTCCGGATTGGTCAGGTAAATGCCATTTTTGCCCTGCGTGACTTTGCCGGTTAATTTCACATTCTCTCCGTTTTTAATCATTTTGGCAAGATATGCCTGATTAAACCAAATTATTTTTATTTTTCCGGACAAGTCTTCAACCTCGCCTTCAGCCATCGGCATTTTTGATCGGAAAGCTTTTTTGGTTTTCAATTTTGATACTTTGCCATAAATTGTTGCCACATCTCCGGTAATCAATTCCGAAATCTTTTTCACCTCGCTAATATCGCTATAGCGGACAGGGAAGTGAAAAAGCAGGTCCGATACTGAAAAAAGCTTGAGCTTATGCAAAGCTCTTTTTTGATTTTCGTCCAAGCGAAATTTTATCTCCAGTTTATCGTGTAGTTCCATTTACGGATTATATAACTAAATACAATATAAATATATATGCTATAATTAAATTATGTACGAAGCAATTAAAAATTTTAATAAACAATTTTTGTTCGAGCCGAAAATTGAGAATCAGGGGACCTTGATAAAAAAATCAAGTTTTGCCGTTGTTGGAATGGGCGGGTCTGCCCTGGCTGCAAAATTATTAAAAACTTGGAAACCGGAGCTGGACATCACAATTCATCGCGACTATGGCTTGCCAAATATTCCCATAGAAGAGTTGAAAAATAAACTTATCATATTAAGTTCCTACTCCGGCAATACGGAAGAAGTAATTGATGCTTTTGAAGAGGCGGAAAATAAAAATCTGAATATGGTCGTAATCGCAACCGGCGGCAAATTGTTATCCTTGGCTATTGGAAATAACGTTCCCTATGTAAAATTACCGGATACTGGAATTCAACCCCGCTCGGCGCTTGGTTTTTCTCTTAAAGCATTTCTGAAATTAATCGGGGAAGAAGAGGAATTAAAAAAAGTGAGCGTTTTGGCGACAACCCTGAATCCAACTGATTTTGAGAAAGATGGAAAAATATTAGCGGAAAAAATGAAAAATCATATTCCTATTATTTATGCTTCAACTCGTAATTTATCTCTGGCCTATAATTGGAAAATAAAATTAAATGAAACCGGTAAAATTCCCGCTTTTTATAATGTTTTCCCGGAGCTGAATCATAATGAAATGAATAATTTCGATGTAAAAGATTCTACCAGAGAATTATGCGATAAATTTCATTTTATTTTCCTAAAAGACACGGAAGACAATCCGAAAATCTTGAGAAGAATGGAAGTTTTGGAAAAGTTATACAAAAATCGCAATTTGCAGGTTGAAATTTTGAAACTCCAGGAAAAAGACTTTTGGCATAAAATTTTCTCTTCACTTATTTTAGCCGACTGGGTTGCTTACTATACGGCGCTAGAATATGGACTGGACCCGGAGCAAGTGCCAATGGTTGAAGAATTTAAAAAACTTATTTCGACGAGCGAGGAGCGGGTGAACGAGTAATCTCGTTCACGACGTCCGAGTCGATGTCGAGACAAAAGGTTTGATACCTTTTATTTTAGAAAAAGAATAAAAACTATGAAAAAATACGAAGAAGTAAAAAAATTATCGTTTCAAAGTTTAACAGGAATTTCCGACAAAACTATTTCTATCCATCACGACAAACTTTATGAAGGTTATGTCAAAAAATGGCTGGAAGATTTCAAAGCCCTGGGTTTATGCAGCCGCGGCTGGACAATTCTAGGCCATGATTTTAATGATGGAAAATTAAGAAATTTTTTACTGGATGCCCATAATTTTTACGGAATCTGGGGAACTGCGCCAATTTTGGTTCTGGATATGTATGAGCATGCTTATTTTATTGACTTTGGCGCTGACAAGAAATCTTACATTGAAACATTTTTTCAGAATTTGAATTGGCAAGTAATAAATAAAAAATTCCAAAAGATTGTTGGGTAAGGGATTTATATACAGTGAATAAAGCGGAGCCGGGGGGATTCGAACCCCCGAGGGGTTTTAAAGCCCCTGCATCTTTAGCAAAGATGTACCTTAGACCGCTCAGACACGGCTCCTTATAGAACTTAATTACTCTAGCATATTAATGCTATTTTTCCATTTTTTCTGCTATACTTGGCAGCAAGTGAGGAATAATAAATTTACTTATTATTCCGAACGAGCGAACCGAGTATATTGTACCCAGTTATATACTCTCATTATGTAGGGAGAGATGGGTGAGCGGTTTAAACCAACAGTTTACTAAACTGTCGTCCCTTTAAAAGGACCGAGGGTTCGAATCCCTCTCTCTCCGCCAAAATTATGTTATATTATTTTTATGGCTTTTTTTGATAAAATCAAGCAAAAAATTTGGCATTTTATTTACAAATTTTTTCCGACCTTTCAAAAAGTGCTTTTGAAGTTGCACTTGATTTGGCACGACAAAAGAAGGCAAAGATATCACATTGGATGGTTGGCATCCGGAAAGACTTTAAAGGAACTGAAAAAACATCTTCGTGAGAAGTGGGGTTTTGGTAATCATTTTATCGCCTGGGAAGACGAGAGTCAGGTTCTGAGCTGGCGAAAATTGGCGGATTTTCAAGATCAGTATCACTTGCGTGTTTTTAGCGATGGAGAAATACGCGGGCATTTTGAATTTACTCCCGAAGCGCATCCGATAAAGCATTTTGAAGAAAAAGGGGAAAAAGAATGTAGAAAAGATTTCTTAAAATTCTTAGATGATTTTGTGTCAGAGAAAAAATATATTTCGCATCTCGAAATAGATCCGGATGCATACAATTCTAATTCGGAAGTTTTCTTTAAGTCATTAGATAAAAAATAAATTTATTTATGTATGTTATACTATTTTTATGGATGCAGAAAATATTAAATCAAGATTTAATAGGGAAAGTCCCAGATGCACTTCTTGTCGGGAGAACCCCGGTTATGTCGGGTGTCCAGCATGCCACGGTTTTCCCAGCCGTTGCAAAGAATGCGGTGGTTCTGGAAAAATAAAGTGTCCGTATTGCAAAGGCGGACAGACAGGTGAATTTGCGGGAACAACTCTTCATTAAAACGTCTTTCCTTTTTATTTTTAATCTATCTTTGATTCCGGCAATACCAGGTCCCAAAGTTTGCCCGCGATATTATTTGGTTTTCCGAAAAGGGGATAATGATGTAAGTCTATAAATGGCAAGCTATTGCATTCAATGATTCCACAATGCTGTTCTTCACGCCATGATTTGGCAATATCTTCGATTACAAAGTCCACGCCAATCAGTGGGTCATTTAGAAACGAGGCAACGTGTTCCAACATTTTTACATTTTCCGGATGAGTCATGCCAGTGACTTCCGTGGTAGTGCCGCCACAGCCTCGGCTGGTTTTTTGAGAAAAAGTCACTATTCTGCCTTTTTTCGGCACATCATCCATTCCTATATTTTCCCTTTTTAATTCTATTTCTGTTTCTTTGTCCACTACTATTTTATGGAAAATCAGACCCATGCGTTCTGGTCGTTCATTTTCTTTTTCCTTTAGTTGCCTTAGCGTATGCGCTCCGTCGCCTATTACTTCCGGCTGGTCGCGCTGCACCACGCCGACTAATTTTCCACCGATTAAAGTTCCGCGGAAAAGATAACCCCGAAGTTCCTCCTCAATCACGACCAGTGGGGAAAGCTTTTTCGCCTTTTTAAAGCCTGCAATCAAATCCTCCGGTGTATTTATGTGTATCATCGTGTGCCGGCTGCGAGACCCCAGATTTGGTTTTGTTATGACCGGTTTTTGAATGCGATTAAAAATTTTAAATGCGCCTCTTTTAGTAAAAGTCACTCCGCCGGGAGCGACCGGCAAACCTTCTTTCAGAAATTTTATTTTCATTATGCCTTTATTGTCCATCCATTTGAGCGCCGGGGATTCTTTGAACCCCGGGCGAGGCAGACCGTCAAAAATTATCGTCTGACCCTTGTATTCGGCAACGAAAGCATCTCTAATCGGACCCAAATGAAATTCGCGCATTTTTATTCCGCGTCGCATTGCTTCTTCCCAAAAACATTTTGTTCGCCAAGTGTCTTTATCATCAGGCAAGTCGCTGAAATATCCCAGTTTTAAAAAAACCATTGTTTTAAAAAATGGAATGGATATTTTATTGGAAATTTTTTCGGCGGTGTTTTTAAAGAAAAGCTCCATTAAGTCGAAAAACGGCTCGTCGAGCCATCCTAAAACGACCGACAAATATGCGATAAAGTGTATTTCTTGCGCTGGCTCACAATCTTTGCAATATTTCATAATTATTTTTTCAAAAACAACTGCCAGTCTTTCCTAAATAAAAACTTGCAAATATGAAAGATGCCATAAGTGATAAAAAAGGCAGACAGAACATCTATTGAATAGTGAATATGTCCCAGAAGTACGATAACTGCGAAAAGAAAAGAGAAACTGAGAAAGGTAAATCGCAGAAATTTATTATCCCAAACCATTAAAGCTAAAAGAAAAGGTAATCCAGTATGTCCAGAAAAGAAAAGATCATTTCCAGTAAAAATACCACTAAAAACTTCTTTATTAAAGAATGGTGAGCTTATTACCATTTGTGTCGGAAAAGCGCTGATATGTGTAAGGATAACAAAAACGGATCTTATTAGGGTAAAGAGAGCGGCACTTTTCATGGCGAACGGCATATAATTAATATGTCTAAATCCTATAAAAAGAGCTATAAAAATCAGTAGTACCGATCCATATACAAAAATTAAATCCACATCGTAAACTCTTATATTACTAAGTATTAAATCAGCTACCGGCGCGCTGGGCAGACTATTCACATAACCACTTATAAAAAATTGCGCAACCAGACTTATTCCTAACAAGACCAGACCGCCCAAAAAAGAGAGCACAAAATTTTTATCGGAAAAATAAGTTTTGTAAGATTGCATATGTTTTAGTATAACAAATTTTTTTCTATAAAAAACTCCACGGCTTCTGATATTTCCCTTACATTGTTAAGTGCAATAATATGGTCGGTATCCGGAATAAGTACGAGCTCGGAATTTTTTATTTTTTTGGATAGAGCAATCGCATTTTTTACCGGCGCCATCGTATCTTTCGCCCCATGAATTATAAGTGTCGGAACTTTTATTTTTTCTAAAAAGTATTCTTGTTGGAGGGCTAAGGATTGCCTCAAAACATATAAATGAACACGCAGCGTTGTATTTTTCATATCAGCCAGAGTTCTTCTGATGTCCCAATCGGTTGAATTTTGGTGTTTGGAATAATCAACATGTCCGCCCGGTTTTGGATTAAATGGAAATAAACTGAAAATTTCAGATAACTTCAGAACGGGTCGCACGATTTTTGCCATCAAACCTTTCTCCTGATCAGCCATTGGCGAAAGTAAAATATTTGCCATAACATTTTCTCTATATAATTTGATATATTCTAAAGCAATCAGCGTCCCGAATGAATGACTAATAAGAACAAATTTTGAAATATTAAGATGCAAGACCAAATTATGAAAGTCGTTGGCAAAATGTTTTATTTCGTAGTTGGAATAATGAGGCAACTTTTTTGATTTACCGTGTCCGCGAATATCAAAAGTCAAAATATTATATTTATTTTCAAATATTTTCTCGTAGGGAAGCCAGGCGGAAGACGAACCAGAAACTCCGTGCACAAATACTAAAGTTAATCTGTCCGGCTTAAATTCATTAATTCTATAATAAATTCTGTCTTCAAAAAAATACTCTTTCATTGTTTTTTTAGGGCTGAATAATAAACTTCTTCTAATAAGTCAACACTTTTATATATATCATAATGCTTGCTTTTTTCAAAACTAATCTCGCCCATCCTTTTACGCAAAGCGCTATCGGTAATCAACTTAAGAACTTGGTGCGCCAGATCTTGGTGGTCTTCTGTCTTAAACAAAAAACCATTGCCGTCCACCAAGTAGCGAGATGCGCTCATCTCGGCGTCGGAAACGATAATCGGTTTTCCGCAAGCCATCGCTTCCAACACTACCATTCCCTCCAGTTCGGCCAACGACGGCAACACAAATATATCACTAGCATTATAAGCTAATATTTTATCTTCTTCACTAACTAATCCAAGAAAAGTAATGTGTTTATTGACATCAAGACGCCGCACCAATTTTTCTAATTTTGGTCTCAAATGTCCGGCGCCTACTATCATCACATGCGTATCTGGATGTTTTTTGATGATATAGGGTATTGCTTTAATCAGAGTATCAATAGATTTTTCCGGAAATAGCCGTCCGACAAACAATAATTTTACTTTATTGTCAGGTATATTAAATCTCTCATGAAAATCGCCGATTTCCATCGGCTGGAATTCTTTTAAATTTATTCCATTACTGACCACAGTCGACGGTTGGTTTTTATCGCTTAATTTATCCAGTAAACTGCGCGCCAGTTCGGACGGATAAATTAAAGATTCCGCTTTCCCGTAAACCCACGTCAGATATTTATTCCATAGATTATTAAGGGTTGGGCGAATCATCTTTGGCATATCCATGAATAAATTTTCCGGTTGAGAATGAGAGTGCGCCACTATTTTTATATTTAATACTCTCGCTGCCTTAATCGCGACAATTGCGCCGGACATTGGCAGAATTATATGCACCACATTAATTTTTTCTTCTGCAAAAACTTTTTTTAATTCTTGGACGGTCGGAAAAGCCAGATTCCATCCTCCGCTTTTGGGAACCGGAAGACTGCGATAACGATAAGCTTTTATGCCGTGGTGATGACTATGGTCTTTATGTTCTTTAGACCGCGCGGCAATAAAAATAACATGATGCCCGCGCTCTTTCAACAATTTTCCGAATCGCAAGGTTGAAACAACTACGCCGGATTTATTATTGCCGATTGGGTCGCAGACCATGGCGATATTTAACTTTTGATTTAGAATTTTCGCCATAAGTGTTTTTATATTTATTTTACATTCACTTTGTATTTTCGGATAAAGACAAACAATAAAACAACCAAGACGATTACACTTGTTCCGGCAGCATAATAATTTAAATATTTTCCTATCTGCACATACGCATGCCCGAATAATATTCCAATCATCAGCATAATAAATGATTGAACAATAGAAATCAACGCGCAAGTTTTGAAATATCTCTTGTAGGGCACATGCGATGCGCCGGCGGCAATCAGCCCTGTGAATCCGATTCCGTGCGCGAGCTTGGACATGACAATCGCTTTTTTATGATTTTCCTGGAAATATATTTTCGCTTTTTCCAGTTTTTCTTCGGTAATTTTAAAATAATGAAGAAATCTTTTTCCCGAGTATCCAATATAATAAATTCCGCCATCACCGACAATGTCGCCGACGACCAACACTATATAAACCAGAAAGGGATTAAAAATTTTAAGTGTTACCAAAAATCCGCAAACCACAGCCACTATCGGACCTTCAATAATCGCTAGTGGTATCAGTATAATATATTTATATGTCAGCAAGAGTTCAATCATGTATGCTAATTAATATTATCATATTCTAATGTGCCACGGTGAAAGCTATTACTTTTCGCGCGCCGGCTTGCTTTAAAACTTTCCTTGCTTCATTTAAAGTTGCGCCAGTGGTGGTAATGTCATCTATTAGAATTATATTTTTATTTTTTATCAATCCTTCATTTTTTACCGCGAAGGAACCGGAAAGATTTTTTAATCTCGTGCGCCGGTCTTTGATGCGCGCTTGGTATTCGGTATCTTTTGGTTTTATTAGAATATTATTTTCTAATTTTAAATCTACGCCACGACGTAGATTGTTTATTTTTATTAGTTCTCGGCAAATTAATTCCGCTTGATTATATCCGCGCTCGCGATATCTTTTGAGCGAAAGGGGAATGGGAATTAAAATGGCGTTATGAAAGTTTTCCATTATAGATAAATCAGACAATTCTTCCAAAATTTTTTCATAGAGAATTTCTGCGAAAATACTCACCAATCTCTTTTTGCCCTTATATTTTAAGAGCCACAATGATTTTTTAATGACTGGGTGACGATAGTCATAGAGAGGGAAAATCCATTTGGCGCTTTCACGTTCAGCCGGGGGAGAGTCTTCGAGGCAACCTAAACACAAATCTACTCCATTTTTACCGCATAATATGCATTTTACAGGGAAAACTATATCTAATATAGTGTTTAAAAATTCCATTTATGATATAATATTAACATAAATTAAAATGAATGATTTATTAAAAAATCTTTTTTCAGGCTTTAGCAAAATTGGAGGGGGGTCGGAGAATAGCGCTGTCGGTGTTGACATCGGTTCTTCGGCTATTAAAGTAGTTGAAATCAAGAAAAAGGGAGGTAAAGCGGTGCTCGAGACTTACGGGGCGATAGCGCTTGGTCCTTATGCCGATCTTGACGCCGGACGCGTTACCAATCTCCCCATTGAAAAAGTTGTGCTCGCCTTGCAGGAAGTTTTAAAACAATCGGGGGTGATGGGCACCTCTCTCGCCCTTTCTATCCCAGCTCAATCTAGTTTAATTTTTACTCTTGAACTTCCGGCTCAAATACAAAATGCTGAAATAGCCACTATTGTTCCCACCGAAGCTCGCAAATATATTCCGGTTCCGATCACCGAAGTTTCAATCGATTATTTTATATTGCCCAAAAAAGAATCTTCTTTTGAGGAAATGAATAATGCCGACTTGCCATCAGAGCCAGAAGATAAAATAAATGTACTGGTCGTGGCGACCCAAAATGATGCAGTTGCCAAATATCGTTCAATTGTTTCTCAATGCGGCCTGACGGCTTCTTTTTTTGAAATTGAAATATTTTCTTCCATTCGGGCAAATTTTGAACACGAGCTTTCTCCGGTTTTACTAATGGATTTCGGCGCGTCACACACTAAACTCTCCATCGTTGAATTCGGCATGGTCAAGAGTTATCACACGATAGACAGAGGAGGGGCTGATATTTCCAATTCTATTTCTAAATCTTTGAGCATTCCTTTTTCAGAAGCAGAAAAAATGAAGAAAGAATTCGGTTTTTTTGGAAATCCGGTAGAAAAAAGTCTAACCGATATTATTAAAGTTCATATTGATTATATCTTTTCTGAGACAAATAATGTATTATTAGGGTATGAAAAGAAGTATAATCGAACTATTAGTAAAGTAATATTTACCGGTGGCGGTTCTCTTTTGAAAGGATTGAAAGAAATTGCAGTAAATAATTTTCGAGCAGAAATAGAAATTGGCCATCCTTTTTCCAAAGTTAATGCGCCAGCATTTTTGGGAAAAGTTCTTGAAACCATAGGCCCTGAATTTGCTGTTGCATTGGGTTTGGCCTTGCGAAAATTACAATAAGTGCGATAATATAATAAGTATAAGGGAAATGGATCAAAATTTTCAAACATCATTTATACCCAAAAAACCTATCGTCAAAGAGCGTGCTGCCTCCGCGCGATCGGTCAGTATTTTGCTTGTTATTTCTTTATTTATTTTATTTACCGTACTTTTGGCAACCGGCGGTCTTTATTTTTATAAAAGAATTATCACAAAAAATATCGCCGATATGGAAAATACTCTCACTTTAGCCAAAAATCGTTTTGAACCTTCCAAAATAACCGAACTGCAAATTTTAGATAAGCGCTTGCGCGCCGCCAGTGAAATTTTATCTAAACATATCGCTATCACTCCCATTTTTAATGCCTTGGAGAACTTGACCATGAAAAGCGTTCGTTACACTAAATTTAGTTATGTTCTAGGAACAGATAAAAATGTTACGGTAGACATTAAAATATCAGGGCAAGCCGTTGGTTACCGTTCGGTGGCGCTGCAGTCTGATTTGTTTGCTAAAAATAAAAGTCTAATTGATCCCATTTTTTCCAATTTAACGCTTGATAATAGCGGTCATGTTCTTTTTGATTTAGAATTTTTGGTCGATCCGAGTTTTGTTAATTACAAACAAATGCTTTTAACAGAGAGCTAAATTTTTATGATGAGATTTATCATGCCGATTATTTTAGTAGGAATTGCAATCTCTGTTTTTTTTATGTTTACCAATCCTATTTATAATGATATATCCACCTTACAAGCTCAAGTTGCATCTTATAATGATGCGCTGGACAATTCTAAAATGCTTGAAAATGAACGGGATAAATTGACCGCCAAATACAACACTATCGATCCGAATAATTTAACAAAACTTCAAAAACTTCTCCCGGGAAGTGTTGATAATATCCGCTTAATTCTTGAGATAGAACAAATAGCATTGCCTTACGGCATGACACTAACGGGGGTGAAATATAATGCAACAGATACAAGCGCTACAACAAATACATTGGCAGCGCCGGCGGTGGTGCAAAGAAGCGGAGTTGCGGAGCCAGTCCCTAAAAATTATGGAATTTTTGACTTGGAATTTTCCACCTCTGGAACTTATAATAATTTTATTAATTTCATTAAAGACCTGGAAAGCAATCTCCGGATTGTGGATATATCCTCAATTTCATTTTCGTCCGATACAACAGGTAGTAGCGCCAACTCAAAAACAATTTCTCCTGAAATTTATAAATATAATTTTCATATTAAAACTTATTGGTTAAAAAATTAAAATGGCTCCAAAAATTAAAAACATCATAATATTTGTAATAATCGCGGCAGTTTTTATTTTGATTTATATTTTTTTCATAAAGCCATCTCCGGATCAGGCTAGCTTAATTTCATCATCCAGCACTTCATTACCGGATGTAAATGGTTCTGGGGCAAATACAAACATCCCCAATGGAAATTCTTTGGTCTCTCAAGATTTTCTGACGCTATTATTGAATGTTAAGAATATAAAATTAAACGATGCTATTTTATCTGACCCGG
>Ga0315273_10007788_pt1 | contig 13447 bp, 8 predicted proteins | sample YL17G02_0_MG_FD_205753 | JGI IMG/M metagenome (GOLD analysis project Ga0315273, IMG submission 205753) | Sediment microbial communities from Yellowstone Lake, YNP, Wyoming, USA - YL17G02_0 | ecosystem: Environmental > Aquatic > Freshwater > Lake > Sediment | place: USA: Wyoming | collected... | reverse complement strand
GGCGGAGCGTATAGAACTAGCCCGGGGGGCTAGTTTAGCGATGAGCCAGACTGCAGGGGTGGCCGAGCGGGAACAAAAGGGGGTGAGTTCATGGGAAATAGAGAGATGTAAAAAAACGATAGTTTAGCACTCAATGCTATACTTCCTGATTTCCCCCTCTTTGCGAAGCAGAGAGGGGGATTAAGGGGGTGAGTTCATGGGAAATAGAGAGATGTAAAGAAACGATTTCAGCAGAAAAAAATGATGGATTAAAAACAAGTATGACTAACTTTTTTTAGTAATAAATATTTTAGGGTGTTGCAACACTGAAAACAAGAAATTAGATGGAGTGCTATTCAAAACAAAAATATATCAGTAAGATTATATGTTAATGACAATTTTTTAAAGCAGTCTAAAATTGAAACTATTGATCTTGGATTCGGGTATTTTTAAAGCCTATCTTTCTGCGCCAATCTACTTGATTTACGACGTTGTCTTCTGATATTTCGTGAATAAATCACAAAATACATAACGGGAATCATAACAAGTGTTAAGAATGTTGCAAAGCTTAACCCAAATATGATTGTCCAAGATAGTGGTCCGAAGAACATTACATTATCGCCTCCAAAATGTAAATGAGGATTCAAGTCAGTTAACAAGGTTGCAAAGTTTATATTCATTCCAATAGCTAAAGGAATAAGACCAAGAATAGTTGCAGTTGCCGTAAGGACTACCGGCGTGATACGGGTCTTCCCCGCTTCAATAATCGCTTTGCGTGTTTTCCACCCCTGCTCTTTTAATACATCAGTAAATTCCACCAGTAGTATTCCATTCCTGACAACTATACCAGCCAATGCAACTATACCCATACCTGTCATAATGATTGAAATTGTCATACCAAAGATCATATACCCGAGTAGCACACCGATTAAGCTGAACACCACCTCTGATATTATAATTAACGCTTTAGACATTGAGTTAAACTGTGATATCAGTATAAACATGATAAGGAACAAAGAAAGAATCATTGCTTTTGACAGGAATAACATTGACTCCTTTTGATCCTCCTTCTCACCGGTAATACGTATATCAATATCTGATGATTTTGTAAACTGATGAATTGCTTTGTCCAATTGATCATTTATTTGGATTGCATTGAACCCATCTAGTACGTTAGATGATATTATGATTACCCGTTTAAGATTAAGCCGGTTAATCTGTCCATAACTGTTCACATAATCTAAACGTGCTACAACTGAGAGAGGAATCTGCCGTAAAATTCCTGAATTCATATCCCGGTAAGTTATAGTAAGATTGAGTAGCTGTTCAATATCTTTGCGTTGACTTTCCTCAAAACGAAGCATTATCGGGTATTGATCCTCTCCCTCCCGGTATTTGGATACTTCTTTACCAAGCTGACCTGTACGGATTGCATCGCCTACAACAGCTGCACTGATGCCCTCAAAGTTAGCCCGTTCGCGATCAAGATTAATTATAATCTCAGGTTTTGATGTAGCAAAATCCGATTTTAATTCCTCAATACCTCCTATTTGCAGGGAGTCCACGTAACGCTTAAACCGATCTGAAGTTGAAGCAAGCTGGATTAAATCTTCACCGGCTATTTCAATATTTATCGGTTTTCCTGTTGGGGGTCCCATTTTTGTCTTATCTACAACTATTTCGGCCCCGGCGATATCTTTCAATGCATCACGCATATCATTCATATAAAGGCTTGTATTTTGGCCCTTCCGGTTCTTAAACTCAACAAAATTAACGGCTATCTTAGCCAGGTTCGATGATTTGCTGGAATTATCAAAATTATTATCCGAAGCAAGAAAAGCGACATTTGTAACAACAGATTCCACTATTGGATTTTTTTCTCCAAGGACGCTCATTATCCGGTGTTCAGCAATCTGGGCTACTGAGTCTGTCACATGTATATCGGTACCTATTGGTAATTTGATATATGCGCTAATTGTATTTGGATCATTATCCGGAAAGAATACCACCTTCGTTTTTACGATATTATTTAAGCCCATCGTAAATACAAACAACCCTATCATGCTCCAGAGTAAATAAACAGGGCGTTTCCCTTTTAAAACCCATATCAGGAGATTTTCATATCTCCTCATCATGGCCGGGATAACACGGGACTGAAATCTGCGAAGAACTTTATATCCGTAAAGATTATGAAGCAAAAAGGATATTGCAATAAACATAAGGAAATTAGCTACTCCCGGAATTTTGAGCAAATATAACGGTACTGATGCAAGTGCTATCCCTGCAGTAATTTTATAAAGTTTTCGCAATTCAACCGGGCGATCTTCCTCATCATGCTTCATAAAATCGACAGCAAAAACCGGATTGAAAATGTATGCTACAATTAAAGAGGCGAAAAGAGTAATAATGAGCGTTATAGGGATAAAAACCATGAATTTGCCTACAACTCCCGGCCAGAATGCAAGAGGAAAGAATGGTGCAAGTGTTGTAAGTGTACCTGAAAGGATCGGAACAAATACCTCCCCGGCTGCAAATTTCGCCGATAAGCGGATATCCATCTTTGTTTTTTTATGAATCCGGTGGGTGTTCTCTATCACCACAATGGCATCATCGACTACAATACCCAGAGCAAAAATGAATGCGAACATAACAAGCATGTTCATTGTAAAGCCAATCCATGGAAGGAATATATATGCAATTGCCATGGACAATGGAACAGAGAAACCTACAAAGATTGCATTTACCAGACCCATGAAGAACATAAGTACGATCGTAACCAGGATAAACCCGATTATTATTGTATTATTAAGTTCATTGACAGTATTACGGGTAAAACGCGACTGGTCACCGGTAACCTCAACTATGAGATTTGAGGGGAGCTTATTCTTCTGCATATCTGCAATGATCACTTTGATCTTGTCAGATGCATCCAGAAGGTTTTGACCACTCTTCTTGATTACATTAAGGGTAATAACATTTTCCCCGTTATAGCGGGCGAAGTTTTCAGGTTGATGATAACCATCCTTAACGATGGCAATATCCATGAGTTTTACCTGTGCTCCGCTTGAGGTGTTTATAATAATATTCTTAACCTCATCAATATTTACAACTTCACCGACAACCCTTATGGAACGGCTCATCCCCTGTAAATCGATATTGCCACCTGAGACAGTCATATTATTAAAGCTCACTGCCTGTTCAACCTCCCTGAATGTCAAACCGGCAGCCTTCATTTTATACATATCTATATTGATCTGAATTTCCCGGTCAAGTGCTCCGCCAATTTCTACCCTGGTAATTTCTTCAAGAGTTTCAATCCGGTCCTGCATATCATCTGCATATTTCTTCAGACGATCCAGTGGGATATCACCAGAGAGATTTATATATTGAATAGGGATCTCCGAAAGATCAATTTCCATTACAGACGGAGCAATAAAAGAGGGATCACCTGGCAGATCTTTTTTAGTCTTATCAACAGCATCTTTTACCTTCTGCTTGGCGTCTTTAATATCTATTCCTGTAAAAAATTCAACTATGATGGCAGAGAAATCCTGTACTGAGCGTGATGTTATCTTTTTAACTCCGCTGATAGATTTAATATTTTTCTCTATTGGGCGTGTTACCAGGTTCTCAATATCAGATGGCGATGTACCCGGATATATTGTGTTTACAACAACCATTGGAATGACAATCTCTGGAATCTGTTCTTTAGGGATTGTATAATAATTTATTATCCCAAAAACCGATATTATGAATACCAGGACGTAAACACTGATCTTATTGTCAATGGCCCAGCTGGTTGCAAAAAATTCTTTATACTTCTTTTCCATTCAATTAATTTTTTATATTCTGACAAAACCAGTATCAGAATAATACTTAAAATCTTACATATTCGCCATCAACCAGTTCCTGGAAGCCTACTGATATAACCTTGTCGCCCACTTCCAGACCATGAAGTATTTCAGCAACTCCGTTATAACTATTACCTATTACTACCGGTTGTTTGAAAGCAGCATTGTATTTATCTTTTGACCGTGCAATGTAGACGTAGCGGCCGGCATTATCGGTCTGAATTACATTCATAGGAAGCAGTATGGAATTATCTGAGTGGTAATCGTTAATCTGAAGGATAGCAATCATGTTTGCTTTCAGATCAGGCGAATTGCTGGTTATGTTAGTTTCAATCATGAAGGTTCTGTTTACAGGATTAATGTATTTACTTACAAAAGAAACTTCCGCATCGACCTGCTTATTGGCATCAGGAAATAAAACAATGAGCTTATCTCCCTTCTGAACCCTTGCGGAGTAGGCTTCTGAAACCTCAGCAGTAACCTTAAGATTTTTAAATTCCACTACCCTGTATGCTGCCAGACGGGGATCAGGTGAAACAACACCGCCAACTTTAATATTACACTCTTCAATAGTACCATTAATGGGCGATTTAATCTTAAACTTTTCAATTTGCAGCTTTAAAGATGCAATCTGCAGCTCAAGAGACTCCTTTGTGGTTTTTGACTGCAGGTATTGAACTTCGCTTCCAATTTTCTGATCCCACAGGCGTTTTTGCTTATCATACATATCTGTCGCAAATTTGTATTGGGTATCAAGTCCTTCCAGTTGACTGCGATATTGCTGATCATCAATCTGAGCCAATACCTGTCCTTTGGCGACACGCTGGCCAACATCAGCATACTTGGCAGAGACTGTACCAGGAGCCTCTGCAAAAACCGCTGCATTCTGGTCACCATCCAGTTTACCCTGTACTCTGATGAAATGGTCGAATGTGCCGGATTTTACATCTGTCAGTCCGACAAATTTAAATTCACGGGAATTTATTGAGTCCTTCTGTTCTGAATTAAGTTTATTCTCAAGAGTCTTAATTTTTTCATCTAAATCGGTCTGTTTTTGTTTTAGTTTATTTAATTGTTCCTTCTTATCTATACTGCAGGAAAAAACAATAAACAAAACTGTAAAACTTACTATACTTAATTTTATGCTTCTCATATATGAACTGATTTATACTATTATAATAATAATTTGACCTGAATAATTTATTAATTGATGCTTAGAATACGATCGAGTTTTGCCTTAGCGTTCAGTAAATTAAGTACCGAGGTGTAATAGTTCGATTCAGCTGTCAGGAACTGGCTTTGATTTTGTGAAAGCTCAAAACTCGATGATACTCCCTCCTCGAACTTGATAATCGATTTCTCATAGATCTTTTTGCTCAGGACAATTGTCTCACTATTGGTGGTGAAATTCCTGTAGGCAGTCTGATAGGTGCTTAAGGCTGTTTCAAATTCAAGAATCAGACCCTGCCCGGCATTCTCCATGTTTATTGTTGATTTATCGAGATTAAATTTTGCCTGACTGATCCTTGATGTTCGCTGTCCGCTGGTGAAGACAGGGAAATTTAAACTGACGCCAACAAGGTCCTTAACTGCAAAATTTAATGCTGGAGGATTAGTCTGCTCATGACGTTGGTAGAATCCGGAGACAGATGGCAGCCACTTTGACTGTTCCCTTTTCAGCAATAAGGATGATACAAATACCTGATCATTGATTATCTGGTAATCTATACTCTTTGATACGTTGTACACAGGTGAGTTAAGGTACTGCAGGTTTCCTTCCCTTATAAAGCCCGGGATGCTGTCAGTTAACTCTATCGGCTGGGTGAAATCCATTCCAAGCTGATATTTCAGCAGTTTCGTTGAGATATCTTTCTGAGACTCAATTGCAGTTATAAGCCTGATAAGGTTTGACCTGCTTATTTTAATCTGATCCACATCAGTATCCTCATTAAAACCCTGTTCATTCATTTTGACCTGCTCATTATAGGTGCGGTCAATTGTAGTCAGACTTTCCTTAAGTACTTTGACACTTTCACCTAAAACCAGAATGAGGTAATATGTACCGGCAACAGATTCTTTAGTCATGTCCTCTGTTTTAACAAGAGCTTTCTCCGAAATCTGTTTTATGATCTTTACTGCATGTATGCCTACAAGGTATTCACCGCTGAAAATAAGCTGTGATAAAGTAAAATCGAATGTTGTATTATTATTAACACCCAAAGGTATAGGTGCTGATTGTTTATAAGCGTCTAGGATATCATTCTTTGTTAAATAGCCATTATCCGGTAATGCATTTTTATCCATATATTCGCCAAAGCTAAGTTGGGGAATGACAAACTGATGCTGGTAATTTCCTGCCAGGTTCAACTGAGGAAGGCCGATAGCGACTGTTTCCTTAACCTGTTTGGTTGCTATATCAACATCAATTTTTGCTGTCTGTACAGTACGGTTATTCTGAAGCGCATATTCCTGAGCTTCAGATATTGAGAGTTTAAGTGTTTCTTTATTATCCTGGCTGAATCCTTCATTAATCAATCCAAGAATAACAATAGTTACAAAATATTTTCGTATCAGATTCATTATGTTAATTATTTAATATTTTTGGTTTCTAATTCACTTACCTTTTTTTCTAATACCGTTATGCCTTTTTCGGTTGCAATACCACGTACATGATAGGTCAGAAGTTCGATAAAGAGTTTTAATGAGGTGAATTCCTCTACTGTAAAAAGATCATTAAGATGGATACTTTCGACCCTTGAAAGGTAAAACTTTGCAATTATTTCTTCATTCATATCCTTACGATACAATCCTTCCTCTTTCCCCTTTTTAAGGTTTAGAAGAATATAGTTATACATTCTCTCCCTTCGTGTTTTTACAATTTTCTGATAGTGATTCGGATAGTACTTCTTAAGGTCGTGTTCGGTTGCTGGATTTTGATCTCTCATCATTTTATTCATGAACAACGATATCTCAAAAAGTTCTTCAATGGCATTGAACCCGATTCTGAAACATTTACATATTTCCTCTTGTCTGATCTCAATTTCATATTCAATAAACTTACCAACCAAATCATCTTTGTCGGTCACGTACTGGTAAAGAGTTTTTTTAGAAATCCCCAGCTCCCCTGCAACATCATCCATGGTTATACTCTTAATTCCATACTTTATGTATAACTCACGAACCTTAAACAGTAAATTTTTCAGATCATCAATCATACGGCAAAAATAGAATGAATAAACTTAGGAAACAATCTTTATATATAATGTTTCCGTAGTTTATGCTAATTATCATATTGAGAATCTGGGAAAATATAAATACAAAGCGGTTAGGCCATCTTTGGTCAGAGTTTAGTGCTTGTTGTTAAATTACAAAATCTGTCACTAATTACGTCACCCTTTGAAATTTAAAACCCCGCAGATCGTTGATCTTGCGGGGTTTACGATTTAAAGAAGTGGTGACACCAGCTTTAAAAGATATATTACAGACTTCAAAACCCTGTTTTACTTAATGAGTTCCACAACAGCATACTTAGAAATCTTCCAGAACTGATCGGGATCTTTTATTTCAAGGTAGGCGATTTTGTCATTGTCGTCATGTATCAACTCATAGGAACCTGTTGGATGTTCTGTGATAAGCTTTGCATTTTTTGAATTCACTGGAATGGTCTTCGTTTCAGTTATGCCAATTTGGGCAAATGAACTATCGGAAAAATTCTCGAGTAAAGATTCTTTCTTCCCAAGCCCGAGAAATCCGCCTTCCTTAGATACAAGGCCCTTTTCTTTCAGATCTTTGTAGGTGCCTGTAGCAAGATAAGCTTTGTTCATCTCATCGGTCTGGATACCGATTTTCTCATCCTTCTGTGCAATAGTAACCTGCATGTCGGTCATCCGGGTATTGAGCTGTTCTATCGCGAAATTTTTGTCAGCCAGGGCTAACTTCAATTCCGATATTTCATTTTCACTCTGTTTCATCGAAAATTCGAGCCCGGCGATTTTATCCTGCAGACTTTTTATTGTTCCACCTGAATTCTTCAATTGGGCATTCAATGTAGCGATTTTCATTTTGTTCTTATCCAGCAGTGAATTTACATACTTAATATCCTCCAGGATTTGTTGCTTTCTGTCCTTTGAAAATTCCATATCCGAGGACTTTAGGGTAATTATCTTCTCTTTTTCCTTTATAGTTTGAAGGTCTTTTTCAATCTGATCAAAGGTCAGCACCCATTCGTTAATCGCTGAATCGCGTGCGGTCAGTAATTCGGTAAATGAGTATCTCTGGTCTTCCATCATGGCGAGCTGTTTCTGATGTTCACGGTTATACAATGAATAACCGGCTATAGCTGCTGTCACCAGCAGTATGAAACAAATTATCGCGGCTGTCTGGGCCCCTTTTACGACACCTTCTTTCCTTGCAATTCTTTCACTATACCTTACATTTCTTTCATTCTTCAATGCACCGGCATTTTCATTTTGTAAATTGCTGTTAATGTTTTCATCAATTTTCATATTAATTCCTCCCTGGTTTAATTTATTCAATATTATTATTTAGTTAAAACGTTAACTCCATATCGGCTGCCTGATCGATCTTATAATAGAATATCCATAATTCAGGATTATTTAACTTAATTCAAACGCTATGCCGCGAATGAAGAATATATATAATATACTTACATTGTGAGGATTAGCAACTTCAGAAGAAATCCTGAATCGTTCATTTTGAGAAAAGAATTCTCATATTGAGAAAAGAATGGATGATAGACTTCATCCCTTTTCATCCTTTAAAATCCGGTAAATGGTTGAAACTCCAATATCCAGCTTGATGGCTGCAAGCCTGATATCCATTTTATTCTTCTTCAGCGTGGCTTTAATGATCTTCAGTTCGTATTCCCGTAAGGTTAACTCGTCATTAGTAACAACAGACAAGGGTTCACCCGCATCAAGGACAAGGTCTGAGGGTTCAATCTCACCCTCTCCTGAAAGGGTAACTGCAAGCTCAATTACAGATTTTAATTCCCGAACATTTCCCGGAAAAGGATAACTCATCAGTTTTTTTTGAGATTTTTCCGATAACTTTTTTGAGTGGATATTATTTTCATTGCAGAATTTTTCGATAAAGTGACGGGCCAGTATCAGTATATCATTTGCCCGGTCACGCAACGGAGGTAACTCAATGGGTAGGCCAAATAACCTGTAATAGAGATCCTCCCTGAAATTTCCTTTTTTCACCTCCTCTTTCAGGTTTTTATTTGTTGCTACAATTATGCGGCAGTCAGTTTTCACAGGTTTGTTGCTTCCTATTCTCACAATTTCTTTCTCCTGCAAAACCCTCAATAATTTTACCTGTAAATTCAGTTGCATTTCTCCGATCTCATCCAGGAAGAGAGTACCGCCATCGGCTTCCTCAAACTGGCCGATGCGACGGGAAGCAGCACCGGTAAAAGCACCCTTTTCATGACCAAACAATTCGGTCTCGATCAGCTCGGAAGGTATAGCCGCTAAATTAACTGCGACAAATGATTTGTCTTTACGGTTTGAGTTGTAATGAATAGCCTTTGCCACCAACTCTTTTCCGGTTCCGGTTTCCCCCGATATAATCACAGTAATGTTAGTACCCAGGGCTTTCTCAATCAGCTCGTAAACCCCTTTAATGGCAGGACTTTCACCCTGAATACTACTACTAAAATTGTATTTTTTTTGTATTTCCCTGCGAAGAGTAGAAATCTCTCTTTTCAGGCCGATACCGTTCCTGATATTCTTAACCGTGTTGAGAAGATGCTCCTTAATATCGTCGGATTTGGTGATATAATCAGCAGCCCCCATTTTTAACAAGGTTACCACCAGGTCGATATCTGACTGTTCGGAAATCAGAATAACCTGGACATCGCTATTCTCCTGCCTGATCCTTTTAAGAACCTCAAGACCGGTCATATCAGGCAACCGGTAATCAAGGGTAATAATATCAGGTGATTCGTGAAGAGAATTCAGGAAATCTTTGCCATTATAAAAACTCTTTACTTCATAATCGGGATTTAATGAAAGAGTGTAGACCAAAAGCTTGTTATACCATTCACTGTCTTCTACCACGAAAATTTTAAAAGGCTTTTCAGTCATATTGGTTGATTACAGGTTAATAGTCAATATCAGTAACTTACAAAATAATAAATAAATAGCCGGATTTCCCAGAATTTTAAACGATTTTCGCAATCTGCTCCTCCAGAAGTTCACTGATGATTTCAAATTCTTTAAGAGATTCTTTGGTTAGTGTTTCTATAACTTGAGTATCAACCCTGTTTTGGATGCTTTCTTCTATCCTTCTCAGAAAATTGTACAGAACCGATGCTCCAATATGCCGGCATGGTGGCAACATTTTATGGGCCAGGTCTGAGACCGGTTCCCACTGACCCGATATAACAGCCTCATGCATTTCTTTCAGCCCTTTCCTGGTAGTATCAAGGAAAGTGACCAGCATCTGCTTTGTAAACTGGTCATCACCGCCTGCAATATGATACAAATTGTGTAAATTAATTTTCCCTATACCATCCGGTTTGCTTTTTCCTTCGCTGCTGTTAACAGAAAATTTAACTGGTGTAATATCCTTAATCACCGAAAGAATTGTAGTCAATAACATCTCTTCAGTAAACGGTTTTTGAAGAAAGGCGTTCATCCCGGCTTTTTCGTATTTGTGCCAGTCTTCATTTATGGAAACAGCCGAGATACAGATCACTGGCATTTCTGATGCTTTTATGTTCAATTCATCACGAATAAATTGTGTTGCCTTTAATCCGTCTATCCCGGGCATCCGGACATCCATGAAAAGCAAATCGTAATGATCTGTTTTTACCATTTCGAGGGCTTCCATGCCATTTACAGCTTCACGGTATTTTATTCTCCATCTGTCCAGTATAGTTTTGAAAAGCAGACGGTTGTATTCTTCATCATCGACAATCAGGATTTTCAGGTTTCTTATTTCTTCCGGAATGGGAAGGGGAGGTTCAACATCACTTTTAACCTGCTTTTCATCGCCAGTCAGGTAAGGTATACGACATGTAATTTCAGTACCCTGGTTTTTCCTGCTCTTATACTCTATGGTGCCATTATGCAATTCAACAAGCTTTTTGACAATGGATAATCCTAAACCTGTTCCACCGTATTCTCGGGTGGTGCTCATCTCCGCCTGGGTGAAATCTTCAAATATGAAATCTAATTTGCTTTCTTCAATTCCAATTCCTGTGTCAATAAACTCCATAATCAATTCAATTTCTCCGGCTTCCTTTATAATGCTTTTCACGGTAAAATGAACTTTGCCTTTTAATGTGAATTTGACTGAATTACTAACCAGGTTTATCATTATTTGTTTCAGCCGGTAAGGATCCCCCAACAGAACCGTAGGTGTCTCCAAACTTAATGAATAACTTAAACTGGTACTGTTTCGCCTGGCTTGTCTCTCAAACAATGCATAAACGTCTTCAATGATTTGTCTGATGCTGAAATGTACCTTTTCCAATACCAGCTTATCATTCTGTAACTTCGAAAAATCAAGGATATCGTTAATTATGTTTGCCAGATGATCGGAAGATGATTTGATAATCTTCAGGGTTCGGGCAGTATATTCATCGAGCGGCTCATGTAAAAGTTGTTCTGTAAATCCCGAAATAGCCGTTACAGGTGTACGGATCTCATGACTCATATTAGCCATAAAGAGCTCTTTGGTCCTTGTAAGTTTTTCAGTTTCCTCTTTTGAGTTTTGAAGGGCAACCTGGTATGCATGGGTTTTTCTTACAAACCTTACAATAATGAACATTACCAGAACTGCAAGGAGTGTACCTGATACCGAGAACATAGCCAGCCAGATGTAAGTTTTGTGGGCCAGCTTATCGGCTGCTAAAGCTTTTATCTTAATAATTCCGGAAATTTCATTTTCTATCTTGCCAATAAGGTCATAAAACTGCTCCTTGATTTCACTGCCGGTACTGGCTAGCTGCGCCTCCCGAATCATCATCTTTTCTTTTGTTATCCGATCCTGTAATTCAATTTCCTGAAGATCACTTATAAGTTCCTTTTCATTCAACTGGCTATTATTATTACGTATTAAAACACGTTTAAGGATACCTTTTTCAGTCTGAAGGACCTCGTCTGGGCCGCTACTTATCAGACGGTCAGATAATTCTTTCAGATATTTAACCACTTTTTGGTTGTTATTAAGATATAAAAGTTCGTTCCATATAACAATGTTTTCTTCAATGAGTTTGCTGATGGTATCAGTCTGTTTCAGAAATACAGTATCATCCATACATTCCGAGCGCAACCTGCTCACTTTTTCATCAATGTTAGATATTATAGTGTAATAGGGATTAAGAGCCAGTGTATCATTGGTTATGGTATATATACGAATACTGTTCTGTGCCTTTTCCAGATCCATTGAAATCTCCCTGATGCTAACCAACCTGAGTTCCGGTTTTACATCAACATTAATGGAAGAGACAATTGAAGATAAATTCTGGTAGGATAAATAGCCGGTTGCTGACAGCAGGATGACTGCTATAATCATTAATAATCCAATCTTAATGGGAATCGGAATTTTTTTCACAGGAGTATTAACAGGATTAATTATCTTCAAAGCTATAAAAATTAATTATTAATAAATTATTCGGGATAAAGGCAGCAAAGTGCAGTTCCGTATTTATCCTTCATGTTTGAACCTGGAACATTGAACATTATACAATAATGACTAAACGCGCACCGTTCATCAGTAATAATCTAAACAGCTAGATCAAACTATAAATTATAAATACCTACCCAAACGATTTTGTTGTTAATTTATTAACAGAATGATTTGCAGAATATTTTATACCAATTCGATCCAATAAATTGAAAATAATACTGTAAATTGCAAACAATATGATTTTGCCAGTACAGAATATTCGCGAAATGATGAATATTGCTTTTCAAAACATTTAAATAAAAAAACATGAAAACCCTATTTAAATTGCTCATCGTATCGGTCTTTCTGACCTCGGCAATTAATGCATTTGCTCAGACTGTTTTTGTAAATAAAGCAGATGCAAAGTTTCACCTTCTTAGTTGCAGATATCTTGATCCGAACCATGATTCTCTTGATATGGCATTTGCCATAAAAAAGGGCTTAGGAGCATGCGATGTATGTAAACCATCAGCCAAGGGTGCCTCATCATCAGGCAGTATGGGAGGTGCAGGCAGTATGGCTGCTCCAGGTAGTATGAGTGCTCCAGGTAGTATGAGTGCTCCAAAAAGTATGGAAAAATCAGGTATGAAGGAACAGGTAAATTCATCAACGAATGTAGCCGGTCAGCAATGTGCTGCGATTATAAAAGATGGTACAAGATGTCCTGAAAAGACGGTAGCAGGATCAATTTATTGTATGAGCCATAAAAAGTAGAGCAGAGCACCTCTTTTAGTTTTTCTGCATCAGCATAAGGGATTCTTTCCTTACATTATAACCTTCATTCTTATACTTTTTCAGAAGTTTGCTATACAGGCTTAGCGCATTATTTAAGTATTCCGTTTTTTTATCTTTTGAAATATGATCTGATTCATCATAATAGTATTCAGCAGCTTCATTTAAAGTCTTTTCATCATTTA
>Ga0315273_10007787_pt1 | contig 13448 bp, 9 predicted proteins | sample YL17G02_0_MG_FD_205753 | JGI IMG/M metagenome (GOLD analysis project Ga0315273, IMG submission 205753) | Sediment microbial communities from Yellowstone Lake, YNP, Wyoming, USA - YL17G02_0 | ecosystem: Environmental > Aquatic > Freshwater > Lake > Sediment | place: USA: Wyoming | collected... | reverse complement strand
GCTCACACCCAAAGCGACTGCAATGGCGGGTATGACGACAGGCGCTGCAATGATTATCGCGGCGCCTATTGCAACGCCCACGAGCATTTCCTTCCAATGTTCCTGTACCGCTCCTACCACGAACTGCGCGTCGCGCGCGTTCTTGTCCACAAAGACCTGCGCGGCTCCCGCAAGGTCGCCCTTTGACAGCTTGTCGCCGAGCTGACTGAGGTATTTCTTTTGATCATCCACGAAAATCGTTGCCGCCTTCTGCGCGCCCGAAATCGCCCCGTTAGCCCAGTTTGAAAAGCCTGAAAGAAGGCCGGAAGATTGCGCCTGTTCGGGCTTCTTGGCAAGCGCACAAGCGGCGCCGGCCGCGCAAACGGTCGAAACGCCCACAAATGCGATGTCCTTGGCCGTGCTGTTCGTGTCCTTCTTCGTCTTAACGCCAACATTGCCCGTTATGGGAGTGGCGCTGGCGGAGAGCGTCACCGCGCTCCTCTGCGTCGTCGGCGCAGACGGCTTGAAAAAGTAATTATAGACGTCCTCCAGCGGACTGCTCGGAGCGGGCGCAACAGACCCGCTGTCAGAACTTCCGCCGCCTGTGCTGCCACCGCCTCCGCCGCCTGAATTGCCGCTCGTCTTTGTCGGAGTTACGGTAACAGGGGCGGGCGTGGGTTTAGGTGTCGGAGTTGGTGTCGGCGTCGGAGCAGGAGTGGGCGGAGTAACGGTCTTGGTTACCGGCGTTGGAGCGGGCGTGGGCGCAACTGTTTTTGTAACGGGCGCTGGAGCGGGCGGCGGAGAAATTATCTTGGCGACCGTGTTGACTATGGTGTTGATGACCGTCTTGACCGCGTTGCTCACGGCCTTTGCAGCACCGCTGAAGAACGAGGAGACGGAAGATTTACTGGAACTCGAGGATTTGCTAGCATCCTGCAACCCCTGCGATTCGTCATAGGCAACGCTCGGCAGGTAAATGACAATAAGAACAACAAGCGCCAATGCGGCCAACGCAACCGCTTTTCGCATGATGATATTCGTCAGCAAAAGTTTATATACTGCTGTTTTGCGATACGGCAATCGACTGACTAATCGCCCGCGTAGGAATGACCCCAAACGAAGCGCGTGTGCGCGGTATTGCCGTAAACGCCGAAATGGACGAAGTCCGACGCCTCGTGACGGGCGGTCTTTTCGGGCGCTTCGGCGGGCCAGCCGACCGCAATCAGGGCGCACGGGCGGACATGCTCCGGGCAGCGAAACGCACTGGCCACCTTGACCTCGCTGAACGAGCCGACCCAGCAGGAACCGAGCCCCAGCGCATTGGCCGCCAAAAGCAGGTTCTCTATCGCGGCCGCCACGCCCTGGATACCGTACAATTTCGTTCCGCGCTCGCCGAAACGCGAGCCGGCCAGCTTGACGTTCTCGCAAGCGATGATTATCACGGGCGCGTCCAGCAGCCATTTCTGGTTTTCCGCGGCCTCGGCAAGCAGGGCCTTCATCTTCGGGTCGCGCACGACTATGAATTCCCAGGGCTGCTTGTTGCCCGCGGAAGGCGCATGGCGCGCGGCATCCAGAAGGTTAATCATGTCGTCATCGGAAACGTCGCCCTTCAGGAACTTCTTCACCGAACGGCGCGTCATGATATTCTCCATCACGACCTCAAAGAACGACATCCTCTTCTTCGGAGGCGCCTCAACTTTCTTCTTCGCGCCCATCCTTGCAATCATCTTGAACGGCATGAGAACTATATTCGGGGTTTTGGTTTATTAAGGTTCTTTCCGCTCCGGGGACTGAAGCTTTTTATTGCGCTCAGGCAACTATACAATATGAAGTATTCCGAACTGGCCGACGTCTACGAAAAGCTCGAAGGCACGCCTTCCAAGCTCAAGAAGGCCGAAATAATCTCCGACATCCTTAAGAAAACGCCGCCCAAACTTCTGCCGAACCTTGTGCTGATGGTGTCGGGGCGCATACTTCCGGACTGGTCAGATGCGGACGTGGGCGTGGCGGACAAGACGGCGATAAAAGCAATAGCCAAGGCCACGGGCGCGGCCGAGGGCGATATCGCAAAGAAACTCTCAAAGAAAGGCGACCTGGGCAGCGTGGCCGAAGAGCTGGTCGGGAGGAAGACGCAGCGGACGCTGCGCGCCAAATCGCTGGACGCGCAAAACGTGCACGACAACCTCGCCAAACTTGCGGAGACGGGAGGCTCGGGCTCGCAGGAACGCAAAGTGGGCCTGCTAGCCGAGCTGATATCGCACGCGAGCCCGAAGGAGGCGCGCTACATCGTGCGGACGGTACTCGGACAACTGCGCGTCGGCGTTGCCGAGGGAATCGTACGCGACGCAATAGCGTCCGCCTACGGCATCGACGCGGACATAGTGGAGGGCGCCTGGTACCTGCGGCCGCATTACGGCGAGATAGCCGAAATAGCAAAGGAGAACGGAGAAGCGGGGCTACGGAAAGTACGTTTGGAGCTGGGCATGCCGCTGATGATGCAGCTCGCGGAAAAGTCGCCGTCGCTCAAGGACGCGCTGGAATCGTTCAAGCGGCCCGCGCTGCAGTACAAGTACGACGGAATGCGCACGCTCGTTGAGAAGAAGGGCGACAAGATATGGCTTTTCACAAGGCGGCTGGAGAACGTGACGGCCGCGTTCCCGGACATCGTTGCGGCCTGCAGGAAGGCCATCAAGGTTAAGGACTGCATCGTGGACGGGGAAACGCTGGCCATACACCCGAAGACGGGCAAGCCGCAGCCTTTCCAGCGGCTGTCGCAGCGGATAAAAAGGAAGCACGGCGTGGAGGAAGCGGCGCGCGAGATACCCGCGGAGCTACACCTCTTTGACGTCGTTTTCGTGAACGGGAAGGAATTCTTTGACAATACCCTGGAGGAAAGGAGCGCGGAGCTCAAAAAAATCGTGGCGCCGATCAGCGGAAAGATACGCTTCGCGGAAGAGCTGCGCACGACCGACCTGAAAAAAGCCAAGGCGTTCTACGAGAAAGCTTTGAGTGACGGGCAGGAAGGGCTGATTGTCAAAAACTTGGACGCGAAGTACGTGCCCGGACGGCGCGTGGCGGGCGGCTGGCTGAAAGTGAAGCCGACTATGGAAAATTTGGACCTCGCCATCGTAGGCGGGCTCTGGGGTTCGGGAAAAAGGGCGGGCTACATAGGGTCGCTGATACTCGGGTGCAGGGACCCCGATACCGGACGTTTCCTTGAGTGCGGCATGCTGGGCTCGGGGCTTCTTGAGAAGGAAGGCGAGGAAGGGACGGAAAAAATAACGCTGGAGAACCTGACGAAGATGCTCAAGCCGCTGATAATTTCCGAAACTGACGGTGTCGTTACGATCAAACCGAAGTTTGTCATAGAGGTCGCTTACGAGGAGATACAAAGGAGCCCGACATACAGTTCGGGCTATGCGCTCCGTTTCCCGCGGCTGATACGCATGCGCCCCGACAAGGGGCCCGAGGAGGCGGACACGAAAAAGCGCATGGAAGCGCTGTACGCCATACAGAAAGGCAAGTCGCCGAAGGAAACGGGCGAGGCTTAAATCTCTTTACAACGCATATTCTTTTGCATGTTCGATGAACAGATAACCCCGGAAGTGCTGTGCAAGGCGATAGCATACCAGCTGGGTTACCCCGAAGCGGCAACGCGCGACCTTGCGATGAGGCTGCTCAACATGTTCTCCGACGACGGGACCGTCCTTGACAACAGCTTCGACCCCATTGACAGGGGGGACAACGACATCTACGCGCTCGAGGACGCGGGCCTGCTGACCAATGCCAGCGACGAAGAGACGATTTACGACGGCCGCACCTGGAGGATACAGCGGTGGAAAATGAACAAACCGAACATCCTGAAATACGCGAAAAGGTCCAAAGAGAAGCCGTTTTTAGAAGCCATACCCGACAACGTCTATGCGAACGGCGACATACCGGACGACGCGTGGAGGCACGACGAACCCGAAGAGCAAGCGCCTGCCGAAAATAAGCAAACGTCGTATCAGGCACGTTAGTTATTTAATAGGTTATTTTCTGAGGAATTGGTATGCCGGACGAAGAAATAGCGAACATAAGGACGCTGACAAAGGGCATAAAATATGCCATGGGTTACAAGGAGCAGGACTCGGAGAAGCTCGCCTACCTGATACTGGACATGGCGAACGAAGACGGCCGCATAGTTGACATCACGCTTGAAACCGATGAAAGGAGCATATTTTACGACCTCTCTGAAAAACGCGTGCTCGGCACGGAAAGGGACGAGACCGTGCTCGGCCCGGGACCGAAAGTGGGCAGGTACTGGCGCACGAATTTCTGGAAAATAGAATGGCGGAACATAGCGGGCATCGTCGCAAAGGCGGAAGCGCCTGAAATCGAAACGGAACAGACCGTATATACGGACGGCAAGCTGCCCGAAGACGCGTGGGTGCGCACAAAACCCGCGTTACCTGACGGCGTGAAAGCGGGCGCAAGCGGCACTCCCTTATTTCGCTGACGCGTACTTGAAGCTCACGTTGCGCTGTCCGGCAGGAAGCCGATACCCGTCGCATTCGAAGGGATAGGCTAACACTCCGCCGGGGAAATCCGCATCGGAGCCGTAGCACTTCCAGTAAAAGAACGCGCTCGGCTGCACCCAGTGAAGATGGCGGTTCCCTTCTTTAACGGTCGGATTTTCCGTTGTATCCGATACTTTGAAGCCGAAAGGCGCCATGGAATGATTGCCCACGTTGCCGGCGAACCCTATCAGTTCGCCGCGCTTTACCAAACGCCCAATCATGGCGCCGCAGGATATCGCATTTTCCGGGGCCATGTAATCATTGGTATCAAAAAACAGATGCCCCTGGGCACGAAGAACGGTTCCCCACTCTTCTACTTCGCTTTGGTTGTCCTTGAGCACAAGCGGCGAGCCCGACAGGTGATATACGAATATTATCATTTTGGGCCAGTCAGGGCTGGCGGACTCGAAGTACAATGACAAGTCATCGAACGGGCTTACCCTTAATCCGTCCTGAATGCGATAGGAGGCGCCCCTGTTGTTGACGCCCACAAGCACCATGTCGACGGGCGCAAGCACGGGCGTTCCGCGCTTAAGCTCGAACTCCATGCTTACCTTGTTCTGATAGACCGGCCAATCCGGATTGGCGCCCGTCTTAGGGCCGAACGTGATGATGTTGGGGTCAGCGCCCGTACCGTACACTTCCGTATGCGTATTGATGCCTTCCATGCTTGGCGGCGGCGAAGTGATTGCGGATGCGCTCGTATCGGGCACTGAAATTCCGCCAGACGGCTGCTTGACACAAAGGCTGACAAAAAGTATCAGAATAATTGAGAGCATGAATATTTTTTTCACGATCATAATTCAAAGCATTAGTTTATTAATTCGCGAACCGAGCAATGATTATGGCGACAATTCTGGGCATCGATGAGGCCGGGCGCGGTTCGGTAATCGGACCGCTCGTCGTTGGCGGCGTAATGATAGACGAGGAGGACGAAGAGAAGCTCGCGAAGATAGGCGTGCGCGACAGCAAGGAACTGACTCCCGCCCAGCGCGAAAAGATGGCCGAGCAGATAAAAAAAGTGGCGAAGGACTGGGTCACTGTCCGGATAACCGCGCAGGAGATCGACGAGCTGCGGAAGAAGAAGAACCTGAACATCATAGAAGCGGAAAAGATGGCGGAGATAATCAAGCTGATGAAGGCGGACAGGGCGTACGTGGACGCGCCGCAGGTGTCGACCGACAAGTTCAAAAACGTCCTTCTGGCGCTGGCGAAGAACCACACGCACATCACCGCCGAGAACTATGCGGACAAGAAATTCAAGACCGTATCTGCCGCGTCAATCATCGCGAAGGTGGACAGGGATGCGGAAGTGGAAAGGATAAAAAAAGAGGTCAATTTCGATTTCGGGGTGGGCTATCCGCACGACGCGCGGTCGATAGAGTTCGTAAAGAAATGCCTGCGCGAAAAAACGTTCCTTGAATACCTGCGCCATTCGTGGACGACCGTGCAGGAGCTGAAGGGTAAAAGGAAGCAGAAGAAGCTCGGGGACTACTGAACAATTTCTGTAACTACGGGCCCTTTAGCTCGGGAAGTATCGGGCCGTTCCCGCCGCCCCTGCACAGGGTATCGTTCGGGTACCGCTTCTTGCATTTGGTCACGTCAAGATTCACCGGCGGCAAACAGGAGTAATAATCATCATCGCCTTTTGACAGAACGACCTTCCCGCCGCAATATCTGCACGGATTTGTCGGCTCAAGATACTTAAGGCCCTTTGTTCCCGGCACGACTTTCGGATCCATAAGAAAAAACACCGCTCAGCAAGCTTAAATGTATTTGCGGTCAGCCTTCTCGGGCTCCTTCTTTTCGGGTTCCTTCGCCTTCGCTTCCGCCTGCTTCGCCGCATGCGCAGGCTTCGCGCCCTTTTTGCTTTCATAGCGCTTCGACCAAACAGTTGCGCCGCCCACGATTACCGCGGCTATTATCAGGCCCATGGCAGCCGGGCTGGTCGTGACCGCGATTATTGCGCCCGTCAATCCCGAGGGCTGGTTGGGCTGGTTGCCCGTGGTCGTGTTGTTGCCTGCCGAAGGCTTCTCGGGGAGGGTGATTATCAGCGTGACTGTCTTGCTGGCTGTCGCGCCTTCCTTGCTGCTCGCCGTTATGGTCACGGTCTTGGAACCTATCTCCTCTGTGGCGGGCACCGATATGGTTATCACGTTGGTGAGCGTGGAACCGGTCGAAAGCTTGGTGACCTTCGAATTCATTATGAACCAGCTCACGGGAAGGCCCATGGTGTCAAGCCCGATGTCTGTCAGGTCCGCGGTTCCTGCGTTTATCAGGCGCACTTCGAACGAGGCGGTCTGCCCCGGAACTATCTTTACTTCGCTAGGCGCCTCTATCACGAGATGGTTGGTCAGCTCGGTGATTATCATGGTCGAACCGGACCCGCCGCCACCGCCTCCGCTGGGCGGCGTCGGAATGCCGCTGATGGCAACGTTAACGGGCGTGCCGTATCCGAGGTTCCCGAAAATGTCCGAGCACACGGCATAAACGCTGTGCGTGCCGGCGGACATGACTGTGGAAACGCTTGCGGTGCCGTTGGTGTAGTTCATCCCGCTCGTATTCACATTATCGACGTAAAGCCAGCAGGTGCTTATGCCCGAAGTGTCAGAGGCGTTAGCGGTAAAAGTAATTATGCCTTCCATGCCCGAAAGCGGGCTGATGACACTCACAACAGGCGCGTCAAAGTCGAACTTGACCTGCGGCGTGTCGCTTGAATTGACAACTATTCCGACATGCCTAGTAAATCTGTTGCCCGCGTAATCAGTCACCACGACGTCTGTCAAATACTCGCCGTTCACGTTCGGTATGACAAGTTCGAGCGTCCATGTGTAGCTGTAGCCGCCCGCGAAGTTCATCGCAGTCCCGTTGAGCGAAACATCGTGTACGGCAACATTGTCCTTCGCGACAACCGTAACCAAAACAGTATCACCGGGGTTCGGCAACGTGTTGTTGACAGTAACGCTTTCCACAATAGGCTTTGTCACGTCCGCACCGCCAAGCAGCGCGGTCAGGTTCGTGGGCATGGTGTAGTTGGTGCCGTTGTATTCCAGCGTGCCAGTGTACATGTAATTGTGCGAGATGTTCGCGTTCCACACCCTGACGTGGCTGAAGCTCGAATACTCGACGACGCTGGCGGTCACTTCGCAGTATTCCATGTCCGTATAGTTTATGCTCGACGTTGTAACGTTGCTGTAGCGTATGTAGTTAGAGTCGTTCTCGGTTATGCTGGAACTGTCAAAGCTTGAACCTTCGAAGTCCGCAGGGTCTACATACGAGTTCTTTATCACCATTTTCCTTATGGTCTTCGCCGTAACAGTGGAATCGGTTATCGTGCTGTTCGTAACTGTGGAGTCCTTTACGTAAGAGTTCACCAAGGTGCTGACTCCCGTTTTTATGTTCAGCCTGGCGTCCGCGAAGTATACGCCGTCCACGTAGCTGTTCACTATGTGGCTGAGCGCGTTAACAGTGAAATATATCGTGTCGCTGTCGGCCGAGTTGCTCGCCGTATCCGTACCCGTAACAACAAAGTAGTGCTGGCCGTTGCTCAGGCCCGTCATGTCGAAGCTCCAGCTTGTTCCCGAGCCTGTCATGACGTAATCGGTCACGCCATCAAGCTTGACCTTGGCGCCGCTCAGGTCCTCATTAGATGAAACAGTAACGATCGCAGAGTCGACGTCAAGCACGGTGTTGTTCGGCGGGCTCAATACTGTCATGACGGGCGCAACGGTGTCCCGGACGGTTATGTAAAAGATTTTTTCCGAATTGCCGTAATTGTCAGTGCCGGCGTAAACCGCTTTGATCTTGTACTCCTTGAGGGTGCTGTAGTCCGTACCTGTGGCGAAATCATACTGGCCGTTTGTCTGGTCAACATTATCTATCGAAATCAGGACGAAACCGCTAACGTCCAGCAAAGCGGTTATGTTGACAGTCGCGCCGCGCTCAATCGTAACGTTTCCTTCAGCGCCGTCGAACAAAAGTGTAACCGTAGTGGGCGCCTTGTTGACGGTGAGCGTGAAGGTCACACTGTCCGACGTATAGTTATCGTTGCCGTCGAAGTAGGCCTTGTAAGTGTAACCGCCTGCCGCGAGCAGCGATACGTCCGATACCAAACCGGCGCCGCTGAAGGCCGTCACTCCGCCGTTCGTCCTGTCCAACTTCACGGTCAGTCCGCCGAAATTTATGGTTGCAGTGGCGTTGCTGTTCGTTCCGTAGTTCTGCGCGGCGTCAGCTTCCGCTCCGTTGAGGAAAAGTTTCACATCCACGACCGCCTTGTTTATGGTAAGTATCTCGTCGTTCATCGCGGGGCCCGTGTAGTTCTGGCTGTTCTCATACGAACAGTAGTAACCGTACTGGCCGGCGCCAAGCGTGGCGATGTCGCTTACGGCTCCTGTGGTGCTAGAGGCGACCTCGACGTTCTTCCTGTAAAGGTGCAACGTCGCACCCGCGTCACCAAGTACCTGCGTGCATGTCACGGTTGTCTGCGTGCCATACACTTCATTTGCCGAAGGGCTGAACGTGAGTGTGAAGTTCGCATAAGCTTTCGTGACTGTGAAGGCGTGCTCGTCCGACTCCGCATAATGGCCCGCTTTGTCCGTTGCGTTCCACTTGAACTTGTAGTCGCCCGCGGGCAGGTCCAGCATCCAGTTGTTGAACCGCCTGCCGTCGACGTTGGCGGGCGAATAAACCTCATAACCGCTGCCGCTGTCAAAAAGGAAATCAATGCTGTCCAGGCCCGAGTAAGTGTCCGTCCAGTTTATCAGGAAGTTTGTCATACCGTTGCTTTCGAACACGACGGACGAGCTGTACTGCTCGTCGTTCCAAACAGGGCCCGACTTGTCTATCTGCAGGCTGCCGCTGTTCTTGGTGGCCTCGAGGTTGCCGGCATTATCAGCGGAATAATAATCAACGCTGTGGGTGCCGTCGGAGACTGTGAACTGCCCGTCATAATTTGTCCAGGCGCCATTGTCTATCCTGTACTTTGTCTGTTTGCAGCCCGCGTTCGCGTCGCTGCACGACAAACTGACCTTGACGTCGTTCACGTACCAGCCGTTCTTCCCATCGGGGCTCGCGGCGTCCAGCGTTATAGACGTGACAGGCTCAGTGCTATCGTACTTCAAAACAAATGTCCTTGCGGTACCCCAGGTGCCCGCGCCGTTAAGAGGCTTGACCTTGACGGTCGCCGTGCCTTCCGCAAAAGCATTCGCGGTCCTGTCATATACGGCTGTATTCAGAGACGCGCTGTTGGCGTCCGGCTCACTGCCGTCAGTTGTGTAGTAAAAAGTGTCATCCGAAGGGGAAGCGGGATCGGTCCAAATGAAGTAGGGCAAGCCGTCTTGCTGCCAGGCATCGCTGGTTATTTCCGTCGCCATCGCATTTGTCGTGTAGGCCTTGATTGCCTGCACGTCCGGGACGGACGCATCCACCCAGATATTGAACGTAAGTTCGGCGCCCCAGTTGCCGGCTATATCTTTGGCCTTGACGTGGAAAACATGTTTGCCGTCCGTTATGGTGTCGTCGCTGGACGTGAAGTAGGTGTTGGTCGTGTCAACCGTGTTGTCGGCGTTCGCGTCAAGCGCCCAGCTGTAGCCGGTTATGCTCGAGCCGCTCACGGATTCCGTGGAAGTCCAGTAAAAGTAAGGATCGTTGTCGGGCGTCCATGTGCTGTCCGTTATGTCGGTTCCATCGGACGCGGTCTTTGCCTTCAGCGTGTCAACGGACGGCGCGGTCTTGTCCAGCTTTACAACTTGGCTCTGGACAGTCTCCTTGTTCTGCGCCTTATCTTCTGAAAAATAACGGACGTAATTGACGCCCTCGCTTGAAACGGTGAACTTGGCATTGTAATCCGTGTTCGGATTGCAAACGTTGGTCGTGTCGGTGCAGTATTTGGTGGACTTTACGCCTGCGCCCGCATCGGTCGCGCTCAGCGTCACATCGACGTTCGCGCTGTTCCAGCCGTCCGCGTTCGGGGCAGGATTGAGCGTTATTGCCGTGACGGGCGCGGTCTTGTCAGGGGTGAGCCTGGCTATCCTTGTGGCGCCCGGAGTGTTCTTGTCCACAGTGTCGACAAAGTCCTTGGAGATGAACTGCTTCGCTATCACCGATGTGGTGTAGGTTCCCGAAAAAAGATTTATGGTATACTTGTTGCAGACGGTGCAGCCTCCCATGTTGTTGCCGTTGGAATCGTAGACGGTTATGCTGTCCGCCGTCACGTCGTTGTTCCCCGCGCCGTCGGCTATGCTTTTGTCCTTGGCGTATATGGTGTAAGTGTACTGCAGGAGGTCGCCGATGTTGGAAGGCAACTCAGCGCGGCCCAAACCAGGACTGCCCAGATCGTAACTACTAGGCTGGCTTGGCTGAAGAGATATCTGCGCGGCAAAACCGGGCATGGCCAGGAAAAACAGTGCCAGCAGCGCAATCGCGATTATTTTGTTACGCATTCCCATTACCCCATTTCCCGCCAAGGGCTCACCAAACCTTTTCCTTGGACTGGTAAGGCGCCAATACGGCCACGCCTTCAGCCATCTTGTCGGCGGATACCATTATGGTGTCCGTCAGCTGGTCGTTCTCATCGAACAAGCCTATGGCCGCAGACACGTTTTCCGAATCCTCAGCATCGATTATCCTGGCTTTCCTGACGCTCTGGTTCTTCCACTGGTCCATCCTTTCCTTGCCGAGCCACTGCTCCATCGCGCCCTGCTGTGCGGGGTCGCTGAAGTCTATCAGATATTCGGGGCAGCCGATGTCATAGGCGTCGTCGAACTTCTGCCTAAAGCGCTCGGTGTTGACGCTGTCAAACGCTATGTCCTGCGGGGTGAAGGGCTTGACAAGCGTCTTTATCCTGCTCTCCAATTTTGATATGTCGTTTGTGAGGTTGGCTATGTCGCTCTCATACTTGGTCTTGTTCTCAGTAAGATAACCCATGTATTCCGCTATGGTGTCGTTGACCTTCTTCATCCAGCCCTCTATCTCCTTCTTGTTGGTGCCGTTGCTGGCGTTCCAGCCGCTCTCGAGGGCGCTGATGTAGTTGTTCAGGTCGTCCACGTAAGATTCGACCGCGTCCTCGTTGGCCTTGCTCAGGTTCTGGAGCATCTGGTCCCTTCTCGCCTTCATCGCGAGAAGCTTGTTGTACGCGCCCTCAAGGTTCGTGAGGTTGGTCTGCTCGGTCTTGTTGAGAGTATCGTTGATGTCGCCCTCAAGCTGGCCAATGTCATTCTGCAAATCCTTTATGTACTGGCCGAGCTGGGTGTCGTTTCCTGCGCCGTATTTGGCGGAGAACTTGCCGTGCTCGGTTTCCGCAAGCTTGTACGCCTCTATGGCGTTGTCCAGGGCGTTGATTTTTATCTTGTCAAGCGTCTTGTCGACCGCGGGGCTCGCGTCGGGATTGGCGTTAACGGTCGTGTTAAGCGCTTCAGTTATTTCCTTGTGAGTAAGCGACTTTGTAGGTCCGAAAGTTTTGGTATCCTTGTTGTAGAAGCCGGTCTGCCCCTGCAGGTTGCCGTCGCCGTTATAGGAGACCTTTATGGCGTTGAAAACGCCGCTGCCCACTATGCTGGCCGAAACATCGGACAGCATGGACTCATCGATCTCGAAGACCGCCTCGGTCGCATTGTCCGCAACTTCTGGCAGGACCGCGTAAGGTTTCTTGCCTGCGAATTTTGAATAGATTTTCTTGTGCGCGTCCTTGGCCTTGACCGTCTTTTCCATGTGGAAGGCCTTCTCGGGGACGTCTATGGTCGCCTTTACCGAGGCGTCGTTGTTGAAATAGAGGTCGACATACGGGAAAGCGCTCCCGCACTTTTCCGTTATCTTCTGGATATCGGAGCCGTCAAAGAACGCCTGCTTCGTGACTTTAGCTATCATGTCCGTGGCGTTGACCTGCGTGCCGTTGCTATGGAAGTGGCCGTCGCTCTCGCCGATGGTGTATATCTCTTCACCGAGCACGAACTTTTCCTTGGTGTTGTTGGTCTCGCCGCCGTGTTCGCCGCCCATGAAACCGCCCAGGAAAGCCGCAGCGGGAACCAGTACTCCCGCTATCACCCCGACTATGCCGCCTGTGACAGCCGAAGTTTTGGCATCGCGTTTATTGCTCCATTTTGTTTTGTAACCATTGATGCAGGACTGTTCGACTTTCCGGTGGTTCTCGTATTCCTTTTGCATGAAAGCGCCGCGCTCCGCAGAGTCGGCTATCCTTTCCTCGGCAAGCTTGACCTTGACAAGGTATTCGACCTTGTTCCTGTTCATGTTCCGCCTTGTGGCGTGCGCGGACTGCACCAACCTTTTCTCGTAGCTGTTCTGGGCATTTTGGGCGCCATTGACGCTCTCCTTTGCGATCAGCGCCTGCATGTAAAAAAGATAATCCATCGGAGAAAGCTTGACCTCGGGAGAGGACGCAACGCGGCCGTCCATGCGGTCAAGATTTTTCTTGTAATCGTTAGCAAAACTGACAGAACCGGCATCTTTCGGATTATAACCTGAATTAACCCTTGACATCCGCTTTGATTGACCATTGGTTGACATTACATACCACCTCTCGATTATTAACCACTACCTAATGAATACAACACAAAAGGATTTAAACCCTCCGTGTTAACTAAAAAAGGGAACATCGGGCTTTTTCCGCCGTTCACCCTAGGCTCCGAGGAAAAAACATTAACTCCGCGCGGGAAATTCACTGGGCCCCGCCCTCAATGAGCTGCCGCCTCACCTGGCGCAGCTTCTTCGCCTCCTGCATCTGCTTGTGCACGGGGCCGTATTTCCTCAGCCATTTGTAGACCGTGACGTGCGAAACGGGCTCGCCGCGGCTTGAAAGCAGCGAAGCGATGGCGTAGCACGAAAGGTCGTGGTTGAAATGCAGCTTGACCGCAAAACGGACGGTCTTTGCCGGGAAGCGCATCCTAGAAAACATCG
>Ga0315273_10007786_pt1 | contig 13449 bp, 12 predicted proteins | sample YL17G02_0_MG_FD_205753 | JGI IMG/M metagenome (GOLD analysis project Ga0315273, IMG submission 205753) | Sediment microbial communities from Yellowstone Lake, YNP, Wyoming, USA - YL17G02_0 | ecosystem: Environmental > Aquatic > Freshwater > Lake > Sediment | place: USA: Wyoming | collected... | reverse complement strand
ACGGCCCGGGACCGAAGCGCTCCAGGGCCTCGAGCAGGCCACCGTCGTGCGGGCCCACGCGCAGCTCGACGGTGAGTTCGGAAGCCCCGGCCCCCGGCCCGGCCAGCGCCAGCTCGTGCACCGTTCGGCCCTGCTTGAGGAACACCACCCGGTCGCAGGTGGCCTCCACCTCGCCGAGCAGGTGCGAGTTGAGGAACACCGCCACGCCCTGCCGGCGCAGCTCGCCGATGATGTCCCGCACCAGCAGCCGCCCGATCGGGTCGAGCCCCGAGGTGGGCTCGTCGAGGAACACCAGCGCGGGCCCGGCCAGCAGGGCCTGCGCGAGCCCGATGCGCTGGAGCATCCCCTTGCTGTATCCGCCCAGCCGCCGGTGGGCGGCGTCGAGCAGGTCCACGCGCGCCAGCAGTTCGTCGATCCGCACCGCGAGCCGTGCGCCCCGCAGGCCGAAGAGCCGCCCGTGGAACTGCAGCAACTCGCGGCCGGTGAGCCAGTCCTGGAAGCGGAAGTGCTCAGGCAGGAATCCGATCCGCGCCCGCGCGCGGCGTTCCCCGAGCGGCGCGCCCAGGACGCGCGCCGTGCCTGCGGTGGGCGCGATCAATCCGAGCAGCATCTTGAGCGCGGTCGTCTTGCCCGCCCCGTTGGGCCCGAGGAACCCGAACACCTCGCCGGGCTGCACCGCGAGCGACAGTTCGGCGACCGCGACCTTGCCGCCGAACTGCTTGCGCAGTCCCCGGGTCTCGATGACGGGCTCGGCCACGGTCCCGGCCGCCTAGCGGATCGACTCGGCCATCTGGACCAGCAGGAGGCCGTGGAGGTTCCCGGTCAGCGCGTAGACCATGTCGCCCTCGCTCCAGAGCAGCAGGGTTCCCGGGCGGCGGTGTCCGTGCGGGTCCGCGCCGGCGCCCTCCTTGAAGGACACGAGCAGTCCGCGGGCGCCGCGCACGCTCGCCTCGGTGAACGAGGAGGCGTTCAGGGGCACGGCCACGACCAGCGTGCCGTGCCAGTCGATCGAGCGGGCGAAGCGCCGGGCCTCGCCCGGGTCCAGCCCGGCGATGCGCAGGCCGATCTCGCCGAGCCGCTCGAGATCGGTGCCCGCCGGCAGCGACACCTCCGGACTGCGCGCCTGGATGAACTCGACGTGCTGGCCGTCGCGCACGAACCGCTGGGCCACCGCGGGCGAGGTGCTCACGGTGACGGTCTGCCCGTCGAGCCCCGCCGGCACCTGCAGGTCGCGGATGTCGAGCTTCTCGAGTGCTTCGCGCAGGGGGGCGGTGTTCACGCGGAAGCTCATGGTCGCGCCCTCCACGACCGCGATCGTGTCGGGCGCGAACCCCGCGGGGCGCTCGGCGGGCACGCGCACGGCGAAGCCCGCGAGCGCCGCCGCCGCCTGCGGCGACGCGACGACGCGCGGCGCGGGGCGCTGCGCCGGCGTTTCCACCCGGTCGGTGAGCAGCGACTCGAGGTCGAGCTTCTGGTCCTTGAGCCGCTCGAGGCGTGCGGGGTCGACGGAGACCGCCGCGAAGTTGCGCACCCGGAACAGGTCCAGGAACGCCTGCGCCGACGCGCGCACCGCGGGGAAGGTGAAGGACAGGATCACCAGGGCCACCGCCAGCCCGCCGGCCAGCGGGGCGGCCAGCTGGAGCGGCCGCCAGGCGCGGACCGGCGCCACGGCCGGACCCTGGCGCCGCAGGCGCTCGTGCAGTTCGCGCGCGAATCCGGGGTCCGGCTCGCGGCGCAGCTCGTTCAGGAATCGATCGTCCATCGCGTCTCTCCTCTACCAGTCGGCGCGCAACTCCTGGATCGTGCGATGCAGGAGCGTGCCGACGTTGGATTCCGACAGTCCCGTGAGCCGGGCGATCGCCCGGTTCGTCATCCCGGCGCCGTACTTGAGCGCCAGCAATTCCCGTTTCTGAGCCGGCAGCCCCCCCAGCAGGCGCGACAGCCGCTCGCAGTCCGAGCGCCTCACCGCCAGGTCCTCGGGACTCGCGCCCGCGGAGACCCCTTCGGCCTCCTCGAGCGGCACCTGCACCCGGGCCCGCCGGTAGTGATCGATCGCGACGTTGCGCGCGATCGTCAGCAGCCAGGTGGAGAAGGCGGCGAGGTCGCGCCGGTACCGGTGCCGCGCCCGCCAGGCCTTCTCGAAGGTCACCGAGGTCAGGTCCTCGGCCTCGGGCCCGTCACCCACCCGGTAGCGGAAGAAGTTGTAGACGCGCGGCAACTGCTCCGCGTACAGCGCGTCCCAATCCGCCTCGTCCGCCGGGGCGACCCACCCGGCAAGCCTGCCCAGCACCGCGCTCTGGATGTCCATCCGCCCCAATATACGGAAGATGCGAGCGGGTATCACCCGGCGGCACGCGGCACGCCGCCCGGGCCTTCCGGGCCGGTCCGCCGGCGGCGCTCCGCGCCCGCCGGGCGGCCCGGCCGGCCCGGGCGCCCGCGTCGGCGCCCCGGCGCCCCGCGCTCGCACGCTCCGCGACGCTTTCGCTATACTGCCCGCCTCAGTTCCGACCCGGGAGACACCGTGCCGCGACGCTTCTACATCACCACCGCCATCGACTACGTGAACGGCCGGCCGCATCTCGGCCACGCCTACGAGAAGGTCCTCGCCGACACGCTCGCGCGCTTCCACCGCCAGCGCGGCGACGCCACCTGGTTCCTGACCGGCACCGACGAGCACGGCCAGAAGATCGCCCGCGCCGCCGAGGCGGCCGGCCAGGAGCCGCAGGAGTTCGTGGACGCGATGTCGCAGACCTTCGTCTCGGCCTGGAAGACGCTCGGCGTGGCCTACGACCAGTTCATCCGCACCTCGGACAAGCGCCACGAGCTGGCCGTGCAGGAGTTGATGCGCCGGCTCTCGCTGGCGCGCACCCCGCGCACCGGCGCACCGGCGATCTACGAGGGTGAGTACGTCGGTCTCTACTGCGAGGGATGCGAGGGTTTCAAGGGCGAGAAGGAGCTCGACGAGAAGGGCCGCTGCCCCGAGCACAAGAAGAAGCCCAAGGCGATCAAGGAGTCGAACTTCTTCTTCCGGCTCTCCGAGTACGACGAGGCGCTCCTCAGGCATATCGAGGCCCATCCCGACTTCATCCAGCCGGACTACCGGCGCACCGAGGTCGTGAATCTCATCAAGGGCGGGCTCGAGGATGTGAGCGTCTCGCGCCCCAACCTGCCCTGGGGCGTCCCGCTGCCCGAGGAGATCGAGGGTGGCGAGGGCCATACCGTCTACGTCTGGCCCGACGCCCTGCTCAACTACCTCTCCGCCCTCGGCTGGCCGCAGCGCAGCTACTGCAAGTGGTGGCTGTCGAAGGAGGGCGAGACCGGCGGACCCGGCGCGACGCGCCAGGACGTGTTCCAGGAGCTGGACGGCCAGGGGCGCCCGGGGGCCGCGTGGGCGGGCCTGGGCCAGCCCCAGTACACGAACGGGTTCCACCTCATCGGCAAGGACATCAGCCGCTTCCACTGCGTGCTGTGGCCGGCCATGCTGCTGGCCGCCGGCGTGCCGCTGCCGCGCCAAGTCTACGTGCATGGCTTCATCCTGCTGCGCAAGCCGGAGGCGAAGGGGGCGGAGGCCGGGGACGACCAGATCAAGATGTCCAAGTCGCTCGGCAACGTCGTGGACCCGGTCGAGATGGCGGCCCGCTTCGGTGCCGACGCGCTGCGCTTCTACCTGATCGACGCCATCCCGACCGGCGGCGACGGCGAGTTCTCGCTCGAGCTGTTCGTGGAGCACTGCAACACCCACCTGGCGAACAAGCTCGGCAACCTCTCGAGCCGCACGGTGAAGCTGGTGCACAACAGCTACGCCGGCGCCACGCCCTCCGAGTGGGCCCCCGACTCGTTCGCGGACCCCGTGGTGCGCGGGGCGCTCGACGCGCTCATCGCGGCGGCCACGGCGGCCGCGGACGAGGTGCCGAAGGCCTACGACGAGCTGCGCCTGCACGACGCCCTGGCGAGTGCCTGGCAGGCGGTCGAGCGCGCCAACGAGTTCGTGGACCGCGCGCGGCCCTGGGACCTCGCCAAGGACCCGGCGCGCCGCGCCGAGCTGGGCACCGCGCTGAACGCCCTGCTCGAGACCCTGCGCCTGGTGGCCATCTGGGCCTGGCCCACGATCCCCGCGAAGTGCGAGGAACTATGGGGCGTGCTGGGCCTGCCGGGCACCCCCGGCCAGCAGCGGGACGCGGCGTCGCGGCCGGCCTTCGGCCCGCCCGCGGCGAGGACCCTCGGCCAGCCGGTGATCCTGTTCCCGCGCATCGACCTCAAGGCCCCGGCCGGCGGGGCTCCGCCCCCGGGCGCGAAGGCCTAGCGGACCGGGACACGATGAGCCCCGGCGCCGCCGTGCGCGTCCGCCGGAGCCCGCTGCGTCCGTGGGGTTCCCGGCGCTCGCGGACCCCATGATCGACACCCACTGCCACCTGACCGACCAGCGCTTCGACGAGGACCGCGAGCGCGTCCTCGACCGCGCGCACCATGCGGGGGTGACGCACTTCATCGAGATCGCCTACGCGCCCGAGATCCTCCCCCGCGCGCAGGCGCTCGCCGCCGCTCATCCGGCGCTCTTCCTCTGTCCGGGCGTGCATCCGAGCGAGTCCGCAAAGGTGCCCGGCTCGTGGATCGAGACGCTGCGCGCGGAGGCGCGCCACCCGCGCGTGGTGGCCCTGGGCGAGACCGGGCTGGATTTCTACCGCGACTACGCGCCGCGCGCCGACCAGGAGCGCTGGTTCCGCGCGCAGCTCGCGCTGGCCGACGAGCTGGGCCTGCCGGTCGTGGTCCACCAGCGCAGCGCGCTGGCCGAGACCCTCGCCATCCTCGAGGAGTTGCGCCCGCGGGCGGGTGGCGTGCTCCATTGCTTCGACGACGGCCCGGAGACGGTCGAGCGGGCCCGCTCACTCGGCTTCCGGCTGGGGATCGGCGGCTGCCTGACCTACGGGCACGGCCCGCTCGAGGAGGCGGTGAAGTTCGCGCCGGCCGAGTTGCTCGTGCTCGAGACCGACTCGCCCTGGCTCGAGCCCGAGCCGCGCTCGCTCCGGCGCAACGAGCCGGCGCTCCTCGCGCGGGTGCTGCGGCGCCTCTGCGAACTGCGGGCCTGGACGCCCGAGGAGGCCGACCGCATCACCACGGCCAACGCGAAGGAGTTGTTCCGGCTCCCGGTCGCTTAGGCCGGCGCCCGGCGCGGGCGCGATCCACACACCGGCCTTCGCCTCAAGCCCGCGTTCCACCGGGCCGATAACTCCCACGCCATGCCTGCCCCTCCACCGACCGCCCCCACCGGCCTCCTCTCCGCCCTGTTCTTCGCGCTCGCGGCGATCACGGGCGCCGGCTACACCCTGCGGGTCCTGCAGCGCCGCGAGCGGGGGCGCGCCCGGGGGCGCGTGGACGACCTCGCCCGCTCGTTGCGCGAATTCCTCGAGCACGACCTGCACCCCGCAGCCCTCGCGGAGGAGGCCGCCGCAGCCGAGCCCGGCACCTTCTGGGCGGCGCTCGAGGCTCTCGCCTCCCGCAGGAGCGGCTGGCTCGCCCTTTCGCGCGCCCTGGTCGGCAGCTCCCACTTCGCGGCGGAGCGCGAGGCGCTGCGCGATGAGTCGCCGTGGCGCCGCGAGCTGGCCGCCCGCCGGCTCGCGTTGCTCTTCTCACCGCAGTCCCGGCGCGCGCTGCGCAGCGCGCTGCGCGAGGGCCCCCCACTGGTCACCACCGCCGCCGCCACCGCGCTGGCCCGCTACCGCGACCTCGAGGCGTTGCGCTGGCTGCTCGCGAACCCGGTGGCGCTCGAGCGGCGAACACGCCGCGCGCGCGTCACGCTGCTGCGCGGCTTCGGGCGGCGGGCGCTGCCCGACCTCGCGGCGGCGCTCGACCGCGGCACCGGCGACACGGCCATGGACCGCGCGCTCATCGAGGTGCTGGGGCTGGCAGGCTGCCGCGACGCCCGCTGGTCCATCGAGCGCCGGCTGCGCGACGGCGACGCGGAGCAGCGGATCGCGGCCGCGCGCGCGCTGGGCCGCATGCAGGCCGACGACTGCGCGACCACGCTCCTGGGCGCGCTGCAGGACGAGGTCTGGCAGGTGCGGGCGCAGGCCGCCTGGGCGCTGGGACGCACGCGCGCCGACATCGCGCTGCTGGCCCTGCCCGCGCGGCTCACCGACCCCGCCTGGTGGGTGCGGCGGCACGCGGCCTACGCGCTGCGCGAGTTCGGCATGGAGGGCCGCCGCGAGCTGGAGCTCATCGCCCACGGGTCACCCGATCCGTACGCGCGCGACATGGCGCGCGAGGTGCTCGAGGGCTGGCCCGACGCCGCCTGAGCGGACCGCCGCTTCAACGCGGCCGCCCACCCGCGGCACGCGGCGCACACCTCGAGCCCTTCCACGGCGCACCGGCCTGCCAGGCCCCGAACCGGATCCGCCGTTGGCCGCCCTCGGGCGCGCCCCGCGACGAACCGGGCCGGAATCTCAAGGTGTCATTGCCGGCGGCAGGTGGCCTGTGACATCTTCCCGGCGCCCCGTGGGCTGTGGCGAAGCGCAGCTTCATTCATGCATCGGTCACACCCGAAGATCGCGTTGCGATGAGCCAGGCGAACTCCGGCAGGACTTCGAGCGGCCCTTCCCCGCGCATCACCTGGAGGGTATGAGATGTCCGCACCCGGGAACCTCGTCACCAGGAATGCCGTCAGCGCCCTGTCGCTCGCCGCGCTCTTCCTTTGTGGCCCTGCGACCGCGGGGGGGTCGGCCCCCCCGGACCGGGGGAGTGATCCCACCGCCGTCTCCCAGGCCATTCCCGCGCAGGGCGAACAACGACGATTCTCATTCAGCCCGGACCCCTTCGATCAGTGCAAGTACTTCATGATCACGGAGACCAGCACCGACTGGGTCTGGATGAAGGTGGAAGATGGTTTCGACCAGTACATCTTCACCAACAGTCTGGGATTGATGGACAACCTGGATGCGCATCGGGCCGTGGGCGGATCCATCGATCTGCGTCTGGCCAGAGGCCATCTGTCATGCGCGCCCGCGCTGAGGTACCGGCAGTGGTTCACCCGGGACCAGAGCGTCGATCTCTCCGTTGGCTACGTCTCCAATCACGAATCGGACCTGTTCAGCTACAGCCCAAGACTCGCGGGCCCGATCGTGAATGCCAGGTTCAACCTGACCAATTACCTCTATGTCCAGGGAGGGCTGTGCCGATTCGAAGGTCCGTGGTATCTGAACAACTACCTGATCCCATCGGGTGCGCGGTTCAGGACGTATGGGGGTATCGGACTGGGAGGAGTCCCCGGCGTATCGCTGTGGGGTGTTGAGGCCGTCGGGCTCGTGTTGCTGGCCCTGGCCTTCTCGGGGATGAGCTAGTCCGCGGAGTCCGCGCGGGGCTTGAACACGCGCACCGGCACGATGATGGCGTTGAGGCCGCACGAATCCGGGGGCGGCGGCGGCCGCGCGCGCGGGCGGGACGGCGAAGACGGCGCGGGCGGCGGGCTCCGACGCAGACGGCGCTGGCCCCTGCTCGCGCGCGCCCTTACACTGCGCGCATGTCTCCTCCGAAGCGCACCCTCCGCGGCTCGCCCCGCGCCTCCACCTGGCTGCGCGAGCGGGTCGCCGCCGAGGGCAGCGAGCTCGCGCGCGTCAAGCGCGCCCTGGCCGAGCGCGGCCTCGCGCCGCTCAAGCGCATGGGCCAGAACTTCCTCGTGCGCGAGGACCTCGCCCGCCGGATCGTCGAGCACTGTCGGCTCGAGGAGGACGACGTCGCGGTGGAGATCGGGCCCGGCGCCGGGGCCCTCACGGCGCGGCTGGCGACCCGGGTGCGCGCGCTGATCGCGATCGAGAAGGACACCGGGCTCGCCGCGCTGCTGCGCGAGGAACTGGCCGAGGTCCCCCAGCTCGAGCTGGTCGAGGGGGACTTCCTGGAGTTCGACCTGGCGGAGGCGGCCCGCGCGCATGGCGTCGAGCGCGTGGTCGTGGTGGGCAACATCCCCTACAACATCACCACGCCCGTGCTGGAGCGGATCTTCGAGCAGAAGCGCGCGGTCAAGTGCGCCATCCTGCTGGTGCAGAAGGAGTACGCCGAGCGCCTCGCCGCGGCCGCGGGCACGCCCGAATACGGCTCGCTCACCCTCTTCGCGCGCTACCACGCCCTGCTCGACCCCCTCCTCGTCATCCGGTCTTCGGCCTTCTGGCCGCGCCCCGACGTGGACAGCACGCTGGTCCGCTTCTTCCTGCGCGAGCAGCCGCCGGTCGAGGCCGACGAGGCCCTGCTCTTCCGCATCATCCGCGGGTCGTTCCACATGCGCCGCAAGCAGCTCGCGAACACGCTGGAGGAGACGTTCGCGCTCGGGCGCGAGGGCATCGAGCACCTCTGCCGCGCGGCCGGCATCGACGGCCGCCGCCGCGGGGAGACGCTCACGCTCGAGGAGTTCGCCAAGCTCGCGCGGGCGGCGGCGCGCATCAGGACGCCCGCCGGGAACGAGGAAAGCGACGACAGCTGATGGAGGCGGACACGCGGGGCGTCGTGCCCGGCGCCGGCGCGCTGCGGCGCGCGCCGTGGCGCCGGGCGGCCCCCGCCGGACGTCAGCGCCCGGGCCGGATGCCCGTCACCCGCACGGTCAGGGTCGAGTCCACGACGAAGCGCAGCTCGTACGCGCCGCGGCGCTCGACGTAGGCGCTGTCCACCGACACGCACGCGCGCCCGTCCGCGACGAAGCTCACGAACACCGCATCCTCCCCCCGCACGCCGAGGGTGTCGCTCGCCGAGTCCGCGGGCGCGAGCCGGCCGATGACCGGCGCGAGCAGCCCCCGCTCGCCGATGAAGGCGACATCGTGCAACTCGGCGCCCGAGGCGTTCACCAGCGTGGCGCGCGGGCGCCCCGCGTCGCGGGCCCCACAGCCCGCCACCAGAAGGACCACGGCCGCAAGCCCCCAGCGGCGCGCCGCCCGGCCTGGCGCCCGGGCCGGCGCGCGCGTGGCGGCCGGGGCGGGGATCACGGCTCCACGAACTTGTAGCCGACCTTGTGCACGGCCACGATGAACGGCTGGGCGAAGCCGGCCCCGAGCTTGGAGCGCAGGTTCGAGACGTGCGTGTCCACGGTGCGCGTCGTCACTCCCAGCTCCTCGTCCACGCCCCAGATCTCCTCGAGCAGCTCCTCGCGCGACACGGTGCGGCCGCGGTGCTCGATGAGGTACTTGAGCAGCTCGAACTCCTTGAAGGAGACCGCGACCTGCGCGCCGGCCTTGTGGACCTCGCGCGGCTCGAAGCGCACCTCGACATCGCCGAACTTGTAGAGGGTCGGCCCGGGGGCGGGGGCCCCCGACGGCCCACGCGCCACCAGCCGCTTCGCGCGCGCCATCAGCTCCTTGATGCCGAAGGGCTTGGTGACGTAGTCGTCCGCGCCCAGGTCGAACCCCTTGATCACGTCGGCCTCGAAGTTGCGCGCGGTCATCACCAGCACGGGGATGTCGCGGTGCCGCTGGCGCAGTTCCTTGAGCACGGTGAAGCCGTCCTTCTCGGGCAGCATGATGTCGAGCACCACGAGGTCCGGCTTCTGCTTGAGCGCCGTGCGCAGGCCTTCCTGGCCGTTCTTCGCGGTGAGTACCTCGTAGCCTTCGTACCTGAAATTGTGGGCCAGGCCTTCGAGCAGGCCCTCCTCGTCTTCCACGATCAGGACTCTCTTCATGATGTCGTCTCCCTTCCCGGATCCGTCGGTCGTGCGTCCCGGGCACCCCGGCGGGGGGCCTCGGTCCCGTCCGCGAGGGGGAGCACCAGCGTGAAGGTGCTGCCCTCGCCCGGGCTGCTCTCGAGTTCCACGCGCCCGCCGTGCGCGCGCACGATCTGCTGCACCAGCGACAATCCAAGGCCCGCGCCCTTCACGTCGTGGACGAGCCCGGCCTCCACTCGGACGAATTTCTCGAAGACGCGTTTCTGGTCCGCCGGCGCGATGCCGATGCCGCGGTCCGTCACCGAGGCGGCCACGGCCCCGTCGCGCGCCTCCACCGACACCCTCACTTCACGTCGCGTACGGGAGTACTTGAGCGCGTTGTCGAGCAGGTTGAGCACGCAGTGCTGGAGCATGACCGCGTCTCCCCGCGCCGGCGGCAGGCCCTCCGGCAGGTCGAGCTCGACCTGGAACCCCTGCTGCTCGAGCCGCGGCCGGAAGTTCTCGACAGTCTCCTCCACAACGGCCCGCAGGTCTACTGCTTCGAAGCGGAACACCGCCTGGCCGGCCTCCAGCCGGGCGAAGTCCAGGATGTTGTCCACCAGCTGCTGGAGCCGATGGGTCTCGCGCACGATGCCGCCCAGGAAGGCCTGGCCCTCCTCCGGGGTCGAGAAGCGGCGCAGCTCGAGGGTCTCGGCGGCCAGGCGGATGAGCGCGATGGGGGTCTTGAGCTCATGGGTCACGTTCGAGACGAAGCTCGACTTGAGCTGGGCCAGCTCGAGCTGCCGGGCGGCGTATCTCAGCCCGGCCAGCGCGGCCACCACGGTCGCCAGGCCCATGATCCCGATGAAGGCGATCATGAGCCCGAAGAAGCGCGTGACCCACACCGCGGGCGCCCCCAGCGCGGGGGCGACGCGGACGGCATAGCCCTCGAAGGGCCCGCTCAGCGGCTCGACCTGGGCGTTGCGGGAGTTCCCCGGCTGGCGCACGCGCAGCAACTCCTCGCCGAAGGAGCCGAGCAGGGCCACGCTCAGGCGGCGCGTGGACACGATGCCGCCGTAGAGACGCGGGTTCTCCGGCAGCCGGTCCTGGACCACCTCCTCGAAGTGCGCGAGCAGGAAGCGGCGCGGATCGAACCACCAGCCGCCCGCCCCCAGCATCTGCCCCTCCGGGCCGCGCAGGAGCAGGCCGGCGAACGTGCGGACATCGCGCGCCCCCTCGCCGCGGGCGTAGAGCAGCGCGGTGGACTCGACGATGAGGCCCGTGGTGCCGGGCAGCTCGGTCTCGGGCACGAAGTGCGGGGCCGAGAACTCGCGCGCTCCGGCCCGCAGCGCCTCGATCACGGCCGCCGTGTCGGCGCCGGAGCGCGCCGCGGTCTCGGCCGGCGGGATCGAGCGCCGGAGCTCATCGAGCAGCTCGCGCTCGAAGGCCTCGCCCACCTGCAGCGCGATGTAGCTGTTGTAGCGCGCGCTCTCGTCCTCGACCGCGCGGGCGATGCGCAGCGTCAGGTAGATGCCGAGGCCGGCGAGCAGGATCGCCGGAAGCGCCACCCCGAGACCGACGAGGACGAGCGCGCGCCGGCTCACGCGGGCACCGGGCGAGGGGGCGGCCATGGCCTACCAGCGTAGTCCCTGGGCCCCGACGCGGCAACGACCGGGACGCAGGGAGAACCTGGCGCCGGCAGCCACATCCCTCACCCGACCGCCGGAGCCTGCCCTCACGACAAGCCGGGAGGTTTCAGAGCTTCGGCCGGACCGGGGTCGGGATCCCGGCCTCGGCGTGGATCTTCATCACGATGACGGGGTCGGCCGAGGTCGTGAGCGTGATGCAGCCGCCGTCGATCTTGATGATCTCCCGCGCCAGCTTCCCGCTGACCGCGGCGCCCCGCATGACCCGGCACGCGGCGCACAGGCGGGCGGCTTCGCCGGCCGTGATCAGCCCGCTCATGCGCTCGTAGTGGAGCGCCAGCCCGGCCTGCACCACCCGCACCCCCGCCGGCGTGGCGGCGGTGAAGACGCGCATGACCCCGTTCCGCAGGGGCATCACCTGCATGTTGGCCCCGACCCCCTCCAGCTCGCGCGCGCAGAGCTCCCAGTCGTCGCAGGCGTCGCAGGGCTCGAGGACGGGAGACCCGGCGCTGCCGGGCGGGGTCCCGGAGATGCCACCCGTGCGCACGATCCCCACCCGGGTCAGGCGGTGCGGACAGCAGCGGTCCACGCCAGCCGGGAGGGCATCCACCCTGCGGCCGCCCCCCTGGGCGACCGCCGCGACCGCGTCCAGCCGGGCGCCCCCAACCGCCTCGTCGGCCCGTGTCGTGGTCCAACTCCCGGCCGCCAGCAGGACGATGGCGACGACGAGGAGGAGTCGCTTCTTCATGGCTCGTGCCTCTCGGGGACGACGGGGTTGCCGCAGACCGGACCCAGGGTGCGGGCCCGGCCAGAGACGCTGCGGGTCTCACGGATAGCGTGTCACCGGAGCGCGGTGCCGGTGTCACACAACTGCAAATCCGCGGCCGGGCCAGGCGCCCCAACCAGTCCGCCGGACGGCGCTTCATCGTCCGTTGACGAACCCCGGGCACCTCCCTAACGTGTTGCCCGTCTTCCCCTCCCATGCCCAAGCGCAAGCGCCGATCACCCACCCTGCCGCGCACGCTCATCGTGCTCGCCGTCTCCGCATTGCTGCTCTTCCTGGGTGGCCAGGCCTGGATGTTCGCGCGCTCGGGCCAGGGACGAGTGGCGCTCGCACGCTGGGGGCTCGGCAGCCGCGCCCGCGTGGTCACGCTCTTCGCCCGCGAGATCCGCGCCGGCCTCGCCGCCGCCGGGGTCTCTGCCGACAGCGTGGCCGAGGGCGGCGCGCGCGACGGCAAGGGCGCCGTGCGCTGGCGGGTGGGGCTCCGTCCCGACGCTTCGTTGTTCCAGGCGAACTATGCGGTGAGCCGCCGCGTCGAAGAACTGGGCGGGGTGGTGCTGGGTGGACGCGAGACCGCGGGCCCGCGCGGAGAGGTGCGCCTGACGCTGCTCCTGGGCCTGCCGAAGCGCGGCCTGCATGAGGTGCTGCTGGTGCGCGGGGCCCGCCCCGAGGAGCCGTCCGAGGGCCCGGTACCCCGGCTCGCGCTCGTGCTCTTCGGCTTCGGCGACGACCTGGACGAGGCGCGGCGCACCTTCGATCTGCCGCTGCCTTTCGCGGTCGCGCTCGCGCCGGACGTGAAGACCAGCAGCGCGATGTTCCGCGCGGCGCACGAGAAGGGCCGCGAGGTCGTGCTCCACATCCCGCTCGAGCCGGTCAACTATCCGCAACTCAACCCCGGGCCGGGGGCGTTGCTGGTCACGACCAAGCCGGACCGCGTGACGGGCACGGTGCGGCGCTGGCTGGACCGGTCGGGCCCGGTGGTGGGGGTCGCGAACCACATGGGCTCGCTCGCCACGCAGGACATGACGCTGATGGGCGCGGTCTACCGGGAGTTGAAGCGCCGGCACCTGCCGTTCATCCACGTGCAGCCCGCCGCGGGCGCGGTGTGCCGGCCGCTGGCGGCGGAAATGGGCGTGATCTACGACGAGCCGGACGCCGTGCTCGACACCGAGGCGCGCGCGACGACGGCGAAGGCGCTGGACCAGCGCTGGGGCGAGATCCTCGAGCGGGCGCGCACGCGTGAGCGCACGGCGGTCTGGGTGCGCGCGACGCCGCTCACCCGCGAGTGGCTCAAGCGCGCGACGACGGCGAAGCGGCTGGACGGCGTCGACCTCGCGCCACTCTCCGGCGTGATCCGCCGGCCGGCGGCGCTGTAAGGGGCCGCAGAAGAGCGGCGACCGTCGGCTGGC